>Ga0335073_10013642_pt1 | contig 11399 bp, 14 predicted proteins | sample Lox_Sample_22_FD_207093 | JGI IMG/M metagenome (GOLD analysis project Ga0335073, IMG submission 207093) | Soil microbial communities from Loxahatchee National Wildlife Refuge, Florida, United States - Lox_Sample_2.2 | ecosystem: Environmental > Terrestrial > Soil > Wetlands | place: USA... | reverse complement strand
TGGGAGCCAAGAATCCCGGAAGATACTTGAGAAGAGGAATTGTGTCGACAAGATAGGCCCCCGGAGATGCAACACGTTCGACTGTGCGATCGACTGCGAGAATGCGCCGAACGTACGATTCATCGCCCGTTTCGACTGTCTTGCCATATCCAATCCGGAATATTAAACCCGATGAATAACGTTCGAAGTGGCGTTCGTATTGATCCGGTGTTTGTATCAAATCGTAGAGGAGCTTCTTTGATTCGAGAGATTGCATTGGCTGATATGAGGTGGCCATTTGCGTCATTGTCAACTGGTGCATCAATTTTCTCCCTCGTCGCCAGAGATCTGAGTCAACATGTGCTTTATGTGGCAACGTACCATTGTACGGTAAGAAAAGAGGACGGAGATTGTGAGACATGAGCTCAGCGGCAAACACCAATTGCTCACGGGACGAGTACAAGTTTCCCCGCTCTCGGAGCAAGTCGTTTGCAATCTTCTCCGTCGACACTACAACATTGTTCTGTGTCCCGATTGTAAACCGAAAGATAGGACCGTATTCATCGGCCCACTGCTTGAACAAGAGCCACGAATGTTTCGGTGGCATCTGTAGGAGATTGCCGAGGAGGGGAAGTCCTAAAGTCAATGACGACTGTCCCAAGAGCTTTTACCTGCGGGACCGGGGGGTTGCATCCCCTTCGGTGTTTTCGATCGATTTAACCAATATAGACATGTTGCGACGACTGCGGCGAGAGTTAGAAGAACAAGAAGTGACATGTTCGAGCCAATGATGAGCGGTTGGAAGACGTGCCTTATCGAGCCATTTTGTAGATTTCTGGGGAAGGAGTGAGGGGAATTACCTGCGATTGGGGGATCGGCGCGGGGATTTGCCGACCACATTATAAGGAAACTACCCGCCAGGGATACTATGCTGAGGATATGGATGGAGAGGGTACGAAATTGTCGACAAATAAATATGCCTAACTACGCCATATTCAAAGGTTCCCTACACCATAATTGTATCTCCAAATCCAAGCGATACTCTCAATATTATATTCCCCACCGTCATGATTCTTGCGTCTCGCTCCTTTGCCCATAAAGCTTGTTTGCCCAATTGAGACCTTCCAAGCTCGAGCGGGTGTGATGGTGAGATTTTCCGAGAACAATCTTTTGTCTCTCGTGTGCCTCCTCCAACTTTTGAGTCCCTTCAGGACATCCCAGCTCGATTAATCTCCACCCCCACTCCGATAATGTGCACAAGGTTTCCGGGGATGACATTCCGTGAACGTCCTTTTGGATGGCGAATACCTCGGATTGGAGTTGCGCAGATTGTTTCGTGTTGCCTTTGAGGAGATGCGCCCACGCTAGGTACGAGAGTGTCTCGGCAGTATCTCGATGCCTAACGCCAATGATGGAGCATTGGTTGATGTACGTTTCTTCGAGGAGATCGAATCCTTGTTGCACTCTTCTCCTTCCCCTTTTCCGTTCTTCGACCATCGTCATTTTTGCTGAATCCGTAAACTTTGAGGACAAGCACGACTTTTCCAGATTGGCAGCGCCGAGAAATGCTTTGTATCCATCGAGGAGAATTGCTCTTCCGAACGCCGCCGCGGTATTCATCGTATCGGGATGTTTTGCGCCAAGGACTTTTTCTTGAATGGAGCGGACTTGTTCGAATTTTGTTAGGGCTTGATCGGAGTTTCGCGAGTCTAGTGCTGTTGTCCACGCTAGTCCCGCCATTGACGCCAAGGTTTCTCGATGCACGGGACCGTACATTCGTTTCCCAACGGTTACGAGGTCTTCAAACAGCATCACGGCTTTATTAAACGGGCCTTCGAAATAATATATCCACGCCAGCATCTTCATACTCCAAACGGTTAGCGCATGTTCCGGTCCCAACAGGACTTCTCGAGCCTCAAGAACTTGCTCCGCTCGCTTTTTCAGTCGATGTTTTGGGGAATTAGGTCGAAAGAGGTCTTCTCTTCGGAGGCCTTCGAATGTGCCGTAGCAAACTGGGTTCGGGGGGATGTCGGTGCCGAGCAGATAATTTGAATCAAGATAATCGAAAGATGACTCCTCCACGGACGGGGTAGCGATCGCTAACAGTTCGTGAAAGCGCTGGCCGCGTTGCCGTGCAGTCGGTCGCGACTCATAGTCGATACGGAGGATGCAATTGATCCAGTTGAAAAGGGGTCGGTTCTCCCGTTGACCTTGCAATGGTTCCATGACGATGTCCTGCTCTAATTTGACAAACTGCTTGACTTCGTCTAGGTCGGCGAAAAGCGGTATACCGTAATAGAAATAGAAAAGAATACAGCCGAATGACCAAATGTCGGATTTACCAAAGCTGACTGCATGGAGTTGGCGGAGCGGGTCGATACGTTCTGGAGCTGTGTATCCCTCCGCACTCTCGAAACCGTCGCCATAGAATTGTCGCATTTCTGAATTACCAATTTTCCACCATCGACTTTCAGATGAATAGCGAACTTGTATCAGAGATAGATTATACGGTACATACCGTTGTTCATTGTCAGACATCCATGTTCCACACCAGAATTGTGGATGCTGGCGAGGCCACTTAGGACTTGTTGTATGATAGCTAAGACGATGAAATCCCGCTGGCCCTGGACCTCGGCTTGGGTCCAATCTGGGAGGCCAGGAATGCCCGTCTTTTTGCTTGTGACATACTCATCCAAGCTCAGTTCGCAATACTCAATATCGATGTAGACGGATTCCAATAAATAACCCGCCTTCAAAATCGACACAACATTGGGATGACGATGTCGTTTACGTGGAAGGAAAATGTTGCATCTATCCCCATCGGACCTCAAGACAATTCTCCTAGCAAAGCACTATAATCCTTGTCAGACGTAATACTAACAGCCAAGGTGATACGGTGCCCGATTTCTCGCTGAGCTGCAACAAAAATTAGTGGCCATCGAAAATATGGCATACCTTCCATACACACGAGCGAGCGGAAGCTCCAATCTTTTCCACATCCACAACAGACTTCGATTCGTGCTTGTGTACCACGAGTTCTCTAGACATACCCTCGGCCGCTTGTGCTCCACTGTCGCGCTCACGATCCATCATCGACGCGCCTTTCGTGCGCGAATGACGCAGGGGTGAATATGGCCCTCAAGATTGTTCCGCTGCGATGAATCGTCTTCACGATGCTATCCTCCCTACAGCATCCGTGATGGATTAGTGGATTATCTCGCAACGGCTGGCATTCAACGCGCTGGTCCTGGAGGTATTGCGGCTGGTTGGGAGGACGGGCGTTTAACACGGGAACGCCACCTCTCTCGCCGATCAATCACTTTCGTAATTTGGTGCTTTATTTGGGTAAAGCTCACGATTCAATTATTTGGATGACGTTAAACCCAATAAAATCGTTTTTCTATTTCGCTCTACTTCTTCCACACGACTGCTTAGTTCGGCTTACTCGAAAACTTGACAGCCCCAACATTGGCGTCTGGCTGCAATCGACGATCCAAGTGCACGGACTCCATCTTCACTAGCCGTCGCAGCTGAGTTGCTCATAGCCAATTTGACTATCTGGTCGGCAATATCTTTTGCTTCTTTTGGATCCGCGAATATCCTCTCCATGTTTTCTGGTGCGAGAGTCTGAATTTCATGACACATATATTCGGTCAAAATATCCCCGAATTTGTGAAGGAGGTTGATGACCTTCTCCTCATCATACGTCGACGAGTCCTTTTGGACTTGCCTGAAATATGTCTCCATCTCTTCAAGGCCAGTATGGAACCCTGGATATCGATCCATGTCTACCTTCATCGGCCCAGGTACACGCTTCTCGCATTCCCGGAAAAAGAATATTTCTTCCAAGAATCAAGTCAACAGCATGTGGTTGCAAGTTTCACCTTCATGATGATGTTGGGTAAAGTTAACGTACGTCAAGACATAATCGGAAAACATCAACTTTTCGTCATTGGAGTTTGGCTTGTGTGCTTGCGTATGAATGGAATTGGGTGCACGGAGCATCATGTTCTGCGGATCAGCATTGTCGAATTGGAGGATCTTATGAACGATGAGCATCAACTGCTGCTGCTCGAAATATCATATTCCAATTGCCCCCATTTGCCTCGATCAACTTGTACGGAGGCTCCGTCATCCCGGTTATCTAAGTCTTGAAAACAGGACTGGAAAACTGTACCTACCAGTATTGTTAGAGAATATGAGGGTCTGGCAATGATCCGTTATCATGATCCCTAGCGATTTCGATCAACACCGAGGATAATCCTCGGGAGCAAGGCACGGGTACTAATTATTGTCTATTTATTGGTGAAACGGACTTGAAATCTATACATCTATGAGACTTCTACATATCTTTTCCTGAGTTGTTCCCCGTAACTACTCGTTAGCACGTCATTGTCCGATGAGATACAAGTAAAAAAAGAAGATCAACGGTGACAATACAATCGCCGCGAGCGCGAAAATAGAGTTGCTCCTGCAGAGTTAGCCAAGCACTCGAGAAACTCATACCATCCTAATCCGAGGTGTTCATTCAAAGTGGGAATTATTAATGGTAACAAACTCCCTGCAACACTGCGTAGGAAAATCGATGCCCCTAATGCGGATGCCGCGTAAATAGTAAACGACTCTAATCGTCAGATCTACAATTTATGACGGAAGCCACCGATGAGGTAATTCTGAATACAGCACTACAGGTAAGCGATGGAATAGAGAAATGATACCAGAATGACTGAGGTTCCAAGACCCAAGACGAAAGTTCCAATAATTGGGATGCTCCTGTTATGAGTTCCCGTCACAGAAATCGGAATACCAGTGCCATTTGAGCTCGGCAGACCATCCATAGATTATCAAGCCAACTGGCATCAAGTATTGTTGCCAACAGAATAGAACGAGGCGATACTAGTAAGTCAGTTAAATCTCAAAAAGGCCCTGCCTCCGGCTTCTGCTGTCCGTGCTTTTTCGCCAATGCGGCAGCGATACGATCACTCGTTAGGTATACCACGTAAAGGCCCAAAAGAGACCCGCTCCCCAATCCAAGGAAAGCCAGTCCAGTTTGGGTCTCGTTCCAATGGTATTGATTCTTAAACACAAACGACATCCTGAAATTCAGAGAGTATACATATTAACACTTACGTCGAGTATAGATCATAGATCAGGCCATACATGAAAGCCATCATTCTGAGGGTTGAGCTGAAATAACAAAGGAATTACATGCTCATCCCAAATACAATCGGGTTCGTTAGTAACATCTAACAATCAGCCAATTTGTCTGCAGTTGATCCAACCTTTAGTGGACGTATGAGATATCGTGTCACAATTTGTTGTCGTGAATGCCCAGTCTCCATCGGCGATCTCACTTGCCGACCTTCCGCGAGTAGCCTCTTTGCTTTTCGATCGAGAATGATTGCCGGATTTGTCTCTGGCAGAGCAACAAGGCATAGCACGACAATCGCTCCATGAAACCCGGTTAGGACCCAGAAAATCCATCTCCAGCTACAATCAGAGTCATCTGCAAAAATTCTCAACCCGAGATGAGTGCTGATAACTCCTCCTCTGCCAGGAGTTAGCCTATTAACAGAGACAGCGTAATTACATGGTAGGGCCCACGACAGAGCAAACAGTCCCTCCAAAATTTAAAACAGCCATCATTTTTCCTTGAGATTTCGGCTCGATGATATCGTTAATGATCGCACCACCAAGAACAAAACGCGAGCTGCTGAAGAATCCGCCAAGAAATCGGACCACAATGAGAAATTCGAGGGAAGGCGCTGCCCCTGAACAGATTTCAGTGAGAAGAAACACGACATTGCTCCAATTGTTGATTTCCCGACGACCCAACAACTCACACAGCGGGCCCCATACGAGAGGTCCGACGGCATAACCCGCAACAAAGATTGAGATGCACAGCGCCGCCAGCGTCTCCGAATCACTCCCAAAATCCGCAAGAACCTTGGGCAACGCCGGTGCAAACATAACGCCCGACGCCGTCCTAGTATAAGCTGGTGGAAGGAAGACAGAACGTACGATAAAATGGCGACTCCAAAGAGTATAAAGACAATTAATCCCTTTTGGCGTTTAGAAAAGCATCGGGGATTCTGGACATCATCTTTGCCCTCCCAGTCAACTAAATCTACTTGAGAGGCCTCTTGAGCGAGGAGAGGTTGGTTCTCTGTAGCCTCAGACATCAATTGGATATCGAAAGAGGTAAAGAACTCGCGCGGGTGCGACCAGAAGACGGGGTCGGTGAGGGTGGGGAAAGACCTTAAAATTGGTACCAGGCACAGAAATTGCGGAGGTGGGGCACGCCCCGCAACGCCGCCGTGGACTAAATACTCTCGCACTGCGAAGATCCGCAATACTTTTGCCGTTGAACCCGGTTCAAGTGTGACGATGCCGATGTACGTTTTGTCAATTTTGGTCACCCTACTTGCTTCTGCAATTCTGACCTTCGGTACTTCGGCGTCATCGTCAATTCTTCAACCGCTGCCAAAGTCATTCAAACCCGGAAATGCGAAAGTTGTGTTCATCAAAGATCGTCTCTCCGTTTTACCGAAAGGATTCACTCATACGACAGATGGTATCCCTCTCATCGCATGGTGACAACTGACTTCCAGATGAACCTTTTTTTGATATTTGTGTCCCAGATTCACATCTCAAGTCGGAACTCGATGAAATCTCGAGAGCTGATTTCATCGCCTTTGACGAACGTTTCTTCGACATAATCGGTTCCAAACCAACGCTCGAAAACATGTTCAAAAACTTCTCTACCTCGAACCTGCGAGAAGCCCCTGTCTACGTTCCGTCTTTGAATGTGCTTTTCGTAGCAGATCAGGGGGCGGGGAAGCTGCTGCGAATCAATTTGACGGTCGAACCGCCAACCTCTGAATACATCACACTCGATCCTCCCCTAGAAGGGGTCAACGGTGCGGTCTATTCACCCTTCGACAAATTGATCTACGCTACGGTCAATGCCTGTCCCTCAGCCGAAAGCGGTATATATACAATCGACCCAGTTACACTGAAGACGACGGCTTTGGTCAACAATTTTCTCGGACACCATTTCAATTCGCCCAACGATCTCGCTGTCAGCAAAGATGGAGTTTGGTTTACCGATCCTCCTTATGCAGCCATCCTCGGCAATGCGTCATCTGCCGAACTCCGTGCCACAGTCTACTTTTACAACCCCAAAACGAAATTGCTTAGACCAATCGAAGAAGATATTCAGATGCCAAACGGAATCGAAACAAGCGTGGACGAGAAGACTCTTTACATCGCCGACTCCGGCGCTCTCTGTAAACCCATCGGCCAACCAACCGTGCCAACAAGACACCATACGGTTTACGCATACGATATTGTTGCTCCCGGACAGATCCGCAATAAACGTCTATTTTATGTTTCGGATCAATGGGTTCCAGATGGCATCAAAGTGACCCCCTCGGGAACCTTGTTTTCAGCGGCGGGTGTCTTTGTAGATGTAATCAGCAAAGAGGGCGATTTGCTGGGAAAACTAAAATTTCCTGGAATTGTTGCGAATGTCGGGTTTGCGGGACCAAAGTACAACGAATTGTGGATCGTAGGGATGAGTGGGATCTACCGGGCAAAGATTAAAGAGCGTGGGCCAGATCTGGGAAAGAAGTCGAGTAGCAAGTGGGCTATTCAGCGAGGATTTAAAGAATGAAAATAGAATTTGCAAAACAATAGGAGGCTATCGAGACATGAGTGCCAACACCACAACGGGCTCCGCTACTCATACCTTGCGGGGCGTCAGCGCAATTTTCTGAGGTCTTGAAGCGTCACAACATATTGCTCGTTCATCAAACTCGCAAACCTAATGTCAAATTTGCAACGAAGGCGAAATACTTGTGAAATCTTTTGATCCAACTTTGATATACATCGGGGAATCGGGTGTCCGATTCATTGAAGTGCGTCATCCCAATAGCTGCCTTTGCATGAGCACACCACTCATCACTATAATAATTAGTGTTGGGAACTCAAGAGAGCGACTAGTTAATATAGCCATCGTTATCGAGATCAATGACGGCATGTTTGTTTGCGAGACATTCTTCATCCGACGAGCTTTGTCCATCATCGCCAATGCAGGAGAACCTTCACCATTAGCGGGAATTATCGAGTAAAGAGACTTTGAATATTTCCCCATCCAGTAGTTGTATTCTGCGTTAGACCCATTGCTACGTGTTTCTGCGTAAGTGCGCCATTCCATCCTAGGTTAGTCCGATACTTTGAGACACCTACTCCGTGATATCTAGAGACGAGGTCAACAAATCCCGTTTCCTTTTCGAATCCGGTTCGTATACACCGGCCCGGCAACCGCCTTTGCAATTGTAGCAAAACAAATTGCATGCTAGTAATTAGCCCAAAGCATTCAACTTGGATAAACGCCCATAACCGCAACACTGATCAGCTGGAGTAGTTGTGCCATCTAAACAGAGTCCGACCCCCGGCTTGCCGTTAATGATGGCAGAATTAAACATGTACCGAATAATACCAAGGGGTACAAGGGGGTGGCAGGCATGCCGCAAGCCCCAACAGAGAACAGGTTAAACCGATATTGACTAGCTTCATCACAATTCAATAGATGGAAAAAGGTTTTGCCTCGAGCGACTTTCCAATGGCCTTGTTGGCAACTTTTAGGCCCACGTACTTATATAGAATTTCGCGGGTCCAAATCGGGAGAAATAGTGACTTCCAGTAATCGGATACTTCGGCTTGATCTACCTTATCACCGTTTCGGTAAATGCATCTCCCCCACCGGCTTCTCCCCTATAGAGTCGCATGTGGAAGCGCACTCTGATGTAAATACGTCATAGAGATAAGGAACACGGGTTAACGGAATTAGTGGAGTTGAAAAGTCCTAACGACCCCTGCCCTTCAACATGACTTCTGGGGGTAGGTTAGGACTGATGGCTCGGCATCCCTTCGAGCGACAGGATTACGGAGCCGAAAGCGTAATCAATCGAGATGCAGTACGGACGCACGGCTGATGTATATTGCCTCTTGCATTTCATAAATTAGATTCATACTTCCTCGGCTCGGCTTGGCGGTTCTGGCCCCCACTCCATATAGTACTTATCAGCAATAAGGGCAATTTGCCTGTCACCACATACTGTTTCAAATCGTGCTCCCTAATTCACGAGAAACATCCAATTCATTAAAGACTTGAGGACCCCATCTCTCCGCGGAACATAGATAGGACACATGGATCATGAATGATCTGAAACCGTTGAGAGCCGTGTGCTAAGTTTAGTGAAATCAGTTTTCAGTGTCCTATCGTCACTTGTACTTGATCAGTATCCGTTAACCCGAAACCGAATATATACGTCACACGCCAGCTTTGTTAGTACAATTTCGAAAAATGCTCTATTTCCTGTTCCAATGGTCTATTCTCTGGGTCGGCATATCTGCCGTTGCCCTTCCACAAGATGGCTACACCGGCAATACCGATCCTTGCAATTCAATTGGCGAACAAGCGTGTTCGAACTCGGGAGTTATACTCCAATGTTGTGGTGTAGCGGATAATTACGGAGCCTTTGCATTTTGTGATGATGCTGGTTATGTCATCCCATCGGAATGTGCCACAGGTGAGTATTGTGGTTATCCTCACCCCGACAAACCAACTTGTATCGAATATGAGTACCCCCCAATCTCAAGTCCTAAATAATGATAGTTCAACATTCGATAACGGGACCAAGAACATTCAGTACTAGCAGATTTGCTGTTGGAAATAACAAGGCTTCTTGCGGCAGATAGTAGTTCCACATATCCAGGAATTTACATGATTCAATATGTTCACTTTGAGAAGTACTTAGATGAGCGTATTGGAGTTAGCCAAAATCAAGCCTTTGCACGAATTTTTGAACCAATAACACACCTAACGGCGCTATATCGCCTGCTCGTTCCTTCTGAAGGGAGCTCATAATTCACCGTCAACGTGCATTAATAGCAATTGATCTTACAAACCATGACTCACTAATGTCTGGAAGTTCTCCACTCACTCCCACAGAATCGGATTTTATGAGCTGGACTGTTCTGGGCTTTACACTGTCTTCGCAACGGGTTCGGTGTACCGCCTCATCTCAGGGCAAAAGCAGTTCAAAACAATCATAAATTTGTACCGAATCAACGCTACTAAATCTATCCGACTTTTGCGGAAATGACGATACAGAACTTTAATCACCTGGCAAATCGAAGTCAGGGTCAATGTCGACTCCCCCTGCAGAATCGGGAAGTGGTTTAAGTTCCGGTTCCGACGGCGGGGGCGTCTCGGACACTCCCGCTTCGTCCGTCGCAGGTGAATCGGTACTAGTTGTGTCACTCGATGACGATGTGTCACTCGATGACGATGAGCTTATTATCAGAAATTTATCAAGTTTGTAGAAGTACCTCTGTGGTTGCCTCCATCCCGAGTTTGAGTTTGCGTTTGAGCTTTGAGCCAATTGGGAAATTGCCCTTTGAGCGGCCTGCTTGCCTACTTCTGTCATCAGTCTTGCAAAGCCTGATGCGAACTTGCTCCAAGCGCCTTGTCTTCGTGCTAGACCAATAAGCAAAGTGGATTGATAGGTACCTACCAAGGGAACCTGAATGCTCGTTGTTAGGAACTGAGGCGATTGGTACTGCGCTAGTGTCTATGACAAGTACAGCCACAAGTAGTACTGGTACAATGAAAACCCGCATCTTGTTCAGCTGGACTTTGACCGCACGTCTTTGGTCCCTGAAGCAGAGTGTTCAAAAGTATAAAATTGTCGCCAATTTTAGTACTTTTTATGTAACCCGGATGAACGGTGGATGCTTAGGTCCAGTCGGACGTCAGGGAAGAATCGTCGATTATCGGCCGGGCAAACGGGCACTAGCTAGTTGGTCTTTTAAAGTTTATGACTTTGATTATTCCTTTTTCCAGTTGTTCTGACGTCTACGGTCCCTTATCTATATCCTCGTTTCCGATAAGCCCAATTGCGAAATCGTGGCTTGCCCGCTTAACCGTCGGCTCCAACAGATGTCGTATTCGCATCAACGGCTGATGATTCAAAAATGTCGGCATGCGGTTGAACGAACCAAAATTGAAGTAGGGGCCAGATAGAGATTGTGACTCGTTGGGTGGATGAAAGGAACGATTGTCCGCCAAGTTGATATATAACTTATTCGCTTCCGTCAATTCACAGAAGCAAAGACTCGGTCCTAGTAGTGTCCCTGCCGCTGACGAATCTTGCCCAGGAACCGTCTATCAAGAACCACAAGCCCACGTAAGTATAACGAATCATGCAGTGGAATATTCTGCTACAATTCGTTTGCATGATCGCGGGCTGGGCACAGATGGCCTCGTCTCTACCAATTCAAGCCCTCAATGTTCTGCCACGCCAGTCCTGGTACGGCGGTAATGGCGGCGGTAATGGCGGCGGTAATGGCGG
>Ga0335073_10013641_pt1 | contig 11399 bp, 7 predicted proteins | sample Lox_Sample_22_FD_207093 | JGI IMG/M metagenome (GOLD analysis project Ga0335073, IMG submission 207093) | Soil microbial communities from Loxahatchee National Wildlife Refuge, Florida, United States - Lox_Sample_2.2 | ecosystem: Environmental > Terrestrial > Soil > Wetlands | place: USA: Florida... | reverse complement strand
TTGACGTTGGTGTTCCGATTCGAATTCACATTAGTGTTCCGATTGCTGTTGCTGTTGTTGTTGCGGACACTGTTGGAACTGTTGTTCGCGCTTCGGCTGGGGCTGCTGCCGCGGTTGACGCTCGTCTGCGCGCTGCCACGGGACGCGTGACTTCCGCCGCCGCCCCCTCCTCCCTTGCCTCCTCGCTGAGGAACGGCCATGGCGAAGGGCGCCAGCACAATGACTACAGCAGCGAAAGTGTATCGGATCGATCGGTTCATGGCTTCTCCTCTTAGTTGCCGGTTGACGCATCGGCGGTCGCAATCACGATCTTCTCAGCGTCCTTGGGTGGTTCGAACTCAAAGGCGGCCTCATTGAACGACGGCGCAAGGTTCCAGGTAAGAACCGCCGTGTACACCGGCCGCGCCTCGTCGGTGAGAGTCGTGATCACGAGCTTCTTTGGCAGCGGGAAATCGCCCAGCTGAATCCATATTTGCCAGTCCAGACCTGGCTGCCTGAAGGCATACTGCTCGCAGGTAATGCCACCCACCTCGGTGGGTCCAATGTCGATCGCGCTGGTTATTTCGCCACTTTTTGATCGCGGCGTTCCCCAATAGAACAGATCCTCGAGGGGAAGATGAATGTCATATTTCTCATCGAGTGCCGCCGCCAGCTTTCCGACCGTCTCCGGCGCCGGGACCGTGGCGTAGTAGTTCACCCGCTGCGCAAAGATCGTAAATGTCTTGCCGTCGTATAAATACTGGCGTTGCTGGCGTGGGCCATTGACGTCGATCCGAAAACGATCGGGCATGCTCGCGACCAGATTGATATGCGTGTCGTATTGGACCTGCTGCCCGTTATCGAGCACATCATCCTTGGTTGTCACCGTCTCTACCTGAAATGCTTTGAGCGAGCGCAGATACTTTCCCATGCTGTTGAGCGCGGCCATGGCATCCGGATCGATGTCCGAGTCCGCTGCCTCGCCTGTCATGTTCCTGGCTGGGGAAGCGGGGGCCAGATTCTTCGCTGGGTTGGCGGGACTCAGATTCTTAGCTGCCACATGTTGAGTCCGAACCTGTATTACCCACATCGCGCACGCCACGGCAACGAATGCTAAATAACCCCATCGTTTCATGATGTATTTCCTCTCCGTACTCGAGGACGCTCAACCAGAACGTCCGTGCACAACTAACTGGGGGCCAGAGTTTCTTTGGCCTGGAAGATGAAGCTACCTGCACCTCAACGCGGCTCCGGACCATGGAAAGTCAGGAGCCGCAGTTCGTGGGTGTTGTTCCCGGACCTCGCAGCCCAGGAGGATTCCTGGACGGCTCTTCCGTGGCCTGAAACATAACTCTCCGGGCAATCAGCAGGAAATTCGGAAAACTACGTGAATGGTGCCCCGAAGAACTACGGTGCAGCGTGGCCGGCAAGCCTTCGCAACATCGGGAGCATCATGACAATTTCTGGATGTGGCCCGGCAAGCTGCCGGCGTCTTTCGATCGCCTGGCGTCTTCCGTGGCAAATGAAGCGCTCTTATGAAGTCTGTGTATTCAAAGAGCTTGTAAAACCGAAAAACATCGTAGTTCTACCCTGCCGGATCCGGTAGTTTTCCCGGTATCGCCGTAGCTGCGCAAAGCCTATATTCCTCGAAACAGATAGCGGCCTGATGATTCAGTCAGCTATAAATCAGCAACAGACTTCAACGCGTCGACTATAGTTCGGAACAGCCTGGATCGTGTTAAGGCTGCGAGGCTTATGCCTGCTTTGATCGAATCCCGAACTAACAAAATGGCGAAGCTCGCGACCGGTCCCATTGACGAAACGGAGGCGCCGTGCGTCCCTCGCTCTTAATTGCTGATGGCCATCGGCTTTATGCGGAAGCCCTTTGCTCAATGTTGAGCGAGTCCTATGAAATAGTTGGCATCGCCACTGATGGGCTCGAGCTCACGGAATTGGCGATACGGCATACGCCCGATCTGATCGTGACCGAGCTCTCCATGCCTCGATTGAGCGGTCTTGGCGCCATGCACGATCTGAAGAAAAAGGGCCTTCGCACTAAATTCCTGGTGCTGACGACACATACCGAAGTGGGGATTGCTGCGCTGGCGTTCTGTGTGGGAGCTTCTGCATTCGTCCTAAAGACCGCAAGCAGCGACGAATTGACGGAAGCTATCAGCGCCATGAAATGCGGTGGACACTACCTGAGCAGGCAGTTCCCCGGCGACCTAGACGCCGTTCTCGCTAAGGCTGCCCGTCGCCCGTTGTTTGACCAGGGTCCGCACCTCTCGCGCCACGAGCGAGAAATCCTTCGGTTCGTACAGCAGGTGTGATCTATGTTCAGGCTCGCAAGCGCTCCTCGCGAACCAGGGGCAACGCCGGAAGCTGAACGATGATCTCGGTGCCACTTCCCGGTTTGCTGTTTGTGATCACCGCCCCGTGCAGAAACTGCACACGCTCCTCGATGGTTAAGAGACCAATGCCATTGCGAGCCTCCGCATCAGGCCTGAAACCTCGGCCCTCGTCGCGAATCTTCATTTCAAGGTGATTCCCTTGCCGGGTAAGGATCACGCGTGCGTTTGTGCTGCCAGAGTGTTTCGCAATATTCGAGAGGCCCTCCTGCACCACACGGTAAAGGCAGGTTGCGACCTGTGGCGAGGCATCCTGATCGGTAGCTGATGTTTCAAAAACAGTCTCGATCCCGTGGGCGCGCTGGAACTCTTCGCACTGGGTTCGCAAGGCACGGACAAGTCCCAGCAATTCCAGCATCGCCGGATGCAAGTGATGCGAAAGGTCGCGCAAATCATTCGCCACAGCGGCAATCGTAACTCTGATGTCCTCTAAACCCGCATCGAGTTCCGCGGTAGGCGACTCTGGATCACGTCCCCCCAGATTTCCAATCTTCATGGAAACCAAGGCCAGGCGCTGAGTAAAGTCGTCGTGGATGTCACGCGCAATTCTGCGCCGCTCATCTTCCTGCGAATCGACGAGACGTCCTGCCATAGAGAAAAGCCGCTCGGCAGAAGCCTGCAACTCTTCCTTCTGTTTCAGGAATTTGATCTGTGCGCGACGCCGCTCGAAGAAGCGTGCGAGCCTCTCGGTCGCGGCCGTCAGGGCATCGAGAAGGTCCTGATCGGAGGCAAGACTCTCCTCGCTGGCGAATTCAAGGATCGCCTCGACATTGCCATCGACCACGACAGGCATTTGCATTCCTGTGCGCAAGCCAGCCCTGACCGCGGCCTTAAACCGGGGTGACGTATCAGGGGCCGAAGAAGCCCCCAGAATATCGCGGATGCTGGGCTTGCCCGCTCGCAGCACCTCTTCAGGGAGATCCTTGACCCCAGGCCAGGTGAATGGGGTCGCTTCCTTGTCGAGAGATCGGAATCTTTCAAAGTCTTTGACGTACACGATATTTGCGGGCTTTGCCAGATCAGGTTCATCATCGTCGATGAGAAGCGCATGGCCAATCGGAAGCCCCATCGTCTCGCAGATCACATTAACGGAGCGCTGCAAGGCTTCCCGCATCGTGGTCGCTGAGTTTGTAACCGCCGCCACATCGCGCACCAGGCCTATATAGCGGGCAGCCCTGTCTGCCTCGCGGTCTGCTCGTTTCCGATCACTCAGGTCCCATACCGAACCGATGAAACCGCAGAGTCGGTTCTGCGAATCGAAGCGCGGCGTTCCGCAATCACGGACCCAGCGATAGTCGCCATCCTTGTGCCGCAAGCGATATTCATGCGTGAACTCGTGTTTCTGGGTGAAGGCGGTGAAGTTAACCTTGAGAAGTTCATCGCGATCGTCGGGGTGAACAAGCTTCAGCCACCCTTTCCCAAGCTGATCTTCCAACCTTCCCCCAGTAAACTCCAGTCCCCGGCGGTTCACGAAGGTGCACTGCTTGTCCGGTCCTGCCATCCAGATCATGGTCGGAGCCGCATCGGCCAGCAAGCGAAATTCCTCCTCCACCGTTTGTGAACTTGCGTTGCCAAATTTCTCGGCGGTGATATCCCGGTGAAAGATAAGGGCGCTCGCTCCCAGCTGACGCCATGCGCGAACGGTCATGCGGAACCAGCGAAAATTGTATGGGATAGGCCGGATGTATTCGTGTTCGAACTGCTCGCTTTGTCCGCTCAGTACTGCCTTAATGCCAGTCAGCGCACTGTGCAAACCTTGATCCACGATTGAGGATTGAAAAAAAGCTAGGTAGTCGATCCCAACCGCACTAATTGCGCTGCCAGCGGTTTCCTTTCTTCGAGGGAGATCCACCCAGGCACGATTAACGGCAAGCACACGTCCAGAAGAGTCGACGACCACACAAGGGTCGGGCAGGACCTCAACGAAGGACTCAAGCAGACTTTCATCTATTGCTATCGATGCGCCATCCGCTTTCAATTGTCACTCCTGGAAGTGGTTAACGATCGGATGGGTAAGCACTAAACAGCAGCGTCAAAACGATTAACGGCGATCAAACCGATCTTGATTGCATGTTGAACCAGCTCCGCATTGGTGCGGATCCCGAGCACATTCATCATGTTGTATTTGTAGGACTCGGCGGTGCGGGTGGAGATCTTCAGTTGATCCGCGACTTCTTTCATTGTCCTGCCCTCGGCCACGAGTTTCAGGACTTCGCTCTGCCGCCGGGTGAGTTGCGGACCGTGTTCAGAAGCTGGGCGGCGCGCGGCCTCCGCAAGAACATTGACCAGATCACCGGGAAATTGCTTGCTCAGATAGTATCCGCCGCGAAGCACAACCTGGAGAGCCTCCTTCAGTTCATCGCTACTTGCGCTCTTCAACAGGAACGCAGATGCTCCGGCCCGGAAGACGAGCACGGCAAGGCTTACATCCACATGCATTGTCAAAACGATGAACCTGGTCCGCAGGTGCATTTCTGTGAGAGCCTGCATCGCGTCGAGGCCGTTCAATTGCGGCATCGAGAGATCGGTCACGACCAGATCTGGCTTACATTGCCGAACCTGTTCTATAAGCTCCCGTCCGTTGGTCGCAATGCCAACTATCTCATAAGAAGAACCTAACAGGGAGCGAAGACCGTCCGCGAACAGTTGATGGTCATCCGCAATCAGGATTCTCGGCCGCACTATTTTCTCCAGTTGCACGGAGTTGGGCCTGCGTCTTCGCCTCAGCACATACTACCGTAGTTTTCCCGTGTTTGAACAGTCATCTTGCCGCTCCTCATCTTCGATAGTTACAAGAACTGCCTAGTTATTAAGTTCTGAAACCACATATAAGACAGCAGATAACCAGTCGCGCCCCGTATTTTTCCTACCCGTCCTTTCCGTAGGTTTACGGCTTATGGAAAGCACCACAATCCGCGACAGTTTAGAAGCCGGGAATAGCTCGAAGCCGTGACGCGTTTCGTTGCTTGAAGTAAAACACCTAACTGCGCGCGAGTCCCTCGCAAAGAACCCGGTCACGATCGAATTCGCTTTGGCGCGAGAGGAGCGAGGTACCGCGAAAACATGAAAATCAAGCTTAGATTGATGCGGTTGCTGGTGAATGTCGTGATCTGCGTCATCGCGCTGTATTGCGGCGCAGGTTCAGCAGCCGCCGAGGAGGGCGGCACAGGCCACTACTTCCCGGGCTCAATGTCCTCTTTCATCGACGGCGTCAGCCCGAAGCCCGCGTTTCTGTTCCGGTACAACCAGATCTACTACAGCGGATCGGTCGGAGCGAACAAGGCCCTGCCCATCGCCGGCGTCACGGCGCTGGGAGTTCACGCGACGTCGTGGGGCGAAGGCATCACCTTTTTCTGGCGGCCCAACGGAGGCGGTATCGGCAGCCCACGCTGGAGCTACGCGATGTCCACAACCATCCCGTTCCTCCAATCAACCGTGTCGGCGAGTGCGGTCGTACCGCTGCCCGGCGACGTCCGTTCGGTCTCTGTCTCGCGAACAGGCAGCGTCGGCGCTCTCGGCGATCTTGTTTTTATGCCGCTCATGCTGAACTACAATGTCAACCCTAACTTCAACATTAACTTCCGGGTGGCGTTCTACGCACCCACCGGCAGCTACCAGGTCGGCCACCTCGCCAACACGGGAAAGAACTACTGGACCACCGAACCAACGTTTGCCTTGATGTACTTCGGCGCAAAGAACGGACGCGAGGCATCGCTTTTCACGGGAATCGACTTCAACACCACGAACCCGGCCACCAACTACAAGTCCGGCACGCAGTTCCACATGGATGGCACCCTGGCGCAGCACCTACCGCTCTTCAAGGGCCTGACCGGCTTTGGCCTGACGTCCTACTACTATCAACAAGTCACAGGAGACAGCGGTTCGGGCGCGAATCTCGGCAAATTTGAGAGCACATCGGCCGGCATTGGCCCAGTTGCTTCCTACATCAAGCAGTTCGGCCACCACCAACTCATGGCGGAGCTCAAGTGGCTTAACGAGTACTACACCGCGAACCGGCTCCAGGGAAACACGGTCTTCTTCAAGATCGCGTTCAAGATCTGACGACGACCAGCTAGCTGCGCGCAACGAGGTATATACCGATGAAATTCAGTGTGACGACTGTAATGAGCGCCGCCAGCCTGGTACTGGGACTAGGACTGGGACTGACTGCAAAAGCGCAGGAAATACTGCCCTTTCCGCCCACCCCGTCCGCTTCTACCGCCGGGCTGACGATGGAAGATTCCATCTATAAGAAGCGCGTCGAGACGAAACACCTCGCCGACGGAGCCCCGAACATCCTGATCATCCTAATGGACGACCTTGGGCCAGGCACGCCCTCGACATACGGGGGCGAGATCAACACCCCTACCCTGACTCGCGTGGCGAACATGGGGATCTCCTTCAACCGGTTCCACTCTACCGCCATGTGCTCCCCCACGCGCGCATCTTTGCTTACTGGGCGCAATCACACGTTCGTCGGCAACGGCCAGATCTCGGCCCTCGCGAACGAATTCGACGGATTCACAGGCATCGTCCCGAAGTCGTCGGCAACTGTCGCGGAGGTGCTAAAGGACTATGGCTATAACACCGGCGCCTGGGGAAAGTGGCACAACACGCCCGAAGACCAGATCACCTCCAAAGGTCCGTTCGATTATTGGCCGACGGGATACGGGTTTGAATACTTTTACGGATTCCTGGCAGGAGAGGCCGATCAGTACGAACCGACCCTGATGCGCAACACCACTCAGGTCACCGACGAGAAGCCCAAAGGCTACCATCTCACCGATGACATCGCCACGGACGCAATCAAATGGCTGCGCGAACAGAATGCCTATGAGCCAGATAAGCCATTCTTCATGTACTGGGCGCCCGGCGCCGCCCATGGTCCGCACCAGATATTCAAGGAGTGGGCAGACAAGTACAAAGGGAAGTTCGACGATGGCTGGGACAAGTACCGCGAGCGGACTTTCGCCCGGGAAAAGGAGCTGGGGTGGATTCCGCAGGATGCGCAGCTTACACCGCGGCCGGCTACGATGGCTTCCTGGGACTCCATCCCCGACTCGGAGAAACCCTTCCAGCGCCGGCTCATGGAGATCTTCGCCGGCTTTGCGGAGCACGCTGACTACAATGCAGGCCGCGTCATCGACGAGATACAGAGGGAAGGAAAGCTACACAATACGCTGATCTTCTACATATGGGGTGACAATGGCTCCTCGTCGGAGGGCCTGAACGGCACTATCAGCGAACAGCTTGCCCAGAACGGAATTCCGACCACAATTTCGCAACACATCGACGCGTTGAATGAACTCGGCGGCCTCGATGCGCTCGGCGGCCCAAAGACCGACAACATGTACCACGCTGGCTGGGGCTGGGCGGGAAGCACACCGTACAAGGGCACCAAACTTATGGGTGCCTACTTCGGCGGCACACGGCAGCCGATGGCAGTCGCTTGGCCGGATCGCATCAAGCCAGATCCGACGCCCCGGCCCCAGTTCCACCACGTGATCGACATCGTGCCTACGATTTACGAAGTTGCGAAGATCACCCCTCCCCGTGTCGTGAACGGATTTGAGCAGGATCCGATCGCGGGCGTCAGCATGGTCTACGCGTTTGGCGATCCCAAGGCACCGGGGACCCGAAAGACGCAGTTCTTCGACATCATGGCCAGCCGGGGGATCTACCACGATGGCTGGTTCGCGAGTGCCCCGGGTCCGCGTGATCCGTGGGTGGGCGGCATGCCGAAAGGCATCAAGGAGTGGTCTCCGCTTACGGATAAGTGGGAGCTGTACAACATCGATTCGGATTGGAGCCAGGCGAATGATCTGGCCGCTAAGTATCCGGAGAAGCTTGAAGAGATGAAGGCACTCTTCCTCGTTGAATCGACGAAGAACAAGAACCTTCCTATTGGCGCCGGCATGTGGTCCACGGCGATGTTCCATCCGGAGGACGCACCTGCTTCATCCCACACCGAATGGACCTTCGACGGTCCAATGACCCGAATGCCCGAATCCGCCGCTCCCAAGCTTGGAAAGGTCGACAGCCTCGTCGTCATGGATGTCGACGTGCCATCGAACGCAAACGGCGTGCTGTATGCGCTCGCTGGTTTTTCCGGAGGCATTACCTGCTACGTGAAGGACGGCTATCTTCATTACGAGTTCAATCTGTTCGAGATTCAGCGCACGAAGATAAAGTCCACTGAAAAGCTTCCAACAGGCAAGGTGAAGATCGAGGTTGAATCGAAGTTGGCCGGGTCCATCGGTGGCCCGATGAACGTCACCCTGAAGGCGAATGGTGCCGTAGTGGGGCAGGGCCAGGTGCCGCGCGCCATGTCACTCCACTTCACATCCAATGCAACTTTCGATATCGGTAGCGATCTTGATTCGCCGGTCTCTCTCGACTATTACGACCAGGCACCATTTCCTTTCAACGGGACGATCGGCACGACGAAGATCACATATACCCGGAAATAGGGCGACGGCTGTGGGCCTATCTGACCAGCGCGACCGTGGTAGCTGGCCTCTCTGGGGGACCAGAGATGACGGTACCGGAAAGCGCATTGGTGCGCAAAGCAAGAAGTTGGGTTCTTTGGGATGCAATAGGCATTCAGCATCGCCTGAACGTTTGAGCGAACATTCCACGGCTGAGTATTTTTTCGGGAGCGCTAAGTCGTAGTTTTGCGAGTATCGGCCTGCGGGCTCCGAGACTAGATTCTGATCAAGCTCGAATTTTACTGTGGACCTTGCAGCAACCCCGGCCAGAAGTTCAGGGACCCTCGACCATCAGTCCGCAATCAAGAGGCTGACATTCAAAAACTATCTGCCATCACCAACTCATGGCGGAGCTCAAGCGGCTGAGCGAGTAGTACACCGAGAACATCAGGGAAACACGGTCCTCCTCAAAGACCTTGGCCAAATTTTGATACGGCTCCGCAATTTCTCCATTGTGAGAAAGACGATGAACCGGACAGCACGATAGACGCCAGAACCCCAGAAGATTCAGGGAAAGAGGAGAAAGTAAGATGTCAAAGAAAGCCTCGTTGTTACTCGCAATCTTGATCGTCATCGGAATCGGCACTTCCGCCAGCGCCATAGTCGGTAAGTGGGTGTTTCTGGGCAGCGCTCACGTAGATGGTGGCGTCGACCACGACACAATCAGGGTCAATACCAACCTGACCTATGCTTCGATCCAACTTCGCGTGAGCGGGAGCGCGGTTCAGTTCGATCACGTGGTCGTTCAGTACGGAAACGGCCAGTCGGAGACCCTCGCCCTGCGCGATCAGATTCCCGCAGGCGGTCAGAGCCGTGCGATCGATCTGCCCGGCGCGCGCCGAGCCATCAATCGGATCGACTTCTGGTACCAGAAAGCACACTGGGGCGCTAAGCCGGAGGTACAGGTTTACGGGATGCCCTAGCGATCTTGACGACATCGGCTATTCGCCTAAGAACATAAGGCAGGATCGGTGACCGGCATAAGGCAGAAGGGAAAATTAAAACGTCGGGCAATGTCAAGCTCGAATATTCCGACAACATCGCAAAGTGGCGATGGAGTGCCCGTGAGAAACGGTGCAAACACATTAGCGAATCTGAACACGTTGCCTACGGACGACGGTTCACCGATTGGTGCGACGCGGCGACACTCCACGGAACCCTCCCCCCAGGGTGTCGCGTCGCAACCAGCGGGCCAACAAGAACAAGACCAAGAGGCTCGCAAACAGGCTCTCACAACGAGAGAACCAAGGCAGATTGGCCCCTCACCCGAGGGGCCGTTTTTTCTCGATTCTGTCTTTCTTGGTATAGATGACCCTTGGCCCTCTAACTTGCCCATGCCTCGATAACCCAGCCCCGACGTGCAATCGGGAGGGGAAACGCGAAGATTGATCCTGGCCAACGGCTTGGACTCCCTCACTGTTTTCACCTTTTTTGACCAGCTAAGAACAAAGGGCTGGTAGAAGGTGACCAAGGAGTGCGGCCATGTCCCATGTTCAAATGCTCGGCCTGCCGGAAAGAACTTGCCCGGGAGCTATTGGAGCCTCGGCGCGCCGCTCGGCGTCCGCTCACTGACAACCCCTGCGGGCGTGGGGTAAGGGAGCGCTCTTTGCGTCGCCCCCCGGCCCACTCGGAGCAAAGGCTTACTCTCCTCTGCCCACGGCTGTCTCCGGCTGAAGGCTCTATTTCCAACATTAACCGGAATTGGTCACTTGGACCACCGCGCCTTGTTGACGCCCACGGACTCAACTCGTCAACCGTGTCTTAGTCTGACGCTTACTTTTCATATAGATTTTGCGTGGCCCCGCAGCTACAGGCCTTTTTGGCGGGCAATTCTGCACACGCAAAATCTGTCTTGGATAAGGGCCAAAGCGTTCCTATTTTTCTGAGATCAGAAACCCGAAACTCTGGTTTTGTGGATGTAAAAATCTGGCTAGGCTGCGGTCTAATGCTTAAAACGGCCTACGGATTTTGACCCCGTACCCCCCTCTCCTAACGAGAGCGATTTTAACGATACAGAATGGCCAATCAGCTTAGTCTGACAAGCCGTCTGGCCATTCCCGTCAGCTGAAGACTATATGCAAATGTCGTCTTACGACGTGGATGATACTGTCGAATTGCGCTTTATTCGCATCTTTCGTTTATTTCGTTCGCTAACGTTGCACTCCTTCGCCCCAGCATTTAGGACCAGCTCACGAGCCCAAGGGTAGGGTGCATTCCCTCGAGCGTTCATCCACAAGACTGTTGTGGCGTGTAAATCTGGGGGCCCCTCCACTGGTCTTGTGCTCTAGAGCGCCCTTGGTAGGCGGAGAGTCTTAACGTGGAAATACCGAGGGTATATTTGGGGGTATTCCAGATAGATATAGAGATTACCTTATTACAAATAAACGGCTTGTGTTGTAATGTGAATCCCTCTCCACCATCAAGTGCAGCCTCCCCAGTCGTATGCGCTCCGCAGCGAAATGCTGTAGGGTGGTCTCTTTGGACCCTGGGGGGAGATGAGCACGCATCACCAGCCGACTTCAGG
>Ga0335073_10013640_pt1 | contig 11399 bp, 8 predicted proteins | sample Lox_Sample_22_FD_207093 | JGI IMG/M metagenome (GOLD analysis project Ga0335073, IMG submission 207093) | Soil microbial communities from Loxahatchee National Wildlife Refuge, Florida, United States - Lox_Sample_2.2 | ecosystem: Environmental > Terrestrial > Soil > Wetlands | place: USA: Florida... | reverse complement strand
CCGACGAACCAGCCATTCTCCTTGAGATGCTGGCCGAGTTTGTGCTGCAAATCGAAACTCTCCGTCTGCGCGGTGCCGGTCTTGCCGGAGAAATCGATGTTCTGCAGCTTGACTTGTTCGGCGGTGGTGCCATCCGGTTCGTTGACGACGCCCCACATGCCGTCGGTAACCTGCTGAACCGTGTCATCCGACAGCGGGAACACGTCGGGCGGAGGTTCGACGGCGTTCTTGAGCAGGTGCGGATGCATCAACGTGCCGCCGCTCGCGACGGCTGCGATCATGCGGGCGAGTTGAATGGGTGTGACCATCACGGCGCCCTGTCCGATGGAGACGGAAATCGTCGAGCCGGGATACCACTTGTGATGGTAGACACGCTCGACCCAGTCCTCGGTGGGAATCAGGCCGGGCTCCTCGCCGGGCAGATCGATTCCGGTACGGCGGCCAAGGCCAAGGCCCATGGCGTAATGCGAAATGCGATCGATGCCAAGGAGTTTGCCGACGTTGTAGAAGTAGACGTCGCAGGAAGCGACGATGCCCCTGTGCAGGTCCACTAACCCGTGTGCGTGGTCGCAATGGAAGGTGCGACCGTAAAAGGTGGCAGAGCCGGGACAATTGACGGTGTAGTTGGCGGGAATGGCTTTCGATTCCAGCATTGCGGTGGCCATGACGATCTTGAAAACGGAGCCGGGCGCCAGCTGGGCCTGAATGGCGCGATTCAGGAGAGGCGTCTCGGAATCGGTATTCAGTTCGGCCCATTCCTCCGGCGGAATACGGACGGCGAAGTCGTTGGGATCGTAGGTCGGGCGGCTGACCATGGCGAGGATTTCGCCGGTACGGGCGTCCATGGCGACGAGGGCGCCTTCTTTATTGGCAAAGTCGGCGTCGGCGACGGACTGAAGATCGTAGTCGATGGTGAGCTGGATCGGCTTGCCGGGTATGGCCTCGACATCGTCGAGGGTGCGGACCATTTTGCCGATGCTGTTGACGACGACGCGGCGCATGCCGTCTGTGCCCACGATCTGGTCGTTATATTCCCTTTCGAGGCCGGCCTTGCCGATGATGTCGCCGGGGCGATATTTGTCGGGATTCTTGGCGAGATCCTGCGGCGAGACTTCGCCGACGTAGCCAATGGTATTCGCGAGCATCTCGCCGTGAGGATAGCGGCGGCGCTGGACCATCATCAACTCGAGCATGGGCAAGTCGGCGCGATGGGATTCGACAAAGGCGATGTCGGCTTCGCTTGCGGCGGGCTTGATCACGATGGGCTGGAATTTGGGCTCTCCCTGAGCATCGGCGAGCTGGTCGCTCAAATCGTCGGGTGCGATGCCGAGGCCGTCTTCGATACGCGGGAGATTTTTTTCGAGCTGCTTGGGGTCGTCGCGAAGCAAAAGGATGCTGAAGGAAGGATAGCTATCGGCGAGGACGCGGCCTTCGCGATCGAGCATCACGCCGCGCGGAGCGATGATGGGGATGTAGCGAATGCGGTTTTTTTCGGCGAGATCGGCGAAGTGATCGGACTGCACGACCTGAAGCTTCCAGAACCCAACCAGAAGCAGGACCACGCAGATGACGGAGAGGTAGGAAAAAAGGGCGAGCCTTCCCTGCGGAATCTTCTGGTCGCTAATACCCCATGGTGCCAAGGAAACTCCAGCGCGAGGGCCTTCCCGGCCCCAGATGCGCACCGCCATCCCGAAAGAAGAATCGGCTGACCTTAAAAACTAACACCGCGCCGGGACGCCCGCAACCGGGGCATGTCGTGATGGTCAACGAAAGGTCACGAGCGGAGAGGATTCGGGGCGGAGAGAGCGCCTTTTTTCCACAGGGCGCGGCACTGCTGAAGCGTTTACCGCGCGTTTATCCGCCATTCACGAGGGCCCGGTAGGTTCGCGACCCTACGGTAGGACCCATAGGCGGGGAATCGAACCTTCCGCTCAGACTGGCGAGGTGAGGTATGGCCACACAGACATCGGTACTTGATGCAAAGCTGGGTTCGTCCAGCGCGTCATCGCGCGCCGGGAAGATCGGCGTGATGGTTTTCGGGGTGGCGCTGATCATCGGGTTCATCTACGCGGGCGGACATCTGGTATCGGATCTCGCGGCGATTCACGCGACGAGCTACCTGCCGTTCGTGCTGCTGGGAATCGCGCTACTGGTGGCGCTGGGATTCGAGTTCGTAAACGGATTCCACGACACGGCGAACGCCGTGGCGACGGTGATCTACACGCATTCGCTCGAGCCGCACATCGCGGTGGTCTGGTCGGGATTGTTCAATTTCCTCGGGGTATTGACGTCGAGCGGCGCCGTGGCGTTCGGCATCCTGTCGCTGCTGCCGGTGGAACTGATTTTGCAGGTCGGAAGCGGCGCGGGATTCGCGATGGTGTTCGCGCTGCTGGTGGCGGCGATCATCTGGAACGTGGGCACGTGGTATTTCGGGTTGCCCGCATCGAGCTCGCACACGCTGATCGGATCGATCATCGGAGTGGGCATTGCGAACCAGCTGACGTCCGTGAAGACGGGAACGAGCGGTGTAGATTGGGGGCAGGCGACGAACATCGGAAAATCGCTGCTCCTCTCGCCGCTGGTCGGATTCGCCGTGGCCGCGATCCTCTTGCTGATTTGCAAGGCGGTGCTGCGCCAGAAGGAGCTGTACGTGGCGCCCGAAGGGACCGAGCCGCCTCCTTTCTGGATTCGCTGCCTGCTGGTATTGACGTGCACAGGAGTGAGCTTCGCGCACGGATCGAACGACGGGCAGAAGGGCATGGGGCTGATCATGCTGATCCTGATCGGCACGGTGCCGACGGCCTACGCGGTAAACCACGCGACGACGGCGGCGCAGACGCAGGACTTCATCGCGGTGTCGGCGCAAACGGCGGACATGCTGGGCCACTACGTGTCGCCGGCGGCGGTGGTAGGAGACTCGCGCGACGAACTGACGGACTACATTCGCACCAAGAATTTCACGCCGAACACGATGCTGGCGCTGCGGGAGATGGTGAACGGGATCGGCACCGAGATGGCGCTGTACAAGGAACTGAAGTCCGTGCCGCAGAACAAGGTGAGGAACTTCCGCAACGACATGTACGTGGTGAGCGAGGCATTGCGGTTGATGCAGAAATCGAAGAATCCGGCATTTTCGACGGCGGACACGGCGATCATCAAGAACTACAAAAAGCACATCGATGACGCGACCAAGTTCATACCGGGATGGGTGAAAGTGGCGGTTGCGCTGGCGCTCGGGCTGGGGACGATGATCGGGTGGAAACGGATCGTCGTGACGGTCGGCGAGAAGATCGGGAAGGAACACTTGACGTACGCACAAGGGGCCGCGGCCGAGATCACGGCAATGGCGACGATCTGGGGAGCGGATCATCTCGGCTTACCGGTCAGTACGACGCACGTGCTTTCGTCCGGCGTCGCCGGAACGATGATGGCGAATAAGTCGGGGCTGCAGTGGGCGACGGTACGAAACCTGGCGATGGCGTGGATATTGACGCTGCCGGCGTCGATTTGCCTCTCGGCGCTGCTTTTCTGCTTGTTTCGCACGATCTGGAAGTAGCCGCACACGCGGAGACAAAGCGGGGGACAAAGGAGAGCACATGCTACCTCCCAAGGTAATCGTTTCGCCGATCGACTTCAGCAGTCATTCGACCGGAGCGCTGGATACGGCGGCGACTCTGGCGAAGCAGTTCGGGGCCGAGTTGCTGCTGGTGTACGCGGTGCCGGCCATTCCGAAGCTGCCGTCGACCACGGCGATCTTCCAGGAGGCCGAGTACGAGCAGGAGTTGCACAGGGAGGCCACACAGCAACTGAAGAAGCTCGCCGATGGGATTGCGGCGAAGGGCGTGGAAGTGCGGGTCGAAGTGGGCACGGCGAACGACGTGGGGATGGAGATTCTGCGGATCGCCGAGCACAACAACGCGGATCTCATCGTGATCGCGACGCACGGGATGACGGGGTGGCACCGGCTGGTTTTCGGGTCCGTCACGGAAAAGGTGGTGCGGCTGGCGACCTGCCCGGTGCTGGTGCTGAGAGCGAACCCGAAACAAGGTGAGGAGAGCGCGTCGAAGAGCGCGAGCACAGTGGCGGCGTAGGAGCAGTCGAGAGGCGACTACGAGCGGCGGCGCAGCCGGTCCAGGAGCGCGAAAAGGCCGACGGCGACGGCGGACGTGACGAGCGAATCGAGCAGCAGGTGCAAGGTGAAGAAGCGAGCGGGTTGGTTCAGCAAGACGCGCTGCGTGATCGCCAGAATCATTTGATGGAAGTGAAATAGCAGGAAGACGAGGCCGAAGCGGCTGAGCGGATGCTCAGTGTCGATGCGGCCGCCAATCGAAGACGCAACGAAGCCTACCAAGGTTTTCGCGATCCCGTACAAACCAATCGGATTATCGGCGCTCAGGGCGTCCTGCAAAATGCCGATGCCCGCGCCGAGGAGAAGGCCTGTGGAGGTGTTGCGGCGGCTGACGCCGAAGTAGACGGTGACGAGCAGCGGGAGATCGATCAGCTCGGAAAAGCGGCCGTACTTATGGAGAAACGCCTGCAAGACGAGCGCGAGAAACGCGGTGATGATGACGGTGCCGCCGTAATACTTGTGGACCTCGATATTCGAATCGGAGCGGATCCCGGCGCCGAGCATCGATGCCATCTTATCTCTGCTCCTGGGCCGGCGCAGCGGCAGGCGCAGAAGATTTTGCGGCGGGCGCAGCGGCCGCGGGAGACGGAGCGGCGGGCGATTCGAATGCGGCGGGCGCGCCGGTCACGGCGTTCGGATCGGCCGGAATCTCGACGGGTTTGAGCGAAACATCCTGGCGAGTAAGAAGAACAAGAACATCTTCGATGCGGTCGAGATGCACGGTCGGCTGGACGTGGATGATCTGAAACGGATTCGACTGCGATGCATCCTTGACGACGCCGACCGGCAATCCCTTGGGGAAAATGCGATCTTCGCCGGAGGTGAGGATCACTTCGCCGGAATGGACCTTTTCGTCGTTCACGACGTAGTCCATGACGGGCAGCGGATCGCCGGTACCCTTCACGACGCCGTGGGTGCGCGAGTCGGCGAAGAGAGCGCCGACGCCGCTGTCTTTGTCGTTGATGAGCAGAACCTGCGCCGTATTGTTGTTGAAGACCTCGATGATCTTTCCCACGACGCCGTCGGGAGTGATGACGGCCATGTCGCGGCGGACGCGATCGCCGAGGCCACGATTGATGAACAAAGTGTGGGAGGTCGGGTCGGCGCTCGCGCCGATCACCTGCGCTGCGAGCATCGGTGCTTCGGGATGCGCCTGGCGAAAGTCGAGCAGAAGTTTCAGGCGCTGGCCTTCGGCCGATTCGGATTCGAGTTCGTAATTGCGCAGGCGCAGCTGGTCGAGTTCGCCTTGCAGGCGCGCGTTTTCGACACGCGCGCCGTGGAGGGCGATGTAGCCGGTCCAGACGCCGCGGATTTTCGAAGAGGTCCATGTGCCGACGCGGCCGACGGGAGTGACGAGGTCGGCGGCCCAGTAGCGGATGAGCGGGACGTCGCGGTCGCGCTTGATCTGAAAGGCGAGCAGAATCACCTGCGCGAAGATGACGCCGACGAGCAGCATCAGCGGCCGATGGCGTGAGTAGGCGTGGATCATTTCAGTACAAACCAACCAAGATACAGCTCGCAGGGCAAGAAAACAGCAGATCCCTCGCTGCGTCCCGCGCCCGCACAAACCGCCGGGAGGCAAAGGCGCGCGGGACTTCGCTTGGGATGACCGCTCTATTTGTGGGACGCCGATACATAATCTGAACCCGGAAGTTTAGAAGTCTTAGTCGATTGAAACGAGACGCAAGAGCCGGAAATCGCTGAGCATTTTGCCCGTGCCGAGCACGACGGACGCGAGCGGGTCGTCGGCAATCGAAACGGGCAAGCCGGTCTCCTCGCGAATGCGCTTATCGAGGTTCTTGATCAGGGCGCCGCCGCCGGTGAGGACGATGCCGCGGTCGCTGATGTCCGCGGAAAGCTCGGGCGGAGTGCGCTCGAGGGCGACGCGAATGGCGTTGACGATCGTGGAGATATTTTCGGAAAGCGCCTCGCGAATTTCGCTGTCGTCGATCGTGATGGTGCGCGGAACGCCCTCGATCAGGTTGCGGCCCTTTACTTCGAGCGTGAGCGGCTTTTCGAGCGGATAGGCGGAGCCGATTTCCATCTTGATCTGCTCGGCGGTGCGCTCACCGACGAGGAGATTGTACTTGCGCTTGAGGTAGTGCATGACGGACTCGTCCATCTCGTTTCCAGCGACGCGCACGGAGCGCGAATAGACGATGCCGCTCATGGAAATGACGGCGATGTCGGTGGTGCCGCCGCCGATGTCGACGACCATGTTTCCGGAGGGTTCTTCGATCGGCAAGCCGGCGCCGATCGCGGCGGCCATGGCCTGCTCGACGAGATAGACTTCGCTCGCGCGGGCGCGATAGGCGGAGTCCTGCACGGCGCGCTTTTCGACGGGCGTGATCTCGCTAGGGACGCCGATCACGATGCGCGGATGCACGAGGACGCGGCGGTTGTGCGCCTTCTGGATGAAGTAGGTGAGCATCTTTTCGGTGACTTTGAAGTCGGCGATGACGCCGTCCTTCATCGGCTTGATGGCCACCACGTTGCCGGGAGTGCGGCCAAGCATTTCTTTCGCTTCGCGGCCCACGGCGACGACTTCGGAATTGTTTTTGTTGATGGCGACGATGGAAGGCTCGTTGACGACGATGCCTTTGTTGCGGGCGAACACGAGCGTATTTGCGGTGCCCAGGTCGATAGCCAGATCGGAAGAAAACAGGCTGAAGACCGACCGCATGCTGTAACCGTTCTTTGTCAATTCCTTCTCCCTCAGAGTGCGATGCAGCGCCGCTGCGGCGGCGTCCCGGCTCGCGCCGGATTCCCTGCAACCCGAATTTTTCGGCGAATTCGCCTACGGAATTACGACTTCGACGCGCTTGATCGCCGTGCCCCCGCGTCGATTCTGCCCCGTGATAACGATCTCATGGCTCCCCTTGTCCATCGGTGGGGTGAAATAACGGAAGCGGCCGTCGGGCTGAATGTCGGCAACTTCGGCGCCGTTGATGATCAGAGCCGCGCCGGGCTCCGTGCGGCCGATCACTTCGACGAGGCTGCCTTGAAGCTCAGTGCCGTCGATATCGAGGAGCATTTCCTGCTCTTTGCCCTGCGCCACGAGCGTGAACTTATAGGGATCGCTCGCGTCGCTGACGTTGTTTTTGTCGTCGATGGCGCGAACCCGCCAGAAGTAGTCCCCGGGCGCGAAGCCGGAGATATCCGCGGAGGTAGCGGCTGTTTTGCGTTCCATGACGATGTGACTGAAACTCGTCGTCGTGCTGGCCTGAAAATCATAGGTCGTTGCGGTGGCCGAAGGCTTCCAGGCGAAATGCACCGGGTCGCTCTTGGGATCGGCGACGATGATGGGCTGGAGGTTGAGGGGTTCCGTCAACTCGGGAGGAGCGAGAACCTGCGTCTTGGTGATGGGCGCGGCGCTGCCGGAGGCGAAGCTGGCCCGTTCATACTGACCGATATCGACGTGCTCGGTGCCGCGATCGAGTTCGGCGCTGCCGGAATCGACGGTGACCGCTTCCTGCTTCGTATTCGGATCGCTGCTGACGTTCAGGTGGCTATTGGCGCGCGCGTCGGCGACAGCATCCTCGAAGGAAACTTCGGCTTTCGAGCCGGGAATCTGCCAGGAGCCGGTGTTGAGGTCCACCTGACCGGTGTTGAGGTGAACGGCGACTTGGGAGGCGCGATCCTGAGCGACGGTGTTTTCTTCGACGGTAACGAAGGTGTCGCCCTTCACGGTGTATTCGGTGCCGTCGGCGAAGGCGACGCGCGCGACGCCGTCCGAGCCGGTTTCGATTTCATCGCCCTTGTCGAGGGTGAGCTGATAATCGGCGTTGACCCACTGCAGCGAGTTGACCTTTTTAATTTGCACCTTGCCGTCGAGATTGACGAAGCGCGCCTGACGAGCCGCGGCGGCGGCCGCGTCGTTCTCGCGCGGAGCGACGGCGTTGGAGATGCGCTCGAAGGTCTTCTCGGAGAATTCGGGGAAAATCAGGTAGACGGAAGCGCCGATGATCGCCAGGATGGCGAGCACAAGGAGCAAGACGGTGCGGTACTTTACGGTGTGCCAATACACCTCGACCCGCGAGATTTTGGGCTTGGGTGCAGCGACAGTTTTTCCACCGACTGTAGACATTGGGCTCTGTTTTTTCAATTTAGCACACGGTTCGAAGGCTTCTCAATGCGACTGGGTTTTCGTTGCCAAACCGCTAACCCCAGTTGTTTGCACGATAGGCACGCGAGGCCGCCGCGGAGGCCATTTTGGAGGTTGACCCAAACCGCATGATTTAGGGAGACTAGATGTTCAAATTGGGAGAGACCCGCGCTCTTTTTCGTGACCGATCCACCGTCGGCTTCAGGGCCTTACCGCGGAGAGATTTCGTCCGCCAGGGAGAACAGGAAAGAAGAAATGAGCAAAGTCGAGCAGGGAACGATTGGCGAGTTGCTGCCCCCGGAACGCCTGATGCTGACGCCCGGTCCGTCGTGCGTGGATCCGCGCGTGTATCGCGCGATGGCGGCGCCGATCGTGGGCCACATGGACCCGTGGTTCACGAAGATGATGGACGACGTGCAGGTGCTGCTGCGGCGCGTCTTCCAAACGCAGAACCGGATCACGTTTCCAATTTCGGCTTCAGGCTCGGGCGGAATCGAAGCGGCGGTGATGAACCCGCTCGACGCGGGCGATGAATGCATCGTCTGCGTGAACGGCGCGTTTTCCGAGCGCATGGCGATCATCGCGGAGCGCATTCCGGCGAAGGTGATTCGCGTCGAGGCGCCGTACGGAAAGACGGTGGACCCGGCGGACGTGCTGCGAGCGGGCAAGGGCCGGAAGATCAAATTCGTGGGGCTGGCGCACGGCGAGACCTCGTCGGGCGTGGTGCAGCGGATCGAGGACTATCGCAAGGTGGCGGATGAATTGGGCGCGCTGCTTGTGGTCGATACGGTGGCGAGCCTCGCCGGGATTCCGGTGAACGTGGACGAGCAGGGCATCGACATCTGCTTCAGCGGCTCGCAGAAGGCGATCAGCGCGCCGCCGGGAATGGCGCCGATCACGGTGGGACCGCGCGCCGAAGAAGCGATGCACGCGCGCAAGGAGCCCGTGCGGAGCTGGTATTTCGATCTTACGACGGCGATGAACTATTGGGGGAAGGATCGTCTCTACCACCACACGCCTCCGATCAGTTTGATCTACGCGATGCGCGAGGCGCTGCGCGCGGTGCTGGAAGAGGGGCTCGAGGCGCGCTGGGAAAGGCATCGCGAGAACCAGCAGGCGCTGATCGCGGGGCTCGAAACGATGGGACTCGAGATGCTCGTGTCCAATCCGGCGGACCGTCTGGTGACGGTGACGGCGATCAAGATTCCCGCGGGCGTTGAAGACGGCAAGGTGCGCATGCAACTGCTCGATGAGCTCGATATCGAGATCGCGGGCGGCCTGGGACCGCTGAAGGGCAAGATCTGGCGCGTGGGGCTCATGGGCTATTCATGCCAGAAGCCGAACGTGCTGCGGTTCCTGGCGTCGTTCGAGAAGACGCTGCTCGATCAGGGATTCCGGGTGCCGGCCGGAGCGGGAGTGGCGGCAGCGATTCAGAGCTACGAGCACGCGTCGCAGCCGGCGGCGGTGGGCGCGAGGAAGTAATCAGGTTGCAGGTCTCAAGCTGCAGGTTGTGGGCGGCGGGCTGGAGATTTGCGAGGCGAATCGACGATGGCGAAAGCAACAGGGACTGCGACGATCCCCAACGCCGGCGCGATGAGCGAGTTCATCGGCGCGTTCGAGGTGCCGTCGAAGGTGACGGATTACGTGTATAAATGCCGCTTCTCGCATTGCTGGAACGGCATCGCGACGCGCCACAGCGATACGATGGACTGCAAGTTTTTCGTCGACGGCAAGGGCGTGGTGCTGGGACTGGCGCATCCGGGATTCGTCACATTCCGCGAGCGCGCGGGGCGCAATCCGAGCGACCGCGAGGCGAGCTATATGGCCGCGGAATATCTGCGCGAGCGGCTCGAGCAGGAAGACGAGCATTCGCTCTACGATGTTTCGGCGGGCGACGTGGTTCGCATGATCGACAAATTGGGAATCAAGTAGGCAGTCGAGAGTTTCAGAGTTCAGCGAGGATAAAACCTCCGCGTCCCGGTTGGCCTCGGCAAATATCTCCCTCTCAACGCGAGTGCTCTACGGTTGCGCTGCGCCAGCCGGCGAGCCAGCCACTCTCTCGCACGCCTTCTTCTTCCATCTCGCGTTTCCAGGCGCCCAGAAAAGAAGAGCGACTCAAGTAGCCGATCAGGCGAGATTCGTCTTCGCGCGCCACGACGGGCAGGCGGCCGACGTCGTTGTGGAGCATGCGCAGCAGCGCGTCGTGCGCCAGTTCATCGGCATAGGCGACGATCAACGGGCGGCCGTCTGCGGCGAGCACCGGCCCGTTTCCGGCCGGATCCCCTTGCAGCGAGCGCAATAAATCGCTCTGCGTGATCAAGCCGACGAGCTTTTCGCCGGCGACGATCGGAATCCCCTGAGTCACGTCGAAGCCGGAGTCGTGGCTCGCGATGTGCGCGGCGAGTTCTCCGACCTTCATCTCGGGAGGAATCGTGGTGACACAGCGCAGCATGATGTCGCCGACGCGGACGGACTTGAGCACGCCGGCTTCGTATTCGGCGGGCACGGCCATGCCGCGCTTCAGGAACTTCCGGGTCATGATCGACGCGGGCATCGCGTAGCAGGCGACGGCGTCGGCGACAATGCAGACGATCATGACGGGAAGCAGCGCGTGAAAATCGCGAGTGGTCTCAAAGGCGCAGAACATGAAGGTGAACGTGGCGCGAGCCGCCGCCCCGAGCAAAGCTCCCATGGCCGCGACGGCGAAGGCCTCCGGCGAGAGGTGCGCGTCGGGAAGGACGGCGTTCACCATCATCGCGAAGGCGCTGCCGAGCGCGGCGCTGATCATGAACATCGGAGCGAGCGTGCCGCCCGACGTTCCCGAGCCGAGCGAGAGAAGGACAACAAAGGCCTTGCACACCAGGATGAGGATTACGAGGCCGATAGCGAGGCGGGCGTTGAGGATGTCTTCGATCGTGTCGTATCCCGAGCCGAGCACGCGGGGCAGCAGGAAGCCCACGATACCGAGGCCGAGAGCGCCGATCGCCGGATGCAGGAGATGCGGGATACGATCGAGGCTGTCGAAGAAATTTTCGAGCTTTTCGAGTGCGCGCGAAAATCCCACGGCGGCGACGCCGCAGAGCAATCCGAGCGCGATGTAATAGGGCAGGTTCGGGAAAAAGTCGTAATCGGGCGTGCCGATCGAAAACATCGGTCCCGTGCCGA
>Ga0335073_10013638_pt1 | contig 11399 bp, 12 predicted proteins | sample Lox_Sample_22_FD_207093 | JGI IMG/M metagenome (GOLD analysis project Ga0335073, IMG submission 207093) | Soil microbial communities from Loxahatchee National Wildlife Refuge, Florida, United States - Lox_Sample_2.2 | ecosystem: Environmental > Terrestrial > Soil > Wetlands | place: USA... | reverse complement strand
GAGTGTCTACGACCATGAAACCACCGCAGGATCAATCAGCCTGCTCATTCGCTCCGGAACCAACATTGGGATAAGTCAACAGTTCAACCTCAGCGATCGACTCGGCTCAGGGCTCTATCTCAATTGCCTCCAGGGCGGAGGTCCGCAGGAGCCAATCACGGTGAACATCCTCTATTGGCGGCAGGATTTTCTCGCCAAGAGGCTTTCTTTTTATGTTGGCAAAATACACCCGAACGAATACGTGACCCTCAGCATGTTCAACAACGATGAGCGAACGCAGTTCTTAAATGGGACCAACGACGGCAATGATGCAGTTGCCTCGGATGGGACATACGCCGGCGGCGGCGCGGTCGAATTCCAGGCTAGCCAGCATATCTTTGTGCACGCTGTCGCTGTGGATACGGAGGGCTCACAGCAAGGGAATATCGAAACTCTGGTCGATCGAAAATATGCAGAAGAGGTTGAAGCGGGGTGGACCTCAGGTTCGCTTGGCGGAAGGTACCGGCTTTATCGCGGTGGCGTGTGGCGGGACGATACCAAGGATCGCGGAAGTGGACATGGCGGCGGCTTTGAGTTCGACCACGAACTATCTGATGGCTGGACGCCGTTTGGAAGATTCGCCTTTGGGACCAGGACCGGAACGGCCATCAAAGATGAATACGAACTCGGGCTTGCTCAGGTTCATCCATTTGGGCGCCGGGGAGACATGTTTGGCGCCTCATTTGCATATAGTGAACCGAACGCGCCTGCCAAACACCATGAGAGTGTGTTTGAGTCGTTTTACCGCCTTCGTCTCACGCAAAGCCTCGAGCTTGGGCCGGACATCGAAGTTTCAATTCATCCCACCTACGCATCGAACGCTTACACAACGACTCTCCTCGGGGCAAGGATGCGAGTTATCTTTTGATAATTTGGTGGAATAGATGCCGTTGTGCGTTGCAGTGTGTCGGCCCTTTCCACTTATGTCGTTTCGACCGGTGGGCTGTGTGGTTTGTAGTGAGGACTCTCTTTCAGAGCGGGACAACAGCATCGAGTATGGGGAGCGGGCGATAGCGTGGGGGCAGCCAGAGCAGGTCGGCGAGATGGCAACCAGAGGACTTGCAACAAAGGCAACGACGACTCGATGCCCTGAGTCAATCGTAACCAGCCTATCGGTCGTCGATGATCGGTTTTGTGAACTCTGAAAGGAAGCACCGGAACATGCGTGTGATCGCATTTGCGCCTCTCACAAGTCAGGCAGGTATGAACCAAACCCCGTCCGGTGAGTGATCGGCGATCCTGACGGTACTCGAGTTTGGGGATGATTCTTGAGGCAATGCAGGCTCTACTCCTGATCACCTGCTTCAGCGGGCAGAGCGGCTCCGATTGCTGCTGCGGGTAGTGCCGGCAGCTTGAATTTGGAGAGCCTGCGGATCATGGCCTGGAAGTGATATCCCATCACGGCAAAGGTTATGGCCGTGCCGAAGGAGCGCCGATACCCGGGCGCGTCACGAGCCTGGCCGTTCAGGAGTGGCTGGCGATGTGAAGAGCGATCAATGTCGGCCGAACGAATTACTGATCAAACGAGCGGAGTGACCACCAGCACGTCGATGGCAGGAGGCGGGGCGATCTTCGGCAGTTTCACGTCAACGTAACGGCCTTCAGCCACCTCGGAAAACACTCTGTTGACTGTGTCTTCGGTTCTGCCGGAGCTGATGTGCAGCATGCGCACGGCGCGCATCACTGTGGCAGACAACAGAAAGCGGTTTTCTATTTTTAGACCAGCCAGATACACCAATTGAGATCGCATGTATGCCCCTATTCTCGGTAGTAGTGCGTTTGCTACTGAGCCGGGCTCGTCTTGGTGTAGCCCGCAGAACGAATTTGATCTGATGAGTTCTGCGCCGGAAACACAAGGAGGAGGAGGCTTAAGCGATAAGGAATTTCTGCTGATCCCCTTTGGAGTGAGCATACGCTTATTAGGGCTCTTCTCCTAATTGCTCTGCCAAAGTCACCTGTAACCCCTGTGAGTCGGCATCCAACCCCTTTGGATTGGGGTTCTCGGTGAGGTTGGGCCTATTGGGCGTGATACACTTGAAGCTGGTCGTCGAATCCGACTTGGCGTTCTTGCCGGTTCTGCTTTCCCGCTCAACTCGCAAACAATTCCACTTGAGTTCAGCGATACATCACGCGACAAAGGAATAGTAATGGAACAGGGAACAGTGAAGTGGTTTAACGATGCGAAGGGATTCGGCTTCCTGAGCCGTGCCAACGGCGAAGACGTGTTCGTGCACCATTCGGCCATCAAGAGCGAGGGATTTCGTTCACTCAAGGAAGGCCAGGCGGTCGAGTTCGACGTCGTAAAAGGGCCGAAGGGCCTTCAAGCCGAGAACGTCCGCGCAGTCTAGTTGCCTGAATCGCCGGGAAGGGGTTGAGTTCGACGTCTTCCCGGTCATCGCCGGCGAACTTGAAGACTTCGACACTCGACTGTGCGCTCGCCGCTCAATGGTGGTGAGTCCGCCGGCATCTCCGACGACGCGGCCGTTCCATCATCCCCTGGCTGCGCACAGAAGCACTCTTAATAGGCTTGTCTGTCCAACCGAAGACGGAATTCATTCGACGCCGCAATCGTGGGACCCCAGTCAATGAGTTCAACGGATTTTGCTGTGGAACAGTCGACCGCGAACGCGAATGACTGAGGCAAAGCGGCGAAGTTCGGTGGTAGTTCGAACGCAGCACACACATGCAACACGGACGAAGGGGATTTATGGCTGAAGATCAGCAACTGATGTGCAGCGACTGCGGGCAGTCTTTTACGTTTACCGCGGAGGATCAGGAGTTTTTCCGCGATCGTGGCTATTCGGCGCCCAAGCGCTGCAAGCCATGCCGCCAGGCAAAGAAAAATGAGCAATCGGGCGGCGGCGGCGGGTACCAGCGCAGCGAATCACGCGGCACAAGCGTGATATGTTCCGGATGCGGACAACAAACCACAGTTCCATTTGAACCACGAGGAGACCGTCCCGTGTATTGCCAGACTTGCTTTCAGAGCCGGAAGACCAGCACTGGCGGCGGAGGCCGGCGCAACTTTGGCAGGGGCCGTTAGTACGTCATGATTGCGTCGGCGCGGAACGGGCAGCGCGCTTTGATTTCGGGGATCCAGCGGATCGCGGATCACCTTCTGCGGCAGGGGCCTACTCTTACGGGCTCACAATGCCGTCCCGTGAAAGCGAGATCGAGCGAAACTCTCCCATTTAGTGGTTTCCAACGGCTCGAAACCGTCGACTTTTCAAATCTCACCGAGGAGTTCTCATGAAGAAACAAGCGCCGCAGAAGAAGCAAGTTCCGCACGACAAATATTTTCTCAGATCGCTTCATCAGGAAATCGATCTCTACGATCGCAAGCTGGCCTATCTGGAGAAGTATGCCGAGTTCGCTTCGGTAGCCGACCGCAAAGAAGCCGAAAATAAATTAATCACGAAACGGGCATCTCTTGCGGAGACGGCAAAGGAACTGGCAGCCGAAGGAGTGGAATTCAACCTTTCAGATCTCCCGCGGTCCTTCCGCGCGGCAGAACAGGTGAGCTAGGGCAGCCAGGATCGTTGATTTCGGTCCAGTCTCCGGCAGGTTCATTCTCGCCTTTCCGCTCCATTGCGATTGGCCGCGTGGAATTCCTTGCAGGGAGAAACCATGCAACCGCATCCAAAGATGAACTTCGCTCCTTTGTGCGATCTGCACCATTGCCCGATGCGACGAGTCATGTTTGAGGAATCGGCATCGGAAGGAGCGCAGTCGTTCCACCAGTGCGAACGGCGAGATTGCAATCGCATCTTCCGCGATGGTGTCGGCTATTCGGACTTTGCTAAAGGACATTTCGATCCTTCGCGCGTTTCATCGCGTGCCTGTCCCACTTGCGGAGGGACACTGTACCTGGCTGAAGTGAACCACAGCATGAAGGTTGAGACGTGGGAGTGCGCAGAGACTGGGTGCAATCACAGCGAGGACGTTTCTTCACCGTCATCGCGCTAATTCATTTCCTCAGTTGCTGTGCCTAAGATCTCCCAATACAAACTCACATACAACTGCCACGGGCGAGGGTCCGCTCGCATGAGATTCTCTTCGGCCCATGCATATTCGCGGTCCGGTGCGCAACCTGTATTGCAATGCTTTCTTGCCGCCTGAGACCGTCACGTGCCTTCCGGTGGGCGAATGATGCCGATCAGCTTGGTTCGAAACCATAGAGGCCGTGCGAATTTCCTTGGCGTGCCCTTCGTGTCCCTTCATACAATTGTTATCTGCGCTGGGAGTACCGGTGAGCAGAGTTGAAACGCGCTCAGGAAAGATCCGGAATTGAAGGATGCTGTAATGGCTCGTTTGATTACGGCGGCATTGATGGTTGCATTCGGTGACGGTGAATGGGAAGACCTTTGGTGGTGCAAGCGGAGATTCGGCGACCGTGAAGGGTCTGAGTGGGCCGACGGAGATCGATGCGAAATCCTGATGCAGGCAACCAATCGAGGAAATAGGTGAGTAGCTCCACGCGAAGAAAGCTTGAAATCGTCGCCCGTGCGCTCGTGTTGTTGACCGGGGTTGTGTTTGCGTCGGCGTATTGCCACGGCCAGGATGCAGCGAAGAACGCGGTGGTGATCGCCGTTTCGCCGAATGGCGACGACGGCGGACCAGGAACACCAGAGAAGCCTTACAAGACGTTGAAGCGGGCAGAGCGGGCGGTGCGGGAGACGAACGCTGACCACAACGTGACGGTGGAGTTGGGCGATGGTGATTATCGGATTTCCGAGCCGCTGCTTTTTGCGGAGCGGGATGGGGGGCAGAACGATCATCTCGTGATCTGGGCCGCCGCGAGCAACGCGCATCCGGTGATTGACGGCGGAATCCAGGTGACGGGATGGAAATTGTACGACAAAGACCGGCGGATATATGTAGCCGACACACCGAAGGGGCTGGATTCGAGGCAGTTGTGGGTGGATGGAGAACTGGCGGAGAGGGCAGGAATTGAAATTCCGCGATCGGAAGTGACATTCACGCCGGAAGGATTCATTTTCAAGGATGCGAGTTTCGATTATTTGGCAAAAGTTCCGGATCAGAACCGGATGGAGATTGATGCGACGGGATTCTTTACGGAGCGAGTCTCGCCGGTGGAGAGAGTCGATGGGCGCACGCTGATGATGAAGCAGCCAGCGTGGAACAACAACACGTGGGGCTGGGACACTATTCAGAAGCCGTTCGGCGCGGCGTTTGCACGACTTTACCTGATGAACTCACTCGAATTCCTGGAGAAGCCAGGGCAGTGGTATCTCGATCCGAAGCAGGGAAAGCTGTACCTGCGGCCGCCGGAGGATGCGGAGATCAACAAGCTGGACGTAGAGCTGCCGCGACTAACGGTGCTCCTCGCAGTGGGCGACAGCCTTGACCGGCCGGTGCACGACTTAACGTTTCGCGGGATTCGTTTTTCGCATACGAGCTGGCAGGGGCCGTCGAGCGACGAGGGCCTGGCGAACCAGCAGAGTGGTACGTTCATCGTGGGGCGGGCGCCGGATTATCCGGCGGATGCGTTTACGAAGTGCGCAGTCGGTTGCCCCGAGTTTGAATCGCTGCGGAACAAATGGAGTCAGACGCCGGCGGCGGTTGAAGTGGCAGCAGCGGAGCGAATCACATTTGACCAGGATGTATTTGCGGATCTTGGACAGTACGCGGTGGGGATCGGCAATGACGCGGATGCGAATCTGACTGGAGTGGGTTTGGGCGCGAGCGATGTGCGCGTGACGCGGTGCGTGTTTACCGATCTGGCTGGAGGCGCAATTGAAGCTGGCGGGGTGCGGCCGGATGCACATCATCCGAGCGACGTTCGTATGATCAACCGGCAAATTGTGATCAGCAACAATCGAATTCGGTCAGTGAGCAAGGATTACAGAGACAACTCCGCAATTCTTTCTACCTATGTGACCGGTGCGCTTATCGTGCACAACGATATTTCGGACGTGCCGTATGATGCGATCGATATTGGATTTGGTTGGGGCTACGAGGACGCCGGCGGGAATGCGAATTACCGCGACAATCTGCACGGATACGAGTTCTGGGAACGGCCGGCCTATCAGACGCCGACGACGTATCACGACACGGTCGTGGCGAACAACCGCATTCATGACGTGAAGAAGCTCTTTCACGATGGGGGCGCGATTTACAACCTGTCGGCAAGCCCGGGGACGATGATCACGGAGAATTACGTCTTCGACAACCATCAACGGATTGCCCTGTATCTCGATGAAGGGTCGCGGTACATTACTGTGCGCAGGAATGTAGTGAACGACCCTGGCGGCGAGTGGCTGAACGCGAATACCGTCCATAATGCACTGCCGCTGCGCATTACGGTGGACAATACAGCAACGGGGAACTGGCACAACGGGACAAAGGTCGGCGGGCTGTGGACGAATTACGAGAACGATCTGATTCTCGACGATCACCTGGTGGAGAACGGGCAATGGCCGGTGGAAGCGGTGCAAGTCATGACAGATGCGGGGATCGAGAAGTCAGCGGGGCTGGTGGAGTTTGGAAATCCTAAAGCCACGGCGGGTGAGCCAGATCACTGAGTGGTTGCGGCGAGTCGCGCCCATGCTCTTAAGACCGAAATCTCCAAACGCGAGGATTCCCCGGAATGGTGCAATCGCGTATAAATAAGTTAAAGCCCATAGATTTTCTGGTGATTTGAGATCGCTCGGCAGGAGGCTGGGAGACGGCGGACCTCTTTCGCTGGTCGTGTAGACTGTGCTCGCCGTACGAAGATCATCGGAATCAGAAGAGGATGGCGCATGATGCAGGGAAAAACAAAGGCCGCCAAGCCGCCGACGACGAACAAACACCTGATTCGCTGGGTGGAAAAGATGGCGGAGCTGACGCAACCGGCGGCGATCTACTGGGTGGACGGAAGCCAGAAGGAATATGACCGGCTATGCGACGAGATGGTTGCGTCAAAGACGCTGATCCGGCTGAACAAGAAGACCTGGCCGGGATGCTTTTATGCGCGCTCCGATCCGCGCGATGTGGCTCGCGTTGAGGATCGTACATTTATCTGCTCTTATTCGAAAGATAATGCGGGGCCGACGAACAATTGGATCGATCCGTATGAGATGCGCAAGAAGCTGAAACAGCTCTTCAACGGCTGCATGCGCGGGCGAACGATGTATGTGCTGGCGTTCAGCATGGGGCCCGTGGGTTCCCCGATGTCGCGGATCGGAGTGCAGCTGACGGATTCTCCGTACGTGGTGGTGAATATGCGCATCATGACGCGCATCGGGCTGCCAGTGCTGAAGGAGATCGATAAGGGTGAGAAGCGCGTGGTGCCGTGCATGCATTCGGTGGGTGCGCCACTCGGGAGCGGGCAGAAGGATGTTCCGTGGCCGTGCAACGACGAGAAGTATATTGTTCACTTTCCGGAGACACGCGAGATTTGGAGTTATGGATCGGGCTACGGCGGAAATGCTTTGTTGGGCAAGAAGTGCTTTTCGCTCCGCATCGCCTCGAACATCGCGCGTGATGAAGGCTGGATGGCCGAGCACATGCTGATCGTTGGCGTGGAATCGCCGCAAGGCGAGAAGACGTATATCGCCGCGGCATTTCCTTCGGCTTGCGGCAAAACCAACCTGGCAATGATGGTGCCGCCGAAGGCCTTCAATGGCTGGAAAGTGACGACGGTGGGTGACGACATTGCCTGGATTAAGCCAGATGCCAATGGACAACTGAGGGCAATCAATCCTGAGACAGGGTTCTTCGGCGTGGCGCCGGGAACGAGCGATAAGACAAACCCGAATGCGATCGCCGCACTGCGCAGGAATTCGATTTTTACCAATGTGGCGCTGAGCAAGGAAGGCGGCGTGTGGTGGGAAGGGATGACGGACGATCCGCCGGCGGAGTGCACAGACTGGCGAGGCGAAAAATGGACGCCGGAGATTGCTAAACAGACGGGCGCAAAGGCGGCGCATCCGAATGGGCGATTCACGGCGCCTGCGTCACAGTGCCCGTCGATTGATGCGGCGTGGGAGGATCCGGAGGGCGTGCCGATCAGCGCTTTCGTCTTCGGTGGGCGCAGATCGACTACGATGCCGCTCGTGTTCCAGGCCTTCAACTGGAGCGCAGGCGTGTATGTGGGGGCGACGATGGGATCGGAGACTACGGCGGCAGCTGCCGGCGCACTGGGTGTGGTGCGGCGCGATCCGATGGCGATGCTGCCATTCTGCGGCTACCACATGGGAGATTACTTCAGACATTGGATCAAGATGCAGCGGTCGCTGAGTTCGACGCCACGCATCTTCCACGTGAACTGGTTCCGCAAGGGCGAGGATGGGAAGTTTCTGTGGCCTGGGTTCAGTGAGAACATGCGGGTGCTGAAGTGGGTGGTGGATCGCGTGCACGGACGCGCGCAGGGCAAGGAGACGGCGATCGGGTGGACTCCGTATTACGAGGACATGGAGTGGAAGGGACTCGAGTTCTCACGCGAGCAGTTTGACGCGATGCAAGAGGTAAATCGTGCGGCGTGGAAGCGGGAGCTCATCGGGCACGAAGAATTGTTCATCGACCTGCACGATCATCTACCACCGGAGATGATCTACGAGCGCGAGCTGCTGATCTGCAGGATGTGAGGGCGGCTAGGCTGTAACGCGCTCGACGGTGGATTGAAAGCCGAGTTGGCAAAAGAAATCACAGACGAGCGATGCCGACTGCTCGCTGGTGCGTGGCGCGACGCGAAGTAGCAGGTGCGATGAGGCGGAGGCCAGGTCGTTGGGCGCTGCGGCAATGGCGACGCACTGATCGGGACGATTCGTGCAGCTTGCCAGATCGGCGATGGAGAGGTTCGTCGTCGGTGTTGCGATGATGGTGCGCGGTGGCGCCATGCGATCGAGGAGCCAGAGAATCTCAAGTTTCGATTCGAGCTCATCGGGGACGCAGTCGATGACCAGGTCAGCGTCGCGCACAGCATCTTCGATGGTGGACACGAAGGCGACCGAGGGAAGAGCTTCGGGATTGAGGGCAAGGCGGATTGATTCGCGCGCGTGATGCAGATTGGCGGGCATCACATCTTCAAGGAAAACACGAAAGCCGGCATGGGCGGCACGAAGCGCGAGCGAACGGCCGAGCGGACCGGCTCCGATGATTGCGACGCTGGTCAAAAAATGGACCTGGCTACTTCGCGGACAGCGCGTCGGCCACTTCCTGGGCGCTGGGGCGCGCGTTGACGAGATGGTCGGCGATCCTGGCGCGCTCCTCGGCGGAGAGCGTGGGGACAGCGGCCATCACTCGGCGAAGGGTAACAGCGACGTCGTCAATGTAATTCATCAGGCGAATGGCTTCTCCAGAGAGCGGCATGGTTTCCTCGTAGATTGTTCTTCTGCTTTATTGTAGTGGGTGGGATTCATGGATGGCGAGCCAGCGAGCAGCCAGCCTTGAACAGGAAGATGCTGCTCAGAGTTGTGATGTGAGAGGAGGGATAAAACGATGTGGTGGTTGTTTATGGTCTTGATTGTGGGCTACATCGGCTTCTCTGCTTACGGTCGGGGCAAGCGAGCGGGGATCTGGAACTGGTCGAAGTTTGGAATCACGCTGAGCTTTGCGGCGTGCATATGTTTGCTTGTCACAGCGCCGATTCTTCTGATCGATCTGAAAAGCCCATATTTCTTGCCGGTGTACATCGCTATCTGGGTGGTTGCCCTGGCCGGCATTGTGTGGTTCGCTATCTACGCCAAGCGCTGGACGAAAAAGACAGGCACTCAAGAATCGGGGACGCCAGGCGCGGGGGGCTGATCTGAGGCCAACGCGAATCCAGCGTATAACCGGCCGTCGTTCAAAGAGCGGAGTGTGCTGTGCCTCATCCTTTTGGTGGCTGCGGCGACCGAAAGGATGAGAAGCGGTAAGTGGCTCAACCGTGGCTATTGCTGGTTGGAATCGGCGGGCGGCAGAGGCAGCTTTTGCCGGGGCGCGGGCTGTGCGCTGCTGTTGGTGGCCTGATCGGAGCCGGACGCGGGATTGGTTCCGTTGTCCGAAGCTGCAGCGAGCTCAGATTTGCGGTACTTCGGGGCACTGACGTAGCCATGGATGTGGTTCTTTGAGATGTCGTTGATGACTACCTCGACGGGCTGCGCGCTGTCAGGCTCATAAAACATCGCTGGCTGATAGAGATTGACGTGCTTCTGCGTGAGGTTCCGATCGTCGACGATCAGCGCCAGGTCGGCAAATCCGTGCTTGCTGTCTGCCTTCTTCAGGCTGATGCTGACCGGACCCTCATGCTTGAATTCCTTTGACTTGGGGATGTCGAACTCAAAGAAGTTGAGCTCGCCCTTCTTTTCAAGAACAACAAGTTCGTCGTGAGTGCGCGCAATGGAGCCGGTAAGTTCAGTGCGCGCACTGGCTAGATCGCTGCGCGTACTGTCAATGTCACCGCGCTCGGCGTCGATCAGCTTGCCTTGCGCGTCGACCTGCGACTGAAGTTTCTTGAAGCGCGGATCGTATGCGTTGGCGCGGCGGCCAGCAACCGGGCGGCGACTGGAACCAGTTGCCGCGGAGGATGTGGTCGGTTCGGCAGCAGGCTGGTTGGCCGTTGAGAGCGTGTTGACCTTGGCGGCGAGAGAGTCGAGCTGATTTTGTGTCGCGCTGAGCTCGGATGTCAGTAGCTTGTTCTGTTCGTTCAATGCCTGGCGTTGCGCCGCGACAGCCTGGGCATTGTTGTGCTCGCGCACGGCAAAAACGATGCCCGCGGCGGCGATGATGACCGCGGCAATAAATGGAGCTACACGTTTGAGATCGGAAGCAGTTTCAGAGTGCTGAGAATCGTCCATGTCCATCGGAAAACCTCCAGGAAACTCCACAATGTTGCAAGCACGTGGTGTACCAAGATAGTTAAGTGCCAAGTCGTTGATGGGCTGAGGGTTTTCCCGACAAGGACGAAAAAGTACCGCGAAGAAAGTACAAGGAGCGGGAAATTCTTGCCTGGATGACAGGGAACCAGAGACGTAGCGACATGGAGGCATAGGCGTGACCGCTCCGACTCCCAGCTTCACTCGGCGGAGAGAAACGAAGGGTTGTTTTGTCCAGAAGAAAATCGCTTTTCTTCTTGCCCGTGGTTCCGCAGTGTGGGTAGACTGTTCGGCAGCCAAACGAAGGGTAACCGGGACGTTGGGAATTGAACGCCGGCCATGTTGAATGGCGGCGGTGTGGGTACCCACACGTGTGGACCAGGAGGCCCACACGACAGCCGACCTGGAGGTCAGCGCAACAGAGCCGCGCGTTCGAGGGTGTTCATGACAAGCTTCGTGGCACATTGACGGAAGGTTCGAAGGACATTGGAGCATAAATGATGAAGAAGCAAACAGCGAAGAAGAATCCTGGAACGGTGAAGAAGCCGAGCTCGGCGAAGA
>Ga0335073_10013637_pt1 | contig 11399 bp, 9 predicted proteins | sample Lox_Sample_22_FD_207093 | JGI IMG/M metagenome (GOLD analysis project Ga0335073, IMG submission 207093) | Soil microbial communities from Loxahatchee National Wildlife Refuge, Florida, United States - Lox_Sample_2.2 | ecosystem: Environmental > Terrestrial > Soil > Wetlands | place: USA: Florida... | reverse complement strand
CTGACCGGCGTGGCCGGCGAGCCGGTCCGCGCGGTGACCGAGTCCGGCCTGTCCGCGGTGGTCGGCTCCCTGGGGGACGAGAGCGCCGGCGGGACGCCGCTGTCCGAACTGCTGGTCGGCCTGACCGCGATCGAGACCACCGGCCGGGCGCATCACGACGTGATCGCGCGCCTGGCCCTGAACGTGCCCGTGGTTCCGGTCCGGCTGGCCACCGTGTACCCGGACGACACCACGATCCGGGTGCTGCTCGCCGAGCGGCATGCCGAGTTCACCGTGCTGCTCGACTCCTTCCGCGGCACGCAGGAATGGGGCGTGAAGATGTACCTCGAGCCCTGGGCCGACGGCGCGGGCGACGCGGCGTTCGGCACCCTCCACGGCGAGTCCTGCCAGTGGCCGCGCTGGGGGCGAGCCGAGGAGGACGCGGAGCGGATCGGGTACGTCCTGTCCGATCTCGCGGTCGCGACGCGGCGGCATCCGTTCCCCTACCCGCGGGCCGGCGACCGGCGGATGGTGCTCAACGGCTCCTACCTGCTCGACGCCGATCGGGCCGACGAGTTCACCGAGATCGTGGAGTCCGTAGCGGCGATGCACGCCGCGCTGCGGGCCGATGTCACGGGCCCGTGGCCGCCGTACTCGTTCGCCGACCGGCAGGACGTGCTGTGACGCCGCGGCCGCCAGGCCAGGCCTTTAGGTGTGCGGTAGGCCGAACCCCCAGTTCAGCACCTGAGCCGCGGCGTCCGCACCGGATGCCGGGCCGGTGGCCGGACTGCCCAGGACGTCGCCGATCAGGGTTAGGCCGCCCCGCTGGGCCTCGAAGAGGAGGCAGTGCAGGGCGGCGTTGGTGAACCCGTCCTTGATCCCCTCCACGCCCGGGTAGTGCCCGATCAGCTCGTTGGTGTTGTTCCACCAGTACGCGTGGTGCCCTGGCCCCTTCTTGATCTGAATGAACGGCTGGTTCACGATCGCGCTGAAGGCCGGCAGCTTCATCGCCGCCAGGCCCATGGTCACCAGGTCGGCCGGGGTGGAAAAGGTCGAGGTCTCGGTGGGATACGGCAGGCCGTCCGGGCTGGTGAAATGGGTGTGCAGCATGCCGAGCTGCTTGGCCATGGCGTTCATCTTGTCCAGGAACGCGGGCATGCCTGGCCCGTAGGCCAGGGCCAGGGTGTAGGCGGCGTCGCAGCCCGACGGGACCAGCATCGCCTCCAGTAGCTGTTGCGTGGTCAGAACGTCGCCGGGGTGCAGGCCCGCGCTGTTCGCGCCGTATTTGGCGACGTAATTGAGCACGCTTCCGGGCACCCGGATCTTCCGGTCCAGGTCACCGCTCTGCATCACCACCAGCGCGGTCATCACCTTCGTGATGCTTCCGATCGGCCGTTCGGTCTGCTGACCCCGGCTCCACAGCAGCGAGCCCGTGGTGGCGACCGCGAGCTCACCGCCCAAGGCCTTGACGTTGCCTGGCGTGCCGACGATCTGGACCGGCGACGGGAGGGACGGGGTGGCGGACGGCGACGGCCGGCCGGTGTGCGGCTGCACCGCGACGGGCCGCGGATTGCCGGCCGCCGAAGCGGGCGTCTGCGCGGGCGAGGCGGTGGCCCAGGCGATGGTGCCACCGACGACTATGCCGCCCACCGCCGCGGTAACCGTCACGCGGACGGGGATACGCATGTCGCTCCGGTCCTCATCGCCAGTAAAGCCATTGGATGACAGTAACGCCCGCTCCTGCCCGCCCGACCGGTGCTTCCACCGGCCAGGCGATGCCGCCGAACCAACGCTAGCGAAGCATGATCCGCCGATCTACGCGTATCTGTGATTACTTAATCTTTCGCGTCAATTCATGGGCAAAAACATGGAATCAGGGGCCCGGTGCTGCGGCCTGCCGGCGGTCGAGTCGCAGACCTGAGCGCCTGCCTGGAGCGGCGGCCGGAGGTCGGGACCAAGGACCCGGCCGGCCCGGGCCCAATGGCCCTGCCTGCCGCAACAGGGCTCGCCAAGGCTGGCCTCAGGCGACCGGCCGGGAGGTGACCACCATGCCCAGCCAGGCGCGGACGGGGGAGCGCGCCGTGCGGCGGTCTGCGCGGATGCTGATAGGCCGCAACGAGCTGCGGCGGAGTTGCGATCGGGTCGAGGGCACCATGGTGGCGCTCTTGCTGGCCGCGTTCCTGGTCGTGATCGCCGGCGCGTTCGTTCTCGGCACGCACATCTACGCCCGCCAGCGGGCCGAGGCCGCACGGCTGCACCCGAGCCTGGCGGTGCTGACGCAAAGCGGGCCGTACAACACGGGGCTGAACGTGGTCGGCGAGACCACCGCGCGCTGGGACGCGCCGGGCGGCCGGGCGCGTTCGGGCATGCTGACGACCGTGAACACGCCGGGCATCTGGGACGCGAAGGCCGGCCAGCGGGTTCAGGTCTGGCTGACCGCTGCCGGGCAGCCCGTTGCCCCGCCGCCCGGCGCGACCGAGGTGATGTTCACCGCGATCGTGATCGGCTTCTCTGCGGCCTGCGGCGCCGGCGCCGTCCTGCTCGGCGGCTACGGGCTCACCCGGCTGCTGCTTGACCGGCGGCGCGCGGCCGCCTGGGAATCCGCCTGGGAGCTGACCGGTCCCCAGTGGACCCCCCGCCGCTGAACGGGGCGCCCTTTGCGTCACGGCGAGCGGAGCACCCCATCCCGGGACCTCGCGCCCATGAACTAACGACTGTAAACTAAAGTCGTGGACACGGCACCGAGACGCCAGCGCAACGCGCGCGGCCAGGGCGCCCGGCTGACCGGCGACATCGTGTCCGGGGCAGTGGCGCTGATCGACCGGACCGGTTCGGACGAGGCCGTGACGCTCCGGGCGGTGGCGCGGGAAATCGGCATAGCCGCGCCGTCGATCTACGCGCACTTCGCCGACCGCGAGGCGATCATCGCCGCGGTCGTCGCCCGGATCTTTGACGAGTTGACCGCCGCGATCGCCGCCGCGATCGACCGGGCAGCCGACGACCCGGTCGGCCGCCTGATCGCGGGCTGCGAGGCATACGTCGAATTCGGCGTAGACCACCCGGCGCGTTACGGGGTCCTGTTTCCCGTCCGGCCCAGGGGGGCGCAGGACAACGAGCCCGCTTCCCCTGTCCCGCCCGGCCACCACGGCCCGCCCCCGGGCGCCGTCGGAACTCAGGCATTCGCGCTGCTGGTCAACGCGATCGAGGCGTGCGTCGCGGCCGGGGCCTCCGCGAGCCGCGACGTCGCGGCCGATGCCACGGCGGTGTGGGTCGCCCTGCACGGCACGGTCAGCCTGCGCACGTCGCTGTCCCGCCGGTTCCCGTGGCCGGATCAGGCCGGCTTCGTCCGGGGCCTGGTGCTGACCCTGGCCAAGATCACACCCGTGCGCGCGTGACCGGCGGTCTCCGGTCGTCCGGCCAGGATGCGCTCGCACGCTGCTCCGGTTGGCTGCCTACCCGGGTTGCCTCACGTGCGGGCACCTCCCGCGACTGGTATGGGACACCGCCAGGCCAGACGGGTCGCGCCGCTCGCCTCCACCACGGCAAGGCACGAGTCATCGCCAGCGGCGATGCTGACCCGGGCAGGCTCGTGGCCGAGCACCCCGAGAGCCTCGCGCAGCAAGCCGAGCAGTTCGGCTCTGGCGCCGGCTTCCAGCGCCCGGTCGACCGGGCCGCTGAAGCTCACCTCGGGCACCGGATCGAGATCGCCGCACAGGTCGAGCACGTCCTGGCGCAAGCCCCGGCCGCCCGTTCGGCGGTGCAGACCGAAGATCGCCTGCCGGACCAGCAGCGCCGCCTGGTCCAGGTTGGCCACGGACGACTCGAGCCGACGGCGCACCTCGGGCTGCGTCGTCAGCGAGGCGGCGCTCTGGAGGGTCAGCCCTGCGGCGAAGACCTGCTGGATGACCTTGTCCCGCAGGTCGGCGGCGATCCGCTCCCGGTCCTCCAGCACGCTTGCCTCGCGCAGGCGTTCCTGGAGCCGCGCGCTTTCCCGTTGCGAGCGGCTGATCCGATCGCGCAGACCGTGCGCGGCGACCGAGATCAGCACCCCGAGCGCCCCCCACAACAGCACCCGCCGGAACGTCACCGCGTCGGGGTCGACCACCGGCGTCAGCGAGATGACCCCCTGCAGGATCATGATCGCTGCGACGATCACGGCCGATTCCCACCTGCGGTGGAACAGTGCCGTCCAGATCAGCGGGACGAGGATGACGATGCCGACGCCGGAGGTTGTGCCTGCGGCCAGGACGAGCGCGAGCACGGAGGCGGTGTAGGTCAGCGGGATCAGCAGCGACAGCCACGCGGGCATCCGTGCCCAGGGAAGGAAGAACTCCGCGGCGGTGAGCAGCAGCAGCGCGATGCTGGTGATCACGGCCGGGTACGCTTGCGTGCCCGGCGGGAACGCCAGGCTGACCTCGGCTAGGACGGCCACGGCCGCGAACGGGACGACCCGGGCCGCCAGCCCGGGCCCGCGGAACGGATAGCCGGGGACCGTTCCGGGGGCCAGCCACGCCCCCGACGACGGCTCCGACCCGGCTCGTGGCCCCATTGGCGAACCTCCTGCCGCCGGGTCGCGGACAGTTTACCGGCAAATCCTACGCCGGTGGCTGTGACCTGCGGAAAGTCGGCCAGGGTGCAGGCCACGTCAGCGGGCGGCGGCGTCGGCTTGCGTGGACCGGGCTGGAGAACACCATGGCGCCGTCCTTGACGCCGCGTAGCTTCAGGGTCCGGTAGTCGCGCAGATAGCTCTGGTGGACCTGCCACGGGAAGCGGGTGCCCTGCCGCGGGAAGCGGTGGGCGGAACGCTGGATGTAGCCCGAGGTCAGGTCGAGCAGGGGCCGGGTGCCGGTCACCGGGGCCCGGTTGACCGCAGTGGCCTGGCGCATCCCCGCGGCCCGCATGTGGTTGAGCAGGCGGCAGACGTAACCGCAGGTGAGATCGCACTTGAGGGTCCACGAGGCGTTCGTGTACCCGACCGCGATCGCGAGGTTGGGCACGCCCTCGAGCATCATGCCCCGGTACGTGAGCTTCGCGGCGGGGTCGACGACCTCGCCGTCGACCGACAGCTCGATGCCGCCGACGAACAGCAGCTCCAGGCCGGTGGCCGTGACGATGATGTCGGCCTCGAGCTCGGCGCCCGAGCTAAGCCGCAGGCCGTGCTTGGTGAACGTGTCGATGTGATCAGTGACCACTGACACGGTGCCGTTCCTGATCGCAGCGAACAGGTCGCCGTCCGGCACGATACAGAACCGCTGGTCCCACGGGTTGTACCGGGGCGTGAAGTGGGAGGCGACGTCGTACCCGTCCGGGAGCTGGCGGATGAGCTGCCTGGACAGCATCCGCTTGACCAGCTCCGGCCGGCCACGGCTCAGCCGGAAGAACGCCTGGGTTGTGAGTGCCTTGAACCAGCGCAGCGCGGGGCCCGAGTATCGCTCGGGCAGGACGCGCTGGACCGCGGCGGCGATCGGGTCGCGGGCCGGCAGCGCGGCGATGTAGCCGGGCGAGCGTTGCACCATGGTCACGTGCGCTGCGGTCCGCGCCAGCGCGGGAACCAGGGTCACGGCGGTCGCCCCGCTGCCGACGACCAGGACGCGACGGCCCGCGTAGTCGAGATCGCGCGGCCAGGCCTGGGGATGCACGATCGTTCCGCCAAAGCGGTCCAGGCCGGGGAAATCCGGCTGATAGCCGTGGTCGTAGCGGTAATAGCCGGTGCAGCCGACGATGAAGCCGCAGTCGACCTCGATGACCTCGCCGGTGTCAGTGCGCTGCGCGGTGACCCGCCAGCGCGCCTCGTCACTGGACCACGACGCCGCCACGACGCGGGTGTTGAACCTGACGCGCTGGTCCGTTCCGTCCTGCGCGGCGGTTTCCCTGATGTAGGCCAGGATCGAGGCACCGTCGGCGATCGCCTGATCGCCGCTCCACGGCCGGAACGCGTAGCCCAGCGTGAACATGTCGGAGTCCGAGCGGACCCCGGGATACCGGAACAGGTCCCACGTGCCGCCGATCGCGTCCCGCGCCTCGAAGATGGCCCAGGACGCCCACGGGCACCGCGTTCGCAGGTGGTGGGCCGCGCCGATGCCGGACAGGCCGGCCCCGACGATCAGCACATCGAGGTGCTCGCGGGGGTGGGTCGTCATCTGTCGTCTCCGTGGGGCCTGGAGCGCACTCTAGGACAAAAGGTAACCGGTATCGCCGGGCGGCGGCGCGGTCAGGCCAGCGTGAGAAACATCCGCTCGACCTGCTCCTCGGTCATCGGCGGCTCGCCGCCCTCGCCGTCCCCGGTCAGGCTCTGCCGCATGGCGCCCGCCACGATCTTCAGCCCGGCCCGGTCCAGCGCCCGGGACACCGCGGCGAGCTGGGTCACGACGTCCCGGCTGTCGCGGCCGGACTCGATCATCGCGATGACGCCCGCCAACTGGCCCTGCGCGCGCCGGAGCCGGTTCAGTACCGGGCCGGCGGCCTGTTCGTCGACCTTCATAGCCCGTTCCTTCCCATCCATTACCACAATACCCCTCGGGGTATACGAATGGGCTCTTCGGCGAAATGGCGGGACTCCTCCGGGCCGGGCGACGCGCATGTGCGTACCAGCCATCGCACCACCTGACCAGCATGGATGTATCTAGAGCGACGGCGTCGTAAACGGAGTACTTGTATAAGGCGTCCTATCACTGAAGGAAACGCGGATCGGGGGGTATCGCCCGATAGCCGCGCCCGCAACGAACAGCTTCCACCGGCGTGATATCGGGAAGGACCCCCTATGAAACTGCAACGGCACCGGTTTGGTGCTACCGCCGTGCGCCTGCTCTCGGTAACGGCCGCGGCGGCGACCGCCTGCACGTTGTGGGCGGGCACGGCGTCCGCGGCGACTGCCTCGGTGACCAGGTACGCGACCACCACCGTCGTGTCGGTGCCGAAGACGGGCTACACGCACACGAACATCACGCTGTCGGCCACCGAGAAGGGCGCCGGCGGTAACCCCACAGGGACCGTCACGTTCTGGCTCGGCACCCGCAAGCTGTGCCACGGCAGCCTGTACCGGCGTAAGACGTCCTGCAAGGCCCAGTTCACCAACCCGGGCACCAAGACGATCACGGCCAAGTACTCCGGCAACGCGATGCACAAGCCCTCGTCGGGCACGGCGAAGATCACGGTCTCGAACAAGCCCGTTACGACGAAGTCCGCGACGACCACGACGATCACCAGCACGGACGAGAGCGCAATCCCGGTGGGCGGGTCGTTCACCATTAACGTGAGCGTGACCTCGGCGACCGGCACACCTTCGGGGACGGTAGTGCTCAAGCCCACCGCGGCCGCCGCGGGCACGACCACCTGCACGGCGACGCTGACCGCCGGGGTCGGGAAATGCACCGTCACGCCAGCCGACTACGGCATCATCTATTACACGGCCACCTACTCGGGCGATGCGACCCACGCCGGATCGACCTCCGTCGGCCTGTGGGCGCTTGAAATACAGAACGTCACCAAAACCACGGTCGGCCCGGACACGGCGGCCGCCGGAACGGTGGCGCTGACCGTCGACGTTTACGCAATGGGCGCCGACATCACCGACGGCACGGGTACGGTCGCGTTCACCAACGGCAGCACCCCCATCGCCGGGTGCGACAAGGTGACGTTGGCAACGTTCGACATGGGCACCGGCAACAACGTGGGGACGTGCTCGACCACGCTGGCCGCGGGAACGTACACGATCAACGTTTCGTATACCGGCGACCTGGTGAACGAGCCGTCGAACGGCACCGTGACCCTCGTCGTGAGCTAGCCGGATCCGATGGCGGCGACCGGGGCCGTAGACGCCCGGTAGCAGTCGCCGCGCCGTTCAGATAGCAGTCGCCGGGGCCGTCTCTTGGGGGACGGCCCCGGCACTGTTGTTCTTTGCCTTCTTTTTACCAAGAGCCGCCATACACCCCCTCTCAGGACGTAAACGGAATATCCGGAGAAGACGTCCTAAGTCGCAGGAGCGTAGTCTTCGGGGATTTTGCCTGACAACCACGCCCGGCGACGTCGATCTGCCGTCGAGTTCGAACCCGCCCACTCCGATCACCATCGGCTGACTCACAGCTCACACACCAGCCGCCGGGGCCGCCTCTTGGGGGACGGCCCCGGCGCCGTGTTTGCGGTCGCCGGACAGGCGGCAGTGCGGCGGAGGCGGCGACACCGGCGCGGCTGACGCACCGGCCGGCGGGCCGAGGCAGGCAGAAGGCAGCGGGAACCAGCGCAGCGCCTCGAAGTCGGGGCTGAGCCCGGTCGGCCCGTCATCGGACCACGCGCCCCGCCCGGCGAGCAGCGCGCGGGCCTCCTGCAGGTAGCGCGGGAACACGTCTTCGTCGGCCTGGGCCCGCGGCCACGGGTAGGCCACCTCCCCCTCCGGGCCGTAGCCCAGGCTTGGCAGGTCCGGTGCGGCCGGAACGGCCTGCGCGAGGTCCGCGTGACGCCACTGGCCGGTGCGCGGATCGAACCGGTACTCCGGCAGCAGCCGGTAGCCCTCGGTTGCGACCAGGTCCACGGCCTCCACGATGAAGTCGGCGGCCGCCGTCGAGATGAAGTAGTTGAGGTTGAGCCGGGCCCAGCCCGGCTTCAGCCCGTCGCATCCCTCGGCGATCTGCTCGCGCAGCGCGTGCGAGCTCGCCGGCGGAATGCCGAGAAGGCGGTGCCCGTAGGGTCCGGCGCACGAGCAGCCGCCGCGGGCCTGGATCCCGAACAGGTCGTTCAGCACGGCGACCACGAAATTGTGATGCAGGTAGTGCTCTTCCCCGTGCCGTATGCGGAACGAGGCGATGGCCAGCCTGCGCGCCTCGTGGCTGCCCAGGATCTCGATTCCCGGGTTGTCCTCCCAGCGGCGCAGCGCCCGCTGCCACAACTGCTCCTCCCGCGCCAGGATCAGGTCGGTGCCGATGGCCTGCTTGAGACCGAACACGAGACCGGCCCGGATCGACTCGACGATCGCCGGCGTGCCGCCCTCCTCGCGGGCGATCGGATCGTCGAGGTAGCGGTGGCCAACCGGATCCACGAACGACACTGTCCCGCCGCCAGGCGTGGTGGGCACGGCGTTGCGCGCCAGCTCACGCCGGACCACCAGGACGCCCGGCGTCTGCGGACCGCCGGGGAACTTGTGCGGCGACAGGAACACCGCGTCCTTGCGGTCGCCCGCGCCCGGCTCCGACTCGGCCACACGGATCGGCACGTAAGGTCCGGCCGCTGCGTAGTCCCAGAACGACAGCGCGCCGTGGGCGTGCAGCAGGCGGGAGATCGCGTCGGTGTCGGTGAGGATCCCGGTGACGTTGGAGGCAGCGGAGAAGCTGCCGATCCTCAGTGGCCTGCGGGCGAACCGGATCAGTTGCTCGCGCAGTTCGGCCACGTCGATGTGGCCGTTGGCGTCCAGACCGATGGCCACCACGTCAGCGATCGACTCGCGCCAGGGCAGCTCGTTGGAGTGATGCTCATAGGGGCCGACGAACACGACCGGCCGCCGGTTCGCCGGGATCAGCGCCGATAAGCCGTACCGCTGGTCGAGTCCGGCCGGGATGCGCAGCTCCAGCATGCCGATCATCTTGCTGATCGCGGCGGTCGACCCGGAGCCGCAGAAGATCACGAGGTCGTCCTGTTCGCCGCCGACCGCGTCCCGGATCATCCGCCGCGCGTTCTCGCGCAGCTCGCCCGTGCGCCGCCCGGTTGCTGAGCTTTCGGTATGGGTGTTCGCGTACCACGGCAGCACGGACTCGCGGACGAAGTCCTCGATGAAGTCCAGCGACCGCCCCGAGGCGGTGTAGTCGGCGTATGTCACGCGCCGCGGGCCGAACGGCCCGTCCATCAGCTCTCCCTCGCCGAGAAGCCCCCGGCGGACCCGCTCCAGGAGCGGCGACGTCGGCAGGACCGTCGTCGCCGAATCGCCCCGGCCCGCACCTGCTGCGCCCATGGCAGCGACCCCCGTCCCCGGGTGAGCGGTGCGCCGGACCCCCCCGCCGCGAATGGACCCCTCACCTCATGCAATCCCATGCTACCTCAGATACCCCCGGGGGTATATCGGACATCTAGCGCCGTGGCGGGCATTCCCGGGCACCGATCAGGGCGCCCGCGTGAAATCCCACGTCGAACCGGGTTGCGGCGTCGCGCAGATGCCATGTAGCATACTCAGTATGCTCCTCAGTGGAATACGAGAATCTCTGATGGGAACGACGTCATGAGCGTCCGGCATGCCCTGCTAGCACTGCTGAGCGAGGGCCCGAAGTACGGTCTCCAGCTCCGGCAGGAGTTCGAGGCGCGAACCGGCGAGGTCTGGCCGCTGAACGTCGGGCAGGTCTACACAACCCTGCAGCGGCTCGAGCGCGACGGGCTCGTCGAATCCGACGACGGCGCCGAGGAGGGGCCGCAGAAGGGGTTCCGGATCACCGCAGGCGGCCAGGAGGAGCTGGCCACCTGGCTGCGCACTCCGCCCGACCTCAGCATGCCGCCCCGCGACGAGCTGGTTATCAAGGTGCTGGTGGCCTGGCGGCTGCCGGGCGTGGACGTACACGAGGTGATCCAGACGCACCGGCGCTACCTGGTGGAGCTGATGCAGCAGTGGACCCGCCTCAAGGAGGACGACGCCCAGTTCGACCTCGGCTTCGCGCTTGCCGTCGACGCCGAGCTGTACCGGCTGGACTCCGTCGTGCGGTGGCTGGACACCGCCGACGGCCGGTTCCGGCGGGCGGCGGCGGAACCGCCCGGGCCGGCCCCCCAGGCCATGCCACGCATGCGACGCAGGGTTGGAGTACACCGATGAGCTTCCTGGAGCTACGCCATGTCTCCAAGATCTACGGCGAGGGCCCGGCCGAGGTGCAGGCCATCCAGGACGTGGACATGTCCGTGGACGCCGGCGAGCTGGTGGCGGTGATGGGCCCGAGCGGATCCGGCAAGAGCACGCTGCTGACAATCGCCGGCAGCCTGGAGGAGCCGAGCAGCGGGCAGGTGCTGATCGGCGGCGCGCCGCTGTCGAAGATGTCGCGCGCAGACAAGGCCCGGCTGCGGCGCCGCTCGATCGGCTACGTGTTCCAGGACTTCAACCTGCTGGCCGGGCTGACCGCGGCGGAGAACGTGTCGCTGCCCCTTGAGCTCGACGGGACCAGCGCGAGGAAGGCCCGGTCCATCGGCCTCAAGGCGCTCGACGATCTCGGCCTCGCCGAGGCGTCTGCGCGGTTCCCCGACCAGCTGTCCGGTGGCGAGCGCCAGCGAGTCGCGATCGCCAGGGCGGTGGTGGGAAACCGCCAGCTACTGCTGGCCGACGAACCGTCCGGCGCGCTCGACTCGGTGAACGGCGAGGCGGTCATGCGCATGCTGCTCGCCGTGTGCCGCCGCGGCGTGGCCACGGTGGTGGTCACGCACGACGCCCAGCTGGCCTCGTGGGCCGACCGGGTGGTGTT
>Ga0335073_10013635_pt1 | contig 11401 bp, 15 predicted proteins | sample Lox_Sample_22_FD_207093 | JGI IMG/M metagenome (GOLD analysis project Ga0335073, IMG submission 207093) | Soil microbial communities from Loxahatchee National Wildlife Refuge, Florida, United States - Lox_Sample_2.2 | ecosystem: Environmental > Terrestrial > Soil > Wetlands | place: USA... | reverse complement strand
GACGATGAAGAATGTGTCGCCAGCACCTGAGGACCGCGCCGCGCGCATCGCCGCCGAGCTGGCCGGCCTGGGCCTGGCGCTGCCCGGCACCCTGATCCAGCGGAGCGTGCGCTGCGGCTGGGACGGCTGCCGCTGCCACGCCGACCCGCCCGAGCTGCACGGCCCGTACTGGCAGTGGACCCGCAAGCGGGCAGGCAAGACCGTCAGCCGCCAGGTCCCCGACGACCAGGTTGCCGACTACCGGCAGTGGATCGAAAACCACCGCCGGCTGCGCGAGCTGATCGCCGAGCTGGAAGACCTCACCCTCGCCGCCGCCGACCAGCGCGCCGGCCGCCACGCCCCTGCCCGCCGCACCCGCCAGGCCAGCTCATAACCCTGTGGACGCGGCCCGCTTAACCCGTGGACGCAACACCCAGGACCCCGCATCCTCGCAGGTCGCGGCCAAATGTGAAGGCCTCTCCACGTTGCGAGCCTGCCGACGCACAAGGGTCGGCATCTACTTGGGGGCGAAAGGACCGCGGCCCCTTGACAGCCCTCCCGGCCGGGCGGACGATCCGTGCAGGGCACCGGCCAGGAGCGCACAACCGACTGGGCCAGGACGACCGCCTAGCAACCTGACATCGTCCGGCCGGTGCCCGCTAAGGCCCTGAGCCCTACTCCCCACGCGGTGTGTTGGTTGCTCCGATCAGGCAGTCATCACCGTCAGTCGAGCCCGAACTCGTTGCCCTCGACGTCCTGCATCACGATGCACGACCCGTTGTCGTCATCGGCAGGAAGAGGTGCGTCACGGAGGCGCTGAAGTGTGGGTAGGTGGCGATAGTTACCTGGCGGCGGACTTACTTGCGCTCAGGACCGACGAGAGCGCATCGAGCGCCGAGGTGACGAGGGCGTAGTAGGCCCACTTGCCGCGCTTGTCTCGGGTGAAAATTCCCGCATCCACCAGGACTTTGAGGTGGTGCGAGATCGTGGGCTGCGTGAGGCCGAGAGGATCGGTCAGGTCGCAGACGCAAGCCTCCCCGCCGTCATGGGCAGCCACCATCGACACCAGGCGAAGTCGTGTCGGATCGGCCAGTGCCTTGAGAATGCGAGCCAGGTCAGCGGCCTGACTTGCTGTTAGCGGCTCTCGTAGCAGCGTCGAGCAGCACTCGTCGGCAAGGAGAGGGAGCCCTCGCCGGGGCTGGACACTGACGCTGGCTGTAGTCACCACGCCAGTATGCGTGACGAATTGACATCCGTCTATTCGTCGGCGAGGCTAGTCGTATCGACAGGCGTCTATTTATGGGGATGTGATCGGCATGACTGACCAGGCCAGCAGCGTCCTGCGAGAGCAGGTCCGCTCACGCTACGCAGAAGCAGCTCGCGCAGTGCTTGAGCCAAGGGAGGGTGTCACGGCCCAGGCTGTCGAGCGGGGTGGTGCTGGTTCGTGCTGCGGGACCGGCTCTGACTCGTGCTGCGGTACTGGCTCCGCTGCGCTTGACACGGCCGATGTCTTCGGTGGCTCGCTCTACCGCGAAGGCGAGACCGATGGTCTGCCCGAGGAGGCAGTGCTGGCTAGCCTGGGCTGCGGTAACCCGCTGGCGGTCACAGACCTTCACGAGGGCGAGCGTGTTCTCGACCTGGGCTCGGGCGGCGGTATCGACGTGCTGTTGTCGGCGCGGCGGGTCGGTCCGGCCGGGTTCGCCTACGGCGTGGACATGACCGACGACATGCTGGCCCTGGCGCGGGCGAACGCCGTCAAGGCCGGGGCCGCCAATGTCGAGTTCCTCAAGGGCGAGATCGAGGCTGTGCCGCTGCCTGATGCGGCCGTGGATGTCGTGATCTCCAACTGCGTGATCAATCTGTCCACGGACAAGCCCGCGGTGCTAGCCGAGATGTTCCGCGTACTTGTGCCGGGCGGGCGCATTGGCATCTCCGACGTCGTGGCCGATGACCACATGACAGCCGCCGACCGGGCCGCGGCCGGGTCCTACGTCGGCTGCATCGCGGGAGCCTTGTCCCGCTCGGAGTACCTCGACGGCCTGACTACGGCAGGCTTCGCCGATGCATCCGTGACATTCACTCACGCGGCCGCGCCGGGCATGCACTCGGCCATCATCCGGGCCGCCAAGCCCGCCTCCGCGTGAACGCTGCCGTTGGGAGGCGACTGCTGGCCGAGTTCACCGGGACCGGGCTCCTGGTCGCGATAGTCGTTGGCTCCGGCATCTTCGCCACGCGGCTCACGGCCGACCCGGCATTGCGCCTGCTGATCAACTCACTGGTGACCGCGCTGGGCCTGGCCGTGCTGATCCTCGTGTTCATCTCGGTAAACGGCGCGCAGTTCAACCCGGTCGTGACGGCCGTGGACTGGATTCTCGGTCGCCATACCTCGCACAGCTATGGCCTGGGCATAGCCGGGGCGACAGTCGTCTCTCAGGTCGCCGGGGCGATCGGCGGGTCGGCGCTCGCCGACACCATGTTCGGCGCTCCTGTCCTACAGGCATCGACGCACCACCGGGGCGGGATACCCCTTCTTGTGGGCGAGGTCGTCGCCACTGCTGGCCTGCTGCTGGTCATCGTTGCGCTCGCTCGGACCGACCGAATGCAGCACGTTGCCTGGGCCGTCGGCGCGTGGATCGGCGCGGCGTACTGGTTCACGTCATCAACCTCGTTCGCCAACCCAGCGGTCACCATAGGCCGGAGTCTTACTGACACCTATGCCGGTATCGCTCCGGTGTCTATCCCGGCATTCATCGCCGCCCAGATCGTCGGCGGCGCGATTGGCGCTGCCCTCGCCGTCGTCCTGTACCCGCTTCACACTCGCGGTCGCGCCGAAGAAGCGCCGCTAGCTGGCTGATCACGGAAGGCAAATCGACGTGGCGGACATTCCCGAAGTCCTGTTCATCTGCACCCACAACGCCGGCAGGTCGCAGATGGCCGCCGCGCTCCTCGACCACGATGCGGCTGGGCGAGTGCGCGTCACCTCGGCAGGCTCGCAGCCAGCCGATCAACTCAACCCGGCTGTTGTTCAGGCGATGGCCGAGGTAGGGCTGGACATCTCCCGCGAGTTCCCGAAGCGGCTCACGAACGACAAGGTTCAAGCGGCCGACATCGTGATCACCATGGGATGCGGGGATGCCTGCCCGGTCTATCCCGGCAAGCGTTACCTCGACTGGGACCTGCCCGATCCAGCCGGACTCTCGCTGGCCGAAGTCAGGCCGATACGCGATGAGATTCAACGCCGCGTTGCGGCTCTCCTGGCAGACATCTAGTGACCTTCCCGCCGCGTCAGTCCTCCAGCTCGACCTTGCCTTGGAGGTAGTCTTCACGGCTGATCTCGCCCTTGGCGTACCGGAGCAGGAGGTTGTCCCTGGCCTCTTGACGGGCGTGCGCCTCGCCTGGGCCAACCTGAGGCCGGTCAGCCGTGTGCCACCACCCGGATAGGACAGGCTGTGACAGCGCCGCGGCCGGCCGTCGTGATCGGCGCGTTGCTTATCTAACGGAACAAACCACTTCGCTCCGCCTGTAAGCCAGAAGTCCCTCACAAACGTCAATTAATCACCTCGCCCTGCAGGAAAGGGGCCGCCCAGATATGACCATCACCATGACCCGCACCGAGCTCGCGGGCACGCTCAGAGCGCTCGCTGACGGGCTAGCCTGCGTCGACACGTCTGACCCGGAGGCGCCGGAGGTCCTCGCCCGCATCGCGGACCGGCTAGCTGTGCTCGCGGCCCAGGAGCATGACTCGGAGATCGTCACAACGATGCGCACGGTCGCTGCCTGCTGCACGGAGGTGGCCGAGCTGATCAGTGATACGACTGAGGATGGACGATGCGACACCCGCGGGCAGCGTTTAGATAGCAGCGTGCGCGTGCCTAGCTGACTTTCAGGAGCTGACTTATCCGCTGGTGGGAAAGGCCGAGCAGATCGCCAATAGCTGACTGCGATACGTCGGCTCTGTCCAGGGTGCGGATCAGAGCACGACGCGCTACGTCGCGCGCCTCTGCTGCAGCCTGGTAGGCGATCTCCGCGCCGAAGACAGCTTCGAGGAGGCTGGTGACGTCACGGCTGTCGATGACATACCGCCAAGTCAGGCCGAAGCTCTCCGGGTCGCTCTGGGTGAGCCCGGCGATCAGATCCCGGACCTCCACGTCAAGGTCGGCGAACCGCTCCGTGTCTGTCGCAGCCGGGCCGAGGCTCCCGCCCCGAATATCGGCGACCCACAGCCCGTCTTCACGGGTCACGGTCACGTCGTACTTCACTTCTCCGTCCACCTTTCCCCAAACAGCGGCGCGAGACGTTCCTCCAGTCGCGTGAGCACCGTCCACGACAAGTCGCGCGGGTGTCCGGTTAGCCCGAAGTCCCCGGCCGGAGCGCCGGATGAGTCCTCCAGCACGAACATGCGGTGTGACCCCTTACCGCGGCCTGTGAGCTCGCGGACGGCATACCCGTTAGCGCGGGCGTGCCGACGAACCAGGGTCAGCGCAGCGGCTGGCTTCATTCTCCGGTTAACCACAAATGGTAATTCTAGTCCGCTAGCAAAGCAATCGGCAAACGAATTAGAGGCTCCTACGTGCAGTTTCAGGCATTGTTCGAGACCGCAGCACGCACCAGTGAAAGAAACGTGGCTTGCTCGGCGTCGCTGGTGACCTTCATGCGCTCGAACTCGCTATTGAACCTGACGTCGACGTACAGGGAACCGGCATCCTCGTGGAAGTGCAGGAAGGCACGGCTGCCTCGCGAGAACGAGCCTCGCTTGCGCTCTCGCAGGGCAGGCAGTTTGCGCAACTCCGCGAGCAGCGGCTCTAGCTGATCCAGATCTGCCTCCGTTGCGTGCCGCACGAGACGAGCATGCCGCTGGACGCGCGGGCGGCGCCACCTGGTTTCGCCGTGACCGGCCGGGGCATGCCTGTCGCCGATAACCCGAGTGAGTGATCCTCGGCGCTTACCGGCAAGCCGGCCGCACTTTCAGGTGCGCCGCCCTGTATCTGAGGAGACATCTTGCCCGCCAAGCGTTCCGCCACAACCACCACACGACGCACGTCGACGACATCCCGGCGTCCCGCGGCAGGTGCCCGGCGGCCGGCCGCGACGGGTACGCGCGTGCCACGTGCGGTACCGAGCGGCGACGGTCATGTCAAGGGAATGAGCAGCCAGCCATGGCTGCACCAGCGAGGGATCCAGCTCCAGGAGTTCGGCACCGTCCGGCAGTTCCCGATCGCGCTGTCACACGACACGCGGATGTTCTCCTGCCAGCTGCTGAATCAGACCCTCGCCGACACTCAGATTCTTTTCGCGCTGTACAAGAAGCATCACTGGCTAATGCGCGGCGCGACCTTCTACCAGCTGCACTTGCTCCTCGACAAGCACGCCGGGGAGCAGCTCGAGCTGATCGACATGATCGCCGAGCGGGTCCAGACGCTGGGCGGCGTCGCCATCGGCGATCCTCGCCACGTCGCCGAGATCACGGCCATCCCTCGGCCACCGAACGGGGCCGAGGAAGTCCCCGCGATGCTGTCGCGGCTTCTGGAAGCTCACGAGATCATCCTCACCAGCGCCCACGACGCCGCGGCGCGCACCGCCAAGATGGGCGACGACGGCACGAACGACCTGCTCGTCTCGGATGTGATCCGGACCGGCGAGCTGCAGGCCTGGTTCCTCGCCGAGCACCTGGTGGATACGCCCCTGGTGCACGCCTGACGGCGAACAGCCATCAACTGGGCTGGTCGGGCGCTGCGGGCAGGCCGAACAGCTGCAGGCACGGCTCAAGTCCGTCAATCGTGACCGGCACGGCGTGGCTGGCTTCCCAGCTCTGCCGGTCGAGCCGGAACCGCTGCACGACGGCGGGCTGTCCGCGGCTGGCATGGCGCTCGACCCCGTCGTCGGCATAGCCGAGCTTGCGCGAGATGCGCTGCGAGGCAGGGTTGTCTGCGAACGCGCCCGAGGTCGCGTACTTCGCTCCGAGCCCCGCGAATGCCAGGTGGAGCACGGCAGCGCGCATCTCGGTGCCGATTCCCTGGCCGTGATAGTCACGGCCGAGCCACGACCCGGTACTCACTTCCCGGAGGATCGCGAAGTCGTGCGCGGACATGCCCTGAGTGCCGACGATCGTTCCGTCGCGCACGACGACGAGATTCAGGGACCAGGCGCCCGGCTTCCAGGCTGCCCGCTGGGACCAGTGGTACTGCAGCAGCCCGAGCCCGCGCTGGTCCGGCGGCACGTCTGTCCAGGGAACCGTGAACGGCTGCACTTCCGGATCATGCACGCCGGCGGCCGCGAGGTCGGCGAGCGCCAGGAGATCAGGGTCAGATGCTGGCCTTAGCTCGAGTCCGGGCGTCCGCAACCGCAGTCCAGCCAGCGGCCACCAGTTGTTCATGCCGGTCATTCTCGCTGGCCGGCTGGCTCTTGGGCACTTTGTTTTCGGCCCGGCTAGTGTGTGACGTGCCGCGCGGGATGAACGGAGTTACCCGTGCCCGATCCGGCAGGAGGCCGCGTGCAGTATCAGGTGTCCAGGCTGGTCGCCGGCCCGTTCCTGCGGTTGCTCGCCTGGCCGACGGTCACCGGTGCCGAGCACATCCCGTCCAGCGGGCCTGCGATCCTGGCGTCTAATCACCTGTCGGTGATCGACTCGGTGTACCTGCCGCTGATGCTCGACCGGCCGGTCAGCTTCGCAGCGAAGTCGGAGTACTTCACCGGTACCCGGCTGCGCGACAGGGTGGTCGGTGCCTACCTGCGGTCGACCAACCAGCTGCCCACCGACCGGGCTGGCGGCCAGGCGGCCGTGGCGATGCTGGAAGCCGCCCTGAGCCACCTGAACGCGGGGCAGCTCTTCGGGATCTACCCAGAGGGAACGAGGTCGCCCGACGGACGGTTGTACCGGGGCCGCACGGGCGTGGGCTATCTGGCGTTGCATTCCGGGGTGCCCGTCATTCCGGTGGCGATGATCGGCACCGACCACATCCTGCCGCCCGGCCGGCAGATCCCCCGGCCAGGGCGGATCGGGATCAGGATCGGCGAGCCCCTGGACTTCGCCGAGTTCCGGGGTCAGCCCGCTGGCGCACGGCAGCGGCGCGCTGTTACCGACCAGGTCGTGCAGGCTATCCAGAAGCTATCCGGGCAGGAGTACGTGCCGATGTACGCCTCTGTCCGCAAGGAGGAACTGGCCGCTGCCGGAGCCGGTCACCCGTCGGCCTAGCGGCGTCCTCAGCCTCACTCCGAAGGAGGCAGCCGGTACCTCGGGGCTGCGGGCGGGCGCGTCGCCGGATCCCACACGTAGATCGGGCGGCTCGCGGAATCCTGGCTGTCGCGCTGACTGCCGTCATCCGAATCGCGCTCAACCGGCTCCCACAGTGATCCGCTCGGCGACATCGGCGCTGGCATCGCCGAGCCTGGCCGCCGGATCGGCAGCCCGGACGCGGCCGTGCGCGGCTCGTCTTGCCATTGGTTCTCGGCGCGCCAGCCAGGCTGGACATCTCCGATCGCGCCGGCCTGATTCGGGCTACCTTGCCAGTCTTGCGCGCCGTTCCAGTCCTGTGGGCCGTTCCAGTCCTGTGGGCCGTTCCAGTCCTGTGGGCCGTTCCAGTCCTGTGGGCCGTTCCAGTCCTGTGGGCCGTTCCAGTCCTGTTGGCCTTGCCAGTCTTGTGCACCGTTCCAGTCGTGTGCGCCGCTCCGGTGCTGTCCGCTGCTCCACAGGTCGCCGTCGGCGGCAACGGCAGGACCAGCCTCCTGGCCGGGGCCCCAGCGCCTGTCGTCCCAGCCGGCATCGCTCGGGTAGGCCTGGCCCTGCCATCCGCCGCCAGCTCCGTCTGCATCGCCCGCCGGGCTCCAGGCCGTCGGCGCGGACGGGTCTTCCAGGGCTGCCGGATCTGGCGCATAGCGGTGTGCCGGCTCGAAGAGCGACTGCCCGGTCGGCTCGTCCCCCCAGGAGGGCGGACCTGACGGCGCGGGTCCCGGCAGCGCGGCTGGCGTAAGCCTGCCGGTGATCGAATGCCTGCCTGGGGCACCCGGCCACGAGGGCTCCTCTTCTGGTGCCGCGGCCGGCTCCCAGGGGGGCGTCCCGGACACCGCGGGCCGTCGGCCGACGGCCCGCGACGCAGGACTGTGCGTGGGCCACGGGCCTGAGTCGGCCGATTCGCTGCCCGGTGCTCCGGAATCGCCGGCCGGTAGCGCCCTGACCGGGCGGGCCGCGGGAGCGAACAAGCCCTCGCCGGCTGGGCCGGTGAATACGCCGCGGCTGGCTGGCGGTCCGAAAGCGCCTCGGTCGTAATGACTGACGGGAGCGGTATAAACCTCCACCATCCGGTCCGGTTCGGCGCCGGTATCGCGCGCGAAGCTGTCGGCCTCCGCGAAGGCGCCTGCCTGGGCGTAGTCACCGGCGTGCCTGAAGTCGCCGCCGCGACCGAAGTCGCCACCGCGGTCGAAGTTACCGCCGCGAGCGAACTCGCCGCTGCGTGCGAAGCTGCCGCCGGGGGGACTGTCGCCCGCCCGGCTGAAGCTGCCACGGGTGAAGTCGTCCGCCTGGACCAGGTCGCCGGCATGCGGGTAACGGGATTGGGCCTGCCGAGGCGCCCACTGCGCCGTCACGGCAGGCTGGCCGCCGCGCCGCCGCCGCCGTCCGGTCGCGGCGTAGAGGGCGATCAGCAGCAGCAGCACTACAAGAAGCCCGCCGGATAGCTCGCCGGCCCGCAGCAGCTGCGACTCGATGCCCTGGGTCGCTGACGGCGCGGCAACGGCAGCGGGGGCCAGCGGCGGCTGTGCGCCCGCACCAGCGCGCGCGGATGGCGGAGTGCCCAGCATGGCCGCGGCTGTCATCGCTTTCGCAGCGTTGACCGCGCCGTATCCCGATCCGTGAGCCAGGCCGTCGGCCCGGCGGTAGACGGTGCTGCTGGTCATCGACGTGCGGACCTGCTGCGCGGTCAGGTGCGGGTACCGCGACCTGATCAGCGCGGCGATGCCGGAAACGACCGCGCTTGCGGCGCTCGTGCTGCTGACGGTCTGGTAGCCCCCGGTGCTGGCGGACGCCAGCACTCCGACGCCGGCGGCCGTCAGCGTCACGTAGCTCTGGTGGCTGGACCAGGGCGCCTTGATGAAGGCCGAGTTGAAGGCGCCGACTGCGATCACGCCGTGGTACGCCGCCGGGTAGTTCGGCGCGTCCGATGCCGTCCCGTCGTCGCCCGCCGGCGCGACGAGGACCACGTCGCGCGCGATCGCGTACTTGATCGCCTGCTGCTCGGCAGTGCTGCCGCCGGCCGCGGCCGACGCGCCGCCGGTCCCGGTGCTGCCGGGCTGGCCAGGATCAATGGGCAGGTCGATAACGGTGGCGCCGTGCTGCACGGCATACCTGATCCCGGCCGCGATCGCGGCCGGGATAGCGGCCGCGACCGCGGTCTCACTGAGGTCGGGGTCGTCGGCGGGAAGCGTCACCGGGACCGACAGGATCCTCGCCTCGGGCGCCACGCCGACGATGCCCGATTTGCCGTGCGAGCCATGGCCGCGGCCGGCGATCAGGCTCGCGATAGCGGTCCCCTGCTCGCCGAAGTACTGACCGGATGCGCTCGGTGCGCCGGAGGGGGCGGGGGCGGTGGTCACAGCACTGGCCAGGTCTGGCTGGCTGGCATCGACACCGTCACTGAGGACCGCGACGGTAACGCCGGACCCTTGGGACGCTGACCACGCACCGGTGATGCCGAGCGCGGTCAGCCACCACTCGCGGTGCCGCACCTGGTCAGCATGGGCGGGCCCTGCGGCGACGCCGATGGAGACGACCGCAGTGCCGGCGGCGATTAGTGCCATGACGGGGCGGGGGAACCTCAGTGGCACGCCGTCCTTGCCTTCCGCTATTGGTACGCGACATTGTGCCACGTTCTAGCTATTTGCGTGGTATCAGAGCAAAGCTCGGCGGCGGCAGCCCGCTGAGCCCGGCCAGCCGGAGAGCCGGGCCCGCCAGCGTCAGCCGGCGTGCGCCTGAGCGATCCGGACGTGCGCTCCTGGTGGCAGCCCCAGCTGCTGCGCCGCGTCGCCGGCATTGATGGCCAGGGAGATGAGGCCGGCGCTATCGGTGAACGCGACGATCTCGCCGGGCGCGCCCGCCGCGAATGTGTCCAGGTAGGGCACGGTGAACTGGCGGCGGCCGCAGCGCACGATGACCGGGGAGCCGATCCCGATGCCCAGGCGGCCCGCGTCCGCTGCCGGGATCGACAACTGCACGTTCCCGAACCTGTCGACCGACATCACCTCACCCTCGGCGGCACCGTCATGCAGCCTGCTGGTGGGAGCAGGCAGCGCTACCAGGTCGTCGAGGCTAATCTGATCGCCCGCCTCCGTCAGCTCCAGGCCTGCGGCCAGGTGCGCGGCTACCGGCATGAAGATGTCCCGCCCGTGGAAGGTGGCCGACACCGGGTGCAGCCACAGCTCGCCGTTGGTCAGCTGGACCGCTTCCTTGCCACCGAGCGTCGCGATCGCCCAGGAGAGCAGCCCGTTGTCCGGCCCGACGAGGATGCTGTCCCCTGCCAGCACGGCGATGGCACGGCGGGCGGTGCCGACGCCGGGGTCCACCACGGCCACATGCACGGCGGGAGGCAGGTACGCAACCGTCTGCGCGAGAACGGCGGCACCGCGGCGGACGTCGCCGGGCTGCACGAGATGCGTGATGTCGATGATCCTGGCCGCCGGCGCGATCCGGGCGGCCACACCATGGCAAGCCGCAACGAACCCGTCCTCCAGACCGTAGTCGGTAAGGAAGCTTATGTAGGTATAGACAGCCACGACTGGTCAGCGTACGTGTCCTGCGGCTCCGCGCATAGGGACCGGGCGCATCGCCGTGCTCGTGGGGCCGCTGCCTAGACTGGGGCAGGCGCGCGTTGCCGGGAGGCCAGGTGGCTGCACTGTCCGAGCGTGACATGCGGATCCTGGCGTTCGAGCGCAGCTGGTGGCGGGTGGCAGGCGCCAAGGAGCGGGAGATTCTGGAGGTCTTCGGCATGCCGGTCACGAGGTACTACCAGCTCCTGAACGAGCTGATCGACCGGCCGGAAGCAGTCGAGTTCGACCCGGTGCTCGTCACGAGGCTGCGCCGGCAGCGCAGCAGGCGCCAGCGGATGCGCTCGGCCAGGCCGGACTGACCGGTGCGCCACCAGGGGCAGGAGCAGCCGCCAGCGGGGCACCTCCCCGCGCCGCGCACGGCCGAGGGCCGGACCGGGCTCGCCGCGCTGATCTCGCAGCCGCAGCGGGCGCTTGTCGCCGTCGACTTCGACGGAACGCTCGCGCCGATCGTCGAGGACCCCGCGGCCGCGCGGGCTACTCCGGCTGCGACCGCCGCCCTTTCCCGGCTGGCCCTGCTGGCCGGAACTGTTGCCATTATTACCGGCCGCCCGGCGGCGGATGCCGCGTCATTCGCGGGGGTTACCGACGTCCCCGGCATCATCGTCCT
>Ga0335073_10013634_pt1 | contig 11402 bp, 11 predicted proteins | sample Lox_Sample_22_FD_207093 | JGI IMG/M metagenome (GOLD analysis project Ga0335073, IMG submission 207093) | Soil microbial communities from Loxahatchee National Wildlife Refuge, Florida, United States - Lox_Sample_2.2 | ecosystem: Environmental > Terrestrial > Soil > Wetlands | place: USA... | reverse complement strand
ATCAGGTTGCCGGGAATCAGCGGGTCGCCGGTTGCCGGGGATCAGCGGGTCGCCGGTTGCCGGGGATCAGCGGGTTGCCGGTTGCCGGGGAAGAGCGGGCTGCGGGTTGCCGGGGATCAGCGGGTTGCCGGTTGCCGGGGAAGAGCGGGCTGCGGGTTGATGGGGACAGCGGGTTGCCGGGGATCAGCGGGTTGCCGGGGATCAGCGGGTCGCCGGTTGCCGGGGATCAGCGGGTCGCCGGTTGCCGGGGATCACCGGGTTGCCGGGGATCACCGGGTTGCGGGGGATCCGCCCGACGGCCTGGTCCCGATGACGACGGTGGCGTTCAGCTCCCGGCACCGGGCCGTGCGCGCGATCAGCGCGGACCCGGCGAAGGCCGCCGCGGCGTCCGCGGCCTGGCGCTCGCTGGCCTCGATCAGCAGGTGGCCGCCGGGGGCCAGCCATTGCGGCGCGGCGGCGGCCACCCGCCGCAGCAGGTCGAGGCCGTCGGCGCCGCCGTCGAGCGCGGCGCGTGGCTCGTGTTCCCGGGCTTCGGGCGGCAGCAGCCCGATCTCGCCGGCCGGTATGTACGGCACGTTGGCCACCAGCAGGCCAACCCGGCCCCGGAGCGCGGCGGGCAGCGCGTCGAACAGATCCCCCTGGTGGACCCGGCCGCCCGCGGCGGCGAGGTTGCGGCGGGCGCAGGCCACGGCCACGGGGTCGATGTCGGCGGCGTGCAATTCGACGGGGCACAGGGCGGCGGCCAGCGCGGCGCCGATCGCGCCCGAGCCGCAGCACAGGTCGACCACGACCAGCCGCTCCCCGGGCGGCCGGGCGGCCCCGGCGGCCCCGGCGGCCCCGGCCGGGCGGGCGGCCCCGGCGGCGTCCGCGGCCCCGGCGGCGTCCGTGGCCCCGGCGGCGTCCGTGGCCCGGGCGGCGTCCGTGGCCCCGGCGGCGTCCGTGGCCGCGGCGGCCTCGCGGGCCAGGGCGGTGGCCTGGCGGACCAGGAACTCGGTGCGCCGGCGGGGCACGAACACCCCGGGCTCCACGGCGATCCGCAGGCCGCAGAACTCGGCCCAGCCGACGACCTGCTCGAGCGGCAGCCCGGCGGCCCGCCGGGCGACCATCGCCTCGAGGCCGACTTGCGTCCGGGCCTCGGCGATGAGCAGCCGGGCCTCGTCCTCGGCGAAGACGCAGCCCCCGGCCCTGAGCGTGGCCACGATGGCCAGCCGGGCCGCGGGCGAGACGGAAACAGGCATGAGCGCGCCCTTCAGGCAGTGAGCGGGCGCTCCGCCGCTGGAAAGCGCCACGGTACCAGCTGTTGCGAGGGGGTACCGGGCGGGACGGTATCGTTTCGGGTCGTGACGATCATTCCGGATACCAAGGACTGGACCTGGGTGCTCGACCGTCCCTGCCCGGAGTGCGGGCTGGACACCCAGCGCTTTGCCCGGGAGGCGATCGCCGGGATGATCCGGGTCAACGCGGCGGCGTGGCAGGACGTCCTGGGCGGGCCCGGGGATCCGGGGCGGCGCCCGGGCCCGTCGGTCTGGTCCACGCTGGAGTACGGCTGCCACGTGCGCGACGTGCACCGCCTGTACGACGAGCGGCTGGTGCTGATGCTCACGCAGGACGGGCCGGACTTCCCGGACTGGGACCAGGACGCCGCGGCGGTCGCGGGCCGGTACGCGGAGCAGGACCCGGCGACGGTCGCGACCGAAATGCGCCGTGCCGCCGAGGTGATCGCGGCGCGGTTCGACGGCGTGTCCGGGGACCAGTGGCAGCGGACCGGCCGGCGCGGCGACGGCGCCCGGTTCACCGTCGAGTCCTTCGCGCGCTATTTCGTTCACGATCCGGTTCATCATCTTTACGACGTGACCGGGGCCCGCCATTCGGCCCGGCCCGCCGGCGAGAGCTGATCATCCCGGGGATAATGAACGCATGCCGAGCGACCTCAACTCCGTGTGCGTGTTCTGCGGCTGCAACCGCGGCGCCGACCCCGGGTACCTGCGCGCCGCGGAATCCGTCGGGCGCCTGCTGGCCGGCCGGGGCATCGCGCTGGTCTACGGCGGCGCGCAATCGGGCCTGATGGGCGCGGTGGCCGACGCCGTGCTGGCCGCCGGCGGCAGGGTCACCGGCGTCCTGCCGCGCGGCATGATGCTGCGCGAGCCCCCGCACGGGCACCTGAGCGAGCTGCTCGTGGTGGACACGATGCACGAGCGCAAGGCGCTCATGGCGCAGCGATCGGACGCGTTCCTTGCCCTGCCCGGCGGCCTGGGCACCCTGGAGGAGGCCGCCGAGACGATCAGCTGGACCCAGCTGGGCCTGCAGCACAAGCCCACCGGGTTCCTGAACGTCAACGGGTTCTTCGACCCGCTGCGGGCGCAGCTCGACCACATGGTCGCGGAGGACTTCGTCCTGCCCGAGCACCGCGGCGGCATCTACTTCGACGACCAGCCGGAAAAGCTGCTGGAACTGCTCGGCGACTTCGAGCCTTCGCGCCGGCACAAGTGGATTGACCAGGCCGATTAGCGCGGTCAGGTGCTGAGGCGGCCCGGTGGCGTTCGACGACCTTGACAAGCGGATCGTCGCCGCGCTGGTCGATGACGCGCGATCCACGTACGCGGAGGTCGGCGCGAGGGTCGGCCTGTCCGCGCCCGCGGTCAAGCGGCGGGTCGACCGGCTGCGCGCCGCGGGCGCCATCACCGGGTTCTCGGCCCGGGTCGACCCCTCCGCGCTGGGCTGGACGACCGAGGCCTACGTCGAGCTGTTCTGCCGCGGCCGGACGTCGCCGGCGGAGATCGCCGCGGCGGTTGGCAAGCACCCCGAGGTCATCGCGGCCTGCACGGTGACCGGCGAGGCCGACGCGCTGCTGCACATCAGGGCGGCCGACATGCGCCACTTCGAGCAGGTCGTCGAGCGGATCAGCGCGGAGCCGCTCGTGGTTCGCACCCGCAGCGTCATCGTGCTGTCGCGGCTTGTTCACCGGCCGGACACGCTGCCCCCCGGGCGGGCGCCGGGGCAGTGGGGGTAGACCGGGTGGGGTTGCGCCGCTGCTGCCGGTTTCGCGCCCTTCTAGGCTGACCAGCCTGTTCCCGTGTCCCTGATCGGCTATGGTCATGCCCATGTCTGAGCGTGACATTGACTTCTCCGCCGGCACCGACGACTCCGGGATCACCGATACCTCCCGCAGCACCGCCGAATTCCGTGCATTCGCCGAGCGGTCCGGCGGCGACGCACAGCAGCCGTGGAGCATGCGGGCGCCGGGACGCAAGGTCGCCATGCTGGCCGGCATCGTGGTCGCGGTGGCGGTCGTGCTGGCGATCATCGCGATCTCGGTCTTAAACGCCTAGCGTGTCCCGCCCGGGCCCGGGGCGCGCGGAGGCCCGCGCCCCGCTCATGCTTGTATGACTGGTCATGACCGTCCGCACGGGGGAAGAGCGGGAAGAGCGGCACCGGCTCACCGCGTTCGAAGGGCTGGCCGCCCTCTCGCTCGACGCCCTGTCCTCGGTTGCCTACGGGCCCCAGGCGATCGTCATCGTCCTGGCCGCGGCCGGCGCCGCGGGCCTGGGATACACGCTCCCGGTGACGCTCGCGATCGTCGTGCTGCTGGCCGTCCTGGTCATCTCCTACCGTCAGGTGATCGAGGCCTTCCCGGCCGGCGGCGGAGCCTACGCGGTCTCGGGCCGTCACCTGGGCCGGCAGGCCAGCCTGGTCGCGGCCGCCTCCCTGATCGTTGATTACGTGCTCAACGCCGCCGTCGGCGTGTCCGCCGGGGTCGCGGCCCTGTGGTCGGCGTTCCCGTCCCTCTACGGCGCGCGGGTCTGGCTCTGCCTCGCGGTTCTTGCCCTGATCACCGGCATCAACCTGTGGGGCGTGGCCGAGTCCGCCCGGGTGTTCATCGTGCCCACGGTCTTGTTCATCCTCGCGATAGCGATCGTCATCGTCGGCGGGCTTGTGCACTCCCAGCCGGTCCTCTCGCTCAACGGCCACCTGGGGGCGGCCACCGAGTCCATCGGGCTCCTGCTGCTGCTGAAGTCGTTCGCGTCCGGCTGCTCGGCGCTGACCGGGGTCGAGGCGATCGCCAACGCGGTGCCGGAGTTCAAGAAGCCCCGGGCCCGGCGGGCGCAGCACACGGAGATGTGGCTGGGGCTCCTGCTCGGCGTCATGCTGATCGGCATCTCGGTCCTGATCCGCAAGTTCCACCTGGCCCCGTCGGCCAACGTCACCACGCTGGCCCAGCTGGCCGCCGCCGCGGTCGGGAAGAACGTCGTCTTCTACGCGATCCAGCTGATCACGACGATCCTGCTGGCGCTGGCCGCGAACACCTCCTTCGGCGGCCTGCCGGTCCTGGCGTCGCTGCTGGCCAGGGACAACTTCCTGCCGCACCTGTTCCGGCTGCGCGCCGACCGCCAGGTGCACCGGTACGGGATCAGCGTGCTGGCCGTGTTCGCGGCGATCCTGCTCGTGGTGGCCAGGGGGGACACCCAGGCGCTGATCCCGGTGTTCGCGATCGGCGTCTTCGTCGGGTTCACGCTGTCCCAGACCGGCATGGTCAGGCACTGGCGCGAGCAGCGCGGCGACGGATGGCTGGTCCGCGCGTGCATCAACGGCCTCGGCGCCGTGCTGACCACGGCCGCGCTGGCTATCGAGCTGGTCAGCAAGTTCACCGAGGGCGCCTGGCTGGTCGTGATCGTGATCCCGTTGCTGGTGCTGATGTTCAACCGGATCCACGTCGACTACGACCGGATCGGCGACCTGCTCCAGCTGGGCAAGCAGCCGCCGCCGCCGCGCCGGGAGAGCTCCCTGGTGGTGGTCCCGGTGGGCGGGATGTCGCGGCTGACCGCCGAGGCGGTCTCGACCGCGCTGTCGATCGGCGACGAGGTGATCGCCGTCACGGTCTGCTACGGCGACCCCGAGGAGGAGCAGACCGACGTGCATTTCCGAGACGAATGGGAGACCTGGCACCCGGACGTCCCGCTGATCACTCTGCGCACCACGCACCGCTCGCTCGCCCCGCCGGTCGTGAAGTACCTGCGCCAGCTCGAGGCGGACGAGCGCTATCACCGGCTGGTCGTGCTGATCCCCGAGGTACAGCCGGAGCACTGGTGGCGCTGGATCCTGCACAACCAGCGCGGCTTGGTGCTGCAGCGGGCCATCCAGCGCGGCACGGTCAACGTGGTGATCTGCCGGCTCCGCTACCGGCTGGCCACGATGTCGGCGCTGCCGTCGGGCACCGCGCAGCTGTAGTGCCGCTGCGGGCCGGGATGCTCAGGCCCGTTCTTTCCAGAGCTTCGCGCCGCCGACGGCCAGCGCCGCCAGCGCCGGGGCGAAGAACGGCCCGGTGTAGGTCGCCGCGGCGATCAGGCCGATCAGCATCACCGCGGCCGCGGCCGCGCAGGCCAGGGCGCTGACCGGGGCCGGGGCGAAGGCCGCCGCCGCGGCCAGCAGCACGGGCGCGACGGCCAGCAGCAGCATGGCCCAGGTCGCGGGCTCGGGATCGGCGCTGACCAGCGCCGAGATCGTGATCAGCTGCGCGGCGCCGGCCAGCAGGAACGCGCCCCGCAGCCAGAGCCGGCCCGGCGCGTGCACCGGGGCGGCGAACAGGGATGCGACCGCGGCGGCGGAGCGGTCGGTGGAGGAAGGAACAGTGGTCATGAGCGGCTCCTGTCACGCGTCCGACACGAACGTCGCCGACCAGGCTTCCCGGCTCACCTGGTCACTAGCCTAGACCGGGTCCCTACCGCTGCCAATGGGCGCGCCGCGCCGGCCCGGGTTCACCTGGCCTCGTCGGCGAACTCCGCCAGCTTCTGCAGGCGCGCCACGATCTCCTCGTGAACGGCGCCCGGGGGCCGGGATCCGTCCACCGCGAACATCCACTCGCGGCCCGCGTAGTACTCCAGCAGCGGCACCGTGTTCTCCAGGTACACCTGCAGGCGGTGGTCGATCACGTCCTCGGTGTCGTCCGAGCCCCTGCCCCGGCTCAGCAGCCGGCGCACCAGCTCGGCGCGCGGCACGTCCAGGTGCACCGCCGCCTGCACCTCCGCCCCGAGCGCCTGGGCCACCGCGAACGCCGCCTTGGCCTGCTCGACCGTGCGGGGGAACCCGTCGAGGACGTAGCCTCCGGCCTCCGCGGCGGCCACGACCGGTTTGCGAAGCATGTCCATGACCACGCCGTCCGGGACCAGATCTCCCTTATCGACGTAGGACTTGATCGTCTGCCCGAGCGTCGTCTGGTCCCTGACGTGCTGGCGCAGCAGGTCTCCGCTGCTGATGTGGGTTATGCCGAAGCGCTCGGCCAGTCGCTCGGCCTGTGTCCCCTTTCCGGCGCCGGGCGCGCCGATCAGCAGAAGGCGCATGGGCTCACCCGATCGCCATCGGCCGGCCGGGGGAGTCGATGCGTGATCCGAGCGAGGTCATGGCGAGATCGTCCTATAAATACCCTGCTCAGGCAACTAAGCGCCGTGGCCCGCATGGTCGGCATCGGGGTCGGGCTGGAAGCGGTATCCCATGCCCGGCTCGGTGATCAGCCAGCGCGGCTCGGCCGGGTCGGGTTCCAGCTTGCGCCGCAACTGGGCCATGTAGAGCCGCAGGTTGCCCGCCGCGTCGGCGTACCCGGGGCCCCATACCTCGTTGAGCAGGTACTTCTGGCCGAGCAGCTTGCCGGGATGGCGCAGCAGCACCTCCAGCAGGTGCCATTCGGTCGGCGTGAGCCTGATGTCGGCTCCCGAGCCGTCCTGCCGGATGACCCGCTTGGCGGCGAGGTCCACCACCAGGTCGCCGATCTGGTAGTGCGGTTCCTCACCGTCGCCGATCGCCCGCCGGCCGACGGCCCGCATCCGGGCCAGCAGTTCCTCCATGTTGAACGGCTTGGTGACGTAGTCGTCGGCGCCGGCGTCCAGGGCCTCGACCTTGCCGGTGCTGTCGGCGCGGCCGGACAGCACGATGATGGGCGCGCTCGTCCAGCCGCGCAGCCCCTGGATCACCTCGACGCCGTCCAGGTCCGGCAGCCCGAGATCCAGGATCACCAGGTCCGGGGGATGCTTAGAGGCCTGCTGCAGCGCCTCGGCGCCGGTCGCCGCTGTGCGCACGTCGAACTCGCGCACCCGCAGGTTGATCCGCAGTGCCCGCAGTATCTGCGGCTCGTCGTCGACCACGAGAACGGTCTTCACCAGATCACAGTGCCACGGCTACCCGGCATCGTGCGCCCCCGCGGCCGTGGCCGGGGACGGAATCCCGGCGGGCGCGCTGGCGCCGGGCCCGCCGTCGCCGGACACACCGGGCAAGGCGGGCGAACCGGGCGGGGCGATCCGGCCTGGCGGGGCGGGCGCCGCGGGCAGCGAGAGCAGCATGGTCAGCCCGCCGCCCGGGGTTTCCTCGGGCTCCAGGGTGCCCCCCATCGCCTCGGTCAGGCCGCGCGACAGCGCCAGGCCCAGGCCGACGCCGGTGGTGTTGTCGGTGTCGCCCAGCCGCTGGAACGGCACGAACACCCGGTCCCGGTCGGCCTCGGGAATCCCGGGCCCGCGGTCGACGATCCGCAGTTCCACCCGGTCGCCCAGCGTGCTCGCGGTCAGCAGCGGCGGCGACCCGGCCGGCGAGTAACGCAGGGCGTTGGCGGTGACGTTCGCGATGACCCGCTCCAGGATCCCGGGATCCACTTGGACCTCGGGCAGCGCGGCGGGCATCTCGACGACGACCCGCCCGGCCGGCGGGCCGAGGTCGTCGAGCGAGCGGGAGACGACCTCCTCAAGGTCGGCCGGCCGCGGGAACACCGAGAGCGCGCCCGCCTGCAGCCTGCTCATGTCCAGCAGGTTGTCCACCAGGTGCGCGAGGCGGTCCAGGGACTCGTCGGCGGTCGCGAGCAGCTCGTCCTGGTCCTCCTCGTCCCACTGCACGTCGCGCGAGCGCAGGCTGGTCACGGCGGCCTTGGCCGAGGCCAGCGGCGTGCGCAGGTCGTGGCTTACCGCGGCGAGCAGCGCGGTCCGCATCCGGTCGGCCTCGGCGATCGGCCGGGCCGCCTCGGCCTCGGCGGCCAGCCGCTGCTGCTCCAGCGCGGCGGCGGCGTAGGCGGCGAACGCGCCGAGGACCCGGCGGTCGCCGGCGGGCAGGGTGCGGCCGCGCAGCGCGAGCGTGAGGTTGTCGGTGACCGGCACGTCCACGTCGGCGTCCTCGGGCCTGGCCAGCGCGGGCTCGCCCGAGGTCGCCACCGGGGTCCACCCGGTGACCGGCCCGCGCGTGGCACCCGGCGGGCCGGGCGCGCACTCGAGCAGCGTCACCGACTCCATGCCGAACGCCTCGCGCACCCGGTCCAGCACCGCCGTCAGCGCCCGCTGGCCGCGCAGCACGCTGCCCGCGGCGGTGACCAGCATCTCCGACTCGGCGGTGGCACGGGCCGCCTGTTTGCTGCGCCGGGCCGCGCCGTCGACCACCGAGCTGACCACGAGCCCGACCACCACGAAGATCCCGAGCGCCAGCGCGTTGTTGGCCTCCGCGATCGTCCACTGGTGGATCGGCGGCGTGAAGTAATAGTTGAGCAGCAGCGAGCCCGCGACAGCCTCGAGCACCGCGGGCACGAACCCGCCGACCAGCGCGACCGCGATCACCGCGACGAGGAAGAACAGCATGTCGCTGGTGAGATTGATCCCGTTGCGCAGGCTCACCAGGAACAGGGTCAGCAGCGGCGCCAGCAGGACCGCCAGCGCGTAGCCCGCCAGCCTGCGCCGCAGCGGCAGCCCGCCGCGGACCCTCGGCAGCCCGCGGCCGCGGCCCATCTGGCCGTGCGTGACCATGTGCACGTCGATGTCGCCCGAGCCGCGGATCGTGCGGTTGCTGACGCCGGGCCCGGTCAGCAGCGCGGACAGCCAGTTGCGCCGGCTCACGCCGAGCACGAGCTGGGTGGCGTTCTCGGCCCGCGCGAACGTGAGCAGGGTCTCGGGGACGTTGTCGCCGACGACCTGGTGATAGGTGCCGCCGAGGGATTCCACCAGGCGCCGCTGCTCGGCCAGCCTGGCCGGGTTCGCGTCGGCCAGGCCGTCGGACTTGGTGATGTGCACCGCGAGCAGGTCGCCGCCCGACGAGCGCGCCGCGATCCGGGCGGCCCGCCGGATCAGCGTGTCCCCCTCGGGGCCGCCGGTGAGCGCGACCACCACCCGTTCCCGCGCCTCCCAGGTGCCCTGGATGTCGTGCGCCGCGCGGTAGCGCTGCAGGCCCTCGTCGACCTTGTCGGCCAGCCACAGCAGGGCGAGCTCGCGCAGCGCGGCCAGGTTGCCGGCCCGGAAGTAGTGTGTCAGCGCCGCGTCGATCTTCTCGGCGGGATAGATGTTGCCGTGCGCCATGCGGCGGCGCAGCGCCTCGGGCGTCTGGTCCACGAGCTCGACCTGGTCGGCGGCGCGGACGATCGCGTCGGGGACGGTCTCCCGCTGCGGGACGCCCGTGATCTTCTCCACCACGTCGTTCAGCGACGCCAGGTGCTGGATGTTCACGTTCGAGATGACGTCGATCCCGGCCTCGAGCAGCTCCTGGACGTCCTGCCAGCGCTTCTCGTTGCGCGATCCGGGCACGTTGGTGTGGGCGAACTCGTCGACGAGCGCGACCTGGGGACGGCGGGCCAGCACCGCGTCGAGGTCCATCTCCTCGAAGGACGTGCCCCGGTAGGCCATGCGCTTGCGGGGGACGACCTCCAGGCCCTCGATCTGCGCCGCGGTGTGCGGGCGGCCGTGCGTCTCCACGAACGCGACGACGACGTCGGTGCCGCGCTCGGACCGCCGGTGCCCCTCCCCGAGCATGGCGAAGGTCTTGCCCACCCCGGCGGCCGAGCCGAGGTAGATCCTCAGCTGGCCGCGGCCGTGGCGGGCAGGCCTGTCCTGGTGGCCCGGGCCGCCCATGTCACTCATCGATGTCTCGCTCTGCTGTGGTGCTCCACCTGGGAATACCGCTTCCCAGCCGACAATAGGCCACGATTGCTCACGGCTGGTATCGGTACCCCATGCCCGGCTCGGTCAGCAGATGGCGGGGACGGTGCGGGTCGTCCTCGAGCTTGCGGCGCAGCCCGGCCATGTGGAACCGCAGGTAGTGAGTGCTGCGCTCGAACCCCGGCCCCCAGACCTCGCCGAGCAGGCGTTCGGAGCCGACCAGCTGCCCGGGCGCGGCGAGGAGGATCTCCAGCAGCCGCCACTCGGTGGGCGTGAGATGCATCGGCTCGCCGCCGGGCGGCCCGTCGATCGTGTGCGCGGTGATGTCGATGGCATGCTGGCCGATGCGGAACACGGCGGCCGGCGGCGACTGGTCGCCGCGGCGCATCGCGGCCCGCAGCCGGGCCAGCAGTTCCTCCATGTCGAACGGCTTGGTCACGTAGTCGTCGGCGCCCGCGTCCAGCGCCCCGATCTTGTCGCCCGATCCGGCCCGGCCGGAGAGCACGATCACCGGCGCCTTGGACCAGCCGCGCAGCTCGCGGATCACCTCGCGGCCGTCCAGGTCGGGCAGCCCGAGGTCCAGCAGGACCACGTCCGGCGGGCGGCGTCTCGCCTCGGCGAGGGCGTCGCGGCCCTCGGACGCGATCGACACGTCGTACCCGCGGGCGCGCAGGTTGATCCGCAGCGCCCGGAGCAAGGCGGGCTCGTCCTCCACGATCAGCACCCGCGGGGCCAGCCCGGTGTCGTCGCGCGCGGGCGGATCCTCCGTCCGCCCGCGCGTCTGCGTCATGACCGTCCTGACTATCTGGGGTCACCTGCCCTGGGAACGAGGATGCCCTACGGCACCGGGTACTTCTGGTCGAGCGCGATGTTCAGCGTCAGCACGTCGACCCGCGGCTCGCCGAGGAACCCGAGGGTGCGGCCCTGGGTGTACTGGGCGACCAGGGCCCGGATCGCCGCCGGGCTGACGTGCCGCGCGGCGGCCACCCGGTCCACCTGGATCGCCGCGTTCTGCGGCGAGATGTCCGGGTCGAGCCCGGAGCCCGAGGCGGTCACCGCGTCCGGCGGGATCTGCGAGATCTTCACGTGGTCGAACTTCGCGATCGCCGCCTGCTGCTGCTTGATGAACTGGACCAGGGCCGGGTTGTTCGGGCCGAGGTTCGACGCGCTTGAGTACAGCGGGTTGCAGCCGTAGTTGTTCGGCCCCGTGCCCGTGATCTGGTACGTGCCGTTCTTCTCCTGGACCAGCGACCAGCCGACGATCGCGTAGGACGGCCGCGGCTGGAAGTACTGCGGCAGCGGGTTGCCCTTGGCGTCGGAGAACTCCTGGCACAGCAGGCTGGAGCCGACCACGCGGCCGTGGAAGGTAACCAGCGAGCCGTTGGCCTGCTTGTTGAACGCCGCCTGCGCGACCCCCCACATGAACACCGGGTAGATGATCCCGGTGATCACGGTGAAGATCAGCAGCAGCCGCAGCGCCGCGATGTGCTGCCGGACGATGTTGGGAAGGCGGTT
>Ga0335073_10013633_pt1 | contig 11402 bp, 13 predicted proteins | sample Lox_Sample_22_FD_207093 | JGI IMG/M metagenome (GOLD analysis project Ga0335073, IMG submission 207093) | Soil microbial communities from Loxahatchee National Wildlife Refuge, Florida, United States - Lox_Sample_2.2 | ecosystem: Environmental > Terrestrial > Soil > Wetlands | place: USA... | reverse complement strand
GGCGGCCGAGAAGCCGGGCGACGCGGCGGCCGAGAAGCCGGGCGACGCCGCGGAGGCGGCGCAAGAGCCCGCGGGCCGGGCGCAGGCCGCCGAGGCTGCGCTCAGCGAGGCGGCCGGCGTCGAGGACAGCGCCGACGCGGAGCCTGCGAGCGGGGACTGACGTGCTCGAAGAGGCTCTTGAGCACCTGGTACGGGGGATCGTCGAGTACCCGGACGACGTCCGCGTCGACAGCCGCGGGCTGCGCCGTGGCCGGGTTCTCGAGGTCCGCGTGCACCCCGACGACCTGGGCAAGGTCATCGGCCGCGGCGGACGGACGGCCAGGGCGCTGCGGACCGTGATCGGCTCTCTGGCCGGGAACGCCTACGTCAGGGTCGACCTTCTGGACACCGACGAGATTCGCTAGCCCGCCATGCAGTTGGTGGTCGGCCGGGTGGGGCGGCCGCACGGGATCCGCGGCGAGCTGACCGTACAGGTGCATACCGACGACCCGGACCTCAGGTTCGCCGCGGGCTCGGTGCTGGCCACCGAGCCCGCCGACCGCGGCCCGCTGAGGGTCTCGTCGTCGCGCTGGCACTCCGGCCGCCTGCTGGTATCGTTCGACGGCTATGCCGACCGCGACAGCGCGGCGGACCTGCGCGGGACGCTGCTCGTCATGGACTCGGCCGAGGTGGGCCCGACCGCCGACCCCGACGAGTTCCACGACTGGGAGCTGGTCGGCCTCGATGTGGTGACGGTGGCCGGGGAGCCGGTCGGAGCCGTGGCCGAGGTGCTGCACCAGGGCCAGGACCTGCTGGTGATCCAGCCACCGGCCGGGCCGGGTGCGCCGGGCCCCCCGTCCGGTAATCCGATCCTGGTCCCGTTCGTCGCGGCGATCGTGCCGGAGGTGGACGTGGCCGCAGGCCGGCTGGTGATCGACCCGCCGCCCGGCCTGCTGGACCTGCCTGCCCCGGGGGCACCCCCCCCGCAGACCCCCCGGCTCGGGTGAGGGGGCGCGGTGCTGCGGATCGACATCATCACGATCTTTCCCGAGTATTTCGCCCCGCTCCGGGTCTCGCTGATCGGCAGGGCGGCGCAGCGGGGCGACATCGAGTTCGGCGTGCATGACCTGCGGGCGTGGGCACACGACCCGCATCACTCCGTGGACGACACGCCGTTCGGCGGCGGGCCGGGAATGGTGATGAAGCCCGAGCCCTGGGGCGAGGCCCTCGACGCGGTGGCCCCGCCCGGGCGGCCCGCCCGCCTGGTGCTGCCTACCCCGGCCGGCGTCCCGTTTACCCAGCAGACCGCGGCCGGATACGCGCGCGAGCGCCACCTCGTGTTCGCCTGCGGCCGGTACGAGGGCATCGACGCCCGGGTGGCGCAGGAGGCGCGCACGAGGATGCCCGTCGACGAGGTGACCATCGGCGACTACGTGCTCGCCGGGGGCGAGCCCGCCGTCCTGGTCATGACCGAGGCCATCTGCCGGCTCCTGCCCGGCGTCATGGGCAACGCCGATTCGGCGTCGGACGACTCCTTCGGCGGCGGCGGCGGCCCGATGGCCGGGCTGGTCGAGGGGCCCGCGTACACCAGGCCGCGGGTCTGGCGCGGTCGGGCCGTGCCGCCGGTCCTGCTGTCCGGCGACCACGCGGCGATCGCCCGCTGGCGCCGCGACGCCGCGCTGCGCCAGACGGCGGCCAACCGCCCCGACCTCGCCACGAAGCTCGCCGCCGGGCAGCTGGAGGATGCCGTCGGCGGCCTCGATGCCCGCGATCGTGAGGTACTCTCTGAGGCTGGCTTTCCACTCAGCGGCCAAGATATGGCAGACTGAATCCGCCGCCCCGCAGCAATAGCGCGGGCAGACGTGGCCGTGTGCCTGCGGCGGGCCGTTTGAGCACAGACCGATTGAGCGACAGACCGATTCAGCGCGTTCGCAGGCGTGCGCGTGATGACGAACGAGGATTGCAGCGATGCACACCGCGATTGCCGAGCTGGAGCAGGCACAGATCCGATCCGACATCCCGGCCTTCCGGCCAGGGGACACGCTCAAGGTGCATGTCCGGGTCAAGGAGGGCAACCGCTCCAGGATCCAGGTCTTCCAGGGCGTCGTGCTGCGCCGGCAGGGCGGCGGAGCACGTGAGACGTTCACGGTCCGCAAGATCAGCTACGGCGTGGGCGTGGAGCGCACCTTCCCGGTGCACAGCCCGTCGCTGGACAAGATCGAGGTCGTGACCCGCGGCCGGGTGCGCCGGGCCAAGCTGTACTACCTGCGCTCGCTGCGCGGCAAGGCGGCCCGGATCAAGGAGCGCCGCGAGCCGGCCGCGCGTTAGGCCAGCTTGACGCCGCCTGGTGGCCGTCTCGCGGACGGCTGGGGTCTTCTGCCAATGCCGCCCGGGTTAGGCTCGCGTGTGATGACCAACGATGACCGGGACGACCGTGCTCCCGCGCTGACCGAGGCCGACGGGCTCGGCGGGTCAGCCGGCGATCACCAGGACCAGGCCGGCCCGGGGGCGGGCCGGGAGCGCAGCGGCTCGCCCATGGCATCCACGGCCGCCGGGGATGAAACCGCCGAAGCCGCCGGCCCGGGCGAGGCCGGCGCCGCGAAGACGGCGAGGAGGGCGCGGCGCAGGCCGAGGTCCTTCTGGCGCGAGCTGCCGCTGCTGATCGTGATCGCGCTGGTGATCGCGCTGGTGATCAAGTCGTTCGTGGTCCAGGCCTTCTTCATCCCGTCGTCGTCGATGGAGAACACTCTGGACATCGGCGACAAGGTGCTCGTCAACAAGCTTGTCTACCATTTCCGCTCGATCCAGCCCGGCGACATCGTGGTGTTCAACGGCGACGGCTCCTGGGAGCCGGTCCCGGCCCCGGCCAAGGCCAGTTCCGATCCGCTGGTGCGGCTCTACGACGTGACGCTGGACCCGCTCTTCCACTCGATCCTGGGCCTGTTCGGCACCGCTCCCGGGCAGACCGACTTCATCAAGCGGGTGATCGGCGTCCCGGGTGACCACGTGGCCTGCTGCACGCCCGCCGGTGACGTGACGGTCAACGGGGTGGCACTGCATGAGGGGTCGTACCTGTATCCGGGCAACCCGCCGTCCACGCAGCGGTTCAGCATCACCGTGCCGCCCGGCCGGCTGTGGGTGATGGGCGACCACCGGAGCGTCTCGTGGGACTCCCGCGGGCACATGCAGGACCCGGGCGGCGGGACGATCCCGGAGAACATGGTGATCGGCCGGGCTTTCATGATCGTCTGGCCGCCGAGCCGGTGGCGGGTCCTGTCGATCCCGTCCACCTTCGGCCAGCCCGGCATCGCCGCGTCGCAGGGGACCGCCGCCCTGGCGGCGGCCGCCGGGCCCGCGGCATCCCTGCTGCCCGTCGGGGCCGGATTCGCGGGCGCGATCCCGCTGACGCTGCTACAGCGCAGGCTGCGCCGGCGCTGGCCGGCCCGGGGCCGGCCGCGCCCCCGGTGACGCCGTGGAGCGCAATCCCGGCTACACGCCCCGGCGGGGCGGCGGGCTGACCGGCTACGAGCGCGTCCTGGCCCGGGCCGGGCTGGGCCCCGTCGCCGGGATCGACGAGGCCGGCCGCGGGGCGTGCGCCGGCCCGCTGGTGGTCGCCGCGGTCGCGCTGGACCCGCGGCGCCGGTCCGGCCTGGACGGGGTGGCCGACTCGAAGGCGCTGACCGCGCCCGCCCGTGAGGCGGCCTACCAGGAGGTGGTACGGCACGCCCTGGCCTGGCACGTGGTGGTGATCCCGCCGGGCGACATCGACAAGCTCGGGCTGCACGTGTGCAACGTGGAGGGCATGCGCCGGGCGATGGCCGGGCTGGCCTGCCGGCCCGGCTACGTTCTGACGGACGGGTTCCCGGTCCGTGGCCTGGCCGTTCCCGCGCTGGCCATGTGGAAGGGCGACGAGGTCGCCACGTGCGTGGCCGCGGCCTCGATCGTGGCCAAGGTGACCAGGGACCAGATCATGAGGGAGATCAGCCCGCGGTACCCCGAATACGGCTTTGCCCGGCACAAGGGGTATTCCACCCCCAGCCACATGGCCGCGCTGGCCGAACACGGCCCGTGCCCCGAGCATCGCCGGTCGTTCGCCAACGTGATCGGGGTGGTCAGGCGGCGGGCGGGCCTGCCGCCGCTGGATGCGAGCCAGCCGCTGGTGGACGCAGACCAGCCCCTGCTGGACGCAGACCAGCCGCTGGTGGACGTGAGCCTGGATGCGGACCAGTACCAGGCAGGTCAGGAGGCAGAATTGTCCTATGGTTGACCTCATCCGGGCCGTGCCCCGCCGGGCGCGGGCCGGGACCGCTGCCGCTCAGTGCCCGGGCATCGTGCGCTACGGGGCTGCCGTCGCAACGCGTGCGGTCAGAACGGAGGGAAGCAGCACATGAGCGCGGAGGATCTCGAGAAGTACGAGACGGAGATGGAGCTTCAGCTCTACCGCGAGTACCGCGACGTGGTGGGGCTGTTCAGCCACGTGGTCGAGACCGAGCGCCGGTTCTACCTCACCAACCACGTCGAGCTCAACGTGCGCAGCTCGGACAACGGCGAGGTGTTCTTCGAAGTCGCCATGCAGGACGCCTGGGTGTGGGACATGTACCGTCCGGCGAGGTTTGTCAAGAGCGTCCGGGTCGTCACGTTCAAGGACGTCAACATCGAGGAACTCGCCAAGAGCGATCTTCAGATGCCTGACCCCGACGACAAGCACCAGGGCTTTTCCTGACGGGACTTTGCTGACGGGCGTTCATCACGGGCACTGCTGACGCCCGCTCCGGCCGCTCCGGCCGCTCCGGCCCCCGTCCGCGCCCGGGAATCACGGGCCGCGGGCGCGGCGGGCGATCCAATCACCCCCTGCCGACATTTCCGCTGTCTGATCCACACTCAGCGGGTTGCGTTCTCGTTGCGTCCACAGGCCACGGTGGCGATCGGCGCGCGGCCCCCCGGTTGCGTCAGCGTCGGGGGCGGAGGTGGTGGACGTGAACGCCAAGGACGCGCTGGGACGGCAGGGGGAGCAGCTTGCCGCGGAGTATCTGCAGCAGGGGGGATACCGCATCCTCGCCAGGAACTGGCGGTGCGGCGAGGGAGAGATCGACATCGTCGCGGCCGACCGCCGGGTCCTGGTCGCCTGCGAGGTGAAGACCCGCTCGGGCATCCGCTACGGCACCCCGCTCGAGGCGGTGACCAGGAAGAAGCGGAGCCGGCTGCGGCGGCTGGCCGTGCAGTGGGTGGTCGCCAACGGGGTGCTGTTCGACGAGGTGCGCGTCGACGTGGTGGAGGTGCTCAAGGACTCGCGCGAGGGCTTCACGATCGAGCACGTCCGCGGGGTGGGCTAGATGTCGCTGGCCCGGACCCACTCCATCGCCCTGGTGGGCGTGGCGGGCCATCCCGTCGAGATCGAGGCCGACATCGAGAACGGGCTGGTCGGACTCATGCTGGTGGGGCTGCCCGACACCGCGCTGCGCGAGGCGCGGGACCGGATCCGGTCGGCGATCGTGAACAGCAGGGAGAAGTGGCCGAACCGCCGGATCACCGTGGGCCTGTCGCCCGCCAGCCTGCCCAAGCGCGGCAGCAGCTTCGATGTCGGCATCGCGGCCGCGATCCTGACCGCGGCCGGGGCGATTCCCGGGGGCCGGACCAAAGACCTGATGTTCCTGGGCGAGCTGGGGCTCGACGGTCGGCTGCGGCCGGTGCGCGGCGTGCTGCCCGCGGTGGCCGCGGCCGCGGCGGCGGGGTTCGGGGCCGTGGTGGTGCCGTCCGAGAACGCGCCCGAGGCGTGCCTGGTGCCGGGGATGCGGGTCATCGCGGCACCGAGCCTGGGCGCGCTGGTCGGCTGGCTGCGCGCGGCGGGCCGGGACGGGCCATCCGAGGTGCGCGTGTACGAGGACGGGACCGCGCCCGAGCCGCCCGCGGCCGGGTCGCTGCCCCGCCACGGGCGCGACCTGGCCGACGTGGTGGGGCAGCCGGCCGCCCGGCGGGCCGCGGAGATCTGCGCGGCGGGCGGACACAATCTGTTCTTGGTTGGTCCACCCGGAGTAGGTAAGACCATGCTGGCCGAGTGCTTGCCGACCATACTCCCGCGCCTAGATTTCGACTCCGCGCTCGAGGTAACCGCGATCCACTCGATCGCTGGAACACTTCCGCCTGGAAGTCCGCTGCTAACGGAGCCTCCCTTCTGCGCACCTCACCACACCTCCACCCGGGCCGCGATCGTCGGTGGCGGCAGCGGCGTCCTTCATCCGGGCGCTGCGTCGCTGGCGCATCACGGTTGTCTGTTCCTCGACGAGGCTCCGGAGTTCTCGGCGGACGTGCTTGACGCACTCCGTCAGCCGCTGGAGTCCGGCGAGGTGGTGCTGGCGCGCTGCGGTACGTCAACCCGCTTCCCGGCCCGGTTCACCCTGGTGCTCGCGGCCAACCCGTGCCCGTGCGCCAGCGCCGCGACGACCGGGACGGCGTGTAGCTGCACGCCGCTGGTCCGCCGCCGGTACCTGGCCCGCCTGTCCGGCCCGCTGCTGGACCGGGTGGACGTGAAGGCCGAGTTCCTGCCCGTAGGGCGGGCCGAGCTGCTCAGCGACCGCACGTTCACCGAGCCGAGCTCGGTGGTGGCCGAGCGGGTGGCCGCCGCCCGCCAGCGGATGGCCCGGCGGCTGCGCGGCACCGGCTGGCGGCTGAACGCCGAGATACCGGGCCGGGAACTGCGCCGGAGGTACGCGCCCGCGCCCGGCGCACTGGCGCCGCTGGAACGGGCCATGGACCTGGGCGAGATCAGCGCCCGCGGGGTCGACCGCGTGATCCGGCTGGCCTGGACCATCGCCGATCTCGGCGGGGTCGCCCGGCCCGGGGCCACGCAGGTCAGCTACGCGCTGGGCCTGTGGCTGGGAACGGCGAACCACTGACCGGAGGTGAGGATGAACACTGAGGACGAGGTCCGGGCGGCCAGGGTCACGCTCGGCTTCCTGGCCGAGCCGGGCGATCCGGCGCTCGGTGCGCTGCTGCGCTCCTGCGGCCCGGCGGAGATCGTCGAGGCGGTCTTGTCCGGGCGCGAGCCGCGAGCGGCGCTGCCCGCCGCCGCGCGCGGAGTTCCGGGACTTGCCCGCGCCTTCGGGCGGTGGCGCGGCCGGATCGGCGGGTTACCGCCAGCGGCGAGGCTGGCCGCCTGGGAACGGTCCGGCCTGCGGACGGCCTGCCCCGGCGACCCCGAATGGCCCACCCAGCTTGAGGTTCTCGGCGATGCCCGGCCCGTCCTCTTGTGGCTGCGGGGCAGCACCGACCTTCGCTTCGCCTGCCTGCGCTCGGTCTCGGTCGTGGGAGCGCGCGCCGCGACCGGCTACGGCGAGCACGTCGCCACCGAGATGGCGGCGTCGCTCGCGGAGCGGGGCTGGGCCGTGGTCTCCGGCGGCGCCTACGGTATCGACAGCTGCGCGCACCGCGGGGCGCTCGGCGCCGAGGGCGTCACGGTCGCGGTGCTGGCCAGCGGCCTTAGCTACGGCTATCCGCGCGGGCACCACGAGCTGTTCGCCGCGATCGCCGGGCAGGGCGTCGTGGTCAGCGAGTGGCCGCCGGACCGCGGGCCGACCAGGCCGGGTTTCCTGGTCCGCAACCGGATGATCGCCGCGCTCAGCTGCGGCACCGTCGTGGTGGAGGCGGCGCTGCGCAGCGGCGCGCTGAGCACCGCCCGGCACGCGCGGGACCTGTGCCGGCCGTTGATGGCGGTCCCGGGCCCGGTGACCTCGGGTCAGTCGGAGGGCTGTCACGAGATCATCCGCGAATGGGGCGCCGTGCTGGTGACCGGGGCCCGGGACGTGATCGAGACCGTCTCCCCGTCCGGGGACGGGCTTGAGGCCCGGCGGCGCGGGCCGGTCTACCCTCGGGACGGCCTGGACCCGGTGACCGCCGCGGTGCTCGAGGCCGTCCCGTCGCGGGCCGGCAGCGGCCCGGCCGCGATCGCGGCGGCGGCCGGCGTCGGCCTGGACACCGCGATGGGCTGCCTGGGCGCGCTGGCGGCGGCCGGGTTCATCGAGCGCTGCGTCCGCGGCTGGCGGCTGCGCAAGGACGCCTGAGGCGCGTGGCGCCGCCGCGGAGGGGCCGGAAAGCGGGACACTGAGTGCGTGGCGTCCCCGCAGGAACCGTCGGCTCCCGGCCCGGAGTTGCCCGAGTGGGCGGCCGGGCGGCTGGCGGGGTTCGAGCGCCACCTGGCGGCCGAGCGCGGCCTGTCCCCGCACACGGTGCGCGCCTACCTGGGCGACGCGGCCGCGCTGCTCGAGCACGCCTGCCGGGGCGGCCTGGCCGACCTCGGCGCGCTGGACATCCGGGCCATCCGCGCCTGGCTGGCGGACCAGCATTCCCGCGGGATCACCCGCACGACGCTGGCCCGGCGGGCCGCCGCCGCCCGGGCCTTCACCGCGTACGCCCGCTCCCGCGGCTGGCTGGAGAACGATCCCGGGCCGCTGCTCGCAACGCCCAAGGCGGCCCGGCACCTGCCGACCGTGCTGGCCCAGGAGCAGATGGCGGCCGTGTTCGCCGCCGGCGAGTCCGCGCAGCAGGCCGAGGGGGAGCCGCACGCGGCGGCGATCGCCTGGCGTGACACAGCGATCATGGAGCTCCTCTACGCCTCCGGGATCCGGGTCGGCGAGCTGTGCGGGCTCGACGTCGGCGACATCGACGACGCGCGGCGCACCGTGCGCGTCCTGGGCAAGGGCCGCAAGGAGCGGGTGGTGCCCATCGGCATCCCGGCAGCGGGCGCCGTGCGCCGGTGGCGGGACGCCGGCCGCCCGCTGCTCGCCACCGGGCGCTCCGGGCACGCCCTCTACCTGGGGGCACGCGGCGGGCGTCTCGACCCGCGCACCGCCCGCCGGGTCGTGCACGCCAGGATCGCGGCGACCGGGTCCGTGCCCGACGCCGCGCCGCACGCGCTGCGCCACAGCGCCGCCACGCACCTGCTCGAGGGCGGCGCGGACCTGCGCAGCGTGCAGGAGATCCTCGGGCATGCGTCGCTCGCCAGCACCCAGATCTACACGCACGTGTCGGTGGCGCGCCTGCTCTCGGCCTACCGCCAGGCACACCCACGAGCCTGAACGCTCCGGCTCGCCCCTGCCGGGTCACGCGCGGGGCGCCGGGCCCGGGGCTCCACCGCGCTGCCGCGCGCCTGGCAGCGCCCGCAACCGCGGGTCAAGGCCATGTAAACTAGATGCGGGTCGCAACGGGACGCGCGCAGGCGCGCGGGCCGATGGCCTAAATTCGCGCGTCCGCTTGCCGAACGGGATGCCGGGGTTCCGGCTCCCGGCGGAATGCACCTCACCGGTCCGCGGGATCCTCCTCCCGCGGCGAGTGCGTTCGGGCGCCAGGAACTAACCGAGAGGCGCCCGGGCCCTGCGGCCGGGCGCACGAGAGGAAAGGGGACACCGGCATGGCCCCGGTCGTCACCATGCGACAGCTGCTGGAAAGCGGCGTGCATTTCGGTCACCAGACCCGGCGCTGGAACCCGAAGATGAAGCGCTTCATCTTCACCGAGCGCAACGGGATCTACATCATCGACCTGCAGCAATCGCTGGACTTCATCGATCGTGCCTACGAGTTCATCAAGGAGACCGTCGCGCACGGCGGCTCGGTCCTCTACGTCGGCACCAAGAAGCAGGCCCAGGAGGCGATCGCCGAGCAGGCCCGCCGCGTCGGGATGCCGTTCGTGAACCAGCGCTGGCTCGGCGGCATGCTGACCAACTTCACCACGGTCTACAAGCGGCTGCAGCGGCTCAAGGAACTGGAAGAGATCGACTTCGACGACGTGGCCGGCTCGTCGCTGACCAAGAAGGAACTGCTGCACCTGAAGCGGGAGAAGGACAAGCTCGAGCGGTCCCTTGGCGGGATCCGGGACATGTCCCGGGTGCCGAGCGCGCTGTGGGTCGTCGACACCAAGAAGGAGCACATCGCGGTCAGCGAGGCCCGCAAGCTGGGCATCCCGGTCATCGCGATCCTGGACACGAACTGCGACCCCGACGAGGTCAACTACCCGATCCCCGGAAATGACGACGCGATCCGCAGCGTTGCCCTGCTGACCCGGGTGGTCGCCGACGCGGTCGCCGACGGGCTGCTCGCCCGGGCCGGCGCGGCCGCCGGGGAAGAGAAGCCGGCGGCGCCCGCCGACGGCGTGCTGGGCGCCGAGGAGCCGCTCGCCGAGTGGGAGCGTGCGCTGCTGCTCGAGGGCAGGTCCGGCGAGGGCGAGGGCGACCTGGGCCCGGCCGGCGACGCCGCGCAGCCCGCGGCCGCGCAGGCTGCCTCGGCCAACGGCACGGCCGAGGCGCCGGCGTCCGAGACCCCGGCCGAGGCGCCGGCGTCCGAGACCCCGGCCGAGGCGCCGGCGTCCGAGACCCCGGCCGAGGCGCCGGCGTCCGACGCCGCGGCGGCGGAAGGCTCGGACGAGCAGCCAGCCTCCGAGCCCGCCTGATCCGCGGCGGGGCCCCGGCGGCCCGGCAGCCCCGGCGGCGCAGGACACGACAGCGAGAAACAGGGATGAGGACATGGACTACAGCGCGGCGGATGTGAAGCGGCTGCGTGAGCAGACGGGCGCCGGCATGCTCGACTGCAAGAACGCGCTCGTGGAGGCGCCCGACTATGCGGGCGCGGTGGAGATCCTGCGGGTCAAGGGCGCGAAGGACGTCACCAAGCGGGCCCAGCGGACGGCGGCGCAGGGACTGGTCACGGCGGCGCTCGACGGGCCCCGCGCGGGGATACTGCTCGAGCTCAACTGCGAGACCGACTTTGTCGCCAAGACCGACCTGTTCCAGCAGGTGGCGGCCGACATCGCCGGGGCGGCGCTGGCCGCGTCGGCCGGCGACCGGCTGGCCGTGCTCGGCCTGGAGGTGCGCCAGGGCCAGACGGCCCAGGAGCTGATCGACGAGGCCGGCGCGTCGCTCAAGGAGAAGGTCGAGGTGGGCAGGTTCGCCCGGTTCGAGGGCGGCTACGTCACCAGCTACCTGCACAAGTCTGATCCGGCGCTGCCGCCGACGCTCGGCGTGCTTGTCCAGCTGGAGGCGGAGTCCGCCGAGACCGGGCAGGACATCGCGCACCAGGTCGCGGCCATGAGCCCGCGCTGGGTGACCCGCGACGAGGTGCCGCAGGACGTGGTGGCCCAGGAGCGCCGGATCGCCGAGCAGATGACCCGCGAGGAGGGCAAGCCGGAGGCGGCGATACCCAAGATCGTGGACGGCCGGGTCAACGCGTTCCTTAAGGACTTCGTGCTCGTCGAGCAGGCGTCGGTCAAGGAGCCGAAGAGGACCGTCAAGCAGTTGCTGGCCGAGCGGGGCGTCGAGGTGCGCGGGTTCGCCCGGTTCCAGATCGGGCAGGCCGGCTAGGCCAGCGGCCAGGGCGAGGCAGGATGGCCGGCGGAAGGAGGTAAGCGCTCCGTGCAAGATGGAAGCGTGCAGGAGGGC
>Ga0335073_10013632_pt1 | contig 11403 bp, 10 predicted proteins | sample Lox_Sample_22_FD_207093 | JGI IMG/M metagenome (GOLD analysis project Ga0335073, IMG submission 207093) | Soil microbial communities from Loxahatchee National Wildlife Refuge, Florida, United States - Lox_Sample_2.2 | ecosystem: Environmental > Terrestrial > Soil > Wetlands | place: USA... | reverse complement strand
GCAGGGCCGCCCGCTGCCGGGGCGGTGGCATGACCGACTTCGAGGAGCTCCCCGGTGATGTCACCGAGTTCGACGCCGGGGCGACTGCTGACCCGGAGGCGATGCTGGCGCAGATCAGCGAATCCCAGGAGGCCCTCAGGCGGCAGATGGATGAGCTGCTCGCGGGTCTCAACAAGATCGCGAAGAACCTGCACCCGCTGCTGACCGACCAGTACCGGAGCACCCAGGAGCGGATCCGGCTGCTGGAAGTCCGGATTCGCAACCGCCAGGAGCGACCGCTGATCAACCGGATGGCTGAGCTGCTGGCCGCGGTCCGGCGGCTCCAGTCGGGCGCGGATATCAAGGCCCACGTGGAAGAGGCACTGGTGGATGCGCTGAACTCGTTCGGCTACCACCAGACCGGGGCCGTGGGCGAGCCATTCGACCGGGACCGGCACGACGCGGTAGCGGGCTCGGTCGGCCAGACCGGCGTCGTTAGCGTGGTCTACCAGCACGGCCTGGCCTCATATGGCGATGTCATCCGAAAGGCGCGCGTCGAGGTCGCACCGGTTGACCCGGTCGGCCCAGAACCGGACCTGGCACCGGCCGGCCACGACCCAGCCGTGGGCTGGCCGGAGCCCGGGGCAGACAACGAGCAAGGGGGGACCCAGGCATGACCAAGACCAGGCGGGTGGTGGGCATCGATCTTGGCACCACCATGTCGGTTGTGGCGTTCGTGGACGACGCCGGTGAGGCGCACACGATCGCCGGGCGTGATGGTGATCGGATCGTGCCGTCGGCGGTGTGGTTTCCCCAGGACGACGTGACCCGCGTCGAGGTGGGCGAGCTGGCCAAGAGCCAGGCTGTGATCGACCCCGACCACGTAGCCATGCTGTTCAAGCGCGGGATGGGCAGCACCACGTTCCTCGATACGAAGAAACCATTCGTGGCCCGTGGCAAGGAATGGCGCCCGGAGGAGCTGTCCAGCCTGGTGCTGAAGAAGATGGTGCAGATGGCCTCGGATCAGCTGGAGTACCAGGTCGAGGACGTGGTGATCACAGTTCCGGCCTACTTCGGTGAGGCGGAGCGGGCGGCGACACGGCAGGCGGGCGAGATGCTCGGGCTGACCGTGCACGGGCTGCCCGCGGAGCCGATGGCCGCCGCTGTCTCGCACGGCCTGGACGGCAACACCCGGGCTAATCGCTTCCTGGTGTTCGACCTCGGCGGCGGCACCTTCGACGTGACAATTCTGCAGCGGCATAGCGACGGGCAGCTCGAGGCGGTGTCCCACCACGGCGACCGCCGCTTGGGCGGCGCTGACTTCGACCGGCTGATCGTGGCCAAGATGGCCGACTTTGCCATGCGCAGCCACGGCGTGCTTCTCGACGCGGACCCGGTGGACCGCGCCGAGGCGCTGGCCCGGGCCGAGCAGATGAAGAAGGAGCTGAGCGGCCGCGACCGGGCGCAGACCGCGCTCATCGTCGGTGGCAAGCGGATGACGTTCGAGCTGACCCGCGACGAGTTCACCCGCATGCTCGCCGAGTACCTGGAAAGCGTCGAACTGGCCGTCGAGACCTGCCTTGACAACGTCGGGATGAGCGCCCCGGACATGGACGCCGTGCTGATGGTCGGCGGCAGCTCGCGGATTCCCGCCTTCCAGGACCTGCTGCGCCGCTACTTCGGCCGGGATCCCCAGTTCTCCCGGAACCTGGACGAGGACGTGGCCCGCGGCGCCGCGCTCATCGGCGCGCTCAAGACCGGTACCGCGGCTCCGTCCAGCCCGCTGGCGGCGCTGCCGGCCCCGCGCGACCGCTCCTCGCACGCCATCGGTGTTGTGGCGCTCAACGACCAGCGGGTGGAAGAGAACGCGGTAGTCCTGCCCGCGAACGCGCCGGTCCCGACGATGCCGCCGGCCGAGCGCACCTTCAGCGTCGCCGCCGATGGGCAGACGCAGATCGATGTGATCGTCAACGAGGGCGACGAAACCGATCTCAAGTACGTGGACCGGCTCGCCTCCGCCACCGGGGATCTGGGTGCCCCGAAGCCGGAGGGCTACCCGATCGTGGTCAAGATGGCTCTCGATCACGACGCCATCCTGCATGTGACCGTTCATGACGGCACCACCGGCGCGTTGATCACCAACGTCGATATCCGCCGCGAAGGTGCCATGTCCGACAAGCAGCGAGCCGCTGCTACAGCCGCTCTCGATGACGTGGTGGTGATCTGAGATGACGACGGCAACTGCCCAGCCATGGCTGGAGACGCCGGACTACTCACCGGCCGCAAGCAATGCGGAGCTGGAAGCGTTCTTCGGGATACCGCCGTCGCCGCCCGACGCGCTCGACGTCAACATCCGGGACAAGCGCAAGCACTGGAAGAAGAAGCAGCAGAAGGCGCGCTCGGAGGACGCACTGCGCCGGGCCGGCGGCGTGCTGCAGGCCATCGCCGACGCCGAGGACCAGCTCAAGCGGGGAGCGGCGGCCGCCGGGAGCGGGGCACGTGCAGCCGACACGGCCGACATAGACCGGACGCCGATGACGGCCGAGGACGTGGCCCAGGAGCTCGAGCGGCTGCTGTTCCGGGGCCGCTACACCGAGGCACTGGACCGAGTCCGGCGTTACGAGGAGCACTGGAGCGGCTACCCGGCCTTCGTCGACATGCGGGCTGTCGTCATCTTGGAAGCGGTCGAGAACGTGCCGGGGATCCGGCTGGCGCCCGGCGTGCTGGAGTCCGCGATCATCGGTATCCGTCAGGTGCTTGACCACATGGGCCCCACCGAGGCCCGGTACCTGACCTTGGTCGAGCTGCTCGAGGCGGCGGGCAGACCAGCCGAGGTCCCGGGGGTCTTCGCCGAGGCGAACGCCCGGCTGGGCCGGGTGTCGGCTTCGTTCCAAGCCAGCGAACTCAAGATCAGGTTCCGGAAGGAGCCGTGGACCGCGCTGCTGCGGTACTGCGTCGAACTCGTGCGGGAAGCGGCGGACGACCGTGCACTGCGCAGCGAACTGGTCCAGATGATCCTGGCCCGGGCCGTCGCGGAACTGCTGCCGCTGAGGTCGGCCGAGGCAGTCGCGCAGTACCAGACGGTCATCGCCACCGCGGCCTGGATCGCCGATGGCATCCCCGAGGCGGAGGATGCAGTCCGCTTCCACCGCATGTGGGCGTCCAACGCAGACCAGCCGGTCTTCGGCGGGAACTGGCAGTGGCGGGCCTTCTTCGGCCTCGTCACGCTGTTCATCGCCTTGCCGATGATCAACTCCTCGACGGCCCGGCCGGCCTGGCAGGTCCTGCTCACCGGCCCGGTGATCGGCGAATCCAGGAAGCGGCCTGCCGTCATCTCGTCCCAGAACCGAGCCTGGTTCCTGGTCACGAACAACGCGTATGTCCACCCGGTGCACGCCAAGATCAAGCTGCCGTGGCAAGACCAGCCAGGTCATTGGCCAGACGTTGACATCTCGAAGCTGTTCAACTTCTGACCGGGGGGCCGCGCAAGGGGCTGTGCTGCGGATGATCGAGGCGTGGCAGGTGAACCCGAACCGGCCACGCGGCCTGTGCTTGCACAACCCAACCTGCTCGGTCTATGGGCACCGGGTGATAAGTGAGTACGGTGTCCTACGCGGCGGGATCATGACGGCCTGGCGGATCTTCACCTGTAACCGGTGCCTGACCCGCCGGGCCGGCTGATCCCAGCCGGCTGATCCGGTCGGCTGGGATCACGGCTGGGCCAGGTCCACCAGGAACGGGCGGTCCGCCAGGTCAGGGGCGTGCACCACGGCGGGGAACTGGCCGAACGGCAATTCCATGATCTCGCGCGCGGCCAGGATGGGCACCATCTGGGTCTGTGTGGACCGGCTGGTATGCGTTCCCCACCCCGAGGGGGCCGGGCTGACCGACACCGACGCGGACGGGACAGCATGCTCGCCCACCCGCTTTGATAGCAATTCGGCACTCTTGGCCGACGTACGGCGCAGGTAGATGGCGGAGCCGCAGTTGGCGAACACGATGGAGCGCTGGTTCTCGTCCTTGAACTGCGCCACGTCCTGCACCGCGATGACTGCGGCGACCTGGGCTTCGCGGGCGACCGACAGCAGCGACTCGAAGTCCACCCGATCCGCGATCTGCGCCGCCTCGTCCAGCACCAGCAGCAGCGGCGGCCCACCTGGGTGCGCGAACCGGTCGTACGCCCGGAACAGCAACTGGTTGATGAACAAGCTGGACAGCATGGCTGCCATCTGGCCGTCCTGGACCGGGGCTACCACCGACACGAAGGTCGGCGTGCGCAGCACGTCCTGTACCCGCAGGCCGGCCCGATTGGTGACCGCCTCGATCATGGGGTTGGCCAGCGCGTCCAGCCGGGTCGCCACCCCAGAGATCCGCTTGGAGTAGTCGTCCGGGTATAGCGCCTCCAGGTCGCGCAGCCGGGCCGCGGCCGGGCTGCGCGGGTTGCTGTGCAGCATCCGGGTCAGCCTGGCCTGGTCCGTCAGCACTTGGAGCAGGCGGGAAGCGGTAACCGAATCCCGCCGCGGGCTGATCGAGGTGAGTTCCAGCAATCCGCGCAGGATCTGCGAATCCAGGTGAAAGAAGTACGGGTCGGACTTACCGGGCGGCTCCTTGCCGATGATCGATTTGACAGCACTGTCGATCGCCCGGTCGGAATCCATTTCGGCCAGCCAGTTCCACTTGGCCGACTTCGCCGGATTCGTGTAGTCAACGACGTGCACCCGGACGCCGATGGGCCGGCCGGAACTCTGCGCCGCGTGCCGGACCCGGTCGGTGAGGTTCCCCTTCACATCGATGGTCACCACGCTCCAGCCCGCCCGGAGACCGGCGATGATCCACGGAATGATGATGCTCGTGGTCTTGCCAGACCCGGCTGGGCCGACGACCGCGGCATGGTGCGCGACCACACCCTCGGGCAGCCCGATCGGCTGGCGCGGGCCTTTGGCGGGGTGCACGTACCGTCCGAGCGGGAACTCCGCGGCCTGCAGGTCCTGGGGGACGCTGCGAAGCGCCAGCACACCGCGGAAGTCGTAGTAGGAGCCGTCCGCGGTGGGCGGTGGCGCCGGGTCGCCTGGCGCCAGGATGCCACGGCGGGCACCCCGGCCAGCGCTGTAGTCTTCGATCGCCCCGGACATCGCCGTGCCGGCTCGCGCGCCGGCCTTGGCCGCGCCTTTCAGCAACGCCTTATTGACGTTCCAGTACATCCGCAAGAAATCGTTCACGTGTAAACCGTTCCCTGGTCTGGGTCAGCTGGCTGGGTCACTCCCGAATCCATCCGGTGCCCTCGACGAAACGCCAGCCGCCGACCGTCCGTGATACCGCCCCGGCCGCCGCGCCGCGGTCGGCTGGCCGCGTCTTGTCCCGGGCCACGCGGCCGACGGCCCGCTCGCCCTGGCCGTCGCGGCCACGGAAGGCGTGGTACCAGTCCTCCATCGTGGGTCTCGCCCCCGGGTTGCTATCGAGGCTACGGGTCAGCAGGTCCGCCGACCCTAGCCCGGCTCTCTCCCACAGCAGCCGGCGGGCCCGCTCCGGGTCGCGCTTTCGGCTGCACCGCCTGCCGTAGTCGATGATGCGCAGGACCATCAGCCCGAACTTGTACACGTCGGTCTGCTTGGTCTGGCGCTGCCAGGTGTCGGCGTGACCGCGCAGTTCGACGGCGCTCGCCTGACCCGACCGCCTGCCCTGGTCCAGCAGCCGTTTTGCGGTCAGTGCCTCGGGCGGTTCCCAGGCTGGGGTGTGTGGCTGAGCGCCCAGCGCGCCGCGGGTGCCCTTGACCCGGGCGCTGTCCGTGTCCACCGCGAGAAGTCGCGGGTTCTCGCCCAGCGTGAAAACGATATTGCGCGGCGACACGTCGCCGATGATGATGTCCAGCCGGTGCAGCATCATGTAGCTTGCCGCGATGCGCGCGCAGATGACGAGCCGCTCGTGGAGGTCGAACCGGGGCAGCCCCTGTTGCCGGGCGTCGTCGTCGGAATGGAACAGCAACTGGAGTTCCCGCGGCTTGCTGCCCTGGAAGAACTCGGCTGGGATCTCCCGCATCACGATGCCGAGCGCTGCGCCATTGTCCCCCGTCACCACGACCAGTGGCCAAATCGTGCGCTGATCCAGCTTGGCCCGCCGGTCGGCGGGCAGCCGGGCGCGGAATTCGGTGAGCGAGAGCAGGCCCGGCAACAACGCTGGGTTCGCCTTGGCCCGCACGGCCGCCCGGTACTCCTTGTAGACCAGCCGCCCTTCGCCCGGCAGCGAGAACTCTGGTACCCGGTAGACCCACGCGGTCCCGCCTTGCCCCAGCCGTTCCAGCCTGCCGAGCGCAGAACGCGACGTCACCAGCGGGCTGTCAGTTACCCGGTCCATCATCGGGAATCTCGGCCAGGCCGGCGTCCGGTGCCTGTTGTTCGCCAGCTGACCAGTGATCTGACCGGTGCCATACCGCGGTGGCGGTCCTGTCGTCACTGAATCCCTTCCGGTAGAACGCGGCCTGGCCGACGAAGGAGAACAGATCCGGTGGGTGCGACCAGTGCGTCGCGAGGAATTGGCCGACCGCGCCGGTGCCCTGGCCGAGCGGATCGCCGATCCCGTCGGAGACGACAACAAGCGCTTCGCCCGGCCGCAGGAACCCGCTCAGCGGCAGCACGTCTACCTCGCGGGGCAGCGCGAGCACGGCGTTAGTCGCGATGTCACGATCGGCGTTCTTCACCGCGGTCAGCGGGCACCATCGGCTCTCGGACAACATCAGTGCGGACGAGTCACCGGACGCGACGGCCACCCCGAAGGGCAACAGTCCGTCTGGCGTCCGACTGGCGGCCACTGCAAAGGCGATCGCGGTCGTGGCCATCGTCGCCCGCACCTCGCGGACGTCAAGCTGGGCCCCCGGCTCCAGTTGCGGCTGACCCGCGCTGGCCCGGGCCACGATCACCGAGCTGGCCTGGTCGACCGCCACCTGCCAGGGCAGATCGCTAACCAGCTTGTCCCAGCCGCCCGGCTCGGTGACCGGCGGCTGGCTGCCGAGCGCGTCGGCCACCACCCGGGTGATCTCCCGGCAGGCGACGTCCGCCGCGAGGTGCGAGAACGGCCCGGCCGAAACGCCGTCCGCCACACAGCCAACGAGCCATTCCCGATTGGCGCTGATGCGCAGCAGGTATGCGTCCTGGCGCGGTTTACCGCCCAGGCAGTGACTCAAGCCGCGCAGGCTGACCGCACGGTAGTCGAGGTCACCGAGCCGCGCGCCGTCACACGTAGTGTCCGGCCGCCCGGCTGCGACCTCCGCGGGCACGGCCACTGTGTCCGGCTGCCTGCCCGCGTCGCCGACCACCCACCGGCCGTTCCCATGCAGCCACCAGTCGGTTGCCGACTCACATCCAGTCGTCATCGAGGTCCTCATCATCGGGCGGGACGAAACCGCCGCCCGTACCCGCGCTGGTCACTGAGCTCGCGGAGGCCAGGATGCTCGAGATGAGGATCTCTGCCACCTGGTTGATCGCCCGGGCCGGATCCGCGCCGTCCTTAGTGACGTAGCTCCGCATCGGCTTCGGGCCGCTGCCGGGGAAGACCCAGGGATCGAGCGCGTCCTTGGTGGCGTCACCGACGCCAAACGGGATGATGTTGGGCCGGAACCGGAACGAAGGATCGGTGAGCTCGGCGAATGCGGCCTGCAGGTAGCCAGCCTCGTCGGTCGGTACACCGTCGGTAATGAGGAACACCGCGGGCCGGTAGACGCGCATCCGGTCGGCCTTGAGCTGCCTGATGTCCCGGTCGATCTCCTGCCGGAGCAACTGGAACGCGGCGGCGTACGACGTGGCGCCGCGCTCCTTGAGTTGCGGGATGTGCGTGACGTCCCGCAGGTCGCTGAGTCCCAGCAGTACCTGAGCATCATCGGAGAAGTCGATCATCCCGAGGCGGACCACGTCGGCCACCATCGGATTCCCCCTGATCGCGTCGATGATCCTGGGCAGCAGGTCGTTGGCCGCATCGATCGCGCCGGACTGGCGCATGGAGTAGGACACATCCACGACGACGTAAAAGGCCAGGGTCAGGTACTCATCGTCAGCACTGGTACGGTCGTCAGTCTCACTCACTGTCCCTCCCTCATGCGGCCGGTGGGCCGCACGTTGTTTCCCTCTGTGGGAGACTGACGGACAGTCGCGCAGCGGGAGGCGCGCCAGTGGCAGCACAGCTCGATGGGGACGCGGACGCTGCGCTCTGCGAGGCGCTGCGCCTGGACCCGACGCTGGCCGCCGAGCCAAGCCGGTTGCGGCGGGCACTCGCTGACCTGGCTCCACACGATGAGCGTGGCTGGCTGCTGACGCTCGGCGCAGCCCTGGCCGTGCCGGAACTGATCAGTCAAGGACAGGCGGCCGAGGCACGGGCCCGGCTCGCCGACGTAGGCGGCTGCCGGCCGGATGCCGCCGCCTGGGCGCTGGCCGCCTGGGCGCAGGCCCTGGGCCATGATCTTCCGGACGGTCCTCGCGGCCCAGCCGCCTCACCCGTGCCGGACGACACGCCCGAGCCGGCCGGGCCGGCAGCGGACGGGGCACCGGTGGAGGAGCCGGGGGCGCCGAGCGCGCTGCGGGTCTGCGTCTGGCCGGACGGGATGCCAGCGGCCGCGGTGGTGACCATGCGCGGCGTCTTCGTGCTCACCGACGCTAGCGTCCCGGCGAAGGGGCGCTGGCGCCGGGCGGCGACGGTGCGGTCGCCGCTGTCCCGCGATGTGGCGCTTACCGCTAATGCCGACCGGGCCGAGGTGGTGTGGACAGACTATACAGGCCTGCATGCCCGGTCGCTGCGCCGCAGCGCGGCTGGGCCGCTCAGCCTCGGCGGCCCGCGCCTGCTGGGCGCGCCGCCCGCCGGGGAACAGGCCCGCTACCCGCTGGCCGCGCTTAGCTGCGGAGCCGACACGCTGTCCGTGGTCTGGAGCTCAGACCGGCGCGCGCTGTTCCTGACCGAGGAGCGGAGTTGGCTGCCCGCGAGCGAGACGGCACCGCTAGCCGTGGCGGCCAGCGCCGGGGAACGGCTAACCGGCCTGGACGCCTGCGCGGAAACCGAGCGGACCGCCTGGCTGGCCTGCCGCACCGACCGGGGCCGGATCCTGGTCACCCGGTGGGATCTCACGGTCGCTGACCTGGGCCGGTGGCGGCCACTCGATCCACCGGCCGTGCCCGTGGCGACGGCCGTCATGTGCCTGGACGGGGCACCCGTCCTGATCGCCGCGACCGCCGCCGGCGACCTGCTCAGCCTGGACGTCCGCACGGTGGCGGGTGGAGACGCCGCCTGGCACAGCATCGACCGGCCGGAGCGAGTCCGGCAGGCGCCCCCGGCGCGGATTATCGCGGCAGGCGCGCCGCTGCCGCAGCCGGGAGCGGCGGCGCAGCCGGGCTGGCTCACTCTGGCCGGCCACGCGGGTGTCCAGGCCATGCCGGTCACTCGCCGCGGCGATATCGTCGAGTGCGGTGCTCCCATCGACGTCTGGACCGGTGCGTGACTGCGCTATCCCACCCCCGCCTGCGGCCGGTCTACGTCCTGCTGGACACCTCTGGCTCCACGCTGCGGAACGGCTTCGCGCCAGCCTGCGAGGAAGTGCTGCCGCAACTCGTCGACGCGGCCGGCCGCCGCCCCGGCATACTGCTGTCGGTGCTGACGTACGGCACGCAGGCGAAAGCGCTGCTCACCATCAGCGACCCGGCGAACATCCGCTTCATCCCAGAGCTGCTGCCCGCGGGCCTGTCATCGCTCGCCTCTGGACTGCGGCTGCTCGCTGAGTCGGTCCGCCAGGACACGGCACAACTGACGGCCGACGGTCTGGTCTGCCTGCCGCCGAGCGCGCTGGTGGTCGCGGACGGCTTGCCCACCGACCCGGCGGCCGACCTGATGACGGCACGGGACGCGCTGGATGCCGCAGTCGCCGGGATCACCGGTGCAGCGGCACCCACGCCCGCCCCCGTGTACACGTCCCGGCGCGACGATGGCGACCGACTGGCGGTCACCGCGCTGCGCATGGCCTTCCGGCCGCTGACGCCGGGCACGCCGACCGAGCTCGCGGCGTCGGTGCTGGCCGAGTTCGAGAACATGCTGGATAGCTGACAGCAAGCCAGGCTGCGGCCAATTCGCGGCCAGCAGCAGCGAAGCGATAGGCCTTCTTTCCACGCTTTCTTCGCTGCACGAAGAATCTACGTTTCGGGGCAGTAGCGTGGACCCGACCGCTGGTAGCGTGACCCACCTGTCAATACGTCATTGGGGGCGGGGATGGTTGAAGAGCGGGTAACCGAGCGCCGAACTGTCGAGCCGGGGCAGATCGTCATGCCTTTCTACCTGGTATGCGACGTGTCCGTGTCAATGACACACGACATGCGCGCGCTGAACGACGGGATCCAGCGGCTGAGCCGGACGATTGTCGCGGAGCCCGCTGTTTGTGACGTGGCCCGGGTCGGCATCCTGACCTTCTCCGACATCGGCAAGGTTGTCATGCCGCTGGCCCAGATGGGCGAAACCACGCCGCCCACGCTGTCCGTTGAGGGGGGCACGAACTACGGGGCAGCATTCCGCGAGCTCGCGCAGACCATCGTGCAGGACACTAAAGACCTGAAGGGTCAGGGGCTCCAGGTGTACCGCCCGTGCGCGTTCTTCCTCACCGATGGCGAGCCGAACGACCGTGACTGGCACCAGACGTTTGTCAGCACGCTGACTTACGACTCGAGCACCAAGACGGGCATGAAGGGGCACCCGGTTTTCGTCCCGTTCGGGTTCCGGGATGCCCCCGAAGACGTGCTGCGGAAGCTCGCCTACCCGCTGGAAAAGGGGAAGTGGTACCACAGCCGGGACACGAACATCGAGGACACGATCAAGGGCATCCTGCACATCATCCTGCAGACCGTCATCAAGAGCGGGATGAGCGTGAGCAGCGGCCAGCCAGCCCATGTGCAGCAGGCACCCGCTCCTGGCTCGCAGATCGCCTACGGCGATTCAGAAACGTTCATGTGACGCGCGGCCGTGGCAGCGGATCCCTTCTTCGTTATCGGTGACCCTGGCCGCGCCGCACTGGAAGTGCCGCCCGGGCTCCCACCCGCCCGGGTGGGCCCGGCCGATGCCGAGCTCAGTTCGGCGACGATGCCGGGAATGGTCATCCGGGCGGCATCCACCCGCGGCGTCCTGCACCGGGCCACCGGCACCGTACGGCAGGACGCCTTCGCGCTCGGGCACCAGGCGGTCAGCGGCGAACCCGAGATGGCGGTCGCTGTGGTGTGCGACGGCGTTGGCTCCCTCGACCGCTCCGATGAGGCGGCGGTATTCGTCAGCCGGCGGCTGGCCGAGCTTGGTGCCGCTGGAGTGCCCTGGCCGGAGGCATTCACCCGCACCAACGACGAACTGAGCAAGGCCGCCGGGCTGGACGAGGCGGCCTGTCGTCCGGCCACGGCGACGACAGCAGTCGCGGTA
>Ga0335073_10013630_pt1 | contig 11403 bp, 11 predicted proteins | sample Lox_Sample_22_FD_207093 | JGI IMG/M metagenome (GOLD analysis project Ga0335073, IMG submission 207093) | Soil microbial communities from Loxahatchee National Wildlife Refuge, Florida, United States - Lox_Sample_2.2 | ecosystem: Environmental > Terrestrial > Soil > Wetlands | place: USA... | reverse complement strand
GTAGTGTCGGTAAAAAAGCCAGTAGCCGGACGAGGCTTCGGCGGTTCCCCGCGCAAGAACGGATAGATGAGGCGTCCCACGAATTGCGACAGCCGGCTCCGCCGCGGGTCGCTAGTCTGGGGCAACGAGGACAATTCTTTTTCTCTACTTGCCACGTCCGAGCCTCCCTTCGGGTTGGGCGCTACCCGGCGTATTTGGTATGGGACCAGCGGTCGTCGGCCAGTGAGCTGTGGGCACGGTGGGCTGCGGAGCGTGGCCGTCGAGCCGCCCGGCATGGACTTGGCAGGCGAACGCCTTGCACTCGTGCATGCTCACGCTCGGATCGGCCAAAATTGAGGTAAGGTCGTTGGCGTTTCCGCCGACGATCTCGCCCGCGAAGGCCCAATGGAAAGGGAGACCGATCTGGTGAATCACACGGCCTTCGATCGGAAAAGGCTTCAGCCGCCGGGTCACCATCGCGCGGGCTTCGATGCGACCCCGCGCCGTCTGAATAGTCATCCAGCCGCCGTGAACAATACCTCGCTCGGCGGCCAATTCGGGGCTGAGCTCGGCAAACATCTCGGGCTGCAGTTCATTTAGCCAACTATTGAACCGGCTCATTGGCCCACTCAGGTAATGCTCGGTGAGGCGAAAAGTCGTGGCCACAACTGGATAGTCGACTGTCGGCGCATGGGCAATTGGGTTCAGCGGTCCCTCGAAGAAGCGTACGGTTGGGTTCGCATTGTGTCTGGGATAGAGCAGATTCCCCAGAGGCGATTCCACTGGCTCGTAATGCGTGGGAAGAGGTCCGTCCTTAGTGCCGGGGGAGTACAACCAGCCCAGACCGTCGCATTTGGTGGTGAAGGGCTCCGCACCGCCGATGGCGGCCATCCCTGTAGCACCAGGAGGCGGTCGGTAATGCGGCGGCTTGTCGAGCTCGAAGTCTGGCTTGTCGAGCCCCACCCAGTGTCGGTTCTCGAAGTCCCACCAGACTAATTTTTTTCGGTCCGACCACGGCCGCCCTTCGGGGTCGGCGGAAGCACGGTTATACAAGATGCGGATGTTGTTCGGCCAAGCGAAGCCCCATTCCGGTTGGAATGGGTCATCTGTGATCTTGCGTTCGTTCGCGCGGTTGCGGCCCGGCTCGGGGAACACGCCGCTGTAAACCCAGCAGCCGGACGATGTGGTGCCGTCGTCCTTTAACTCGGAGAAGCCGCTGACCAGACGAGGACGGCGGGTGCGCGGGTCGGTTTCCTTCAAACGGTAACCGTTCATCTCCATAAGAATTTTTTCGAGGTCCGGTTCGCCTTCAATGCGGCTGAGAGTGCCATCGGGCAGACGCGGCGGCTCATCGAAGTCATAGTCCCAGGTCAGATTCAACAGCGGCTGGTCTTTGGGATCGGTCGAGCCGGCGTAGAGCTTTTTGAGCCGTTTACCCAGGTTGTAGAGGAACCAAGCGTCGGAACGGCAATCGCCCGAAGGATCAATGGCCTTGTTGTGCCACTGCAGCAGCCGCTGCGTGTTAGTCAAGCTGCCCTCCTTCTCAGGAGCGGAAGCTACAGGGATAAAAAAGACCTCAGTCTTGATGTCAGATGGTGGCGGCGCATTCGGATCGTTCTTCCAAAAGAGAGCGCTCTCGGTTTGGAACCAGTCGAGCACCACGAGCCACTCGAGGTTGCGCAGACCAGCGCGGTGCAACCCGGCGTTGGGTCCACCGCCCGCGGGATTCATGCCGGTCAGAAAGTAGCCTTTGACCCCGCCTTTGGCCATGCGATCGAAGTAGGCCAGCATGGAGTAGTCGTCGTCGACACGCGGCAGCCAGGAGAACCCAAAGTCATTGTCTGGCGTGGCTGCGTCGCCATACCAGGCCTTAAGCAGGCTGACGATGAACTTGCTGAAGTTCGCCCAGTAGCCGGTGGGCATGCCTTCATGTTCGATATAAGAAGCTAAATTCTCGTGGGTGTTGTCGTACGCGGCGGGTTGCGGCAGATAACCGGGCAGCGTGTCATACAGAGTCGAGACATCAGTTGCACCTTGGATGGTGGAGTGGCCGCGCAGTGCCATGATGCCGCCGCCGGGCCGCCCCATGTTGCCGAGCAATAGTTGCAAGACGGCAGCGGTGCGTATGATCTGCACGCCGGTGGTGTGCTGGGTCCAGCCCAGCGCGTAGGCGATGCAGGTAGTGCGCTGGCGACCGGAGTTGGCGCAGAGCAGTTCCGCCACGCGCAAAAACTCTTCCTTCGTGCAGCCGCATACTTGGGAGACAACCTCTGGAGTGTAGCGAGCGAAATGACGGCGCAGGATCTGCATCACGCAGCGCGGGTGCTGCAAGGTCGGGTCGCGCTGTTCGGCAGCTAGGCCTTTGCACTGAGAGGTGTAGGGCTCGGCGTTGCCATCGATGCCGTGACCGTGCAGCCCACAACGGCCTTTCGCAGATTTTGCCTGAGGCTTATCGCTGGATCCGCCCTGCTGTGGTTGACGTTCGTCGCCAGATTCCTGATAGCCCCAATGACCCTGCCTGGAGTCATAGGCATCGTCCCGGTGGTCGAATCCGCTGAATAGGCCCTCCAAGTCTTCGGTGTCCCGGAAACCCTCCTCGATGATTGTCGAAGCGTTGGTGTAGGCCATTACGTATTCGTGAAACCAACGGTCGTTGGATAACACGTAATTCACAAGGCCGCCGAGGAAGGCGATATCACTTCCGGAGCGGATGCCGACGTACAGATCGCAAACCGCGGACATGCGAGTGAAGCGCGGATCGACATGAATCAAGGTCGCGCCCTTCGCTTTGGCCTCCATCGGCCAACGGAAGCCGACGGGTTGGGCCTCCGCCATGTTCGATCCCATAAACAGAATGCAATCGCTGTTAGCCATGTCCTGCTGATAATTCGTGGCCGCGCCGCGGCCGAAAGAGGCGCCCAGACCGGGCACCGAAGCGCTATGTCATATACGGGCCTGATTTTCGATCGAGACTACCCCCAAGCCGCCCCCGAATAACTTCTTGATCAGGTAGTTTTCCTCGTTATCGATGGTTGCCCCACCTAACGTGCCGATGCTACGCACCGAGTTGAGCAAGCGGCCGTGTTCGTCTCGGGTCGTGAAATCGGCGTCGCGGGTGGTCTTAACGCGCTGGGCAATCTGGTCTAGCGCCCAGTCCAGGGTCTTCGTTTCCCAGTGATCGGAGTACGGAGCGCGGTACAGAACATTGCGCACGCGATGCGGGTTGACGGCCAGTTGAAAGGCGTTGGCCCCTTTGGGGCAGAGGTGGCCGCCGCTGATGGGACTATCGGGATCGCCCTCTATGTCGATGAGTTCACCGCCTTTGCTGTAGATAAGCTGCCCACAGCCAACGGCGCAGTAGGGACAAACAGCTTCGGTGACGGTGGCGCCGCGCAGGCGCGAAGCCTTTGACAGGGTTTGCAAGCTGAACGGTTCTTTAGAGATTTTGGGCGGCCGGGTAAGCGGGAAGCCGAACATGGGGAGCCTCTCCTCACAGAAATTCTTGGATTCAGATGACTGGGGACAGTCCTTGGTTTCGAATAAGTTGCGGAAATCTCACCGGGCGAGAGGTTCTGGAGGGGTTGGCCCGAGCGCTTGCACTCTATCGGAGGTGCGGTAGAATTCCACACCCATGAATGTTCGGGTGGCCATTCTCCTGGTTGGATTGGCGCTCGTCTGCACTGCCGCAAAGGCACAGGCTGCAGACGCAAATAGGCACGTTTCTGTCTGGATTATTCCCCCGGAGGAGTCGGGGCCAAACGACATCGCGCAAGGAGAAGACATCCCCGCTCGGATGGAGCAATTGCGCTTGGAGCTGGCAGGAACCCGCGTTCGATTACTGAATGTGGAAGAACCCCTGGCAACCAAGACCGCCAGCTGGTACCCGGAATATACCGTTCAGAATTTTCAGATTGTCGCAAATCAGACAGCGACGTTTGCGGCACTGGCGCGTTTTGCGGCACAGAACAATGTAGACGTTGTCCTGCGTTTGATTACCTGGGTCGAGGCGTTCGCACTGCTGCGTGCCGGACGGACTACAGGCCCAGATGCGTTGCCAGATGTGATAGAAGTTGGAACCACATGGACCGCGGATCTGGCGGCGCAGGGCAAGATTCGATCCAAACCCGACTGGCAGAGAGACCGGGGAAATTGGCGGGATGTGCTCGGCGTCCCAGCTTGTGCTTTGCCGTATGCTCTCGATGTCCGCGTTCTTTATTATTGGAAGCGCTTGCCTTCTGCCGCGCCTGATTCACGGGCGCTCACTCTAAACGATACGAGCTGGCCCGCGATCCTCGATTCAGTTGGTAGTAACACTTCTTCTGCGGACACGGTGGCGATTCCAACGGGAGTCACGCTAAATCTTCTTTACGACTATTTATCGCTGGTCAGGGCTGGCGGAACACAAACCATTATTCATAATGGCATGTTCGGTCCGCGTGTTTTCCTTTCCAGTGACAGTGCTCTATCCGTTCCCATCTATCTCGCCGAGCATTCCTCGGTCCGTCAGAGCAATGGCGTGGTCCGGCGGTTAATCAGCTACCCCGAGACCACCCATGAGGAAGTAACGCGCACCTTCGTCAATGGCGGTTATCGAGTATCTTTGGAAACCGTCAGTTTCTTGAGTCGATGGGCCAAAGATTTCTACGAGCGGCAGAAAAGGGAAGGCAAGACTCAACGATTTTGGGATTATGCGGCAGCCGCCGTACCGCCCGGCGGTTTTAAAGGTGGCGGCGAACTCGTGGTTTTGAGCCAAGCGTCAGATGCGGAATTGGCTTTCAAACTGGCCGATTATCTTACGACCGACCCGGAATATACGGAAATGCTGGCCCAGGCTGGCTTCTTGCCGCCCGGCAGACCTGATTACGGTCTGGACATGCTGGCCGCATCGTTCGTCAAGGATGAGCGGGACGCTCGAGACGTTCGCATTTTGCGTGATGTTGCTCGGAAGGCGATCGATCAGGGATATAGGTACCCGGATTTTCAACGGTGGCCAGACGTATTCGAGAATCGGGCGGTGCTGGAAAAAGTCCAGCGTGTTTGGCGCCGCATGGCGGAGAGCGATGTCGCCGGAGTGCGTCAGGCGGCCAAAGATGTCGACTGGGAGATCAACTCGCAGATCTACCTGCCTTCACGCGCCTTGAATGCGCTGATCCAGTCTTGGCGATGGATTGCGCTTATTGTTTGCATGGCCGCTATTCTTGCGGCGGTAATGGCGCTCCATCGACGGCGTCTGCGCCAGCTGGATATGAGGTTGCAGGAACGGGTCAATGAGCGGACGCGGATCGCTCGTGAACTACACGACACGTTATTGCAAAGCCTGCATGGCCTTTTGTTCCAATTCCAAGCAGCTCGCAACATGTTTCCTCGCAGCCCGGAAAATGCGATCAAGGGCCTCGACGATGCCATTGTTGGAACGGAACAGGCGATTGCTGAGAGCCGGGACGCTATTCATGACTTGCGCTCGCAGCTGGTTGCCCAGGGTGATCTGGCACGGTCGCTGAAGGCTGTGGGGGAAGAGCTCTTGGCCGGGCATGACACAAACCACGGTTCGCCCACTTTCGATGTACTTGTCGAGGGTGAACCGCAAAAGTTGTGTCTCGCAATTCAGCGTGAAGTCTATAGTATTGCGCGCGAACTGATCCGCAATGGCTTTCACCATGCCAATGCGCAAAGTATTGAAGTCGAGATACGCTACGGCAAGAATCAATTCCGAACGCGAGTCCGTGACGATGGAAAGGGAATCGATTCCAAGGTTCTTGAGGAGAGCCGGCGGCCGGGACACTGGGGCCTGCCCGGAATCCGCGAGCGTGCCCAGCAAATCGGATCGCAACTGGATTTTTGGAGCCAACCTGGGGCGGGAACAGAAGCTGAGCTGACGGTGCCAGCGGCTCTTGCTTATGAAAAAGCGGTCGATGGCTCGAAAGCGAAACACTTTTCGCAAGGCGGGAACTCGTGAACAATCCTCCCGATGTGATCCGAATTCTTACCGTGGACGATCATCCTCTTCTCCGCAAAGGGATCGCGGCGCTGGTAAGCACCGAAGCAGACATGACCTTGATAGCGGAGGCATCCAATGGCCAGGAAGCCATCGAAAAATTCCGTTTACATCGACCCGATATCACGCTGATGGACCTTCAAATGCCAGGGATGAATGGGACAGAGGCAATCGGCAGGATTCAAAGCGAGTTCCCTGATGCGCGCATCGTGGTGCTCACAACCTACACGGGCGACACGCAAGTGTTGAAGGCGTTGAAGGCTGGCGCGCGGGGGTACATTTTGAAAGGCCACGTGCATCGCGAACTTCTGGAGATTATCCGCGCGGTCCATGCCGGGCAGAAACGGATACCTCCGGATATCGCCTCGGAACTTGCAGAACACGCCGCAGACGATGCCCTGACTGTTCGCGAAATCGATGTGTTGCGTCTGATTGCGGCGGGCAACTCGAACAAGATTATTGCCGATCAGCTCTCTATTGGAGAAGCAACGGTAAAGAGCCACGTTACAAACATCCTGTCCAAACTCAGCGCCAACGATCGAGCCCACGCGGTCACCATTGCAGTGAAGCGGGGAATCATCGAACTGTAGTCCCCCAAAAGTGGTACTGGCAAGTCCCACTTTCTTCGCTTTCCGTTTCTATCGTCATGGTCCTAGCCTGTAAACGGAAGTTGCGTTTGGAGGTCGATCTGCAGAGGCTATTTTCGACGTTTGCGAGCGGCTGGCCCGGCGCAGGGCTCTTGCTGCTGCGCTTGGCAACTAGCGCGTCCTTATCGTATTGCGCGATTACCGGATGGAAGGCGGCGCCAGAGCTTTCGTTGATTGCTCCGCAACTGGTCGGGGCGGGCGCGGGTATTTTACTCCTCGCTGGATTATGGACTCCGTTGGCAGGAGCGGTGGTAGTCGGGGCGGAACTGTGGACCGTTATATCGCGCGGACCCGCCCTAGACATGGCCCTGCTAGCGGCGCTTGGCGCAGGTTTGGCCATGATCGGACCGGGTGCATGGTCTTTGGACGCCCGACTGTTCGGCAGGAAGCACATCTAACCTTCGTTCCCTCAGGATTTCTCCCCAATAGTGGTATCAACGCCTCTCACGAAATAGTCATTCCCCGAGCCAACTATTTGATGTTTTTTTCGAAACCGGATTCAGCCGACAATTGCGGTCGTCGGTTCCAAGAAAACAGAAGAAGCGAGCACTTGGGGCAGACGAAAGAGTTGGAGGTGAAACTGTGTTACACGCGTCTGAAGGTAAACAAAGATCACACTATGCGAAATCGCTAGCCGTGAGCGGAGGCTCCCGGTCCGGAGTCATATCGAGCAGACTTGGTTCCTTCGTGGCGCCAACCGCACCGAAAGGCCAGGAGATCACGTTGTCGAGCGCGCAGCTCCTTGTCGCTGCTGGGTCTGTTTTGTGCTCGATTTTTCTGTTCGTCTGGGCGGTAACACGCCTGTGGCTGTCTGGCAGATGAGCGAGTTCGAGTGATGCACACAATTCTCCACGCGATCATCCAGTGTCGATCCGTTGAACATCCCAAGCGGAAGAAGTCCTTGTGCGCAAAGTTGATGTCTGGCGGCCGCGATGGGAACCGCAATTTGGCCAGCCCAGTAGAGCTTTCTTTTTTGGAACCGTTCGTGCCCCGCACTCATCAGCTAGAGAGCACGGCCGTACTAAGGAATTAGGGAGGTCACCAATGTCGACAGCCAAGCTTGTATTCGAAGCGCGTCCACCGCTTCCGCCGTTCACCCGCGAAACCGCCGAACAGAAGGTGCGTGGGGCGGAAAATCTGTGGAATACGCGAGACCCGGAAAAAGTGGTGCTGGGATATTCTCCAGATTCGTGGTGGCGAAACCGCGCAGAGTTCGTGAACGGTAGTGCAGAGATCATTGCATTCTTGAAACGCAAATGGTCGAAGGAGCTGGACTATCGCCTCATCAAGGAACTGTGGGCCTTCGGGGCGAATCGCATCGCCGTCCGGTTCGCTTACGAATTTCACGACGATTCCGGGAATTGGTTTCGGTCGTATGGAAATGAGAACTGGGAGTTCGATGAGAAAGGGTTGACGCGGCTCCGCTATGCCTGCATCAATGACCTGCCCATCCGAGAATCCGACAGGAAATACCATTGGCCGCTAGGTCGCCGTCCCGACGATCATCCGGGACTAACTGAACTGGGACTGTAGCAGCTTCAAAAACATGTCCGCTTTGCTTGCGGTGGCATCCAATCCGCTATTCCGGTTCAGGGCGAAGGTGACTGCTGGGCCATGGGCTCCGGGCCAGGACGATAGTTTCACCGTTGCTGGCTAAAGAGGTCGTATTGTTAGCCCGTGAAAATCGCACAGGGGGGGACGCTCTTGGTAAACGATGTAAGCACATCACGCGACAAACAGATGGCGAATTCGAGCGCTGGAGCATTCTTCGTGAGAGCGGGGGGCGTTGGTGTTATCGCTCTGGCCGTCGTAGGCATTTTCTTGTGGCTTGGGGGCTGGTTCAGCCCGCATAAACTGACCCCGGCGCGTTTCACCGACGTTTTCGAGCAGACATTCGGAGTGCACTCCGGTTTCCGCCGCAACCACGCCAAGGGCGTGTGCGTTACGGGTTTCTTTGAAAGCAATGGAAAAGGCACTCGACTTTCCAAGGCCCAAATCTTCAAACCTGGCCGCTTTCCGGTCATTGGCCGCTTCTCGATTGGCGGAGGCGATCCATATGGCGCCGATTCACCCGACGCGGTGCGAGCGATCGGGCTGCAGTTTTCCCAGCCTGACGGAGAAAAGTGGCGTACCGCGATGGTTAGCCTGCCAGTCTTTCCCTTCAAAGATCCACAGGGGTTTTACGACAACATGGTTGCGTCACTGCCAGACCCCAACACACACAAGCCTGATCCCGAAAAAATGAAGGCCTTCCTGGCGAACCATCCGGAAACGCTTCGCGCGTTCGGTATCATCAAGAGCCAGCCGCTACCGACTGGCTTCGACAACAGCACATTCTATAGTTTAAATGCATTTCGTCTAGTGGACGCCAATGGAACTTCGATTCCGGTGCGTTGGACCCTGGTGCCGGTGCAGCCGTTCGTGGCCGCAGATCCAACTGCGCCGCACACAGACAAGAATTACCTGTTCGACGGATTGATCGCCAGCATTCATCAACACCCGCTGCAGTGGCGGTTGATGCTTATCATCGGCCAGCCCGGCGACTCGACCAACGATCCCTCCAGCCCGTGGCCCAATACACGAGAACAGGTCGATGCGGGAACGTTAACCGTCGATACCCTCGAGAGCGAGGCGACCAGTCCAACGCGCGATATAAATTTCGATCCGATGGTTTTGCCGGCCGGCATTGCGCCTTCCGATGATCCATTCCTCAGCGCTCGTTCCGCGGTTTACTCCCAGTCGTTCACCCGCCGCGCTGGCGAGAAAAAGGAACCAAGCGCGATCACCCTGAGTGAGGTGCAAAAGTGAACTCTCCGATCAGTACTAATCCTCAGCAATTCCCGGGCTCCATGCGGCTCCTGCACTGGCTGATGGCTGCCCTGGTTCTCACCATGCTGTGCATCGGTGTGGCCATGGTCGCATCGCTTTACGACTACCATCAGCTTGTTTCCATCCACCGTCCTTTGGGCATGCTCATTCTTCTCCTGGTCGTGATTCGGTACATCAACCGGCGCCTCCACCAACTACCACCTTTTCCGTCCAACTTCCCCCCCTCGGAACGCTTCGTAGCTACCGCCTCGGAAATCCTGCTGTATAGCTTGCTGTTTCTGATACCGTTCATCGGCTGGGGCATGTTGTCTGCCGCACGGTATCCCATTGTGATGTTCGGATCATTCCATCTTTTCCCGATTTTGCCGCACAACGTGATGTTGTACGCGTTCTTGCGCAAGACGCACACGATTCTTGCCTATGTTTTATTCTTTGCGTTTGCCGCTCATTTTAGCGCCGTCCTGTTTCACACCTGGGTCCTGCGGGATCGGTTATTCGATCGCATGGCACCGTGGAAAGCTCGCGTACGCTAACTACCGCCGGGCACGCTCACGAAAAAGTCGAACTGGCCGAGACACTCATCCAGAGCGGGTTCGGAAGCGGTGCCGTTGCTTAGCCGCCAACGGACCTTCTTATTGGGACATCCGCGAATCCATCCTTGTGTATTGTATGTTGGACATCGAGGTCAGCCTTGATAATTAGGGAAGCCCGCAAATTAGCGGATCGGTCCCGGAGGGGGCGTTGCTATGGGAAGCAATGATAATCCTGATTTCACAAAGGGGTTTCCGGTTGATGATTTACAAAATGGGCGAATGATCCAAGGCAAAGTCGGGGACGACGACGTAATTCTGGCTCGCCATGCGGACGAATTCTTCGCCGTTGGAGCAGGCTGTACCCATTACCATGCTCCGCTCGCGGAAGGGTTGCTCGTTGGCGATGAGCTGCGCTGCCCGCTGCACCACGCCTGCTTCAGTCTTCGGACCGGCATGGCACGGTGCGCTCCGGCATTCGACGCAATCGCTCGCTGGCGCGTGGAACAGATTGGGGACCGAGTCTTCGTACGCGAAAAGCTTCCTGCGCTCGCGCAGTACCCGGAAGCAAATACTAAACAACCAGCCAGGCCCCCCTCGTCGGTTGTGATTGTGGGTGGTGGTGCCGCAGGTCTCGCCGCTGCGGATATGCTTCGGCGCAAAGGCTATGAGGGGCCACTAACGATCATCAGTGCGGACGGCTCCGCCCCGTACGACCGCCCGAACGTATCCAAGGACTATTTGCAAGAACCTATACCCGACGAGTGGATGAATCTGCGCGTTCCTGACTTCTATAAGGAGCGGGGAATTGATCTCGTCCTCAATTCCCGAGTGTCGGCTCTCGACCTGCGCCAAAGGCAGGTTCAACTAGAAGGTGGTCGGTCCTATCCTTTTGGTGCACTCCTTCTCGCTACTGGTGCGGAGGTCATCAGGATTTCAATCCCGGGCGCCAAGGAGTCCGACGTCTTTTACGTGCGGACATGGTCAGATGCGCGCGCCATTTTCAAGCGAGCCGAAGGCGCCAAGCGCGTCGTGGTCGTAGGCGCAAGCTTTATTGGGTTGGAGGTGGCTGCTTCGCTTCGTTCGCGGGGCCTCGAAGTGCACGTCGTGGCGCCCGGGAATCAGCCGTTCGCGCGAACTCTTGGCCCGGAGTTGGGTGGATTCTACCGCGCGCTCCACGAATCCCACGGAGTGGTCTTTCATTTGGGAAGAACTGTGGCCAGCATGGAAGGAAACCAGGTGACGCTCGACGATGGCGAGACCGTACAAGCGGACTTCCCCATTTTGGGAGTTGGCGTACGCCCCTGCGTCTCACTTGCGCAGCAGGCCGGCCTGAAAATTGACCGGGGCATCGTTGTGAATGAGTATTTGGAAACTAGTGCCCCGGGAATTTTTGCAGCAGGCGACATTGCGCGCTGGCCCG
>Ga0335073_10013629_pt1 | contig 11404 bp, 10 predicted proteins | sample Lox_Sample_22_FD_207093 | JGI IMG/M metagenome (GOLD analysis project Ga0335073, IMG submission 207093) | Soil microbial communities from Loxahatchee National Wildlife Refuge, Florida, United States - Lox_Sample_2.2 | ecosystem: Environmental > Terrestrial > Soil > Wetlands | place: USA... | reverse complement strand
GATTTGCCCGATAAGAATGCTTTCTGCCAAAAAAGTAAATAGAGCGAATAAAGTAGACTATGTCTGTATTCGACCCTATTTTGGCTTCGTCATCGTTGTCTTCGTCCTCTTCGCGGTGACTGTGCTCGTGGCGGCTCGCTCAGTTCCGGCGGTGGCGCGCGCGGCGCCCGCGGGGTTCTGGGTGCTGGCCGCCCTGGCGGTAGTCGCGGACACGCCGGTCGTCGCGATCCAGCGGCTCAGCGCCCCGCCGGCGGTCCTGACGTCGGTGACGTTCTGTTACGCGATCTCTTTCGAGTGGGGGGGTTCTGGCGCCGGCCGGCTCGCTCAGGCGCTGGCCATCCTGGTCGCGTCGGCGTTCGCCCGGCGCGGATTGTGGCCGACGGCCTTTGACGTTGGACGGTATGGTCTGGCGCTCGCCGCCGCCAGCAGCGTGGCGGCCCTGCTCGAGGACGCGAGGCCCGCGGTGCCCGACGACGCCGGCGACCTCGCCGGCGTGCTGTTGGGGGCCGCGGCCTGGTACGTGACCTTCCGGCTGCTGAGCGCCACAGGGACGTGGCTGGACGAGGGCGGTAGCTGGACCCGGGCGCTGAGGCGCGATCTGCCAGCAGAGGCGATCTCCGCCGCGGCGCTCCTCCTGCTCTCGCCCGTGCTCATACTGCTGGCTCATGCCGACGCCTGGCTGATTCCGCTGGTACTGGCGCCAGTCTTCGCGGTGAGCCAGATGGCCCGCCTCTACTCACAGCGGCAGCAGCGTGCCATGCAGGATCCGCTGACCGGGCTGCCGAACCGGCTGGCGCTGTCCCAGGCGGCCCGCGAGCCGATCCAGTGTTTCGGCGGCCAGCGCCCAGCCGCTGGCGTCGCGGCCCTGCTGGTGGCGGACATAGCCGGACTTGGCCGGGTGAACGAGGCACTTGGCTACCGCGTCGGCGACCAGATTCTGGCCGCCGTCGCCCGGCGGATCGCCGGCTGGGCCGGCCCGCGGACCCTGGTGGCGCGCCTCCAAGGCGACGCGTTCGCCATCTTCATGTGGGGACTGGCCGGCACCGAGGAGGTGCTCGCCCGCACGGCGGCGATGCGCGCCCAGTTCGACGAGCCTGTAGCGGTCGAGGGTCAGCCCCTGGTCCTGTCCGCGTCCATCGGGATCGCGTTGTGCCCCGCGCACGCCACCAGCTTCGACGACCTGGCGCGCCGCGCCGACATCGCCATGAAACGCGCCAAGCTCCTGCCGGACCCGGTAGCGATCTTCCGGCCCGATCAGGACGAACCCGCGGCAGGCCAGCTCGCACTGCTGGCCGACCTGCGCCGGACGCTGGGAGAAACACCGAACACCGAGATCGTGCCCTTCTACCAGCCCCAGCTGGACATGGCCACGGGTGAGGTCACCGGCGTCGAAGCGCTACTGCGGTGGCAGCACCCGGCCCTCGGCATGGTCGGCCCGGAGCAGGTGGTACGGGTCGCGGAGCATACCCCGCTCATGCGGAAGATCAGCATGATGATGATCGAGCAGGTGCTGATACAGCTCGCCGCCTGGCGGTCGCAGGGCTGGATTCCGCATGCGTCGGTCAACGTTAGTGTCCGTGACCTGCACAGCGACGAGCTGGTGACGTGGCTTGCCGGACAGTTGCGCCGCTACGGCGTCGCGCCGTCCCAGGTACAGCTGGAGATCACCGAGAGCGCGCTGCTGAGCCAGACTCCGGCCGTCCGCAGCGCCGTGGAGTCACTGCGCCACCTTGGTGTCGGCGTGTCCTTGGACGACTTCGGGACGGGCTTTTCGTCCCTGCAGCACCTACGCCAGCTGCCGCTGACCGAAATCAAGATCGACCGGTCATTCGTCCAGTCCATGATGGCGAACGCTCATGACGAGGCGATCGTCCGCGCTGTCATTGACCTCGGCCGCGAACTGGGCCTGCGCGTCGTGGCCGAAGGCGTTGAGGACGATCAGACCAGGCGCAGGCTGCTTGCCCACGGCTGCCACCTGGCGCAGGGGTGGTACTACGCCAGCCCGATGCCTGCCCGCGAGCTTGCCCTGTGGTGTTCCGAGCGTGCGGCTGTCGTCCGCGCCGACGTCCTCAAGCTGTCCTAGAGCCGAGCCGACCGAGCCGCCTCCTCTAAGGTGATGACCGGGCGGTGTGGTGAATCTTCGGCGCGGGTGGCGGGAGGGGCAATGACAGCACGTGAGGACAGTTCGGTCGGCCGCCGTGTGCGAGCGGCCCAGTTGCTGCGGAACAAGCGGGTATGGATCTTTCCCATCCTCGTCCTGTCCGTGCTGGTGGTGCTGATGACCCTGCTGTACCTCGGGGCGATCGTCGACCCCGTCGACAATATGCACGGCCTCCCGGTGGCGGTCGTCAACCAGGACACTGGCGCCACGACGCCGTCGGGGCGGGTAGACCTCGGCGACCAGGTGGTCGCGGCCCTCACGGGCACGCCGGCGGTCAGCGATCGGCTCGCGCTCACGGTTGGCAGCCTTTCCGCCGCGGAGGCGGCCATGAACCGCGGCGCCGCCTACGTGACCGTCGTCGTCCCGGCCGGCTTCACCTCGTCGGTCCTAGCGCTCGCGGACGGGTCCCGTTCGACGCCGCTGCCGACGGTCGAGCTGTTGACGAACAGCCGTGCGGGAACCCTCGGCGTGAGCCTGGCCGAGGGGGTCCTCAACCCGGCGCTCAGCAAGATCTCGACATCGATCGGCACCCACCTGAAGGCGCAGGCCACGGCGAGCACCGCCCCCACCGCGCTGCTGGCGGACCCCATCGCCGTGTCCCCGGTCGCCTACCGGCCGCTGCCATCCCACTCCGGCCTCGGGCTCAGCGCCTTCTACATCGCGCTGCTGATCATGATGTGCGGCTTCCTTGGCGCCACGGTCGTCAACACGTCAGTCGACTCCGCCCTCGGTTACGCCACAACCGAGGTGGGGCCGTGGTGGCGCCAGCGGCTTCCCGTCCCGATCACGCGGTGGCAGACCCTGCTCGCCAAGTGGGCGGTAGCGGTACCGGGCACCCTCATCTTCACGGGACTGCTCGTGGCGGTGTCGGCGGGCATCTTGCGCATGGACGCGCCGCATTGGTTCGAGCTGTGGATGTACGGCTGGTTCGCGGCCGCGGTCGTCGCCATCGGCACGCTCGTCCTGTTCGCCGCCCTGGGGGCGCTCGGTCAGCTGCTGGCGCTCCTCATCTTCGTCTACCTCGCCCTGGCGTCCTCGGGTGGCACGGTGCCGCTGCAGGCACTTCCGGGCTTCTACCGGTTCGTCGCCAGCTTCGAGCCGCTCCGCCAGATCCTCGCCGCGGTACGCGCCATCCTGTACTTCGATGCCGCCGGTGACGCCGGCCTCGACAGGGGCCTGCTTCTCACGGGCATCGGGCTCGTCTTCTGGATTGCCGTCGGCGTCGCCGTTACACGGTGGTACGACAAAAAGGGCTTCGAGCGGCTACAGCCAGAAATCCTCGAGTACGCCCATTCGTCGGCGCAGGCCTACAGGGAGCAGCGCAACGCCGCCCAGGCCGCCCCGCCAGAGACCGAGACAGCCGCCCTGGCAGACCCGGACGATCCGGCTGCAGAAGATCGCGGCGACTCCGGCTAGCATCCGCGCCTTCGAGGACCTCAGAGCCGCGGCTCAAGCGCCCGGACAGCCGCCGCGACGCTCCCCGCTCCCTGCCTATACTGATTAGCAGAGAAAATCTGATAGTATGTATTCGTGATCGCGGTGACTGCTACTCAGGCGGCGCGGAGTTTCGCCAACATCCTCGACGCGGTCGAGCACGGCGAGACCGTCGTCATCACCCGTGACGGGGTGCCGGTCGGCCGGCTCGTTCCCGAGCGCCGGACGTCCGCGGACCGGCTCAAGGCCGCCCTCCGCGACAACCCGGCGGATGCCGGGTTCGCGGATGACCTCGAGCGCACCCGCGATGAGCTGGGCTCGGCCTTCAGCGACGAGGTGCGCGGATGGCCCGGCGAGTAATCCTCGACACGGGCGTCCTCATCGCTTTCGAGCGCGGCAAGCTCGACGTTGACACGGTCCTCGGCGTTGATGACGCGGCGATCGCCGCGGTGACCGCGATGGAACTGCTCGTCGGCGTGGAGCGCGCCGACGAGGCGCACCGCCAGGCGCGCGCGGTCCGCGTGGAGGCGATCTTGTCCAGCCTTCCCATTGAGCCGTATCACCTAGGCGTCGCGCGGGTGCACGCGCGTCTAGCGGTAGAGGCGATGGCGAGCGGACGGCCACGATCCGCCCATGACATGATGATCGCCGCTACAGCCGCCGCTACCAGCCGGATTCTGCTTACCGCCGACGCCAGCGCGGGTTTCGACGGGCTCGCTGGCGTCCGCGCCGAAGTCCTCAAGCTGTCCTAGAGCCTGGGTTCCAGGGCACGGACGGCCGCCGTGCAGGCGCTGGCCGGCTGGTTGCCCGTGAGCGTGCAGATCTCCGCCGTGAGGTAGTTGGCCGACCCGTCCAGGCTCTGCGCGACAGCCGACGACGGGTCGCGCAGCGCGGCGGCGACCTGGGCCCAGGTCATGCCCGCGAGCTGCTGCGGCCCGTACGGCGCCAGGTTGGCGATCTGGACATACGTGCCGCCGACGTCGATGAACGGGATCGGGTTGCCCCCATCCCCGGGGTCGTACGTGTCGAGCACCGCCTGCTCGGCCGCGGACGGCGTCTGCAGGGTCACGTACGGAACCGACTGCGACGCGGAGTTGCCGACCCGGTAGTTCGTCGTCTCCTCCACCGGGACGAACGACACGTACGTGCTCCGGTACGTCGACCCGTAGAACGTGAACGTCGGGGTGTTCGGGTACACGTCGGTGCTCGAGGAGTGAATGGTGCGCAGGCCGGAGAACGTGCCGAACCGGCTCAGCGCGATGATCATCGGCCAGCGCTGCGCCGCGCAATAGGGGCAGTAGTTGGCCCCGATGTACAGCACCTCCGGCTTGCCGCCCGACCTCAGCGGCGCCCCGCGCACGTCCGCGAGCGAGCTGCCCGCGCCGAAGTCGGCAGCGGCCACGCTCCCCGCGCCCACCGAGTCGAGCACCGCGGAAGGCACGCTGGTCACGTCCGACACCAGGCTGTGCAGCGCCGCGCCCGTCGGGCCCTCGCTGGCCGCCGCCACCGTCCCCGGCCCCGAGCCCATCTTCACCACCACGAACGCCACCACGAGCACGACCACGCCGAGCACGCTGCCGCAGGCGAGCAGCATCCGGTTGCGGACCTGCGCCCGCCGGGCCGCGGCGCGCTGCGCGGCGATCTTCTGCTGGCGGGTGACGTCGCGCCTCGTCCTGTTTGACCTGCTCACGCCCGGAACCTCGCCCTCGATCTACGGACCCCGATAGTAGGTCATCTACGGAGCAGCATAGTAGATAATCTACGGAGTTGGATAGTAGGTGAGCGGAGGACCTTGGTCCCTGGCACGCGGCCTCCGCGATCGTCACCATGGCGTCCGTGGCAGGTGATGAGGCGATCCGAGCGCGGATCATGCGGTCGCGGCAGACGGTCAACCTGACCGAGGCCGAGTCCTGGCAGCTGCTCGCGAGCGTCTCGCTGGGCCGGATCGTGTTCACCCAGCGCGCGATGCCCGCGATCCGCCCCGTCAACCACCTGGTCGATGACCATACGATCGTCATCAGGTCGAACCTGGGATCGTCCATCGTGGGGCGTGCCGCCGAAGACGCCGCCACTGGCGGCGCGGTGGTCAGCTACGAGGCCGACGACCTGGATCCCGACCGGCACACCGGCTGGAGCGTGATCGCCACAGGGATGGCGCGGCTGGTGCGCGACCCCGAAGCCATCGCCAGGTACCAGGAGCTGCTCGAGCCGTGGGTGGAAGGCCAGATGGACTACGTGATCGCCATCGAGCCGCAGATCGTCACCGGCCTGCGGCTCGTCGGCTGGTGCCGCTAGCCACTGGTGCCGCGAACCACGGGCCGGCTACATGCCCGCGTTGAACACCTGGCGCATCTGCGCGAGGACGCCGGCGACGTCGTTCTTCTGCTTGGTCAGCTCGTCAAGTTCGCGCTGCACGGCCGCGCGGCGCTGCGCGGCCTCCGCCTCGAAGTCGGCGAGCGCCCGCGCCGCCTGCGCGGTCGCCTGGGTGATGATCTGCTCGGCCTTCTCCCGCGCCTCGGCGACAGTCGCGGCCCCGTCCCGCTCGGCGTCCCGCCTGGTGTGCTCCGCCTGCGCGATGGCCGCGGCCGCCCGGCCTTCGGCGTCGGCGGCACGCCGCTCCGCCTCCGCGACCAGCGCTCGTGTGGTCGCCTGAGCCTCGGCGAGCCGCTCAGCCTCCTGCCGTTCGGCGTCCTCACGGCGCGCTGCGAGCTCGACCTCGAGCTCCGCCTCCGCCTGGGTGCGCAGCGCCTCGCTCTGCTCGAGGAGGAACTGCTCCCGGCGCCGGATGTCGTCGGCCTCCCGCTTGGCCGCGGTCACGATGTCGTCCCGCTCCCGCGTCGCCGAAGCCCGCACCTGCGCCGCTTCGCGCTCGGCGCTCGCGCGCGTGGCGCTCGCCTCGCGCTCGGCGCTGGCGCGCACCGTGCCCGCCTCGCGCTCGGCGCTTGACCGCAGCGAACTCGCCGCACGCTCGCCCTCGCGCTTGGCCTCGGCGCGCGCCTGCGCCGCCGCGGCCGCGGCCGCGGCCCGGATCTGCTCGGCCTCGGCCCTGGCGGCCTGGACGAATTGGGCCGCCTGCTCGCGCGCCGCCGTGAGCAGCTGCTCGACACGGGCGCTGGCCGCGGGGCGGTTCGCGCGCTGCTCGAGCTCGGCGATCCGCTGACGCGCCGCGTGCAGTTCCGCTGTCAGCTGCCGCAGCTGCTCGTCGGCCGGTGCCTGGCGGGGGCCGGGGGCGGAAGCGTGCGTTTCACGTGCCGAAAAGCGCCGAGGAGCCTCGTCGAAGCGGCTGCTCGGCGCAGCGTTGGCATCGGGCGGCATGCGCTTCATTCCCGGTGAGATACTACCCGTGATCAGGCCGGTTACCCGTTTTAGGGGAGCGCCATGAAAGCCGCAGGTGTACGGGATTTCGGTGCCTCTGTTGAGCTGCTCGACCTGCCTGACCCGCGACCGCCGCGGGCCGATGAGGTGCTGATCGCGGTGCGGGCCGCCGCCGTCGCCGCGTGGGACGACGTCGTGCGCACGGGCAGCTGGGACGTCGGCGGGAAACCGCCGATGGCGCTGGGCGTCGCGGCCGCGGGGGTGGTGACCGCCGTCGGCGAGGGGGTCGCGGGCATCGAGGCCGGCGTGCTGGTGGCCACCCACTCGGTGCCGCTGCGCGACCAGGGCACCTGGGCGCAGGCCCTGCTCGTGCCCGCCAGCGACGTGGCGCCGGTGCCGCAGGGTGTGTCAGCGGAGGCCGCGGCCGTGGCCGCCGTGCCGGCGCTCACCGCCGACCAGGCCCTGGTCGACGCGTTGGGCGTCCAGCCTGGCCAGACGGTCCTCGTGACCGGCGCGGGCGGCGTCACGGGCGGCATTGCCGTCCAGCTCGCGGTCTCCTACGGCGCACGCGTGATCGCCACCGCCAGCGCCGACAGCGCGAACCGGGTATACGCGCTGGGCGCCAGGACCGTGGCGGACTACCGCCAGCCCGGCTGGCCCGCGCACATCTGCGAGCTGACAGGCGGCGTCGACGCGGCGGTCAACGCCGCCCCCGGCGGCGCCGCGGAGGCGGCCATCACGGTGCGAGACGGCGGACGGCTGGCCACCATCACCGGTGACCCGCCGCAGCCAGGCCGCGGCATCGAGGTGGCCAGCGTCTATGTCACTGCGAACGGCCCCCGCCTTGCTCGCCTGCTCACGCTGCTCGCGGCCGGGACGCTCACGATCGAGGTGGCCGCCCGCCACCCGCTCGAGGAGGCCGCCGCCGCACTGGAAGAAGCGCGCCACGGCACGCACGGCGCGGGCGTCGTGCTCATCCCGTGACTGTCCCGACGTGGTAGCTCCTGGCAACGGCCGACGGTTTGCCCGGATAGGATCAGGGCCGTGCAGCCCAATCCGATCCCGCGCCTGCGGACGCTCGCCCGCGAGAACAAGCTGTTCACGTGGGCACTCGCGGTCGGCGCGTTCCTGCGGCTGCTCGCCGTGCTCGGCTACCCGGGCGCGCTGTGGTTCGCCGGGGACTCCTATGTGTACCTCGGCGCCGCGCTGCGGCCGCAGCCGAACCTGTCCAAGTCGACCGGCTATTCGTTCTTCCTGCGGCTGCTGCTGCCGTTCCACAGCCTGACCCTGGTCACCGTCGTCCAGCACCTGATGGGGCTGGCGGTCGCGGTGATGATCTACGCGTTGCTGCGCCACTACCGGGTGTCCAAGGTGTGGTCGACGGTCGCGGCCCTGCCGGTGCTGCTCGACGGGTACGTGATCGAGGACGAGCACCTCATCATGGCCGAATCGCTGTTCACGTTCCTGCTGATGACCGCCATGCTGGCGATCCTGTGGCGCAAGCAGGTCACGTGGTGGGTGGCGCTGATCGCCGGGCTGCTCGTCGGCTACGCGGTGGACGTGCGGACCGAGGGCGCCGTGGTCCTGGTGCTGTTCCCGCTCTTCCTGCTGATCCGCGGCTGGCGGAGCTTGCGCGGCTGGCTGGCCGCGATCATGATCGGGATCGGCTGCTTGGCGCCGGTCGCCGCGTACATTGGCTGGTTTCACGTCTGGACCGAGCAGTACGGGCTGACCGGGCAGTACAACATGACGCTGTCCGACGGCTTCTACCTGTGGGGCCGGGTGTCGTCGTTCGCCGATTGCGCGGTGATCAAGCCGACAGGCCAGCAGGCGACCGTCTGCCCGACCGAGCCGCTGTCCACGCGGACTCCGCCCGGCAACTTCGTCTGGCACGCGCCCCAGGTCCACAAGGACCTGAACAGCATCGGCGGTCCTGTTTCCCCAGCGGGCAACAAGCTGCTGACCAGCTTCGCGATCCACGCGGTGCAGGCCCAGCCGTTCGACTACGTGAAGACGGTCGTCAAGGACGTGGGCCTGTCGTTCGGCTTCCCGCGGATCGCCTACCCCGGCGGCGGGACCGTCTCGTACTACAACTTCCACCTGCACTACCCGGCCAGCTACCTGCCGCCGAACCTGCCGCACCACGAGTGGATCAAGGGCGGCACCGCCTACCAGGACTGGCTGAGCTACGGCCATCAGGCGCCGGGCCGGGTCATCAAGGTGTTCGCGGCACCGATCCTGGTCTACCAACGCCTGGTGTTCACCTACGGCCCGCTGTTCGCCCTGATCCTGGCGATGGGCCTGGGCGGCGTGCTGACCCGGCGGCGCCCGGTGCGCCCGTTGCGGCTGCGCCCGTTCCCGATCCGCTGGCAGGTCCGCGGCACTCCGATGCTGCCCTGGGTCACCGCGGTCGCGCTGCTCGTCGTCCCGATCGCGATCGCCGACTTCGACTACCGCTACCTGCTGCCGGTCCTCCCGTTCGCGTGCGCCGCCGCGGGCCTGGCCTTCGCGCCGCCGCTGCGCAAGCCCGCCCCGCAGCCCCCGACCCCGGCCGACCAGATCGAGTCAACGGTCCCAGACTCAGTGGCGTAGGGACGGTAAGCACTCGTCGGCGCCCGCTCTTCACACTGCGGCCCCGGCAGTCACAGCAGCCACTTCCGTTGGCCTTCTGACCGCATCCAAGAGCAAGATCAAAAGATGCGGGATAGAAAATGTAGCCAGGGCTACCCAAAACATCCCATGATCTTGTAAATGCTCCGAGCGCGCCTCATTCGGGGTCACGCGGCGGCGGAGGCGCGGCATCGGAGCCAGCGGCGCCCGGCGCACGGGCGGCCGGCGTCTGCTCGAACACGTAGTACGCCGCGACCACCCCCGACAGCGCGAAAGCCACGATCGCGTTCCAGAACGCCAGCCCGACCATCGCCGCGTAGATCAGCCCGCCCGATGTGAACCGCACCCGCGCCCGCCACCACTGGTCGCGCGGTACCGCCACCTTCGAGCGCCCCGCGCCAAGCGACCACTCGAACATCGCGCCGAACCCGATCGACATCCCCACGAGCACCCCGCCGTACACGGCCACCGCCACCTTCGCGTCGAAATCATCGTGCGACAGGTAGTCGGCCACCGTCCCGGTCGCGAACGGGACCATCACGACGAACAGCAGCAGCACCAGATTCAGGAACAAAAGCGTCCGGTCGACGACGGAGAGGTTCGAGATCAGCGCGTGGTGGTTGACCCAGATGATCCCGACTGTGAAAAAGCTGATCAGGTACGCGACGAAGCCAGGCCACCGATCCCCGAGCTGGTGCGCGAGCGACGGGTGCCCCTTCCCGGGCCCGGCGACGGCAAGGCTGAGCGCCAGCAGCGTGATCGCGACGGCGAACACGCCGTCGCTGAAGGCCTCAAGCCGCCCCCGGTCCATCGCTCACCTACTATCTATGTACGTAGGCAGTAACATAGGCTAGCTCACACGCTATCGGCGGCAGGCAGGTGCGCATGCGCGGGTTCGGCGACCTCGAGGCCGAAGTGATGTCCCGGGTCTGGGACCACGACGGCCCGGTCACCGTCCGCGAGCTCTTCGACGAGATGCGCCAGCAGCGCACGATCGCCTACACCACGGTCATGACGACGATGGACAACCTGCACCGCAAGGGCTGGCTCGCCCGCGACAAGGACGGCAAGGCCTACCGCTACACCGCGGTCGCCAGCCGCGACGAGTACAGCGCGCGGCTCATGCGCGAGGCCATGGCCGAAGCCCGCGACACCGAGGCCGTCCTGTCCCACTTCGTCGCCCAGATGGACGGCGCGGAATCCGACACGCTGCGCGCGGTCCTCCGCAAGCTCACCGCTGACAGGCCGTCGTGACGGCGGCCCTCGCCCTGTTCGGCTACGCGCTCGCGGTGGCCTGGTCGCTGCCACCCCTGCTCGCGAGGCTGACCGCCCGCGGCGTCAGCGTCCGCCTCGGCCTGGCCGCGTGGCTAGTGGCGATGGTCAGCGCGGTCGTCTCGGCAGGGCTTGGACTGGTTTTCCTGTTCCGAACGCTCCGTGCCGACTGGCCAAGCCTCACCCGACTCCTCTGCCGTTCGGTCGCCGGCAACGCGTGCACTCCGGTGGTCTACCGCAGCGGCCTGTACGAGCTTGGCGTGGCCGCGGTGGCGATCCTGGTCACGCTGACCGCCGCCGTGGCCCTGTGGCGATACGGCCGCCGCCTCCAGCGGGCGCAGCGGTCCACAAGGCAGCACGCCGAAGCCGCGCTGATCGTCGGCCGCCCGTTGCCGGGCACCGGCGCGGTCGTCCTCGCCGACCCCCGCCCCGCGGCCTATTGCGTCCCTGGCGGCCCCGGCCGGCCCGCGGCCATCGTGCTCACCAGCGGCGCGCTCGCCGTCCTCGACGGGAGCCAGCTCGGCGCGGTCCTCGCCCATGAGCGCGCCCACCTCGCGGGCCGCCACCACGCGGCCGTCCTGCTCACCCGAGGCCTCGCCGCGGTGCTCCCCG
>Ga0335073_10013628_pt1 | contig 11405 bp, 6 predicted proteins | sample Lox_Sample_22_FD_207093 | JGI IMG/M metagenome (GOLD analysis project Ga0335073, IMG submission 207093) | Soil microbial communities from Loxahatchee National Wildlife Refuge, Florida, United States - Lox_Sample_2.2 | ecosystem: Environmental > Terrestrial > Soil > Wetlands | place: USA: Florida... | reverse complement strand
TCTTTCCATTCGGTCATGGCCTGACATACACCACTTTCCACTACGGCCATCCGACCATCAGCAACACCGTGATGGGCGAGCGCGATACACTGTTTATCTCGGTACCAATCACCAACACCGGCGGTATGGCTGCACCAGAAATTGTTCAGGCCTACGTTCGAGATATCAAGTCGAAACTCCCGCGACCAAATAAAGAGCTGCAAGCGTTTTCAAAGATTATGTTGAATCCAGGCGAGACCAAGAATGTGGAGTTGGTACTAAACAAGTACTCGGTTGGCTGCTACGACACGTTGATGGGTGCATGGCTTGCCGAAGAAGGCAGCTTTGAAGTACTTATCGGCGCGTCTTCTACAGACATTCGGTGAGTAGTACGCTGAATCGATGGTTGGCTTCGAAAGCTAATAGTTCTTCAGATGTTCTGTTTCCTTCGAGATTGAGGAGTCATTCACGTGGATATTCTAAGTAGACTAGGTGTGCAGCAAAAAGTTAGACAGAGGGATGGCGTCATGTGAACACTGTGGACCGGAGGGTGGATCTCTGCAATTTTGATTCCATGCAATGCATCACCAGATTTTCCTATCGCCACTTTCCAAGACGCGTACAATGCACGAAAGGAGTTGTTAACCACTAGACTAAAATACGGAACCGTACCTTAGCCTAGTGTGCGGTGGTTTATAACCAACTAAAGGTAGCATCTCTGCTGACGAAAATACTCAGAATCTTCCGTCATCGCAGCATGAAGCTGACGGAATGGAACGCGCAGTTCCAAAGAGGCAAAACTTTGTGAAGTTGTAGAGCCTTCACTGGGGTGTCCTGAAAGTGCATACGAATACGACATGGCCTAGATGGTGAAGCCATGCGTCCATCAGCGGCGCCGCAACTATGTTTAAAGAGAGACAGAGGCAATGCTGCGCACTTACGTGCATCTGGCCTTGCGTATGGCCTGCTTATACCGACAATCAGCCAGCCTTGTTCACCGTATCCGGCATGATGTAAATGCGGTGTTTTTCGCCTCATGCGCTCCTATCGGATGCAACAGCCGCGGTGATTCCGCATCTTGCATTGAATCTGCATCCTTCAAGATAAAAATATTTCGCTGCATATTTCGGCCTTAGCGCCAAGGAGCCTTGAAGCGTGAAGCCTCAGAGCCTGAAAGCTTGACTTGTGAGTTGTGACTTGTCAGTTGTCACTTGTCACTTGTGGCTCGTTGAATTGTGAATTCTCAAAGCCTTACGACAAAGCCTTAAAGCCTTGAAATCTTTTAGCCTGGTGGGGTTTCGTCATAATGCCAAGCCGGAGCGGAGAAACGTATCGGGAGCGATCCCTGAACTCATGGATGGTCTTTGCTCGGCGTTTTGACTTTCAGCGGATTGGAAGCGAAAGGAACAGCGACACCTGCCGACGCGATTGCAAGCTCGACTCCGTGCTGTCTCTACCCACCTTCCATCTTGTCCACTTGGAGAAGCATGGACAGCTGTTGAGCTGTACTCCTTGCGACGTCTTTAGTAAGCTACCTTCGTCTTCCGCTCCTCTACAGCGCTATCTCCAACCTCCGGCGTTGGCGCAAAGCAAAAGCTCCCTTCCCCAGATCTCTGTGGCTGCTGTCATCCGCCTACCAGCGACCGACTTCATTTTAGCACCCGGATGATTATACAACGGCCGTATACCTCTCGAGACACCTTTACTCATTGAGTCACAGACGCTGTAGACCTGACTCGGAATGCCCATTGTCGCCAACTGACGGTAGCTCGACCTCCGACCTCGTCTGTCGAATCTCCACCTCTACAACCAACAATGAATCCTTCCAGTCGTGACGGCTGGCCGCAATCGCAGCCGTCAGGGAATGCGAATGCGCCTCAGAACAATGCCGATGGCCCGTCGCAGTCGTCTCGTCCATTGGGCGGGTTTGGGCAAGACTTCCCGTCCATCTCGTTCTTGCAAAGAGCTGAGATGCTATTTCCACAAATGCTAATAAACCTTTCTAGACTCTCGAATCCTCCTCAACCTCCGCAGCAGCCTCCACAGCCGTCTTCTGCACCGCCAACTGGACCGGTATTGCCTCCACCTTCGGGTACATTCTCCCCTAGTGCGTTCAATACGGGAATGAACCCACTGATCATCCATTTAGGTGGCTTCCTCTCCTCCAATCCGCCCTCAAACCACAGCCTTCCCGTTCTGGGTGGTTTGACGGGTAGCTCTTCTTCCACCGCGTCTGGCCGATACCAAGCGCCGGTTCAAGAACCTCCGACTGCGCAACATTCGCACCAAGCTCCACAGCCTACAAATTTCCCTCTCCCTGGAGTGAATCAAGCAGTCCACGGCCAACATACTCTTCAACCTCACCCTGGCGCCGAGCAAGATAGAGACAGAGAAATGCGCGAACCTCGCGATGCGAGCTCACTGGAGAATCTTGCCGCACGGCGAGATGCGGAACTACGTGAACGTGAGGCGCGCGAACAGCAACACAGGGAACAACCACCACATGAAACACATACAGGTTCTGTCCACCTGCACCAGCCTGTCGCTGTAGCACCTAGCGTTCGTGCCATCCATGGTCCGAATGGGTTACTCGGAAACCCTGGGCCTGGCGTCAGTAATGCGTCGAGCCTTCTCTCTGCACCTGTAGGTCCTTTCCATCAAGCTGATGGAACCCAGCGCCTGCAGCAGCAACAACAGCCGCCGCCAGCACCTCCAGTTCAGCAGAGTCTTATGGTCCCGTTTCCTGGTGCGAGTGGCCAGCCGGCGCCGGCGGGTATGAGCCAAGCCGCACAACAGCCGATTCTTAACGTAAGTCGCTTAGGCCGACGTACGAATGTTCCTAACAAGACTTTTCAGGATGCTCTCACGTACCTCGATCAAGTTAAGGTGCAGTTTGCCGATCACCCAGACGTCTACAACCGCTTCTTGGATATAATGAAAGATTTCAAGAGCGGTGCTATTGATACTCCGGGTGTCATTGAAAGAGTGTCGCAACTATTCGCTGGCAATCCTGGTTTGATCCAGGGCTTCAATACCTTCCTTCCTCCCGGCTACAAGATCGAGTGCGGTGCTGGTGACGACCCGAATACAATTCGAGTGACAACGCCAATGGGCACTACTGTGTCAACCATGCCTCCAGCGAGACCGTTGTCAAATCCACGAGCTCACGTCGTCAACGGTAACGTTCAAGTTGCAGACAGACCATTCTATGCTGACGGTCTTGCTTGGGCAAGCCAACACGCACAGGAAACCGCGTTCGGGTCGGATGGGCGATCGGTCGGACAACCTGGCTTTGGTCTCCAAAGTGCACCCACGTCTCATCCAATGTCACCTGAAGCTCAACGTGAGCACACTCTCGGAGGACTTCAGCATCAACAAGATCAACGCGGAGTGTCCCAAGTTCAGAATGCGGCGACAGTGGGTACAGGGATGCAGATGGGCAATCGTCCAGGAGTTCTGTCTTCTCCTGGTGATGCAAATCCTCCTGTGGCTCAGGGTATGAATGGCGCCGGTGCTGCAATGCAACCCTCAGCGTCTAATGGAGGAATAGAAAAACGCGGTCCCGTCGAGTTCAATCATGCCATCAGCTATGTGAACAAAATCAAGGTACGTATCTCTCTTACTAAGTTACGAGCTGATGGCAACATCATGCCATCAAGTTGCTTTTACCAATAGCTAATTTCAATACAGAACCGTTTCCACGCACAGCCAGACATCTACAAACAGTTCCTCGAGATCCTCCAAACGTATCAACGAGAGTCGAAGCCAATACAGGAGGTCTATGCACAAGTTACCCGACTTTTCGAAACTGCTCCAGATCTGCTTGAGGACTTTAAGCAGTTCCTACCTGAATCCGCGGCTCAGGCCAAGGCGAGTGCTGCGAGAACCGCCGGCGAAGAGGCATTCCCTCTCAGCAGTACTCGAACTGAGCCCGGATATATCGGAGCGGCTGCGGCTCAAGCACATTTGCATCAGACTCCACGTAGTGAGCAGCCTCGCCTTCCGCCAATGGGTAACTTTGCACCAACTCCAAGTACAAATCGTGACAACAAGCGAAAGCGTGGTGAGAAGCAGCAAGCAACTGCGGTAACTCCCACTATGCAGACTGACGGGATGGGCCCTCGTGCCGGAGCTGGTCAAAATAATTTGGTAAGCAAGGTACGTGAAGCTTTTCATTTGTGCTCTTTCCGTTCCGTTTTCACAAACGACCACTCTGCTACCTCACGCAAGCGTCTTTTTTTCAGGAGTGATGAACAATTGACTAACGGTAACCCTTCATAGCGTACCAAGTATGCGCATGCCACCAAACAACCAGAAATCGTTCAAGCGCCGCCTGTCTCGCCTTCTCTGGTACCTCCTTTGCCAGCTCCGTTGCCACCGACAAACCAAATTCCGCCGACCTTGGACGAGCTCGCTTTCTTCGACCGAGTTCGGAAACATCTAGCTAACAAAAGCCAGTACACGGAATTCCTCAAGCTAGTCAACCTCTACACCCAGGATCTCTGCTCTCCCCAGTGGCTTGCTTTCCGGGTTCAGAGTTTCATTGGTAACAACCCGGATCTCTACAATTACTTCAAGAACTTCGTCGGCGCAGAACCAGAAGACGAAATCATCGAAAACCAACCGGTTCAACCGTCAGGTCGGGTAGCTCTGTCCAATTGTCGCGGCCTGGGTCCTAGCTACCGTCTTCTCCCAAAAGCTGAGACAAACAAGCCTTGCGCCGGTCGTGACGATCTTTGCAGATCTGTTCTCAACGATGAATGGGCTTCTCATCCTACTTGGGCTTCTGAAGACTCTGGCTTTGTGGCTCACCGCAAGAACCAGTATGAAGAGGGCTTACATCGTATTGAAGAGGAGCGTCACGACTATGATACCAACCTTGGAGCGCTTGAACGTACTATTCAACTGTTCGAGCCAATTGCACAGTCGCTGTCGGTTGCAAGTCCCGAGCAGCGCCGAGCCTTCCAACTCTCTCCCACGCTGGGCGGTCAAAGCGAGACGATTTACAAGCGCCCGATTTTCAAGATCTATGGCAGGAAGAAGGGTCTGGAGGTTATAAACCTATTGTTTCAGAATCCTTATAACGTCATTCCCACCTTGCTCTCTCGCTTCAAATCAAAGCGGGAGGAATGGATGGGAGCTCAGCGCGAATGGAACAAAGTCTGGCGCATGCAAACGTCAAGTATGTTCTGGCGCAGCCTCGATCACCAAGGTGCAGGTGCTCGCCAGTCGGACAAGCGTCAGTTCTCGACCAAGAACTTGCAAGCCGAAGTTATCGTCCGAGACGAAGAACAACGCCGGCAACGCGAAAATCTTCTGCAGAATGTACCGAATTACTTGTTCCAGTTCACGTTCGAAGACACCAGCGTTCTCTACGACTGCATTACACTTGTTCTCGTCCACATTGAGCATCGTTCCGAAGCTACAGAGTCACCACGACTTCCCAACTTCGTCAAGGATTTCGCGTCCATCTTTTTCGGCCTTGATCAAAACAACATGCGCAGCTCCTTCACTGACGGCCAAAGCCCGGGAGATTTCGGTGATGAAGAATCTGTCGCCGCGGAGGATGGCCTGTCACCACGACAGAAGCCAAACGGCAAGCGCCCGGAAAGCCTCCTTCGCGGTGTGCTCGAACGAGGTCGGACCGGACGTGCGATTAGACGTGACGATGACAGTGGTGCCTCTGACAGCCGAGCATCCACACCCGACCCGGCATCAATTGCTGATGAAGAAGTTGCTGGCGCTCTAGAAAGTCCGCCCGCTTCAGAGACTCTCGATGATCGCCCTGGCGTCAGCGGTGACAAGTGGCTTGAGCATCCGGTTGACAACAACCTCCTCAATGGTCAACCGCTTACCGTTCAAGAGTCCTATCAGCGCCACTCGTACAACATGTACGTTAACTGGCCGGTGTACTTCTTCTTCCGTCTTCTTTCCACTTTGTATGAGCGTCTACTGAGAATCAAGGATGGAGAGCAGTCTGTTCATCGACTCGTCGCTCGTGCACTCATGGAGAAGGACGCAGATTTGCTTGGCTGGCGCGAACGCACTCCTCAGAGTTTCTTCAAGACTGGGCCTGATGTTAGCTACTACAACCAGATGCTAGTCAAGTTTGAGGAGCTGATTCAGGATCCATCATCTGAGCGCAGCTTGGAAGTCGAAGAGACCTTGCGACGTCATTATCTCTATATTGGATGGCAGCTCTACAACTGCGACAAGCTGGTCTCTTCTACCGTCAAGCAAGCCGTCAGCATCATCTCTGGCGACACGAAGGACAACTCTTGGAACATTTATCAGGCTTTCAAGAAGGACCGGCAGCGTGATGAGACCACGCATCCAGATGAAGTATCGTATCGCAGACAAGTTGAAAGGCTTGCCAAGGATAGCGAGGTTCTACGAATTACATATGTAAGTCACTTCATTCCTATATTCTATTTGAACACTTTGCTAACCGCCACTCAGAACGCCGAAACCAAAGTCGCCCAAATCAAGCTACTGCATAAGCACGAAGGCACATTCGACCATGGCCCCAAGACCCGCAAGGAGCGCTGGCAAGCATACATCGCGTCGTACGTGCGCGTCGAGCCGACCGAGGAAGTCGACTCGAACCGAATCAACTTCCCACTGGTACGGCACTCAACGTCGCTGGACGAGAACCTGATCGACGAAGGCCAATGGGTGCCGTTCGGCAGCGAGGAGAAGCTGAAGATCCGCGTGGACCCCAAGAGCTACGCGCTGCAGCTGGAGCCCGACTCGTGGGACTGGATGGTGCGCGAGGCCAAGCCCAAGATCGACCTCGACGCCGAGACGTGGGCGTCGGCCTACGACGACGAGAACCGCAAGGAGGAGGCCGCCGCCGAGAAGTTCGTCTTCAACAACGCGTGCATGAAGGGCCTCGCCAAGGACGACGTCGACGCCATGAAGACCGAGTTCGACGGCAAGGTCCGCTTCGACTATGCCGAGCCCGTCGTCGTGGCTGACCGCGACCATGCCGGCGCGGTGCTCGTTGGCGCCGACCAGTTCGCCGTGAAGCTGGAGCTCGAAGACGTCTCCGAGAAGGAGCGCACCTATAAGGATAAGGTGCGGAAGACCAATGTGAAGAGGGAGATGGCGACGCCGGCTTTCGATTTCGACAGTCTGCCTGGCTGGAAGGATGCGGTCAGCGTGCCGATTGCCAGCGTCCCTGGAGATGACGACGAGATGGAGGAGTAATCTAGGTTAGCATCTGAGGCCACATGGCCTTCAGCATTGCGATGGCGAAATCGGGCGGTGCTTGTTGCGTGATAATATGTTCCCGGGCTTGTCTAATGCTTTCTTCATCATCATTGTTGCAGTGCTATGGCTTTTGCTTTTTCCACACTCAGATACAACAACTACATAGGTAAGGAGGGATGGGAGGATGGACGGTCTTTTTATCTCCCATGCCTTAACGCCTTGTCATAGCATTTCGTATAAAATTACCCTCCTTCAAGCTTCTAGCTCCTTGTCATTCCTTCAATCTTTTGCGACTCTTCAGACTCGTTTCATTTTGTCGGCTTCAAGCACATCACTTAGGTATCATTCATAAGATCATTTCTATAGACGAAGGATTACCATGCCAATCCAAGCACTTCCTCCATCGACAGCAGCACGCCTCAGTTCAACCCAAGTCATTCTTGACCCTTATTCCGTTGTCAAAGAACTTCTGGAGAACGCCCTTGACGCTCGCGCCACTTCTATCTCAATCGAAGTCGCCTCCAACAGCCTCGAAACCATTCAGGTCCGCGACAACGGTCATGGGATCGCTCCTGAGGATCGCGACTTGGTTTGTGTGAGATACTGCACAAGCAAGATAAGAGACATGGAAGAATTGAAGGTGCTAGGCGGGAGGTCGTTGGGTTTCAGAGGAGAGGCCTTGAGCAGTCTTGCTGAGGTTGCGAGTGGGTTGAGCTTGACAACAAGAGTGGAGGGTGAGAAGGTAGCGACGAAGATAGAGATTGGGCGCGACGGAAGGATTGCAAAGTACGCATCGTGACTTGTGAGTGTTCATTGCTGATCAGAATCATAGGAGAGAGGCAGCATCGCACCCTGTTGGAACGACCGTGCGAGTCTCTCACCTCTTTCGGAGCTTGCCTGTACGAGAGCAGATGAATCTCAAGGAGGCATCCAAGCATCTCTCTAGAATCAAAAGATTGCTCCAGACGTATGCATTGGTAAGGCCGAATGTGAGATTGTCATTGAAGGTTCTAAGAGCAAAGACCGAAAAGGGGAACTTTACATATGCGCCAACCCTTAGAGTGTCGAACACTACCGAAGACGCCATGTTGAAGATCTTTGGCAAGAACATTGTGTCACAGTGTGCATGGTCGGTTCTGGAAACGAATGGTTTCGAGCTGAGTGCATTCTTACCTCGGCCAGATGCTGATCCTGCCAGCATATCGAATGGAGGGCGGTTTATTTCAATTGATTCGAGGCCGATGCAAGCCTCTCGAGGCGCACTAAAACAGATAGTAGCGCTATGCAAAGAGACGTTGAGAAAAAGCAAGACAAAACTTGAAAGCGTAAAAGATCCGTTCTTGTTCTTGAACTTTACTTGTCCGACAGGAGCATATGACGCAAATGTGGAGCCCTCGAAGGATGATGTGCTGTTTGATCATGAGGAAAATGTCATTGACATCGCCAAGCGCCTTTTGGAGGCATTTTACCTTCATACTGACGAGCAAACTGTCGAGTGCGGTGTTGTTACAGCCACCACAAGTAATGACAGCACGATTCACACCAACGAGGTTTTTGGAGTTGAAAGGGAACAAGCTGTGGCACCACAGCATCAGGATAACGGCGATGCATCAATGATCGGGGACGACGAACCAACCTTTGCTGAACTGCGTCCAGTCTCGCAAGAGTGGAGAGGTAACATGCATGGCTGTGATGACGAAGACATGGACTTACTACTTGAAATGGACGAACGAGCCGCGATCGAGGGTCAATTAGAGATCAAAAAAACGGCAACCGATGTTCATCTTTCCAATCCATGGACGATTGCTAAGATGGCAGATAGTCGACATCGATTCTTGAACGCATCAGCACCAATATCTGCAGTCGCACTCGGTTTCTCGACACCTTCCCAACAAGGGAACGAGCGGCAAGACGATGGATCTGCTGCCTCAGATATTCCAGATGGGCCCATGATATCTAGATCCGGTTTCATTCAAGACCGCATTGAAAGACGGGAGGGCAGCTCTGTTCCTAGCGATAACATCCCGGCGTATTCCGCAACTACGACTATGCTACCAACGCCTCCTCTGTCATCTTCGCCCGTATTTGGAACACCTTTTGATGCAATTCTGCAGATACCAGGTCGAAAGAAGGTTTCAAATCGTCGCAACGGAGAGTATCTTAACAGACCATTTGCGAATTCTGTAACAAGTCAAACTCGAAGAGACCTAAACTGGTTTGATTTCAGTCAATTCGAGCCACCACAGAGGCTCCGTAGACCTGGTCCATCTAAAGAGAAGCAATCCCGTGACATTCGCGACTTTATGGCTCCTAAGACTGGTCTGAATGTCACTCCTTTGATAGCGCAGGGAGAAGAGCAACCATCTGTAGTTGTGCCACCTTCGTCAACTCAACTCCAACCGCAACAGTTCGTCACTCAACGTTCAACACAAACCACAGAACCTATTGGCGAGCAAGAGATATTTGAGCAAGTTGTTCAGAAAAGATTTGCACGTGAAGCTGAACAGCCAGTTCTGAGGGAAGGTCTTGAACGAGCTCACTGGCGAAACAAATCCATTCTACCCAGCACTCAGAAGGAGAATCCGACCAAGAATCTACAATTGACACTACAATTCACAATAACCGATATAAGCCAATGCATGAAACCCTCGATAAAGTCTGGAAATCAGCCTAGATGGACCGCACTATCAGAGTGCCTTGATGCTTCCTTGTCGCGTCTACTAGAAGCAGAGGAATTTGAAAGGCTAGCTCACCGACTAATGGAGTGTCTCCAGACTTCGTTCGTAGCCGACGATGACTTCAATACCGTTTACGTGCAGATGAGAGAGGCATTTGTCCAACTTGCCTCGCGGTAATCCTCGCTGAGTTTGCTCCACGTAAGAGGAATGTGCTCTTGTTTAGCTAAGGCTTATTCATTGTTGAGACCTGATGAGCTCAGCCAAGAGGTATTCTATGAATATTCAAACGAACATGTTGGACCGAAAGGAGCAATATGTTGCTGGGTGACCTTCATCGTCGGCAAAAAGGGCTGTATTCCACATTTCTAGAGCTGATTGCGTTACGCTGTTCGAGAGTATGCTATGCTTACATATATTGAACACATTGATCAAGGTCTTGTCACCTCTTAGTAGCGGGTCTCCCGCTTGATGAACGAGCAGCTGGTGCCTGTGGCCACATCTTGCTAACCATATCCAACACCGTGTTTGCCTTTCCGGGAGTATACGTCCCGTTCATCTTCAAGCTAGCCTTAATCTGATTGATCGTGGCATCCTTTCCTATTAACTCGTCTCCCCTTTGCTCAAGCTCATATCGACCCTTCAACACCTTATCCACAATCTTCTCTCTCGTCTCACCCCGTACAGGCACAAACCCCACATCTTCCTTCTCCACCTCAATGCCCTTGCGCCTGGAAATCTTAGCGGCAGTCCGCGCAGCAAACAGCTCCGCCTTGCGCGTGACACGCTCCCGCTCCTCATCACTACCGAACTTCATAAGTTCGCCGTGGTTGAGGCGGCGCGCAAGATCCGCATCAACCGTCCACGTGAGGTCGGGCCTGCGCGCCAGGCGCGCCATGGCCTTGACCATCTCAGTGCGCAGGCCGTCGGCGCCCGCCGCCGTCGCGATGCGGTTCGTCACCAGGCTGTCCTGCTCCAGCGCCAGCGGCGCGAACTCCGGCCGCGTGATCAGGCCCGCTTTCAGCAGGCTTTCTTGCATCGCCGGCACCGGGTCGTACTGGTGCGGCGCCGCCCAGAACTTCTTCATGTAGCTCGCTTTGTCGAGGTCCGTGTCGCCTGCTTCGCTGCGGCGGCCTGGGTCGCCCGCGTTGCTGTCGTCGCCGTCTCTTGGGCGGTAGCTGGCGCGGCTTCTTGGTGCTCTTGGGCCTGCGGCTCTCATGCTTGTGCCCGTGGTAGGTCTCCTGAAGTTGGCGACTGTTGTCTTTGGCCCTTGGTTCCGCGAGAAGGTTCTTGCCCTAACAGGTGGACGTGTGGCACCTTGAGGGTCCTTGTCTTGGATTCCAGTATTGCCTGATGAGTAAACTCGATTAATTTTGAACGGCGTCGTCTCGTCTGATGTTGCTGATAATTGGAGAGCTTGATTCGATCGAAAACTCCCGCCTCTCAAGCCTACTGGCTGATTTGGTGTTTGAAGATCCTTTATGCTCTTGAATGCTTCTGCTGCTCTCTGGCGACGAACTCCGGTTCTAATTGATGGAG
>Ga0335073_10013627_pt1 | contig 11407 bp, 6 predicted proteins | sample Lox_Sample_22_FD_207093 | JGI IMG/M metagenome (GOLD analysis project Ga0335073, IMG submission 207093) | Soil microbial communities from Loxahatchee National Wildlife Refuge, Florida, United States - Lox_Sample_2.2 | ecosystem: Environmental > Terrestrial > Soil > Wetlands | place: USA: Florida... | reverse complement strand
GCGCCTGCTTCTGTTCCTGCCGTTTTTGATCGCGGCCGGCCAGCCTTTGCGGCTCATGGCTGGTCCCGGAAACTTCTCGCCGCAGCGAGTTGTTCTAGGTGAGACACTCGCGTTCGCCATCCTGCTGCTGGTGATGTCTGTCATAGCCCGGATCGAGCGCCGCAGTCTCAGCGACTATGGCTTACCATTTCGACTCCTCTTGGGAAAACAGTTCTGGACCGGCGCCCTGTGGGGCTTCCTGATGCTTTCGTTCATCGTCGTACTGATGACGGCAACGCATTCGTATTCGCCCGGAGGATTGGCTGTTTCGGCATTCCAGGCGGTCAAGTATGGGTTGCTGTGGGCGCTGGCTTTTCTTCTGGTGGGGCTTTTCGAGGAGTTTTCCTTCCGCGGCTACATGCAGTTCACGCTGACCTGGGGCATGGGCTTCTGGCCTGCCGCGGCGGTCACCTGCTTCCTGTTCGCCGGAGGTCATATCGGCAACCCCGGGGAAAATTGGGTCGGGGTGGTTGAAATTGTTCTTATCGCTTTGTTCCTGTGCCTGGCGCTTCGCCGCACCGGCAATCTATGGTTCGCCATCGGATGGCATATGGCCTTCGATTGGGGCGAAAGCTTTTTCTACTCCACACCTAACAGCGGCATCCAGGCCACGGGTCATATGTTCAAGGCCTCGCTCGTGGGCTCGAAGTGGCTGAGCGGAGGCACGGTCGGCCCGGAAGCCAGCATCTTTGACGTGATCGTCACCGTTGCCGGAATCCTTCTGCTCGCGAAAATCTATCCCCGAGCCAGGTATCCCGCGCTGCCGTCCTCGCAGCACATTTCTGTGCATGACGAATCGGCGCCTCCCAACCCGTAATCTGCTTCAATGCTCGTGCTTGGAATGAGTATGAATGTGCGGGTGGGAGTGCGTGACTGCCCCGTGCGAGTGTCGATGCGCGTGGACGAGATTCGCCTGCAACAGCAGCTCGTGATGGTTGAGGATCTCCTGCGGAGTGCCGGTGGCGGCGATGTTGCCGGCTTGCAACACACATATACGGTCGGCGATGTCCTCCACAATCTCCAGCTGGTGCGTCGCCGTGACTACCGTCTTCGACGAGCCCTTCCACTGCTGGATCAGATCGATCACCTGGCTCTGGCTGCGCGGATCGAGGGTCGCGGTCGGCTCGTCCAGCAGCAGAACGTCAGGGTCGAGCACGATCACCGAAGCCAATGCCACGCGCTTCTTCTCGCCGCTCGAAAGCCGATACGGCGGGCGATCGCGAAGCTGCGAGATCCCCATCAGTTCCAGGGTCTGGTTGACCGCTGCCATCACTTTTTCTTTCGGCCACTGGAGTTGTAGAGGTGCGAAGGCGACTTCATCAAACACCGTGGGATTGAAGAGTTGCATATCGGGGTTCGGGAAGACCAGCGCGACGCGGCGGCGAAACGGTAACGCGAAGCGGTCGTCCTCCAGGCATTCGCTGGTGAGCGCCACGCCCTCGAAGCTGACCACTCCCTGCGACGGGAGATGTAGTCCGTCCAGGATCCGCAAGAGCGTAGACTTGCCTGATCCATTCGCGCCCAGCAAGGCCACACGTTCGCCTTGCGTAATCTGCAGCGAAAGTCCGCGCAGGGCGGCAATGCCGTCGTAGTTGAAGCAGACTTCGCGCAGTTCGAAGAGCGGCGGCACGGGGTTACTTCCCCATCCAGGCGGCAAGGCCGCCGGTCAGGAGAAATGCCAGCAGCCCGGCGTAGTCCCACATTGTCATACGAAACTCCGAGAGCGCGTTGACCTCGCCGCGAAATCCTCGCGATTGCATCGCTAGATAGACCTCGTTGCTCATCTCCATGCTCTTGCTCAGCAATACGCCCGCAGTGCGCGCCGCCATGCGCCGCTGCTCCGCCGCGGGAAGTACGCCGACCCGGCGGCTGCGGCGCGACTCGAACATCTGCGTCGTGGTCTCCACCAACAAGAATACGTAGCGATACGTCATGGCGAGCATGGTGATCGCTTCCTTCGGCAGATGTAGCGCGCGCAATGCCTTCAGCACCTCCGTCCAGGGCGTACACAGGACCAGTAGCGTGGTGAACGTCACTGCCGTTTCCACGCGCAGCACCAGCAGGGCGGCAGTGCGCAGGCCTTGTTCCGTAATGTTGACTCCTCCGGCGGCGGCGATCGCCCGGCCCGGCGTTACAAAGATCGCAGGCAGGGCGATCACTCCGGTGAATGCCAAGACCACCAGCCACACGCGCTTGACCAGCGTGAGCAGATTCACCCGGGAACACAGTGCCAACAGCACGGCAATCGCAAACAGCGCTGCCACCACGGCAAAGCGACGGGCCAGCGTCACCGCGAGCACCAGCGAGAACAAGCCGACGACCCTTACTCGCGGGTCGAGCGATTGCAATAGCCCGCGCCGGCGCGCCGTCTTTTCGGAGAGCATGGCCTGCGTTATCGCGCGCGCGAAACCCATCCCCGTGGATTCCAGGAATCCGCTCATGCCGACGATCCCCGGCGGCGATACCGCTCGACCATGCTCTGCGCGAGCAGCGAAAGACACAGCAGAATCCCAACCCCGAAGACGGCGGACAGAAGATAGCCGAAACTGTGGCTGCGCACGAATGCCGGCGCGTAGGCGGGAAACGGCGCCGTCCAAAGCTTCGATAACCGTTGCAAGCCCTGGGGCACCATCGGCACAGGTGCGCTGACGGCCGGTGCTCGATTAGCCGCGTGCGGCGACTGCGCCGGCGACCACTTCCCCCACGCCGTTCCCGCCGCCAGAATGCCCAGGGGCGTGAGCAGCATAAGCACGGCAATTGCGATCCACAGCCGGCGTAACGAATGCGCAGCCGGACGCAATTCCGTCGACTCGAGCGAGGCATCCTGGGCGAGGCCCGAAGTTGCGCGCAATAGCCCCGGATCGGCCACTTGCAGATAAGCCACAACCCCTGCCGCGATAACGGCTTCGGCGATTCCTGCGAAGGTCAGATGCCCGATCATCATGGCCGGAATGGCGACGCTCAGGCGGTAGGGCGCGTATAACGGAGTCCCGCTCGCGTCATGAAAAAAGATGGGCTGAATGCCGAACTCAATCGCCGCCAGTAGGGCCGCAGCATTGACGGCGAGATATCCGGCAATGGCTGCCGCGACTACACGCCGCCTCGAAGTAAGCGCCGCTCGCGCCGCGATCAGCCGGTACACCACGTAGGCCACCAGCGATCCGACGATGGCCATGTTGAAGCAATTCGCGCCCAGCGTGCTGATTCCCCCATCGCCGAAGAAGAGCGCCTGAATCGCGATGGCGATGGAGAGCGCCAGCGTCGCGCCTGCCGGCCCCAACACGATCGCCGCGACCGTCACTCCTAGTGCGTGGCCCGTCGTGCCGCCGGGCAGCGGCAGGTTGAACATCATCACCACAAACGAAAACGCTGCGAAGACCGAGATCAGCGGAATGACGCGGTTGAGCAACGCGCGTTTCAGCCGCTTCAGCGCGGAGTACCATCCCGCCGCCGCTCCGGCATACAGAACCGCGCAGGTAGATGGACTGAGGTACCCGTCAGGAATGTGCATCGAACAACGCCGCCCCTGTGACGAGTATCATCCTAATTCATGTTCTGGTGTGGGAAAGCGCTTTGGCGGCAGATGGAAACCCCCGCGCGAGAAGATCGGATGAGCAGACACCGTCCCGCATTGCGGGACAGCCCAGTTCAGCCCACGACGAAGTGCTGGGTATTCTGAGGGATTACGCGTGGCAAACTTCGGGTCCTTTCATATCAGGTGCTTCTTTTTACGCCATTGCCGCGGCCAATTTCGCCTCTTCGTTGAAGCGCACCGACACTAGCTTCGACACTCCCGGATCCTGCATGGTAACGCCGTACAGCACCGGGGCCATGGTCATGGTCTTCTTGCTGTGGGTAATGATGATGAACTGGGTCTGCGCGCTCATTTCGCGTGCCAGTTCGATGAAGCGGCCTACGTTGGTTTCGTCCAGTGGCGCGTCGACTTCGTCGAGCACGCAGAACGGGCTGGGCTGATATTGGAAGATGCCGACCAGCAGCGCCAGCGCGGTCAGCGCCTTTTCGCCGCCCGAAAGCAGCAGCACATTTTGCAGCTTTTTGCCGGGGGGCGAGACGACCACGTCGATGCCACTCTCCATTGAGTTCTCCTGGTCGGTGAGCCGCATGAGCGCCTGCCCGCCGCCAAAGAGCTTGCTGAAGGTGCGGCCGAAGTTCTCGTTGATGATGTTGAAGGCCTCTTCGAACTTCTGCCGCGAAATAACATCGATTTCCTTGATCGTGTTCTGCGTGTTCTCGATCGACTGCAACAGGTCCAGCCGCTGCGTTTCCAGAAACTCGTGGCGCTCTGCTGTCTCCTTGTATTCTTCCAGCGCCATCATGTTGACCGGCCCCATGTTCTCTAGCCGCGTGCGCATCTCGCGATAGGCGTTGTCTTCATTCGCGAGCTCTTCCCCGGCGAAGCGAGGCAGCGATTCGTCGGCCATCAGTTCGTCGCGCTGCTGGCCCAACTCCTGCACGCAGGTCTCGGCCATGTGCTGAACATCCGATTCGACGCGGGCCTGCGCGGCAGAAACTTCGCCTCGCCGGTCACGGGCGGCATCCAACGCTTCCCGCGCCGATTTCAGCGTCTGCTCCAGTTCCGCGATGCACTCGCGGACAGTCTTCAATTCCTCCTGTAATTCCTGATCGCGCTGCTGCGCCAGCTCGCGCTCCGCATTCCAGACGACAACCTGTTCCGCCAGACGAACGTTTTCTGTTTCGCGCTGTTGCTTTTCCGCCTCCGCCGATTCCAGTTGCGACTTCAGCTTGGCCAAATGCGCCGACACTTCCAGCAGCATGGCTTCGATGCGCTGCACGGCCAGCATTGCGCCGCGACGACGCTCCTCTAGCGTGGCCGCATTAGCGCGGCTTTCGCTTGCCAGTTGCACCGCCTCGTCGCGACGCGTCCGCTGCAGCTCCAGGGTGCTCTGGGCCGACTGCATCTCGGCTTCCAGCATCCGCTGCCTGTCTTCATGCTGAACCAGTTCGCCTCGTTGCGCGGCAATGAAGATCTCGCGCTCCAAGCGTTCCTCGCCGACGCGGCGCAGTTCGTGCTCGTAGGTCGCGAGCCGTTCGCGTACCCGCGTCATCTCGTTTTCCAGCTGGCGCAGCGTGTGCTCGGACGTCATGGCGGCACGCTCTGCGTCCCGCTTCTCATCTTCCAGAGTCTGCAGCAACCGGCCCAGTTCGCCGATATCGCGACTGAGCACAGCGACATACGTTTCCTTCTCGCCGATCGCGCGCTCAACCTCGCCCATCTGGAGCAGCACCTCGCGCAGCTCCCGCTTCATCGAGAGCGGACCTTGGCTGCGCTGCTTGCCGCCAGTGACCGTCACGTTGTGGAAGCACTCGCCCGACTGCGAGAGAAAGAAGGCGTCGGGATTCTCCAGCGCCAGGCTGCGACCTACCTCCGCGTCGGGGACGATGTAACCGTTGCCGAGCTTGGGCAGGATTACTTCCAGCGATTTGCCGAAGCCGTTGAGCACGCGGATGCAGTTCTTGAGAGGAACAACCGAATCGGCGTGGGAGACGTGATGCATCGACTCATTGAAATCGAAGGAAAACTTCGCCTGCGAATCTTCCGGATGCACCAGGAACGTTGCGCGGCCGTCAACATCGCTGCGCAGCAAGCGCAGGCCTTCGTCGGCGGCGTCCCAGGACTTCACGACGATATAGTTCAACTCGTCGCGCAGAAAATCGTCCACCACGGGCTCGTAGCGGCCCTCCACCTCAAGAAAGTCCGCCAGCACGCCTGCTGGGGCGCGGCCGCCCTGCAGCGCTCCCGAGGTGAAAAGCTTGCGCACTGATTCGGTGGCGTAGCCGTGCTCGGTGATCGCGCCTTCCAGCGAGCTCTTCTTGCCCATCAGCGATGCGTATTCGCCACGCAACGAGTCGAGATGACGTTTGGCTTCGCTCTCGGCGGTGCGCTTGGTTTCCAACTGCTCGCGGCTGCCGGCGATTTGGGCCGTCAAAGCGGCAACCCGCTGCGAAGCTGTCTCGAATTCCAGGCCGAGCTGACCGCGCTGTCCGCCGAACCTTTCCAGTTGCTGATTGGCGGCGGCGGTTTCGTCATACAGGCGCTGAGATTCGCGATCGAGCGCAGCGATGCGCTCTTCAGCCTGCGCCAAGCGATTGCGGACCGCCGACGCTCCAGATACGGTTTCGAAAATCGCGTTGCGGCGCTGTTCTTGTTGGCGCTCAAGCTCGACCAGCAAGGTCGAAGCCGTCGTCGCGTCTTCCTGCCGTTGCTGTAGTTCGCGCTGTGCCGTCGCGACTTCTGCATCGGCGGATTCTAGCGCGGCGCGGTCCGTCCCCAGCTCGTCCTGTAATCGCGCGCACTGGCCTTCTGTGCCGGCGATCTCGGCTTGTGCTCCGGCAGAGCGGACATCAAGCTCGGCGCAACGCTCTTCGTTAGTGCGGCGGCGTGCCGACGCGCGGTCCAGGTCGAGCGCCAGCGAGTTCAGCTTCTCGCGATTCTCCTGGCCTTCTCGCTCGATGGCATATCCGCGCTGCGTGCGCTCGACGTGCTCGGCTTCCATCTGCTGCACGGCTTCGCTCTGGCATTGGATTTCGCCGGCGATCTCACTGAGCTCGCGCTCAAGTGCCGCCGCTTCAGCATCGAGCTGAGCGAATTTGCTGGCGAGCACCACGCGCAGCTTAGCGCGCATTTCGTCGCGCAGCTTGGCGTAACGCTCGGCTTTCGATGCCTGCCGCTTCAGCGAGTTCATCTGGCGCGTGACTTCGTCGAAAATGTCGTTGATGCGCGCGAGATTGAGCTTGGCGTCTTCCAGACGCGCTTCGGCGAGTCGCTTGCGCGTTTTGTACTTGGTGATGCCGGCGGCCTCTTCGATGATGGCGCGGCGGTCCGTGGGCTTGCTGCTGAGAATCTGCCCGATTCGCCCCTGCTCGATGATGGCGTAGGACTCCGGGCCGAGGCCGGTGCCCATGAAGATATCCTGAATGTCACGCAGACGGCAGAGCTTGCCGTTGAGCAGATATTCGCTTTCGCCGGAGCGAAACAGGCGGCGCGTGATCTGGATTTCGCCTGCCTTAAAGCTACGCTTGAACTTTCGGCGGCGAATCTTTAAGACAACTTGAGATCCCATCGGCGACACATCGCCATTGGGAGCTTCAGCCGCGGCCGTCTCGCCGTCGGAATCGTTCTGGCCGGGACGGATTTCTTCGGAGTAGCGTTCGGCTTCCGCGGCGTTCTCAGCGCGCAGCGCCGACTCGTCCCAATCATCGTCCGCTGGATCGTCCTGAACATCGATCTCCGGCTCCGTCACGTCGCCGTAGACCGCGGGATCGACCAGGGTCAGCGTGACTTCGGCCATGCCCGTGGGCTTCCGCTCGCGCGTGCCGGCGAAGATGACGTCCTGCATGTTGACGCCGCGCAGCAGCCGCGCCGACTGCTCGCCCAGCACCCAGGAGATCGCGTCCGAGATGTTCGACTTCCCGCAGCCGTTGGGGCCGACAATGGCCGCGATACCTTCGCCGTGGAAGCGGAGATCGGTGCGATCACAGAACGACTTGAAACCAAGAATCTGCAGCTTTTTCAGTTTGAGCAATGTGTACTCCTTGGAGGCAGCGGAGGGCGCCGACGGCGACGCACAGGCCCACCAAAGTTCGATCCAACCGGAACCCCAAAGATTATCGAACACGCCCTGGACGGCAGAGCAACTCAACTTTACGTCCAAAGTGGGGAGGGGTCAAGACGCTAAATACAAGATTTTGGGGCAGTGCTGTGGAAACCACAGCATATCGCACCAATCTTGCGGCAACCCCACGTTCCTTAAGGGGAAGGCGGATCGATACCGGCGGGACAAGCACCAGAGCAAGTGCAAGTGTAGCGACGGCTGGCGCCCGGTTCAAGTGCGGCTCCGGGCAAGCACTTTGGGAGTTACCCCCGCCGGTCCGAAGCACCGAGGTACGGCGCGCACCAATGTTGCATTGATCAGGATCGAGACCAGCGACGCCGCCAGCGTGGCATAGTAAAACCCGTCGCTAATCAATCCGCTGACGCGGGCTACCTGCACCAGAATGAAGGAAAACTCCCCAATCTGGGTCAGCCCGGTGCCGACCAGAACCGCGGTCTTCAGCCGATAGCGGAACAGTTTGACCACCGCCGTCCACACCACGAACTTGCCCACGATGATCAGCGCCAGAACGGCCAGCAGCAGCAGCGGCTGGCGCAGCACCGCACGGGGATTGATGAGGAGCCCGACGGTGACGAAGAACAGGGCGACAAACGCGTCGCGCAACGGCAGCAATTGTTCCAGCGCCTGATGCGCGTACTCGGAGGCGCTGATGATCAAGCCTGCGGCAAAGGCGCCCAAGGCCAGCGATAACCCAACCGCTTCGGTGAGGGCCGCCGTTCCCAGGCAGATCGCCAGAATCACCAGCAGAAACAATTCCTTGTTGCGTGAGCGGGCGACGCGCTCCAGCCCTCGCGGAACCAGATACACGGCGAGGAAGCCCAGCGGTACCAGAATAAGCACGGCCTTCCCCAAGGCGATGCCAATTCCCAGCAGATGCTGCGGCGACAAGGTGGCCATCACCGGAATGAGGATGGTCAGCACCACCACGATGAGGTCCTCGACCAGAGTGATGCCGATCATGACTTTGCCGTGCTCGGACTGCAGTTGCCCGCTGTCGATTAGCAGCCGCGACAACACCATGGTGCTGGCGACGGAAACGATCAAGCCCATCGTCACTCCGCACAAGGCGCCCCAACCCAGCAGCAGCCCCATCCCTTCTCCGAGCAAGGCGAGAAGCACCACACCGATGGGAGCGCCGACCAGCGCCACCCACTTCACCTCCATCAATTCGGCGACGGAAAATTCCAGGCCGATGGAGAACATCAGAAAGACAACGCCGACTTCCGCGACAACCTGGAAGGTTTGTGTCTCATGTACCTGCGGCCCGAGCGTGTAAGGACTTATGGCGATGCCCGCCAGCACGTAGCCCAGGATGAGTGGCTGGCGCAGACGCCACGCCAGCGTCCCGCCGAAGATTGCAGCGACGAAGATGTACGACAGCTCTTTGAATATGGCGGAATGTGCGGGCATGACGGGAAGCGCAGGAGCTATCGTAGACGAAAAGCGCGTCGCGTGCGGCGAATCATCTTCTTACAATGCCGACGCAAAAGCGGCGGAATTCACTTAAGGGCGAGAGTTGGCCGGCCATCGGCTAACGCGGCCGGCAGTGCTGACCAGCAATGGCTCGGGCCAACTCTGCATACCGTGGCCACTTCGAAGGAATTATTTCTACGGCAGCGACGGCTCCCAGGAATAGCCTTCCTCGCCATGCTGCGTGAGGTCGAGGCCGCGGACTTCTTCTTCGGGCGAGACGCGCACGCCCAGCACGAAGTCGGCGACGAGCAGGATGACGTAGGTCCCTACCGCCGACAGGGCGATGGCGATCGTGACCCCGATGGCCTGATTTGCCAGCTGCCGGAAGTTGCCATCGATCATGCCCGAAGCGAGCACGCGACCCTGCGCGTCCTTGAAGATGGGATTGATCGCGCTGGCGGCGAAGACGCCGGTCAGCAGCGCGCCGACCGTCCCTCCGACGCCGTGAACGCCGAATGCGTCCAGCGAGTCGTCATAGCCGAGGCGGACTTTCACCACCGCGCACATTCCATAACAGACCACGCCCGCGATGAGGCCGATCAGCAGCGCTGACATTGGGCCGACGAATCCCGCGGCGGGAGTAATCGCCACCAGGCCGGCCACGCTGCCGGAGATTGCGCCGAGCACGCTGGGCTTGCCGTTGCGAATCCACTCCGCGCCGGCCCAACCGATCGCCGCCGTCGCCGCGGCAAAATGGGTCGCGACGAAAGCGCTGGTCGCCAGGCTTCCGGAGCTGAGCGCGCTGCCGGCATTAAATCCGAACCAGCCCACCCAAAGCAAACATGCGCCGATAAAGCTGAGTACCACACTGTGGGGCGGCATTTCCTCTTTGGCGAAGCCGACGCGGTGGCCGAGAAAGAGCGCGCATACCAACGCCGATACCCCTGACGTTATGTGGACCACCGTGCCGCCGGCGAAATCCAGTGTGGGAAATCTTCCCCCAAGGCTGGCGTTCAGCAACCCGCCCTTACCCCAAACCATGTGCGCCATCGGTGCATAGACCAGCAGCGACCACATTCCCATGAACAACAGCATGGCGCTAAACTTCATGCGCTCGGCAAACGCCCCGCAGATGAGCGCCGGGGTGATGATGGCAAACATCAGCTGATAGATCATGAACGTCTGCTGCGGAATCGTGGGCGCATAGTCCGCATCCGGCGCAGCGCCGACGCTGTGCATGAATGCGTGCTCGACTCCGCCGATGAAGCTGGTGCCGGAGGCGAAGCACAGGCTGTAGCCGATAATCGCCCACAGCACAGTGATCAGCGCCATCATGGCGAACGCCTGCATCATCGTCGCCAGCACATTTTTCTTGCGCACCAGCCCGCCGTAGAAGAGCGCCAGGCCCGGGCCGGTCATCAGCAGCACTAGCGCGGAGCACATCAGCATCCACGCGTTGTCGGCCGAGCCTTTGGCATCGGCGATCTGCTGCTGCAACTGCGCGAGGCGATCAGGAGTAATTGCAGCGGATGATTGGGCGATACTGGGGATGGCAAGGGCCAACAGCAATAGGACGGGCGAGCACTTTCGAACGAAACGCATGCACAACTCCATCAACTGGCAAACAGGTTGTACTGCTATACCGAATTGTTGTCCGCGCGCCCTGTGGAAGAGAAATTCGAATTATTTATGCAGGGGATTAATTCTGGTTATGACGCAAGCCTTTCCCCTTGCGGCACGAACGGCAAAGGAACGAATGTGATGGAAAGAATGTCCAGATTTTTGGCAGGGGACGATCGTCTGCCCGGTGACTACGAGGCGGCCCACTTGAAATTGCTCAACTTCCCAGCACCCTGACGACGCTGCGCGCGCGCAACATCTTCTGCAGTGGCGACGATCCGCCGCCTTCGGGATCGGAGCCTTTAATGCGGGATCGCGAGCTGGGCGTCATGCCGAACTCAACCAGGAATTTGCGCATCTGGTCAATGGCCCGCTCGGCGATGCGCAGGTACGGATTCACCAGCGGGAGGCCTTTCGGCGTCTTAATCACCGCTCCGAAACGCTGGATGTTGGCCTCGGCCTCGACCCAGCGGCCCCAAGCCTGACAGTACGCGGCCAGCGCCGCGCGATCCACGATGGTGAGCAGGTTCAGACCGGGGCCCCCGACAAGCGCCGGGTTTGCGCTTGTTGCGGTGGTCAGCCGGTGCAACTCAAGCGAGATACGGCGCCACTCTTTACGCGCATTCTCGTCCAGGTGCTTAGGACACTTCGGGATGATCTTCGGCGGTTGCGGCTCATCC
>Ga0335073_10013625_pt1 | contig 11407 bp, 13 predicted proteins | sample Lox_Sample_22_FD_207093 | JGI IMG/M metagenome (GOLD analysis project Ga0335073, IMG submission 207093) | Soil microbial communities from Loxahatchee National Wildlife Refuge, Florida, United States - Lox_Sample_2.2 | ecosystem: Environmental > Terrestrial > Soil > Wetlands | place: USA... | reverse complement strand
TATACTTCTCTCTATACTTCTCTCTATACTTCTCTTGGTTGTTTCTCGTTCGTTTGACTAGGGTAGAGTGCTAATGATAGAGCGCAAGAATCCCGAATTTCTTTGAAAGATGAACGTATCGGCGCAATTACAGACGGCAGTCTACAAATTGAAGTCTCCGATAGAAATGCACAAGAATCAAATGCCAGAATGTACTGGCCACGAATATACTACCTTGTTCCCCTAGAGGTACTTCCTCCCCCAAAACATACCTTCCCCAAAACATACTTCCTCAAAACATACTTCCCCACACTCGTGCTTCTCCGCTGTTTACTCTGCGAGTGCGTGTAGCTCCACTCCTGTACTCTATGGCTGCACTCTGCTTGATGCCGTTTCTCGTTGTGTGGTGACTGACTGGTTCCAGGCAAAACGCTTCTTCAAAGAACAAAAATCTAAAATTGAGGAAGAAGAAATCACAAATTTGGAACATCCTGTATTTGCAGGACAAATTTTCGCAGAAATGTTAGGTGCTGTAGCACATCCTGAATTCTATCTTTATTCTCAACAGGAGGTACGATCCCTACTCCCCTCTCTACTTCCTTACTTCTACTTTTACTTCCTTACTTCCTTACTTTTACTTCCTTACTTTCACTTTTACTCTCTGTTCTACTTTCTGGAGCTGAGATGTAGGCTTTTGCGATATTTATTCAACATACTTCGTTCAGATTATATCATTGTTCTTTTCCGCAAGAGTATTTGAAGGCAGTCCATGATGAAGGCCTAATCAGTAACGCATCACAACCTATTCCACTACCCCCAACCTCACCACAACCACCGACAGCACAACCACCCCCTACACCAGCACCCGCAACAACAGGGACAGGAGGACTAAGTGTAACCCTAAAAGTGACACGATCATACGACTTCTGCAGTATCTCGCAACGAGCCGAATGGTTCGATATCATTGTCTCTATGTTCCAATATCTAGCGAGTGGGGAATCGAAGCTGGGGTTTTTGAATTGTGATGTTGAGAGGAATATGTTGCATCGTGATGTGGAGGATAAAGTGCATGCTGAATGGGAAGCTGCTCCTGAGATTGTATCTGGACTTGGCGTGCCTGGACTTGTACCTGGACTTGCCGAACGTGAACTTGTTGGAGCACTTGTTGAATCTGATTCGCAAGCTGATGTGTCTGCAAGGGGAAGCGAGGTTGGAAAGGATGAAGAGACTGAAGGGAGAAGGGGGAGATCCAAAGTGCGAGAAGAAAATTTGGAAGAAGGTATCTCCTTGTGAAGGAAACGAGTTAATTACAGGAACTTCGGTGAGTATGCCGAGGAGGAGTGTCAGGAAACGTTCTGCTGTTGAAAGTGAGAGTAGCAGTAGTGGGAGAAAGCAGAGGAAGCTTTAAGCTGGGTTCCTCCACAATTACGCAATGTTTTAAGATTGTCGAGAATCTTGTTGGTGATGAAAAATCAAATGTATTATTTCATCGAGAAGATTGCGGACACATCTGGACATCTAGTTTGTTGCGACGGATATCATACAGTTGGCATGTTAGAAGCACTGACGAGTGCTTTGTTGAGGGAATAGAGTTAAAAAGTCACTGGTTGGTTGCATTGTTGATGATTTCTTTCATTCGATTGAGATTTCAAGTTCAAGAATTGCATGGTATCATCATTCTGGAGCTTCATTGCATCTGAGGATCGACTACTCAGCAAGTACGCGTTGTAGATTAGCATTCTTGGGGGTAGGACTATGTAGTTGACTGACTAGTAGTCACAAATATTCATTCTCCTCACCATCTGGGTCTAATCATATTCGACTAGATAACCTCTTTGTTTCCCCTTTCCTGCATTAATTGAGTAGCTTGGTGAGATGGAATATCTGACGCTGCAGTAACTTCGCGCATCGTTTGAGATTCAATGACTCAGACGTGATCGACTCTGGCGACTCGCGACTCGCGCGCAGCAGCAAATTGCTTACCAGATCTGACCGCACTTTTGACTGCAGATACGAGAACTGTCACCGTTACAGCATTCATTTCACCAAGTTTTGTCGGCGTAATGGGTCAGATACAGTCTGCTAATTGGTTGGACGGGCGTCAGCTTGAGACCCACGATTAGCGCATCGAATGAATTTCGAGACTGCAGTTGAGACGACTTATTGCTTCCGAGAAATTCGCCGTCGAGACTTCCATTAGACCGGGATTACCTGGAGGTGGGCCAGAAGTCGCAGTCAGGACTTCCTTGGAGACGTATTAGCGGAGGAACGTGAAGAGTTTCAAGTTGTAGTAGGAGAATCATAATTCGGATAGTTCACATTATCTCGTATGTTCTAAATCCCTATTCATAATACATTGAATAAGATAGAGATGTACATCTGAATCATCTAGATACAGCACGAATTCGTAACCAACTGTGACCGTGCTTCAGTCGTGTAATTCCATAACCAAGCTACACAATAGGAAATCCTCACACCCTCCGCAATCCACAAAGTTGCAGCCCATGGTTGAGAACAGGTACATAGGCACATTTGCCATACGGTTGCCAAGCTGGATTCCATCATTTCTTTGACTGACAAGTTTGCGACGCTTTCTTGATAGAATTGACCCGGACAAGATACTTGAGATATTGAAACGCATCCCACCAAACTAGACTTGCTGGTATACTCCTAGTAGCACTCCTCCTAAGATTCCCCTGTTTCACAAATACCAAAGTCTCATTGATCTGCACCTCTGCGAAAAGCTGTAATTCGATCTCCGGAGATAGCATCTCTGCAGAAGGACCCCATTCACTGAGAATCCCATCGTTAAGATAGATCTACTTTCAGCACAGTCTGAGAAGTTGTGGGTGCAACCTTTCCACGGGTCGTCTCGCAGGGAAATGGCAGGAACATTCGGAAGGAGATTGAAGCTGTAGAAGGAGATTGAGATTGTTGATGTGAAGAACGATTAGATCTGACAATACTTTCGAAGAGGAAAACAGCATCTGATAATAGTTTTTTCCGACTTGGTAGGTTGAGGGAAGCGTGACATATCAAGGCGATTAGATCGGTAATTGCTTGTGCTGTTAGTTCACCATGTATTCGGTATTCCAAATTAGCCTGTACTCAGTTCAACAGAGAGAATCTGAAGTGTGCATACCTCATTCCAATACGACTCAGCAAAGATTTCAAGATGATCCTGGTCTCTGAAATTTCTAGTCTTATCACGACCGAAGAACCTACTAACGCCTTGAAGTCTATTGAGAAGATCCTGAAGCACTTCAGGAGTTGTTGGGAGTGTTGTTCCATGAAGAACATGATAAGCCGCCGTGAAAATTGTGTGTCGATATTCAGTCTCATCGTAATGATCGATTATCGTCTCAAAGTCTACTTCTGATGCTTCGCGATTAGTGTGAAATAGGAGGTCAGATACCTGTTTCCCCGCACATGAGATACTGCTCAAGTCGTAGCTTTGCGGCTTCTTGGGTTCGTGCGAAGAGAGTCATTGTTCTGGTGTCATCCATGACAGTGGCAACGTAACCGTACTTGTCGCCTTCAGCGAGTCCAGACAAATGCCGAGTAATGAGTTCGTCCGAGAAGGTGATTGCGCGGTACGTAATTGTCGCATTCTTTGGGAAAGGTGGTGCTAGCCGATTAGTCACAAAACAGGGTATCTGAAACTAACCTGCTTTAATCCCAAAGTTCCTTGTTGAGTACTGCGATATCAACTCTTCAAATTGAAGAATCATCAATCTCTTCACAATCCGTCCTAAATCCTCATCACTTCTTCCCCACCTAATCCGTTCCTCGATAGCAACACCCCACCAAGCCTCCCAAAGATCTGCCAAGAACAGTGATTCCGTGCTTAAATAAATGTTGGTCTCCATTCCAGGTTTTGGATGAACACCCACAAGCCGATCTAATTGATAACATTGCGCAAGAAGTTTCATATTCTCATTTGTAGACCACTTTTCCGAAACTCGAAAGGCAAGTTGACAATTATCGCGACCTAACAAATCGAGAGCAGCGCGATATCCGAAAATATGTAAATGTTTGTCGCCGAGGAATGTGGAGGAGCGGAATTGTTCGGTGAAGTAGGAGCGAAAACGTTTATGTCGACGAGCACTTTTGGAATTGTTTCGGCCTGCCGCTTCCGAGTCGTACATGTAGAAAGGTTCAACAAGGACCAGAAGTAATGAGAGATCTGCAACAATCGGTAATGATGGGACTATACACATAAGTACTGCTAATCGAACAACGAAAGGATTCGGAGGGACGATACGTTGTGACGATGTTGCCCAAGACGGAATTTCAAGATTCGACACTGGATGAACAGGCGGTTCCTTCGAATGGAGAACGAAACTCTTTTTGTGTTCAGCATTTTGTGCAATTCGCACGGGAGGATAATCATTGCGCTGTTGTTCGAATTTGGCCGTTTTGGGTGGAGGGTGCGAATTCGGGATTATTTCCTCCTGTGTTTCCGAGGGTAGATTCGCCGATGAAGGGTTTGGCGTCGATGAAGGCTCTGCCGTAGGCGAGGTAGTGATCTCAACAGATTCGGTAAGCTTTTGTTTCTTCGTAGGGGGCTGACTCGATTCTATTGAAGGAGATGTCTCGTCGGGAATTATCCTGGAACCGCTGGTTGATTTCCGGCGATGACCACGGCGCGTCATGCGTGAATTGGGAAGGGTTGGTCTCAGCGAGTATTGTGTGACGTGTCACCTTTGCAGACCTTGAATTTGAAAGTGGTTTGAAGCCAACAAGCTGAAGAGGAAGAACAGTACGCAGTCTAAACGATGGTGACATCCATGACAAACAAAACTCGCGATCTGCCGATCTCGGGATCTGCAAAAATCGAAGGGTTAGGGTATACGCCAACAAACTCAGCCAATGAAATGAATTACCGCCAATTGCGGTGTCTTCGCTTGAGTCCTTCTCCTCATCCTCCGGGTCTTTCGTGTCAAATACTTGGGTATAACCTGGCTATCTGCACCTGTAGCAGAACAGGTTGTTTCTTTTTGTCTCTTCGCGAATTGACTGTCCTTCATTCCAAGTTGTGGACTGACCGCTCGAGTCTTCGGAGATCCAGAGGTATGTATCTGTCGATGGGGCAAGTTCCTCTTGACAACATCCTACTTTCCTTTCACATGCATCCTCGCCCCTCAACTTTGCTCTCATCTTGTACCTCAAAGGAAGTCATCTCGAGCAAGACGTCTCAATGTCACCATCCCATCTGACGACTTGAGCAGTGAGATTCGGCCAATGGAATTGAACATTAACCTCTCAACTCGAAATCTCCTGATTCATCCTTGAGACATTTCAAACGTATTCCTGAAGGTGCTTTTGTCTTAGCAGATGAAACAAGAACATACGATACGTGTCATAACGAAAATGAAACAATTCGTTTCTTGCATTGATACCCGTTCAACTAGTATTTGACACTAGGGCTCGAGAACCCAAATGCAGAATTACGATGTCCCAGGCCTACACCACCTCTGACACACGAGACTGGTCTGCGCATCGAGTTCATTGAAGAAGGGTTCCATCTGAGGGTCTACTTCTCCCTTCCCCGACGGAATGGAAGCAAGCATGTCTGACTTAACAAGAGTAGGTATAACAATCGTATGTATCCCGTGAGACAATTCCCAAGCTTCATTCAGTATACGCTCTGACGTGAATTCCGAGAAACTCAGAGGGCTATCATGGAGTGAAAGAGAAAACTGAGATTGAAATATGACATGTCTACCTACGAAGTATACCTGGGGCACCAATTCCTCTCAACTCAGGGAATCCGGACATCATCCAAAATTACCCAGCCATTAAAGCTATCTCGTTCAAGGATTTGTGCTTATACGTTCTATTCGTTTATTAGCGTGGTTCAAGTTATTTCAATGACAGTGAAGAAGGGAGTCGCTGTACCTTGTACGTTGAGATCGCCGGGAAGGTGATTCATTTGGTATTTGTCCAGTCACTTTGCGTGGAGAATTAACAGCGGTGCATTGTTTGTGTACGAGGGAAGGAGAAGGATGAGTTGCTTGTTTGAATTGGTCCATGAGGTTTGAGATGTTGGAGGGAGGTTGATTGGATGTCGTCAAGATCGTCAAGTCTCTTTCTTTATTCCGTTTCTTGAGGAGGTATCTCTAATTCGTCAGCCGATTCAATTATTCTAACAGCTCCTTCAAACAAACTGAAGGGAAGGGAATTGGAGTTGATACCTTGACATTGACGGGGTAACGACGAAGTAGATGAAGAATTCCAATTACAATACCCATGACCATGACACCCGAACAACAATTCCTAGCAACAATTCCATCCCAGTACGACACCAAGAATCCCAATATCCAAACAGACCTTGCAAACAGAATAGAGAGAGTTGCTAAACCGATCATTTCCGCAGTACAATTGACAATATAGTCCACCTTTCGAAAGTGGAATGTTGTCAAGAAGGACGCGCGACCGAATTGGTTGGTGTGAAAAAGGAATAGTTGCAGAATGGAAACGAGGAATAGAAGGGAGATGACGTGCATACGAGGGAGTAGGATTAGTCCTGCTAAAGTGAAACTGATGCGATAGAGTTCTGACATTATGCACTGGGTTTGTAGAATTCGAATGAGACGGTGGAGGGAACGAGAGTTTGTGTTGAATGGTGAAGGCACTGTCGATGAAGATTGTTTACGGTGGGTGGGTGCTGGGAGATGCAGAGGTCCGAGATATTCCTCTGTCTTCTTGCATAGCTTTGTATTGAAAGGCACGGTTCGTTTTTACTTGAATGTTTGTTAACCAGTTCGAATTGAGTCTGGAAGACCTGAGACGCCGAAGTGTTGACTCGCCTTGAGCACCAAACGCGGGCCGGACCAACTTGGGATCCTCCCGGACAGGGGTCTTGTCCCACCTTAACCTTAACCTTAATCGGCTGGTTTCCTTAATTCGCCGTTCTCGCTTCGACATGTTGGAGCATGACGGTACTTTATCGCCCAATTGTGCAGGCTATCGATTCACAGACGTACTGAGACAACGTTCTCGAAGGGCTCCAAGCATCCAGCTACTGCATTACAATCATCTTTACTGTGAAGATGTAAAACCTGGAGGTCAGACAGACCATCTCGCAGTTGTTCACTACTTTCACTGATTACATTCGAGAAAGACTTGAATGAGATGAATTGAACCATAAAGTATCCAAATTGAATTGTATCTCAAACCTCGAGACCAAAGAATTAATCAGCCAATACTTCCCCGCCACTTTCAAACTGTCTCCAGGGAATCATATCCACCATCCCAAGCACATCAATCGAATAATCCAACAATGCACGTCCCACAGAATAAAGAGAAGTCAAATGACCAGACTGTTCTGCAGTTTCAGTATATTGTACCCTTCCATCAGAAACACAAAGCGAAAAGAGGAATACCTGAAGTAGATATCAATTCCACCGCGTTCGAGAAAGTTGCGGGGAGTAAGGAAATCAGTACGACTGTTTACGCGAAGGGCATGAGGAAATTTAGAACAGCGCGCTTGTCGACTTCGTAATGAAGGTGGTTGTTGATGTTTATACTGAGTACTACAAGATTAGCATCGCAACATGCAGTAGAATAGGTACCCTGAATTGGAGAGGAATTGGTGTCTTCCATGTCTTGTACATCCGAAAGAACAGAGCTTTTCACTTCTGTCTTCATTTGCAAGTTGACACATTCTGATGCCAGGGGACATTTCATCGGCAAATGAGACGGTGTAGCTTGCAGTTGCATCAGGAGGGAGAACACCGTCTGAGATTTCGGTTACCGTCCATAGTGTGTGGTATTGGATTAATCTGCCTTTTTGTCTGGCGAGGAGGAGTTTGGCAGTTAATGTCTTGAGTGACTGGAGCAAGTTGAGAGGAAGTGGAATTGTGAATGGAGTTTCTTGGATTGCATGGCGTAAAAGGGGATGAACTGCAAGGAAAACGGTGAGAATAGGAGGAATTGCTTCGTGTGTTAGGCGTTCGAAATCGGTAGCGGGTGTGTTTGCGTCCGCAGGAACAGAAGGTCGTGATCCAGATGTTTCGAGAGATGGATTGCTAGAGGGTGTATCACGGTCGTTCTCTTTGTCGTCGGTACTCATCTCACCACCCTCGGAATCGTTCAGGATTGGATCTGTACTTGCGGTGGGGATAGAATGAATCGAGGGTGGTGGTGATCCAGATGTTTCCAGAGAACTGACAGACGCAATCTCATCTTTGCGCTCGACACTAATCTCTTCAACATTGGAATCCTCCACAATCTCGGTAACCTACCGCTGTTAACGACATAACCAAATGAAACAAACCTTATCTTCTCCCAACTTATCTTCTGTCTCCCCATCTCCCGGAACTTCATCAATTCCACTCCGATAATACATCTCCACCGCCCTCCTCACATACCGAATCCTCTCCTCCTCAGCACACCAATCTCCCATCTCACTTCGCTTCCCAGAATACCACCCCTCCATCACACTCAACGCAATAGGTCCACAATTCCACCCATCACACTGCTGCGGAGCCCTCTCTCTAACAACTCTCCACCCCCTCGTTTCAACACCCAAAATCCCCAGAAACCACAGCATCCGTTCACACAATTCCGTCGGCGGCTCACGCGCATTAAATCCCTCTGCAAACAGAATTTCGCAAGTTGTAAAGGAAAGACAAATCGCAAACCAATGGTGTCGAAATACCACAGGAAACATAATTTTCTCAATTCCCCCCAACCAATACTCTGCGACAACGTTCACAAGGAATGCATCTGTTGTGTTCTCCTGAATTGACTTTGTACATGCGAACCAGAATTGTTGGCCATATACCAACACAGAACGTTGTGAACGTGAATTTGTAGCTTGAATGACACTGAGTCCGATTTCCATAGAAGTATACGATAACCATCCTTTTCCGGAATCGGATGCAAAGTCAAGAAGATCTGAAACTCTGTGATCGGTACTCCCTTTCAGAAACTCGCCGCTGGGAACAGTTCGAAAGAAATGTAGAATCTAATTATTAGAATAACTCACTGGAACTTTGTGTACCGGATCTGACGGTGGTAAGGTGGTTGATAACCATTTTTCTGCTGAGTAGTATTGGGTACATATTCCACGGAAGTTATGTAGTTGTTGCCAATGTACCCCTGCTGCCGGAGAGAGAAAGTACTCGCCGGATGGAGAACGTAGATGAATAGATTGTTTGTGCTGAGCGCAAGCTTGAAGTGCGTCAACGCTTTTTTTGGAGGGAATGGGAGTTATGGTTGTATAGTCGATGTTTTGCGGTGGATTGTGGCTCCAAGTTATTGAGATGTGAGGAGATTCGTCTGGAAGTGTTTTTGCGAGTTCGAGGAGTTGGTAGATTGTTTTTTTGCGGAGGAGGGAAGGTGAGAATGGAGATTCGGGGTCGTGGATCTATGAGTTAGTTAGGTGGCATTGGGAAGAACCTTTGTTGTCAGATCGATGAATTCTCGTGAGGGAATCTTGGGTGGAGTTTCTTGCGCTGGAGTGGGAGAAGTTGAGGGAGATGGAAGTGAAAATGAGAATACTGATTCCAGTGTCGTTGCGTTCGGAGGAAGTTGCGTCTCAGAAAGAGAATAGGATGTTGGAGGAATACATGTAGATGGTGTTGGAGATGTATCTGACGTTTGCGTTGAATTCGATAATTCATTCCCAACAGATCTCCTGTCAACAATCTTGCCAACGAGATTGCGTCGTCGAATCCTACTATCTCTATCTCCACTCTTCCATCTTCTCTCTGCGCTCTTCCCTCTACGAATCTCCGTCTTCACCAACTTTGCATTCCTCCCAATTTTCACTCTTTTATGTTGTCTAGGAAGTTGTTCCTCCGCAACCCGTTTCACTCTCGCAATTGCTGCACTCGTCCTCAATGTCGTCAATTCCTCCCCCTTCTCCCTTCGTAATCTTCCAATGACCTTACAATCCCTAACAACAATCGGTACATCCCCCCCCCACTCACCAATATACCGTTGCACACACCCAAATAATCCCTCATACCCATTCTTAGCAAGTTGTCTCAAACTCGCTCGGAGGGGATTATACGAACTATAATACTGTCCCATCACACCGATTGCAATAAGCGGTATTTCCGAAACGCAGACATTCGAAGAGTGTTGAGGAAAGTACGGTATATCGGACGAGGATAGAAAACAACGTGTGGAGAAGTAGACTTTGTATTTTATATCGAGAAGGAAACAAGGTGTCATTGCCAGAATCGTAATTGTCTTTTTAGTTTGCGAGCCGAAAGATAGACAGAATAGGAATGGACGATTGGGAATCGCTCTGGGAAGTTAACTTTGTTCAATGATGGGATAGGAGGATACCTTGCGAAGAAAGAAAGGAATTCAGTGCGAATGCGAGAATTCAAGTGTGAATGAAGAACCGTGAATTCACTGAATGCATCTGGCGAAGATAATTGTGCTATAACTTCCGAGTCTGCATTGAAGTCATCCACTATCTCCGAGAAAGACGACTGTTTCTCAAAGATATTGATAATGGTGTTTCTACCGTTAACTTTGTTAGAGTAGGAGGTACGTCACCAAGTTTATCCCTGTGGGACTCATATCCCTGAGATCGCCAATTACCGAGATAACGAGATGAGAATTGCATTTCAAAGTTGTACTGATATCGCTCCACAAAGGAGAATAATTGTCGGAGGATAAGTCTTTGACGTTTGCTGCGTTGTATCCTAAGAGGGTTTGTAAGGAACGATTGAACGTCTTTGGTGTGGTGTGTTTGGAATCTTTCTTTCTGTGCGTGGAGAAATGTGAATTGTTGAGTGGAGGAGGACGAGAGGGTGGGTGGAGTGGTCGAGTTAGGTATTGAAGGTACATGTTTGAAGGAATGTTTCTTCGAGGTGTATTCGGTGAGAAAGTGCAGTTGCAGAGAATGTGGTGATGCAAGTCTGAAGAGAGGCACGGGAGACGTGTTTATAAGTGCCATCATGCACTGTAGCTGGATTGTTTTGGTAGACGCCGACATTGCGGCAGTGTCAGGAGACCGGAACGAGTACGTTGTAGTATGGATGCCGAACGGACGTTATGCAAGTCAAGGCAAGTCAGGACTGAAGTGTAGAGCAGTGCAGTTTGAATCTGGAGGCAACACACGTCCGGAATATGCGGTAATAATGGTCCCTTTTACGGTAATACTATTCGTGGGCACGTGCCTTGTCCAGCGCGTGTTTCGGGTGTGGATCCGCGCCGCACTGCAGACACCTCAATCTGTGTTTGGCACGACACACTTCCTCAATGCACTCAGACTATACTCAGGGTATACTCAGGGTGTACTCAGAGTATATTCAAGGTTTAGTAATACTCATGGTAGTATGTTGCGGTCCTCCTTCATGACCGATCGGTCTGTTGAACACACCGAGGCATCAATTACTCAATTGCATTCTCGGCAGCAGATACCTTCCTCCGTGGCCCCACCTCCTCTCCGAAAACCTCA
>Ga0335073_10013622_pt1 | contig 11407 bp, 8 predicted proteins | sample Lox_Sample_22_FD_207093 | JGI IMG/M metagenome (GOLD analysis project Ga0335073, IMG submission 207093) | Soil microbial communities from Loxahatchee National Wildlife Refuge, Florida, United States - Lox_Sample_2.2 | ecosystem: Environmental > Terrestrial > Soil > Wetlands | place: USA: Florida... | reverse complement strand
TCGCGCGCGACGCAGCCATGGTTCGGCTTCGGCGATTTCCGCCCGGTGACCCTGGCGCAGGCGCGAGCCAGCTTCCCCGGCGCGACTTGCTCGGACAGTGCGCAACTGCTGTCGGAGTTGCCGCTGCTGCCCTATGCCACCAAGGAGCTGAACGCGGCCCGCGCGATACTGGATGCCAGCACGGCCGACGAGCTGGTTGGGCCGGCCTTCACGGCGGATGCGGTGCTGAAGACGCCGCTGAAGAACTTCCGCATCCTGCATTTCGCCACCCACGCGCTGCTGCCGACCGACCTGCGCTGCCAGACCCAACCGGCGATCGTCACCTCGGACCCGGCCGGCGCAGCCAACGCATCCGGCGCACTGCTGACCGCCTCCGAGGTGGTTGGGCTCAGCCTGGACGCCGACCTGGTGATCCTGTCGGCGTGCAACTCGGGCGGTCCCGGCGGGACCACGGCGGGCGAGAGCCTGTCGGGCCTGGCGCGCGCCTTCTTCTATGCCGGCGCACGCGCACTGCTGGTGACGCACTGGTCGGTCAACGATCAGGTGGCCGCGTTCCTGGTGGCGGACACCTTACGCCGTATGAAGGAGAACCCGGCGCTGGGCGTGGCAGGTGCGTTGCGCAACGCGCAGCTTGCGATGGTGGCGGATGCCGGCAAGGGATTGCCGGCGGAAATCGCCCATCCGTTCTTCTGGGCGCCCTTCGCGGTGATCGGCGAAGGCGGCGAGCGCACGCTGAGCGCGGAAGCGGTTTCAAAGACCCGGCTTGCGGGGCTATGATGCAAGCCGCAACACGATCCCTCCCTGTTGGCGAGAGGATCGGCGGAGGGGGCGCTGTCCGCCACCTCATCTGAACTGAGACGGGCGGGGGCATGGCGGAGACGGTCGAGACTCTCGGCAAGTACGAGATCAAGCGCACGCTTGGCAAAGGTGCTATGGGCACCGTGTACGAGGGCTGGGACCCGGTCATCGCCCGGCGCGTCGCAATCAAGACGGTGCGGCTGCCCGACACCCACGACGACCCGGAAGCGGCCGAGGGGCTGGCCCGCTTCCGCCGCGAGGCGCAGGCCGCGGGGCGGCTGACCCACCCCAACATCGTCGGCGTGTTCGACTACGGCGAGACCGGCGACATCGCCTATATCGTGATGGAATACGTCGACGGCCCGTCGGTGAAGTCTCTCGTCGACAAGCACGAGCGCTTCGGGCTGAACGAGATCCTGCGGATCATGACGGATCTGCTGAACGGGCTGCAGTTCAGCCACGCGCGGGGCGTCGTGCATCGCGACATCAAGCCCGCCAACCTGATGCTGACCAGCGACGGTCAGGGCAAGATCGCCGATTTCGGCATCGCCCGGATCGAGAGCTCGTCGATGACGCAGGCCGGCACGGTGCTGGGGACGCCAGCCTACATGTCGCCCGAGCAATTCATGGGCCAGGTGGTGGACGCCCGTACCGACATCTACTCGTCGGGCGTGATGCTGTACCAGTTGCTGACCGGCGAACGGCCGTTCGAGGGCGGCATGTCGGCGATCATGCACAAGGCGCTGAACACCGATCCGCCACTGCCGTCGCAGATGTCGGTGACCTGTCCGCCCGCGTTCGATGGCGTGGTGCGCAAGGCGATGGCCAAGCGGCCGGAGGACCGGTTCCAGTCGGCGGCGGAGTTTTTGGAAGCGTTGCAAGCGGCGGCGGCGGGCAGGGCTATGCCGGGCTCGCGGGTTGCCGAGCCGGAAGACGCGGAAGCGACCATGGTCACCCCGACCCCGTCGCGGACCGCCGCTGCTCCGGCCGCGGCCGGGAGTGTGGGCACGGCCGCTCGCGCGCCTGCGCGCGTTGCTCCGGCTGCCGCTCCGGCAGCTCCCGCCGCTGCCCCCGCGAAGCGCTCGCCGATCCAGATGATCGCCGCGGTCGTGGTCATCGTGCTGGCACTGGTCGGCGGCGGGGTGTGGTACTTCGTGCTGCGCAATCCGACGCCGACCCCGTCCGCGCAGAATGCAGAGCAATCCACGCCGCCTGCAACGGTGGCAAAGAACGAGACAGGGCCGGTGGCAACGCCGTCGGCGCCGACCGGATCCGCGGGCAGCGCGGCCTCAACGCCCGGAACCTCGCCCGTCTCACCAGGCGGCGCGCCCGCGTCTTCAGGCGGCACGGCGGCGTCTTCAGGCACTGCGCCCGCGCCGGGCACTGGCCCGGTGACGACGGGGCAGCCGCCGCCGGGTAACACGCAGACACCCGGGGCTCCGGCGACGCCGGGTGGTCCGACCAGTTCGGGCGCAGCGTCGGCCCAAAGCACTCCGGCTAACCCGCCCAGTTCGACAACGCCAGGCAGTTCGGCGACTCCAGGCAGTTCGGCGGCCCCGGGCACCTCGACACCGCCGAGCCCGCCGAAACAGCAGGCGTCGGTCGGACTGGATACGATCCGCCAGCAGATCACGGCGCTGGCGCAGCAACAGCCATGCGTGCTGGCCGACGCCAGCCTGCGGCCGGACGGCGACGTAGCACTGGGCGGCCTGGCCGGCGGCGAACAGGCCGACGCATTCCGTCAGGCGCTCGGCGGGATCACCATCCCCGGCGCCGTGCAGTGGCGAGTGAATACGGTCGATTCAGGCTACTGCCCCGCATTGAACCTGCTGCGGCCAATCTACCCGGTGTTCGCCATCCCGAAAGAGCACCTTGGCGTCGCCCTGGCGAATGGGGACACTCGGCTGCATGAAGATGAGTATATGAAGCTGCGGCTGGTGATGCCGGATTTTCGCGCGCGCCTGGTGGTGGACTACATCGCCCATGACGGCACACTGGAGCACCTGTACCCGCAGGTCGCCGACCGAGCGCACGACGTGACCGCTGACCCTCCGCGCATGTTGCAGCCGGGAGAGGTGGTGAAGCTGGGCGATCAAAGCGCCGGTCATCCCGGATGGCAGGTCGGACCGCCCTTCGGTACCGACATGATTATCGCCGTCGCGTCATCGCAACCTCTGTTCGATCGGCCCCGACCGGGCAATGTGGAGCAAGCTGCGACCTATCTGCCGGAGCTGGAGCAAGCGGTGGAGGTGGCGCAGCGGCGGGGCGCGAAGCTGGTCGGCAACGCGATCACGGTGGACACGCTGCCGAAGTAGCGAACCTCGCGTCGTTGCAGCGCGACCGGCGTGTCGATCGCCGGCCGCAACGGTGTTTGACCTTTGTCACGGGTGCCGCAGAAAGACGCACTTGCGTGGCGCCGCGAAATCGTCACGCTCGGGATCCGGCGCACCGAACCACGAGGGTCACGATGCTGACCGCTGAGCAAAACAGGCTGATCACGGAAACCGGGCCGGGGACGCAATGCGGGGCATTGATGCGTCGCTATTGGCAGCCCGCGGCGCTGGCGGAGGAACTGGACGGTCCGCGTCCGGTGAAACGCGTGCGCTTGCTCGGCGAGGACCTCGTGCTGTTTCGCGATGAGGCCGGACGCTACGGCCTGCTGCATCGCCATTGCGCGCATCGCGGCGCCGATCTCGCCTTCGGACGCTGCGAGGATGGCGGGCTGCGATGCCCGTTTCACGGCTGGCTCTATGACGCGACCGGCGCCTGCCTGGAACAACCGGCGGAGCCCGCGGGCGGCACCTTCCATACCAAGGTCCGCCAGCCGGCGTATCGCTGCGTGGAGAAGAGCGGCATCGTTTGGGCCTATATGGGGCCGGGCGAACCGCCTGCCTTCGCTTCGCTCGACTGTTTTGTCGCGCCCGACTCCCACAGCTTTGCCTTCAAGGGCCTGTGGTCGTGCAATTGGCTGCAGGCACTGGAGGTTGGGATCGATCCCGCCCATGCCAGCCACCTGCATCGTTTTTTCGAGGACGAGGCGATCTCCGATGCCGTTTATGGCCGGCAGTTCCGCAATGCCACGATCGGCGCCGACATACCGATGACCCGGCTGATGCGCGAGGTGCCCAATCCACAACTGGATTTTGTCGAAACCGAGTACGGCCTGCGCATCACCACGCTGCGTCCGGTCAATCAATCGGTGACGCATGTCCGCATCACCAACATGGTATTTCCGCACGCGTTCGTCATTCCGATGAGCCGGGAGATGTCGATCACCCAGTGGCACGTGCCGGTGGATGACACGCATTGCTACTGGTACGCGGTGTTCACCAGCTTCGCCGCGCCGGTGGACAAGGCGACGATGCGGGCACAGCGGCTCGCCTCCTGCACGCTGCCGGACTACGCGCCACGCGCCGGCCGGGACAACGACTGGGGATTCGATCCGGCGGAGCAATACAGCACCACCTATACCGGCATGGGCATGGACATCAACGTGCACGACCAGTGGGCGGTGGAGAGCATGGGCGCGATCCAGGACCGGACGCGGGAACATCTCGGTACATCGGACAAGATCATCATCGCGGCGCGACGCCGTTTGTTTCGCGCGATCGAGGAGGTGGCGGACGGCGGCGATCCGCCGCTGACGCGTGGCGCCGATGTGGTGCGCGGGCCGGCAACGATCGATGCGGTCGGGCCGGCGGGTGATCTGGAGCGCTATTGGCAGGCGCAGGAAGCGGCGCGGCGGCGCGCGACGCCATGGCTCGCCGCGGTCGAAACGCTGGAACCCGCGTGAGCGATTTCGTCGCGCGTCACGGATTATGGAGTGCGGCGCAGCGGGACGCGGCGGTGGAGATCGCGGCGCGCATCGAGAAACTCGGCGTGGTGCGCTTCGCCTTTGCCGACGCCCATGGCGTGGTGCGCGGCAAGACGCTGGTGGCCGCGGAGGCGGTGCGCGCGCTGCGCTCCGGTGTCACCTGCACGCTGACCATGCTGCTGAAGGACCTCTCCGGGCGCACGGCGTTTCCGATTTTCCGACCGGGCGGCGACGGCGCCGGCGACATGGTGATGGTCGCCGACCCGACGCGGTTTTACGTGCTGCCCTGGGCGCCGCACAGCGGCTGGGTTCTGTGCGACCTGTACCGTACCGACGGTACGCCGCATCCGTTTTCCACCCGCGCGTTGATGCGGCGGATGTTGGAGCGCCTGGCATCGCAGGGGCTGGTCTGGCGCGCGGGACTGGAGGTCGAATTCCATCTGCTGCGCTATGAAGGGGCGCTGCCGGAGCCGGATCACGTCGCGATGCCGGGACCGGTGCCGGCGGCGGTGCCGCTGAACCACGGCTATCAATATTTGACCGAGTCCCGTTATGACGCGCTGGACCCGCTGCTGGAGACGTTGCGCCGTGACCTCCAGGCGCTGGGACTGCCGCTGCGTTCGATGGAGGTGGAATTCGGGCCGAGCCAGGTTGAGGTGACCCTCGGCGCCACCACCGGAATGGACCCGGCCGATATGATGGTATTGTTCCGCAGCGCCACGAAGCAGATCTTTGCACGTGCCGGCTATCTGGCCAGCTTCATGTGCCGGCCGCATTTGCCGCATGCGGCGTCGTCGGGTTGGCACCTGCATCATTCGCTGGAGGATGCGTCCGGCCGCAACCTGTTTCCCGATGCCGAGGGGTTGTCGCCGGTCGCGCGGCACTGGCTGGGCGGATTGCTGCGTCACGCGGCGGCGGCGACCGCATTCAGCACGCCGACAATCAACGGCTACAAGCGCTACCAGCCTTATGCGATGGCGCCGGATCACGTTGTCTGGGCCTATGACAATCGCGCGGCGATGGTGAGGGTGATCGGGCAGCCGGGTGATCCCGGCACGCATCTGGAAAACCGCGCCGGCGAGCCGGGCGCCAACCCGTATCTCTATATGGCATCGCAGATTGCCGCGGGGCTGGATGGGATGATGACGCAGGCCGATCCGGGGGAGCCGGCCGACGCGCCATACTACGCCGCTGCGCCGCGATTGCCGCAATCGCTGATGGAGTCGGTCGCGGCGCTGCGGGACAGCTCCTGCTTTCGGACGGCGTTCGGCGCGGCGTTCGTCGATTATCTCGTGCGGCTGAAGACCGCGGAGATCAACCGGTTTCTGTCGGCCGTGACGGATTGGGAGCAGCGGGAGTATTTCGCGCTGCTGTAGCCCGCGGCGCACGACAGGAGACACGGATGGTCCGGATCGATCGCGTCACGACACGCGGTGGCGATGGCGGGGATACGTCGCTGGGCGACGGTACGCGCGTGCGCAAGGACACTCTGCGCATCGAGGCGATCGGTTGTGTCGACGAGGCGAACAGTACGATCGGCGTGCTCCGCCTGGCGACGCGCGGCGATGTCGATATCGACACGATACTGTCACGTATCCAGAACGATATGTTCGATCTTGGCGCCGATCTGTGCGTGCCGGGCGAAGGCGGCGACCGGCTGCGCGTCAGCGACTCGCTGACGCTGCGGCTGGAGCAGGAGACGGCCGCCATGAACGCCGGGTTGCCGGCGTTGCAGAGTTTCGTGCTGCCCGCAGGGTGCGCGGGCGCCGCACATGCCCATGTGGCCCGCGCGGTGGTGCGCCGCGCCGAGCGGCGGGTGGTGGCCCTGGCCGATGCGGAGCCGATCAACCCTGCCGTGGTGCGCTATTTGAATCGCCTGTCCGACCACCTGTTCGTGCTGGCCCGCCGACTGAACGCCGCGGCGCAGGGCGATGTGCTGTGGACGCCGGGCATGAATCGGTGAGCGCCGGCAGCGGTGAGCTTGTCGTTGCGAGGGGCAATGACATGTTTTCGGTCCTCCCCATGACATGTATTCGCTCCTCGCAATGACATTCAGTTCAGCGTCGCACCGACGCCTGGCGTCCCCGTTCGCTCTCCAGCGCTGCGCGGCCGACCATGCCGAGAGCGAGATCGTCCTGCGGGGGCTGGAACAATCCGCCGCGGGCGTCGCGGAAATAGCGTTCCAGCGGCAGCGCGCGGGTCATGCTGAAACCGCCGGCGACACGCAGCGCCGTTTCCGTTACGGAACATGCGGCGTTGGTGCACAGGAACTTTGCCGCCGCGATGGACGGCGCCAGTTCTGCCGGCGACGCGGTGCCTGCCACCCAGGCGCGCGCGGTGTCGTGCAGCACGGCACGGGCTGCCCGCAGCTTCACGTCAATCTCGCCGATCCACTGCTGAACATGCGGCTGCCCCGCGATCGGCGCGCCCAATGCCGCCGGCACGCGATGGTTGGCGTAATGGCAGGCGGTGTCGCACGCAGCCTGGCCGATGCCGAGATACACCGCCGCCAGCGGCAGATTCCAGCCGCTGGTGCCCGGGCGCTTGCGCTCACCGCCGATCTTCACGCGTTCGACGATGCGTGCGTCCGGCACCAACACCGCATCATAATTCACCGCGTAATTGCCGCAGCCACGCAGTCCTAGGGCGCCGCTCCAGGTGTCCTCAATCGAAAGGCCAGGCGAGCCGCCTTCGACGATGGCGCTGACCAGCTCGCCTTGAGGCGCGTCATCGCTCGGCGGCAACACGACGGCGGTGGCGAGAAACCGCAGCACCGGCGCGCCGGTAACGAAGATCTTGCGGCCGGTGATGCGCCAGCCGCCGTCGACGCGCTCCGCCGCCATGCCGGGCAGGCCACCGCGAGAGATGCTGCCAAGTTCGGCCTCGGTGACGCAGTTGTTGATGGTGCCGCCGTCGTGCGCCAGCGTGGCGCAGATGTCGGCCAGCACTGAGTCGGGCCAGGCGGTGCTGTCCATCACGCGGCCGAGCAAGGCGAAATGCATGCCGGTGACCAGTGCGGTCGAGGCATCGCCGCGGGCGAGAATTTCCTGCGCCAACACCATGTCGAACACGCCGGCACCGTCGCCGCCGTATTGTTTCGGCACCGCGAGTCGCAGATAGCCGCTGTCGTGCAGCTCGCGATAGTTGTCGAACGGGAACAGTGACTGCGGGTCGGAGTGGTCGGCGCGTTCCGAGAAGCGCGCCGCGAGGTCGGCGGCGAGATGAATGATCGCCTGCTGACGCTCGGTCGGGTCGCGCAACCCCGGCATGTGCGGGGATACGGGTTTGCTCATGCCGCGTTGGTGTCCGGCTGCACCGGTTCGCCGAGGGTCTGCATCAGCCGGTTGGCATTGGCGAACATGGCAATGGCATTGGTCAGGTCGTGGATTTCCAGGTCGCTCATGCCGACGGCGCGCAGCGGCGCGAGATCGGCCACCGTCATCGCCGCCGGTTGGCGCGTCAGCCTGGCGGCATAGTCCACGATGGCGCGCAGTCGCGGTTCTAATGGCGCGTCAAGGCCCTGCTCATAGAGCGCGCGGATGATCTCCGGCTGCCTGGTCAGCTCGACGAAGCGCCGCGCATGCACGGACGAGCAATAGACGCAGCCGTTGATGATGGAGGTGACCACAGTCGCCAGCTCGCGTTCGGCACGCTTCAGGCCGCGCGGGACATACATCACGGCATGGAACAGCGGCGAACGCTCGGCGAGCGAGTCCACATCGTTGGCAAGTGTGCGGAAATAGGCAGAGCCAGCCTGCGGACTTGCCTCCAGCGCGGCGCGCTGTGCCGGCGTGGCGGTGTCGATTGTCACGGGCTGCAGCCACGATTCCCAATCAACGGCTTCCAGGGTGAAGCGTTTGGCTCTCATGTGGCTTGTCCTTGTGCGAGCAATGCCAGGCCGACAGCGGCGCGCACCTGATAGCTGACAAAGGCCACGAGCTGGGTCAGTGCGACGATATCGCGGTCGGTCAGTCCCACGGCGCGCAGGGCTTCGATATGCGCACGCGACGCGGTGCCGGGTGCCGTGGTGACGCGGGCAACGTGCCGCAGGATCGTCTCCCGCCTCTCGCCGTCCGCTGGCTCGCCGCGCTGCGCGAGCAAGCCGCGGTAATGCTGCGCCAGCGTGGGATGGCTGGACGCCTCGGCCACGCTGGCCGCGATCAGGGCACGCTCGGCGAGCGACAGGCCGCCAGGATCGGCGGGGCACAGCAGCACATCATAACTGCCCTGGGTGTGGCGGACGATGTCCGGACGCAGGGCGCGCAGGCGCGACAGCGTGGAGTCCGGCGCGACATCTATGATGGTTTCCAGCAAGTCGGGGGACGAGATAGCCATGCGATCTCCTGACGTTCGCAATGGCGAGAAAGAGGCAAATTTCGCGAGGCGACGCAAGAGCAGTACTGGCGGGAATGCCGCCTTTCGCCTGGTGCCGCGCACGGGAAGAGAATGGTTCCGTTTTCGCGTTTGCATGAACCCCGGATGCATTAACCGGTTACAGAAACTCCTTGCGCATTAACTGGTTAATGCACCACGCGGACCCGCTTGCCGTCCCGACCACGGCCATCGCAATATCCGTGACAGACCCTCCGCGTTGAGGCGCCGATGAACTGGGGCAGCATGAGCCGCGCCGCGCGCGATGCGGCTTACGACAATATCGCAGCGGTACCCGACAGTGCCGTGCTGAATGCGGCGCGGGCGGCTGACTCCGCTGCGTTGCGCGCGGCGCATCCGCAGCATCTGGACCTGCGCTACGGCCCGCGCGAGCGCAACACCTGGGATCTGTTCCCCGCCGCCGATCCGCACGCACCCTGCATCGTGTTCATCCACGGCGGCTACTGGCAGCGCAACCGCGCCGATCAGTTTGCCAATTTGATCGCGGGACCCTACGCGCATGGCTGGGCGGCGGCGCTGCCGGGCTACACGCTGGCACCCGATGCGTCGCTGACCGAGATCACGGCGGAGATCAACGCGGCGCTCGATTGGCTGGGCGCGCACGGGCCGGCGCATGGTATCGCCGGGCCGGTGGTATTGTCCGGCTGGTCGGCGGGCGGCCATCTGACGGCCATGTGCCTCGGCCACCCCCGTGTCGCTGCGGGACTGGCGATTTCCGGCATTTTCGAATTGGGGCCGCTGCGCGATACCGAGCTGAACGTGAAGCTGCGGCTCAGCGACGAAGAGATCGAGGCCCTGTCGCCGCTACGGCTGCCCGTGGTGCCGAAGCCGCTGGCGATCGCTTATGGCACGGCAGAGCTGTCGCCGCTGGTGTCCGACAGCCGCGACCTGCACGCGTACCGATCGGCGGCGCACGCCCCGGGCGCGCTTATTCCGGTGCCGGGGGCCAACCATTTCACCATCGTTCACGAACTGCGCGACGCGGACGGCCTGCTGACGCGGCATGTTCGGTTGCTGGTGTAGCTCGAGGCTGTCACTATCCGGCGCGCCACGCAGCGACTACCCGACGCGTAGCGCCGTGACGACCCGACGCGTAGCGCCGCGACGCCCCGACGCGTAGCGCCGCGACGACCCGACGAGTAGCGCAGCGACTACCCGATGCGCACCGCGGCCGCCGGGGATGTCCAATCTCCCCGGCGGCATTCGCAAGCCGCGCTATTGGATCGCCGTCAGTTCCCGCGCCCCGATCGCCTGCAGCGACTGCAGCCGGCGGAACAACACATCGGCTGGGATGTCGGAGGCGCCCGCTTCCAGGCAATCGGCGAACTTCTCATAAAGCTGTGCCTCGCTGAGCGGCCGTGACGCGTGGCCGGTGGCACGCGCGACCGGCTCGCCGGCGACCGTCTTACCGGAAGCGAGCTCCACCACGACCGAGTCGGTCGGCGCCCCGCCGGACAGTTCCGGGTCGTATTCCGTGGTCGTGACGATCTCGACCTTCCGCATCAGCGCCTGCACATCGGCGCGCTGCACGAATTCGTCGGTCAGCTCGCGCAGGCCCACGCGTTTGGCGATGATGCCGCTCGCCATGGCGAACTCCATGGAGAATTTCGCCGCCAGCCCCGTCCGCGGATCGTGGTTGCGCAGCACGGTCGCGAAATAGTCGCTGATATTGACGGTGACTTTCTTCACCTCCTCGGCGCGGATGGGACTGTTGGCGACCAGATCCAGCACGCAGTCGATGGCGCGGTGCGTGCAGTAGCAGGTGGGATATTTCTTGATGCCGATACCCTGCGACAGGATTGCCCATTCCTTGCCCGCACGGCACGCGCTGGTGCGGTCGGGGTTGCCCTCCACCGAGATCGCGCTGAGGAAGCCCTGCGAATGCTCTATCGCATCGGTGCTGGCGGTGAAGCCGGCCTCGGCGAGACGCGCGGCCATGATGCCGGCATGCGCCGCCTTGCCGGCATGGAACGGTTTCGTCATGGTACCGAAATTCGCCATCAGGCCACCGGCCTGCGACGCGCCGAGCGCGATCGCCTGCGCTGCCTTGTTGGCATCGAGCCGGCGCAGTGAGGCGCAGGCCGCGGCGGCACCGACCGCGCCATAGAGGCCGGTCGGGTGCCAGCCCTTCTTGTGCAACAGGCCGGTGTCGCGGCGGAAGCATTCCGCCCAGGCTTCGTAACCGGCGATATAGGCGACGATCACGTCGGCACCGGACGAGCCAAGGGTCTCGGCTTCCGCCAGGATGGCGGGCACGAGCACAGTGCTGGGATGGCCGCGCAGTCCGACATCGTCGTAATCGAGCGCGTGTGCCGCGGTACCGTTGATCCAGGCGACTTCGGGAGCAGGACCCTTGTCAGGGCCGAAGGTGATGGTGGCGGGGCCATCGCCGGGTGAGAGGAC
>Ga0335073_10013620_pt1 | contig 11408 bp, 10 predicted proteins | sample Lox_Sample_22_FD_207093 | JGI IMG/M metagenome (GOLD analysis project Ga0335073, IMG submission 207093) | Soil microbial communities from Loxahatchee National Wildlife Refuge, Florida, United States - Lox_Sample_2.2 | ecosystem: Environmental > Terrestrial > Soil > Wetlands | place: USA... | reverse complement strand
ACGGAGTGATGCGTACTGTTCTGGATGTGCCACAGCCTCAGGTGGCGTGACACCAGCGGGAATCTGGATAATGGTGGGAATTGGAGGTTCGGAGGAGAGGGTCATGAGCGGTGGGTAAAATTGGACGCCGTTCAACTCCAGAGATGACGGGTTAGAGCCAACTGAGATGTTGAGTATCAGGCTATTCTCGACGCCCTTTGTCCAGATGAAGCCGCCTTCGTGCGGTTGAGCGAACAAGCAGCCAGGGCAGGCGATCTCGATGATATTGGTGAATGGATGAAAGAGAGTGGTCGGTCCGAGTTCGGCATTGATATTCTCGAGTGCAACAGTCGACGGGATCATAATGGCATGGGCTCCTGCTGCGGCGAGGGCCAAGAGGCCGAGTGTCGACTTCATGTTGATGTGCTTCTGGCCGGGTGGCCACCAGGAGGAGCGGGTCTCTCAGAGCGTGTGGGAGTGGTAGAAGGTGAGGTAGACAGTTATGCCGGTCGTCGTTGTTACAGGTGATGAAAGGGAGATGGTGGAAGGAGGAAAGAAGGTGGTGTGTCAGGAGGGTGGGAGAGGCTTGGCGTTGAGGGATTACGTGGATGCCGGGGGCTGAAGGCTGGTGGTGATTGCAATGGCTGGTTTAATCACCAATAAATCAACGAGCATCGATCGGCTGCCAAGACCTCCTATTTACTGTATCGTACTGTATTCAAACACGTGACTACAATCTTACTTAGTAAGTAAGAGTTCTCTGTGTTCCATCTCGCGCCGCATCACCACCATGCCAATACCGTGCCGCCCAAGACATTGAGAACTTAAACCATTCATTCGATTACATTAATTCTAGATAATCCAGGCACGTCATATCCTGCCACCCAGCTCCTTTCGCCAGAGACTGTGCGAAGAGATGCGAAGAACAGAAGTTATCGCTGGCTACAGCTCATTTCGATTTTCTACTCCAGGCTGATTACCCGATGATGGAGACGAGGCAACGTTCCTGGCGTATATTCCCCCTGCGCCCGAAATTGGACAGCATTGCCCAGGCTCTGCTGCTGTCCAAACCTGTGGTTTATCGAAAACGATCGAACCATCGCCTGAGACGAAACCCCAATCGCTGATCCCTGTAGAGTGGTAGAAAATAAATTGTCAGTAGAAGTCGACTCTAACTAACCGCTCACAGCAAGAGCTCGAATATCAAGATCCAATGATAGATTAGCAACTGATAGTGAACACCACTTACATGCTCCCTGGCGTATCCACATGCCCGAACTGCTTCCATATGGACCACCGGTTGGCTGATTACTGTTGTCTATCTCAACGGCACCAGCGAAATCCTGGCAGTCGAGATCGAAGTAGCTAGTCAACATGATATAGTCAGCGTCTTCGCCTCGACCAGTGGTACTTTTGGTACGTCAACGATGGAAGAGGTGGTCATACAAGTTAACAGTGCTGGAGAGTTCCTGCGGTGAACCTTCTTGTGCCAAACCGCGGACAGCGAGGACTAGGATTATCAGTTGGCTCAATATGCGCATGTTGGATATCTTATATGGATCAACGGTGACAGCGTATTTATTGGCTAGGCTCAGAGATAAGAGTGCCAGAAAAAAGGTATATGGCGAGAACGTAGCTTCCGCTCAACAAAAGCTGTAAGTAGTACCGTTCGAAGAGCGAAATCTCAAACAGATATTCTCTTCGATAATAGTAACAATATTATTCCTCATCGTTGTCTTAATGGAATACCAGATGATGTTATAACAATCTCGTGCGGCTGAGTAATTTTTAGTAAGTTTAGCCGTTGTGGGTTGCCTACCTAGAGGTAAGTCCATGTACGGAATAGTCATGCTGACATTGGCGAATTACCTCGATGCACAGATGAGCCGAGAACAATGGCGCAACAAGGCAGCCATACTCTCGTACTGTGGGTATCAGGCATAAATACCCTATTGTTAGCGGGCTGGATTGCTCATTCCTTCACACAGAGAGCTTTTGAAACTGAACGGTTCGAAATGGTCAAAGTTCAAGGCTCAACCTCTCTGTGCCAACTGCTTGTCATTACATCTCTCTATGAACATGCTAGGCTCATACTTCGCTGAATTGAAATGGTATTTGGTTGTTGGTGGGTCATAAGTCGTTCATAATGGCCGTCGAATGGTTAATTCGTACAAGTGTGCAATGCAAAATAAAGTCCATGAACCACCACACAGAACATATCTAATCGCTGAACGTTCACGGTATCGAAATCGTAGAGCCATGGGACAGTGTTGCGAGAAGACATTTCAATATTTGCCACCAGGCGTGGCCACTGATCCCATGTACTCGTCTTCGAATTTCACATATATCAATACCCGCGCCTGCGATCAATGATGGTTTCTTTCTCATAGAAACGGTCTTCACGATCGATCGGTGGACGTGGCAAACGCGGATCTTGCCGTTCCCATTCCATCTCGCGAATGCGTCTGCGACGGCTACGACGAATTTCATCAGATAGGTCAACGAGCTGGAGGATATCTTCCTATAAGACCGTCAGTGGAGAAGACTTAGAAGTTGAAACGCAAACTACTCACGTAGCGCAGATACTCCATCACATAATAAAAGTACTCCGTTTCTTCGTACTCGTAGCCCATGTATTCAATGGCGTCTTTGGAAACGAGGTCCTTCGTGATCTCTGTCCACATTTCACTTTTCCTTGTCCTGCCCACTTCTCCTGCTCTCGGTGCAACAATGATGCGACGGTCGTCAACAGTATCAGGAGCTCCAAGGCCATAAGGTGTGTCGAATTCGCGCTCTCCGTCTACAAATCTACTTCTGCGAACGCCGTTGTATCGTGACCATGTGACTTCTTGGGTGCCACCTCCCACGCCGTCCATTCGAACGCGTTCAGTTCCAGGCGGAACGTCGACAATAGACCAGTCACGGGTCGCGCCGTTGTATGCCTCGCCGGGATACGCTCGCTCCAAGGCTCGACGATTGTAATAGTCAGCTTCAAACTCGACAGGATCATCGTAGTAGCGGCGGCGTGGAGGTTCCATTGAGCGTGATCGAGCGACGATTTCGTCGTCACGGACAGAACGAGTATCGAGTCTATCAACATCCCGGGTTTTCCGCTCGATTTTGATCTCTTCCCCTTCGCCGCGGCCATTGCCACTACTAGGATTCACAGAGTTAGTTGCGTTTCGTGTAAATACAATCCTGTCGTGTCCATACCGTCGCTTGATTTCAATCTCCGTACTCTGGACTTTCTCCTCCGGAGGCGGAAGAGGGAGATCTGGACTAGGAGGACGTGCACGCTCAACATCTGCGGTAATGTAAGCTTCCGACTGAACCTAGAAATCCAAAGATGATTACCGTGTTCAATGTGTCGATGGTGAGTGATAATATCCTGGCGGATTTCTTGATGAATCGGTGGACGGATGATTGGCGGTGGTGGCTCAGGACTTGGTGTACGTTCTTTGCGCTCGCGGATGATAATTTCCTCGCGCTCGACCGAAGGCCGCCGCGGTGGCGATGGGCTGGGAGATGGACTCGGTGGTTGTCGACGACGTATGATGAATTCTTCCCTTTCTCGCGCAACCACATTGCCACGAGGTGGTGGTGGGAGACCGCGGTCGGGACCGCGAGAGCGCTCGCGAATCACGATTTTCTCGCGTTCCTCAGAGACCTCGCGAGGCCGAGAAGAGCGAACGGAACGAGTGTCATCGTCGCGAGTAGTTTGGCGGATAAGCACTTCTTCTCTGTCAACTTCGCGAGGCCGAGACGAACGAACAGAGCGAGTATCGTCATCACGAGTGGTTTGGCGGATAAGCACTTCTTCCCTGTCAACTTCACGAGGCCGAGAAGAGCGAACAGAGCGAGTGTCGTCATCACGAGTGGTTTGGCGGATGAGCACCTCCTCTTTTTCAACTTCGCGGCGTGGAGAAGGTCGATGTGATCGAGGGCGTTCGACATCATTTGTTCGAATGGTGATTTCTTCCTTTTCAACTTCTCGTCTGGATGGACGTCTCTCGCCTTCTCCACGTCGAATGACGACCTCTTCTCGATCAACTTCTCTTTCGCGTGGCATTGGGTAAGGAGACCTCTCGGTCCGTATAGCGCGGACATCAATCTCTTCTCGCTCGACTTCCCGCTCGCGCGGACGTGGACGCGGCGGAGGACGATCGTCTCGTCTGATTTCGATTTCTGTTTCCCTCTCCTCTTTACGTAGCCGAGGTCGACGTTCTCCTTCTCTCCTCTCGATGAAAACTTCGTCCCGCTCAACTTCTCTATCTCTTTCTCGAAGGCGCGGCGGCGGCGGTCGACGGTCATCTTCGCGCATGATCACCTCTTCTCTCTCGACCTCTCTTCTTACCGGTCGTCTGGATGTGGCATTGCTTCTGACGCTCCTCGTATCGTCGAAATTGACTTCACGCTCCTCGGTCCTTTCTCTTACAACCAGGGGACCTGATGAGTTGCGGCCGTAGCCATCGCGGAGGAAGTCTGGTTGGGATCGGACACGGGTGAGTTCGACGTCGCGTTCCTCATACTCACGAGTTGAGCGGCGAGGACCTCGCTGGTAGAAGTCTTCCCGTTCTTCGTAGTAGTCGTCGGGGGGGTAGTCGCGCCGTCGTCGGGACATGGCCGGTGAGGCTGTTGGTTTATCGCGCAGCGGCAATCAGCTATCTGAATCTTCGCGGGTGGTAGGAAGGTTATGAGAAGCGGAAGAGGGTCGGTCAGGCAGTGAATCAGAGTTGACAGTGGCTCCGTTGAGATAGAAAGAAGTAGCTCAGCCTCAATAACGGGTGCATACGATATGTGCGAAGTTGGAGGTGACGGAGAGACAAGTGACGACGGCGCGCGGCAGGGCGGGAGCGGGCACGCCGGTTTGACAGGCTAAAGGAAGACCGAAAGTGTGAGTGGGCGTACTGGTGCTTTCCCAGTTTGCAGCTCAGCCAATCAATAGGGGATAATTCGACTCAGCACAAAGCAAACCCAGCAGTAAGAGTGAGACAGCAGGCGGGAAGCCACTGAGCTACCGTACAGCTGGGGTCCTCTGCGGTTATCGTATGGGAAAGTCTTGGAAGGGCAGAAATCGTGGATGGCAACCTTGCAACCGAGTAGTGAGTAATTATGCGTGTGACGTCAGCGAAAGAAGGCATTACTTCAGAGATGCACGATAAATGATCGTTTCAGAATGAAAGGCCAGAGCAATCATCGTCAAGTCTCTTCGTTTATGGTTGCTATAATGCACTTTTGACGCCTGCAACGGGATGCAGTCACTCATTCATGCGGCCTCTCAGCAACCAACGGCATGGTTTGCGAAGCCACTTCCACCTTCCCAATGATCAATCTGGTACGATGAATGTAGTGAAAAAGCCTACGTATATGTAGCCATAAAATGATATTAGGAGAATAATCAGGTTTGACAAGTTGAGAAAGCCACGGCTCAGCCCAGAAATTTGGCTCTGGCTCCTATCCGACGGGAGATCAACCCGCCTACGTCTGCAGTAAAACTCCCTAATCTGACCACCAAAGACTGCCCGTTCGACGACCGATTCCGAGAATCATTTCCTGGTTCACTCCGTCGCACCCGGATTTCTCCTTCTACGGCTTCTCGAGTCAGCAAATCTATAAAGTACCTAGTTTAGCGAGAAAGATCTCTGCAGTATCAGGTGATTTTCACACCGGACTGTCTTAGGATGCAAGGCTTTATGTACCATGACGCTTCTGTTCAATGGGCATCGTAACCTTGGATTTTACTTTGTCATGGCGTTGGTAGTTTATTCACCTTCAATGTCCTGACGACAGAGCTTTATTTTCAATTATTCAGGCATCTGGAATGTCCGATTCCAGATGAATTCTCATTCAATCTTGTTTCCTTTCGCGCGAGCTGTGTCGTGCAGGGTAGCCTTCTACGAAGAACAACGGCAAATTGAATTGAGAATCCATCATTCATTTGTTTCTTTCACAGTGATAGCAAGCCCAGTGAGATACAGAGTTCGAAACTGGGATATTTGGACGTATTTGCACTGCTATTGCTTGATTCTGCTACTGAAGAAGCTTAATGTCATGAGCCAGACCCGAGTTTTTCCACCACAACGTTTGGGATGTATCGTAGGTTCCTTCAAAGGTGCTCTGTACTTTACGTACCGGAATGCTACACGTCCTTGCGTTCAGGTTTACACATACATGGACACATTAAAAGTTACTTAACTTCACAACGGCTCCCGCCTATGGCTTCCTCTTCAGCTACATCCCCCACGGTAGAGGATGACTTGATCCCAATTTCCCCGCTATTCTCATTTGCTTTCGGCGGCTTGGTTACGTCAACGGCGTAGCCCTGTAAAGGCCTAGCTTATCTGGCATGGCTGAGATCCGAAGGATGGGTCTTTGGAATCCTTTGTACTTCGTTTCGTACGAAAAGCACGATCCGGATTCGCTGGCCTTTATAAGATTCAGCTGTTCTGTTATCCTACATGCACCTAGAGCCAGCCTCATGTTGATAACAATCCTCCAACGGACCTAACCCCAAGTACGGACATCATTTCCTCAATGTCGCTCGGAGAGTCCGTTGCTCGCGTGCTTTCAGCCATCCTTGGATCCAACCCGACGCCCCCGCGCGCCCAGCAACGAGGCCAGAGCGCCGAAGCCAAGAATTGTGGTCGACTTGTGGCATCCTCAGCCGCCTTCATTGGCCCGTGAACATCCAGTTTTTACGGACTCTGCATCTTTCGCTGGTTACACCTCTTCGATCCTCTTAGCTTCCGTCCTGTGCGGCACCAGCTGTTAGCGGAACTTTTCCTTATCATAGGGGTGGCATTTCAACTGCTGATCACTGGTTAGCTTCTTGAGCTGCCCAATCTTAAATGCGGGCCTTTGCCGCTCTTTAAGCCTTTCCTTTGCATAGCCTTCTCTCTTCTCTTTGATTAAAAAGGCTTGGTATCGTCTTGCGGTGTTTTCTCTTGCCCGCAGCTTTGTCGACCACTGCTTTCGACAAAGTAAACGGCTTTTATCCTTGATATTAGGGTAGTGATATCCGTACATGCATCCATTGCCACCTCGCGAACCCGTATTTCTCCTTCATACCTGCTCGAAGCGTGTGCTTCGAACTCGCAAGTGGCGCAAGAGCAACTTCAGGTTTCGATCGTGAATTGCCAAACGAATTGAAAGGAAATTGATCCAACATGACCGACGTACTTCAAGCCAACGAAATCAGCGTCCCTCGGAGGGCCAGCGTCGGCGCGATCGAACTTCGAGATGAAAAAGGTCGACGCAGGACTGTTCAACTGGAGGATCTGAACGCTGCTGATCGTGAGCTTGCGGAGAAGTTTGGATACAAACCGGTCAGCAAATGATCATCGGGCAAACATTTTTGACATCCTTCCATCTGACATCAGCAAGGTCTTCAAACGCGAATTCGGATACCTATCCACCTTCTCATTTGCTGTCTCGATCAGCGGTCTGTTTTCAACTGTCACAACGACCTTTTCTTATCCGCTCTATGCTGGTGGTTCTGCCTCCGCGGTTGTACGTAATGTTTTCGTACAGAGACTAAAAGCTATGCCGTCTGCTTGATCCTAATGCCTCCCTCTATCGAAGACAGATTTCAAGTCTAATGCTACCAATTGCATATCAGAAAGTATATTCGAAAGGCGAAGGTTTCATGCTCGGCTCGGCTCGTTGCTTTTCCTGTTTGCCTTTGAATCCTGCACATGTTCGCTAACATCTTTCCCAGTGGTGCTGGCTTATCAGTGGTGCAGGATGCATGTGTATCGCGTGTTCAGTTGCAGAACTTGTCTCTGTAAGTCGTCTCATTTAATTTTTTCCAGCGACAATCGTCGTTGTAATTTCTTATTTGTCATTCCCGCTGTTGAACTGCCAAATTTGGTGCCCCACTACCTTCGAACTCTCAGCCTTGCGCCGCTGAATCATCACCCACTATTCCTCATCCACCCATCGGATGGAGAACTAACTTTCAAAGGCGTATCCCACGTGCGGTGGGCTTTACTATACGGTTTCACGTCTTGCTCCTAAACGATGGGTTCCGGCGATCTCATGGTTCGTTGGTTGGATTAACTTGCTTGGTCAGGTAGCAGGTGTTGCATCTTCCGAGTATGGTTCGGCCCAGATACTGCTTGCTGCTGTTTCGATGGCAAGAGACTTCAACTACGTCCCATCAGTCGGCGCAACTATCGGCGTTATGGCTGCGCTTACAGTCCTTTGCGGCATCGTTAATTCTCTCTCGACAAAGTGGATGGAGCGAATGACCAAGACCTATGTCATTTTCCACGTGTTGGTCCTCGTTTCCTGCAGCATTGCTCTTCTAGCGAAAACACATCCTAAGAACGATGCGAAGTATGTCTTCACGAACACTGATTCCACGTCCGGATGGAGTCCAGTTGGCTTCTCGTTTCTATTTGGATTCCTGTCAGTGTCCTGGACGATGACAGACTACGATGCGACTGCGCATATCACCGAGGAGATTTCTGAACCTGAGATCAAAGCACCTTGGGCCATCTCTTGGGCAATGGGATTCACTTATGGTGCTGGTTGGCTCTTCAACGTCGTTCTTTGCTTCTGCATGGGTAATCCCGCCACTATCCTTGCTTCACCAATCGCTCAGCCTGTAGCTCAGATCTTCTACAACTCGCTTGGCAAGAGCGGCGGTATCTTCTATACCGTCTGCGCCTTCATTATCCTACAGTTCGTGTGCTTCACTGCGACTCAAGCGCTCGCTCGAACCTTCTTCGCTTTCTCCCGCGACAGGCTTATTCCAGGATCGAAGATATGGACTATCATTGACCGTCGCACCGGTACACCCCTCTATGCTGTCTGGATTACCGTTTTCTGGTGCATAGTCATCAACCTGATCGGCCTTGGTTCGTACGCCGCTATTTCCGGAGTGTTCAACATCTGTGCCATCGCCCTCGACTGGAGTTACTGCATCCCGATCTGGTGCAAGATTCTATTCAACAAGTTCGAGCCAGGCCCGTGGACCATGGGCAAGTTCGGCATCTTCGTTAACGTCTGGGCTTGCCTTTGGACGCTCTTCGTCAGCATTATTTTCATCTTGCCGACCGTTCGCCCAGTTACTGCCCAAACCATGAACTACGCCTGCGCGTTCTTAGGTGCCATTACAATTGCCGCCCTTGGGTACTGGTACATTGGTGGGAGGAAATGGTACGTTGGTCCGCTCATCGAGGCAGAGATTATCCCGGATACAGGCTCTCAGGATCAACCTGCTGGCGAAAAGGAGAAGGAATTTGAGTACGGCCACGAGTGGCCGCACCATGAGATTTAAGTTCTGATTAGGCTTCAATTGGTTGGATTATGGAAGCGGAAAGTTGTTGGACACATTCACTTCTCTTAAAGACGTCGGAAAACGCTCAGTTCTAAATTGCTTACCCTTGCGCATGCTTTGATACCATTTGGTGTCATGTAATTAAAACAAGCCAGAATAAAGCCCAGAATGTATGTCAATAGGAATATATTCTCTCTTCCCTCCTCAATTATCACGTAGAGCTAGATATCAAACTATGAAGTGAAGCACAAGATCTTGAAGGTGCAAAGTAGCGTTTTGGTCGTTGCTGTGCCCATCTTTTGACGGGTCATTCCATCTTCCACCGCATCCTACGGATCTAGGAAGAAACTACACTCTCATGAATCTCTCCTTTACAGGCAAGAACAACTCATCGACGGTAACAGTACGCTCAATCATACCCTGCTCATGCAAATGGCGCATCAGGGCCTCGAGCGTTTTGCGGTTCGCCTCAACACCATACGGCCACGGATCGTCGCCAAACACCTGCTCAATCTCATCCAGCTCGCTCCCCAACCACGGCAGCATGAACTGCAGCGCAGTCAGCAGGCGCATGCGCTTGCGCATGATCTCCTTGCTGTCGTTGAGCGCGTTGAACAACGTGGTAGCGGCCCAGCGGTGCTCCTCGTAGAACTCCCGCCGCAGCACCACCAGGTGCATGATCGGGAAGATGCCCGTCTCACGGTAGTAGCGCTTCTCGCGCTCCTTGAAGTCCGGGAAGAGCCGCTGCACGTGCGCCGCCTTGCCCAGGCAGTCTGGCAGGTCGGCGCCGATCGTCGCCGCGATTTCGCCCGCCTCGAGGAGCTGCCCCAGCGATTTGGAGGATGTGTTGGTGCTGATGTTGATGGGCTTCAGCGTTGGCAGGGCCGAGGGCTTGCCGTGTGGTTTGCCGGCGGCCGCGTCTTCCATTGCGCCTTGGATCCACTGCACGTTCGAAAGGTCGACGCCCATGTGCTCGAGTAGGCCCCGGATCCAGACAGCGGCCGTCATGGTATAAAGCTGCACGCCGATCTTCGCGCCTTCAAGGTCTTTGGGAGATTTGACCTTGTTGGTGTTCACGACGATGAAGCTGTGCCGGAAAGAGCGTGATGGAAAGACAGGAATGGCGACGAACTTCCTGTCTCCGGCCACATATCGCGTGATATACTCGGACGACGATAGTTCTGATGCATCGAATTCCAGATTTCCCACCATGCGGTCAAATACATCTCGCGGATGGTTGATTGGAAGAAAGTTGAGGTCTATTCCCTCTGGCTGAACGTCTCCAGAATAGAGCGGAACCATGCGATCCGTAAGACCACAGGCGAACGTCAAAGGAAGCTTGCCCATGACTTTATGTAGGAGTGTAAGAAGAGTACGTTAGAGTGCGAGTGAAAACTTTCCCTTGCTCTTATAGAAGATTCGTCAGGTCAACAGTAGGAGTCCAAGGTTTTCTATCACCAGACTCCAAACCACATGATTCTCGTCTACAAGGTCATATACAACCACAATCAGCCGGTGTCGGCACCCTTAAGCCATTCGAATTGCATAAAAGGAGCGGGGAGCTGGGAGTGGATACGTGCTCTGCTCAGCACTTGATCATCCTATTTCCCCGTTCGAAGCGGATGGCAGCATCCGATATGTGTCTATATGCTTAGTTGCTACTTTATATTGGAAGCCAGAGGGTCCTTTCTCAGTTATAAGGCAGCACGAAAGTGTTCAACAGTCCGTACAGAGTACAGCAAAAGACGAATATAATAAAAGAGAGTTCGAACGGGTTATTAATTCACATGGGCACTAAGTCATGCAAGGTTAACGTCTTGCCATATCAGGCAACCATCTCTATCCCTGTCCCATGGGTGACTTTGTTCTTTCTATGCGACGCGTATCGTGCCTTCAAACAGTCCCATTTCTCATTCTCTTGACAATTCATCTACGTCGCCATTCAATTCTTCGTCTTCTTCAGCAACTCCACGTGACTGGTGACGATGATGACCTTGGCAAGCATCATACTCCTCTACCGACGGAGGCGTTTCGGCGTCCGCTTTTCCCCGCCTTGATTTCTCACAATTAACCGACACTTTCCTCCGAAGGAGCGCGTGCGCGTTAGGGAGTCACTGCTACCACGTATGGCAAATATCTTCAATTT
>Ga0335073_10013619_pt1 | contig 11408 bp, 10 predicted proteins | sample Lox_Sample_22_FD_207093 | JGI IMG/M metagenome (GOLD analysis project Ga0335073, IMG submission 207093) | Soil microbial communities from Loxahatchee National Wildlife Refuge, Florida, United States - Lox_Sample_2.2 | ecosystem: Environmental > Terrestrial > Soil > Wetlands | place: USA... | reverse complement strand
CCACAGTTCTCCGTTCTTAAGCCGCCAGGCAGCCGGATGACCCCCGCTGCTTGCTTCATTCACCCTCATTCCGTCGGCGATGCCGTAGGACTCTACAGCTGGCTCCGACCCACTGCTGTCCAGATAACGGTTCAGATCGTAGCGATTCGTGCGGAAGATCCCGTTATTCGAACTCATCCACAGGTTGCCACGGGAATCTTCGAGAATGCCGTAGATGGTCTCGGGCATGTCGTTAGCGGAAACGGCACGGAAAACGCCGTTATGCCAGCGGCTCAAGCCCCCCCCGATTGTGCCGATCCACAGGGTGCCGTCCGCGTCTTCGTGCAGCACGGTTACGGTGTGGCTGGGCAGGCCGTCCTTCTCTGTGAAGTTGGTAAACCTGCCGTTGACAAAGTGCGTGAGGCCGTCCAGAGTGCAGATCCAAAGGGAGCCATCGTGCGCTTGCAGAATTGCCCCGACGAAATCGCTGCCCAGCCCGTCGGTGGCCGTATAGGTCATGACCTTGCCGTCCTTCAATTCGGAGAGACCGCGTCGTGTTCCAATCCATAGCGAACCCTGCCTATCGAAGGAGAGCGACCGCACAAAATCGTCAGCAAGGCCATCGGCGGAGGTGAATGCGGTTACCTTGCCGTTATGCAGACGATCGAGACCATCAGGCGTACCGAGCCATAGATCGCCGTCAGGAGAGCTAGTAATCGCCAGAACCACGTTGCTCGAGAGGCCGGTTGCCGTGGTCAGAGCTGTGAAGCTATCCTGACCGCCGCGGTCGAGATTGCGACGATCGAGACCGCCTCCGCTGGTGCCCAGCCACACGACGCCCTTCTGGTCCTGATAGACCGAGCGTATGTAATCGTTGGAGATGCCGTCCCGCGCGGTGTAGGTCGTGATGGCACGGTCACGGAGAACGTCGAGGCCGCCAGATTCAGTCCCCAGCCAGAGATTGCCTTCGCGGTCTTCAACGATGGCAAGGACCCGGCTGCTCGAGAAGCCTTGTTTTGGCGTGAATGCTTCGATCGTTCCGTTGACGACCCGAGCGATGCCGGATTCCGTTCCGGCCCATACCGCCCCTTCACGATCGCAAACAAGCATCTGGATCGCCCCTGTATCGAGGCCGCTCCGGCCAGCGAACGCGGTGATTCGCGCGCCGTCGTAATAAGCCAGGCCGGTGCCAGTGCCGATCCATACAGTACCGGTTCGATCGACAGTGAGAGCGGCAATGTTGTTGCTCTCAGGCGAACTGCCTGCTGTTGTCATTGGGTCGCATTTGCCAAGAGCGCAGACCTCAAGCCCGTTGGACAGGCCCGCCCACAGGCGGCCCGTCTTATCGAGTGCCATCGCCTGTATCGTTGTCGGCTGGCCGAGCGGCTTGAAGCGAACCGGCTCACCGGGGAGAGCCTCGAACAGTCCCTCAGAGGTGCCGAGCCAAAGGGAGCCGTTCGAGCCGTCAACCATGCGGCTGGTTTCATCCAGAGGCGGGATGTCCTGCAGGGATTCGAATTGCGCGCCATCAAAGCGGGCGAGTCCCGCTGAGGTAATCGCCCAGATCGTACCATTGCGATCCTCGTGCAGCGACCACGCGATGCCTGGCTGAGGACCGCCCGGGAGGGCCACGAATTCAAAATGCCGCTTGCGATATCGGGTCACGCCACTGGAAGTGCCAATCCACAGATCGCCCGACCTGTCCTCAAGCAGGCTGTAGATGAGATCGCTGCCGAGTTGCGGGGTGTTCTTGCGTGTGAAGACTGCGAATTTCACTGAGTCGAAGCGAACAAGGCCGCCCTCGGTCGCCAGCCAGATGTAGCCGTCCGTGGTTTGCGCTACCGCATGAACGGTATTTTGCGGCAATCCGCTGTCGGTTTGCCATGACTGGTAACCGTAATGCCGCAGGCTCTGGTGTGGATCGAGAGCAAGGCCCGAACCAGCCGCCAGAAGCAGCGCAATTAGAAGAGCTGCCTCCCATGGAGCCCATCGGCGGGAAACTCGCATACTTGTCCGAATACTACACATCAGAGGATGCAAACGAATATCCATCAACAGGTTGAGACGGTTTTCCCGGACAGTGACGCTTCTTTATCAGCTTTCCGGTCTTTTCCATTTAGGATTTTGTTTCGACATTCTCACTACCCGTTAAAGGAGAACACTTGATGATTCAATCTTGGGGATACGCCGCGCAAGAGTCCACGACGCCGTTAGCTCCGTTCAGGTTTCATCGCCGTGATCTGACCGAGAAGGATGTCTCGGTGGAGATTGAGTTCTGTGGAGTTTGCCACTCGGACATTCACTCGACACGCAACGAGTGGGGCAATGCGCTTTATCCCATGGTGCCGGGGCATGAGATCGTCGGGAGGGTGACTGCTGTCGGTGCGGGAGTGACGAGATTCAAGGCCGGTGACCGCGTGGGTATCGGTGTGATTGTGGACTCATGCCGCAGATGCGCAAGTTGCAAGGCTGGAGAGGAGCAGTACTGCGAAGTTGGCGCCACTCTTACTTACGGGGCGAAGGACAAGTACGGCGAACTGACGCAAGGAGGATACGCGAACAACATCGTTACCGACGAGCACTTCGTTCATCGCGTATCGAAGGAACTCGATCCAGCGGGGGTGGCGCCGCTGCTCTGCGCGGGAATCACGACGTATTCACCGTTGCGCCATTGGGAGGTGGGCCCGGGAAAGAAGGTGGGCGTAGTAGGATTGGGCGGCCTGGGGCACATGGGACTGAAGTTTGCTCATTCCTTCGGCGCGCACGTGGTACAGTTCACGACTTCGCAGTCAAAGGTTGCAGACGCAAAGCGCTTGGGAGCCGACGAGGTCGTGCTGTCGAACGACGCGAATGCAATGGCCAAGGAAGCGAACAGCTTCGACTTTATACTCGATACTGTTTCGGCGGTACACGATCTGAATGCGTATCTGCCCCTGGTCAAGCGCGATGGTGTTTATTGCCAGGTTGGACTACCCGACCAGCCACCGACGATCTTCATGGGGAACCTCATTTTCAAGCGCCGGAATCTCTCGGGCTCGATCATCGGGGGCATGGCGGAGACGCAAGAGATGCTTGACTACTGCGCCGCGCACAACATCGTGTCGGACGTGGAAATAATTCCGATTGAGAAGATCAACGAAGCCTTCGAGCGTGTGGTGAAGGCCGACGTCAAGTACCGGTTCGTGATCGATATGTCGTCGCTGAAAAAGCCTTAAATGCACTAGACGCTGACAACTTTTGAAGAGGCAGTCGCTTCTGAATGTGAGGAGGAAAGAAGCATGCCATCCAAGAAGACCAGTTCGAAGAAGAGCGCGAAGAAGAGCTCCGCGAAAAAGACCAGCTCTAAGAAGTCGAGCGGCAGGAAATACAGCCCAAAGGCTTCGAGCTCCGTCGAGCGTGAAATGAAGGCGATGAAGCAGGGAAAGCTCAAGTCCGGGCGCAGCGGCAAGAAGGTGACAAACCCAAAGCAGGCTATTGCGATCGGATTGTCTGAGGCCCGCAAGAAGGGAGCCAAAGTGCCCCCTCCAAAGAAGAGCTCTTCGAAGAAATCCGCGAAATCGTAAAGGAGGTGACGTTAGTCGCTCTTGCTTGCGGTTGATGTACTGCCGGCTCCTGAAGAGGAGCCGGTGCTGTTTGTCCCCGACGATGCCCCATCCGACGACGGCTTGGCGCTATCGGCGGGGGCAGATTTCTCGCCGCCGGTTTTTGAGTCGGAGGCAGGCGCCTTCGCGCTGCCCTTCCCGGCATAGTCATTCACATACCATCCGGCGCCTTTGAACTGGATCGCCGGCGCGGAGATCAGGCGCTCGACCTCGGCCCCGCACTCGGGGCACTCCTTTTCCTCGGGCGCACTGAAGCTCTGAATTTTCTCGAAGGTATGACCGCATTTCTTGCAGCGGTATTCGTAAAGGGGCAAGGCTAAGTACTCCTCAGAGAGTTACAAATCTATTCTACCGAGACGGGCTGAAATTTCTCCCCGAGGCTGGCGACGTGCACCTCGGAGATGGCCTCTACGCCACGCAGCGCACGCAGCACAGACTCGGTTATCTCTCCATCGACCTGAACGACCGCCAAGGCGGTTCCGCTCGGCGCAACGCGGTCTCCATTCGCACGACCGAGCGCGAAGTTCGCAATGTTGATGCGGTGGTCGCCAAGAATGGTGCCGATGCGGCCGATGACACCCGGGACATCCTGGTTGCGGATGGTAAGGACGGTGCCTTCGAGTGGTGCCTCGATGTCGATGCCGTCGAGGCTGAGCAGACGTGCGGAGCTTCCATGCAGCACGGTGCCGCTGGCGGCAACGTCGCCCGAATGCGTGTGGATGGTGAGCTTGAGAACATTTCCGGCACCGCCAGAAGCTGTCGGCTTCTTCTCTTCGAAAATGCGGATGCCGCGCTCCTGGGCCACCGATGCCGCGTTAATGCGATTCACACCCTCGGCATGGCCGAAGACTCCTTCGATGGCGCTGTTGCGGATCAGGTCGGTTTTGGCTTCCGAGATGCGTCCGTTATAGGTGACCTTGACGCTCTCGATGCCTCCAGCCTGGAACTGTGCGAGGAAAGAGCCCAGCCGGTCGGCAAGCGTGATGTAAGGTGCGAGCTCGAGATACTCCTCATGCGAAAGCGAGGGAAGATTGACTGCGTTCTGGACAACGCCCAGCTTGAGATATTCGCGAACCTGCAGGGCGATCTGGACGCCGACGGCTTCCTGGGCCTCTGCGGTCGATCCCGCGATGTGCGGTGTGAGAACCACCTTGTCGGCCGCCCCGTTTTCCAGTTTTAGTAAAGGCGAGTCCTTCGGCGGCTCCTGATGGAACACGTCGAGCGCCGCGCCCGCGACGCGGCCGTTTGTCAGAGCCTCAGCCAGCGCCGGTTCATCGATCAACTCACCTCGCGCACAGTTGACGATACGCACGCCCTTCTTCATCTTCGCGAGATTTTCCCGGTCGATAATGCCGGCCGTTTGCGGCGTCAGTCCTACATGCAGGGTGAGATAGTCTGCCTCGCGAAAGAGCTGGTCAGTCGAGACGAGCTGGATTGAATGTTCGCGTGCGATCGAGGCAGAAACGAAAGGATCGTGCCCGATAACCTCCATGCCGAAGCCGCGAGCGCGTCGAGCGACCTCCAGCCCAATGCGGCCAAGGCCCAGCACACCCAGCTTCTTGCCGCGGAGCTCCACGCCCTGCAAGGACTTCTTCTCCCACTTGCCGGCATGCATCGTCGCGTTAGCCCTGGGGAGCTGCCGCGCCAGCGCCAGCATCATGCCCAGGGTAAGCTCGGCCACGGCGATTGCGTTTGCGCCGGGAGTATTCATCACAACGATGCCGCGACGCGTGGCCGCATCGGCATCGATGTTATCCACCCCTACTCCAGCACGGCCGATAACCCGCAGTTTTGGCGCGGAGGCCATCAGCGCATCATCGACCTGAACGGCGGAGCGGACAACGAGGCCGACCGCGTCGGCAATCTCCGCTGCAAGGCCGTTCCTGATCTGATCGTGGGTGACGATTCGCCAGTCAGGTTCACTTTGGAACACAGCAAGCGTAGCGGGAGATACCTTCTCCGCCAGCACAATCTTCATTCCTGCCCCTCTTTCGGTTTGGGAGACACGGCCGTCTCTCCGTTTATCGTGCGGAGACGGCCTCGATCAGTTCAGTTTTCGCCGAGTGTGATTCGCCCGCGAAGACCCTCTGAGCGGCAGCCAGTGCCTCGCCAAACTCAAAACCGGGGATCTTCAGGGCGCATACCGCTACCTGCTCAAGCGCGCCGATGATGGCAATCGTGTCCATGTAGTCGAAGAGGCCGATGTGGGCGACGCGGAAGATCTGTCCCTTCATCTCGCCCTGCCCATTGGTGAGTACCGCACCGAATCGGTTCTTCAGTTCCCTGACGATGACCCCCGAATCGACTCCGGCAGGAGGCAGCACGGCGGTTGCTGCGGCTGCTGGGGAGTCCGGCGCGAAGAGCCGCAGTCCCATGGCTTGTACAGCAGCGCGGGTCATGGCCGCGCACTTTTCGGCGTTGTCGATCAGCGCGTCGCGTCCAGCCGCGAGATCACCGCCTCCCTGCGCCGCGATGAAGTCCAGAGCCGCGCCGAGCCCGGCGATGAGGGCAACGGCTGGAGTGTAAGATGACTCGCCCTTATGGGCATTCTTGCGCTCCTTGCGAAGATCGAAGTAGTAGCGTGGATTGAGGGCAATCTCCATCGCATCCCATGCGCGGTCGCTCACGGAAAGGTAAGCAAGACCAGGGGGAATCATGACCGCCTTTTGGGATCCGCCGATGATGACGTCCACGCCCCAGCCGTCTACGTCGAAATGAGTGGTGCCCAGGCCGGTGATCGCATCGACGACAAGCAGAGCGCCGCTGCCGGATTCCTTCAGGAGGCGGGCGACGCCTTCAACATCGTGGCGCACGCCGGTAGAGGATTCGGTCGCCTGCATGTATACAGCACGGGTTTCGATCTTCAGGGCCTTGCGAACCTCGTCCAGAGAGAAGGTCTGTCCGTAGGGCGCCTTTACGACATCCACGGCGCAACCGAAGGCATTGCACAGCGCGACCCATCGCTCACCGAATTTGCCGGCGGAAAGTACGAGGACACGGTCGCCTGGCGAGGTGAGATTCGAAACCGAAGCCTCCATGGCGCCCGTGCCCGAAGAGGCGAGCAGCAGGACGTCGTTCTTTGTACCGACGAAGGTCTTCAACTGGTCCAGAACACGCTGGTAGAGCGCGCGAAATTCCGCCGTACGGTGATGGATATCCGCCGCTGCCATGGCGAATTGCGCCGCAGGGAGCAGGGGAGTCGGACCGGGCGTGAATAGTCGTGTTTTGCGAATCATTGAGTGGATTCCTCTTAGATGTAATTGTACTTAGCGGGCAAGCGCCGCGCTTTGTTTCTATAATGGAAGGTTTGGAGTGATGAATGGCCGAGATTAGCATTGCAGCACGAATCGATCAGGACATAATTGCGGCGATGAAGGCGCGCGACTCCGAACGGACGACGACCCTGCGTATGGTGAAGACGGCGCTCAAAAACAGGGAGATCGAGAAACGCGCACCACTTGACGAGGCGGAGTCGCTGCAGATCCTGGCCACGTTGATCAAGCAACGGCGTGATTCGGTCGAGCAGTTCACTAAAGGGAATCGTCCCGAACTGGCGGCGAAAGAAGCTGCAGAGATCTCGATGATCGAGAGCTACATGCCGAAGGCCGCGGGTGAACAGGAAATTCGCGCGATCGTGGAAGAGACGCTGGCTGGGATGGCTGCCTCCGGCACGAAGCTTGGTCCGAAGGACATGGGAGCGGCGATGAAGGCGGTGCAAGCGCGCATTCAAGCTGGCGCCCTCCGCGCCGATGGGCGGCAGGTGAGCGAAATCGTAAAGGCCGAGCTGGCGAAACAGAGCGCGTGAGGTTTGAGAGATGCGGAAGGTAGTCCTCGGTCTCGGAGCGAGTCTCGATGGCTACATCGCACGCCGCGATGGCGCGGTCGACTTTCTCTTCATGCCGAAGGACTACTCGATGGCGCCGTTCTTCGCGACCGTTGATGTTGCCATCATGGGCCGCAAGACGCTCGACGACGGCCTAAAGATGACCGGCGGAAAATTCAATAATTACGGGATCAAATGCTACGTCATGTCGCGATCGCAGCCGGTGGGCGAGCGGGACGGTTATGAAGTCACGAACCAGACGCCGGAAGGATTGGTCCGCGACATTCGCGAGGGGCCGGGAAAGAACATCTGGATGATGGGTGGCGGCGAGCTGGCGCGTGAGTTTCTGAAGGCCGACCTGATCGACGAAATGGAGATTGGCGTCGTCCCGGTGTTGATCGGAGAGGGTATCCCTCTCTTCCCCGCCGGTTTTCCCCAGCGCGAGTTCAAACTCGTCGAGAACAAGGCCTACTCGAAGGGACTGCTTGTGCTCAAGTACGAGCGAGCCCACGGGAAATCACGGTCGAAATAGTGACTACCTGCGCTCGGGTGTAATCCGCACAAAGACGCCGTCGGGGAGTTCTCCGTCGACAAAGTGCACCACCCCACCTTTGACGAAACCACGGATATCGCGAGCCTGGACAGAAGCCCCGTTGTCTGCTGGTTTGCGGCCCATGCCGCGGTCCATGGCCTCATTGGCCAGGCGGTCGGCGTGGCGGTTCTTTTCTCGCAGCACGTGCTGTATCTGAAACGAATCGAGGCGGCCGATGCGCCGTTTAGCTTCTTCATAGAGGGGGCGCAACTCGGGGCTCTGGACGCGGTACTGTCCCTTGATCTGTTTGACCATCAGCTCGGAATCGGAGATGACTTTCAGGCGCGGGTAACCCTGCTCGAGAGCGAAGTTCAGCGCCGCGAGCAAACCTGAGTATTCGGCGAAATTGTTGGTCCTCCGGCCGACGAATTCGCTCAATTGGGCGAGGGTCTTGCCCTGGGGGTCTTCAATGTGCACGCCGAAGCCGGCGGGGCCTGGATTGCCGCGCGATCCGCCATCGCAATAGGCGGTAATGGCGCCCTCCCCCTTCGTCGGAGCTTCCGGCCACAGCTCACCAGTGGCCGACGGGCGCGATTCAGTAGTCATAACGGGAGTGTAGCGGATTTGCCCGGCAGGAAACTTAACTGGAGTTGCTAACCAATTGCTGTGGAATTCGTCTTCAGGCGTGGGTAAGTCTGTCCAAGTTGAGGACCCTGGATGTCTGCTGATTCGCTTAGAGTTTTCCCGCCTGTGGGTGCGCCATTCCCGGCCACCGGCTCTACAAAGTTAAAATCCTCGCAGCGTATGGCGAGCGACCCAAGCGTGCGCGCGACAGAAGCCGATCTTATTCGCGAGGCTCAAGCCGGTTCGCGCACAGCCTTTGACGCGCTCGTGCGTCAATATGATCAGGCGGTGCTACGGCTGGCTCTGCACCTGACAGGATCGGAGCAGGATGCCGAGGACATCCACCAGGAGGCGTTCCTCAAGGCGTACCGGTATCTCGGGAATTTTCGCTTTGAGTGCTCGTTTTACACGTGGATCTATCGCATCACCACGAATTTGTGCCTGGACCTGCTACGGCGCCGGAAGTCCCGCCGTGAAGACCAGGCGGTCATGCTCGATTCATCGGGTGAAGAGATCGATCTGCTGACAAATGTGACGGACCAGCGCGCAAGCGCAAATCCTGACCGCGAGTTGAGCAGAAAGATTCTGGCAGAACGCATTCGCGAGGCGCTCGACAAGCTGACCCCGCGCGAACGGATGGTTTTTGAATTGAAGCACTACCAGGGTCTCAAGCTGAGAACGATTGGGGAGATTCTGAATACGACGGAGGAGACAGCCAAAAATACTCTCTTCCGCGCGACCAGGAAGCTACGGACAATCCTGGCGGAGTTGCGCTAGCAGCAAATTTTTGAGGCAAGTGAGGCATGGAAACACCATGAAGTGTGAATTGGCAGAGGAAACGATTGTGATGGCCGTCTACGGGGAGCTTCCCGACGACAGGGCGCCGCAATTCGAGCAACATCTGGCCGCGTGCGAGCGGTGCCGTCAGGAGTTTGAGGCCGTAAAGGCTCTTTCCAAGGCGATGTCGCTGCTTCCACTCGAAGAGCCAACCCCCAATCTTATTGCGCGCTCCCGGCTGCGCCTGGAAGAGACTCTGGATGCCCTGCCCCGGGGCAGCTGGCTTGTCCGAAGTTGGCGGCGACTGGGGGAAGGTCTCGGCCGTCTGCGGGGTGCGCCGGCGGCGTTATCCGCCGTTGTGGTTGCCTCGCTGACGGTTGGGGGGGTCTCCGGGTACGAAGCGGGGCAGGTTCCTCGCCATGCCGAAGGAGTCAGCCAGAATCACTACTCGATCGACGACGATCCCCTGAGCAATGTTGCGAACGTAAGCAGCATTGTTCAGGAGCCGAATTCGGAGAACGTCCAGGTGGTTTATAACCGGCTGCAGCCTGAAACCATCTTTGGCTCGCTCGACGACCCCAAAATCCGGCAGTTGCTGCTGATCGGTGCGAGGAACCACCTCAATACCGAGGTCAAGGACGACTCTGTTGGGCTCCTCGCCGATGAGTGCCGCGCTGGCCACGAGTGCGACGATGGCCCCATTCGCAACGCACTGCTGGTAGCTTTGCGATACGACAAGAGCGCGGCGGTTCGCCTGAAGGCTCTCGAGGGGCTGCAACCGTACGTTGCCGAAGATCTCAGGGTGCGCGATACGGTTCTTGAATCGCTACTGAAGGACCCCGATCCGAGGGTCCGTACACAGGCTATCGGGCTGTTGGAGCCGGTGGGGGCTGATTCGAGCGTTCGAGAAGTGTTGCACACAGTTGCCGCGCAGGACAATAATCCCGAGATCCGCTCCGCATCGCGCCAGGTGCTCGACCAGATACCCCAGGTGCAGTGAGCTGCAAGCTCCAACGACGAGCTTCTGGCCAGGCGAAGGAGAGCGCAGACATGAGGATTCCGGGTTCCCGTTCAGAGAACCGGATGTTAACGGTCAGAACCAGCAGTTAAAGAGGGCAGATCGACATGGAACATCTTTCGAGGCTAGTGTCCAGAGCAGGTTGGATCGCAGGTCTGAGCTGCGCTATCGGTTGGGCTGCTTTTGTGCCGTTGGAAGGCGGTGCGCAACTCCTTGGTGTCATGCCGGATTCCTCCGCGCTTCTGCTTTACAGCTCCCAAGGGTACCTGGGGGTGGAGACGCGGGATATCGATAATGACCGGGCGAGTGCCCTCAAGCTCAAAGATGTCAACGGGGCCGAGATTACCTATATCGACCACGATGCGCCGGCGGGCAAGGTTGGTCTTAAGATCCACGACGTCATTCTCCAGATGAATGGCCAGCAGGTGCAGGGCAAGGAGCAGCTGCGCCGTATGCTGCGTGAAACGCCGCCAGGAAGGTCCGTGACACTGCTCATCTCGCGGGATGGCCAGCAGCAGACGATCACCGTTCAGCTTGCAGATCGTGCCACGCTGGAGCAAAATGCCTGGTCGCGTCACATGGTCGTCACCGACCCGGATGAGGGAGCGGATAGCGCAGTGGTTGTCCCACCGACTCGAGGGAGCGGAGGCGGTAACAGCTTTCTTGGTGCGATCGTTCTCGGAACGCCATCGGTCGGTGTGGACGTCGATCCGCTGGGATCCCAGCTTGCGGACTATTTTGGCGTCAAGGACGGCCAGGGTTTGCTGGTAAAACACGTGGCCGAGAACAGTCCGGCATCCACGGCTGGCTTCAAAGCAGGCGACGTCATCACGAAGGTGAACGGCGAGTCCGTGCCCACGGTGAACACCTGGTTTCATGCGCTGCATGCGAACCGCGGCAAGCAGATGCAGGTAACGATTGTGCGCAATCACAAGGAGCAGACGCTCAGCCTACTGACGACTGACCCAAAACACAAGGGTGAACTCCAATGGCCGAGCATCGAGCTTGGGCCTGACCGCCTGATTGAACCGGGCCAGCTGGACCCCCAGATCG
>Ga0335073_10013618_pt1 | contig 11408 bp, 11 predicted proteins | sample Lox_Sample_22_FD_207093 | JGI IMG/M metagenome (GOLD analysis project Ga0335073, IMG submission 207093) | Soil microbial communities from Loxahatchee National Wildlife Refuge, Florida, United States - Lox_Sample_2.2 | ecosystem: Environmental > Terrestrial > Soil > Wetlands | place: USA... | reverse complement strand
GATCGAATGACATCCCCTCGACCCGCGTATCCGTCCCGCTTCGCAGGCATGTCCGAAGCGCAGCTCGAGGATCTGCGCACGCGCCTCAAGCGCCTCTTTGCCAGGTTGCCCTCGCCGCCGCCGCTGCAGCGTGCGCAGAGCGCGCCGTGAACCGGACCGGGCGCGCAGGCCTCGGCGATCTCCTGCGGCGCGCTCGCGCGGGGCCGACAGTGCTTCGATCGCCGCACCTACAGGCGCGCGGGCGAGCCGATGCGATAGTGATTTCCGTCGGCAGCCTGCCGATGATCGTGAGGAGCCGCTGAAATGGGCATAAACAAGGACCAAGTCGAGGGTCGAGTCAAGCAGGCGACGGGCAAGGCTCAGGAAGTTGCCGGGCGCGTGGCGGGCAATCCCGCGCGGCAGCTGAAGGGCAAGATCAAGAAGGGCGTCGGATCGGCCCAGGCCGATCTCGGCGATGCCAAGGAGCGCCTCAAGAGGACGGTCAAGCAAGGGTCCGGGGAGCAAGAATCCGGGGACTGAAGAGCACAGAGCCGAGGCCAGCCCACAGCGCTGCGGCGGTAGAGTCGACCCGCCGGCGGCGCTGTTGGATGCGCCGCCCAGTTCGCAAAACCGGGGCAATGCGCGCGGGACAAGTGTGAACTCCGCTTCAGTTTTATGTCGCGCGCGCCGATATGCTCGTTGGAATGAACGTCCAGAGCGAGCGCGCGCAGTCCCGTGGTTAAGCCGAACCCTGCGACCCATCGCATCCTGCTGATCGACGACAATGCGTCGATCCACGGAGATTTTCGCAAGGTACTGAGCAGCGAGGCGCGCGATGAGGCGCAGGCCGCGCTCGAGGCGCTCGAGGCGGATCTGTTCGGCGAGGAAAAGAGCGGCACGGTGCGGCCAAATTTCGAGGTCCAGTCCGCGTACCAGGGCAAGGAAGGCGTCGAAATGGCGCGAGCGGCGCTCGAGCAGGGCCGCCCGTTCGCGATGGCCTTCGTCGACATGCGCATGCCGCCCGGCTGGGACGGGCTGAAGACCATCGAGCATCTCTGGCAGGCGGACCCCGATATCCACGTGGTGATCTGCTCGGCGCACACCGATTACGACTGGTCGGAGGTCGTCGAGCGTCTCAATCACTCGGATAAGCTGCTGGTGCTGCGCAAGCCCGCCGAGCCCATCGAGGTGCTCCAGTGCGCGACGGCATTGACGCGCAAGTGGCAAAACGAGCGGCTGGTGCAGGAGCAAATGCAGCGCCTCGAGCAGGTCATCAGCGTGCGCACCCGCGGCCTGGAAGCCGCCACGCGGCAGCTGCGACATCTCGCCACGCATGACGTGCTCACCGGCCTTCCGAACCGGCTGCTGCTCGACGACCGTCTCGCCCAGGCCATGGCCCACGCCGACCGGGACGCGCGCTCCTTCGCGCTCATGGTGTGCGACCTCGATCGCTTCAAGCTCGTGAACGACTCGCTGGGACACAGCGCGGGCGACGAGCTGCTGCAGGAAGTGGCGCGGCGCCTGTGCGGCCTGGTGCGCACCACCGACACCGTCGCGCGCCTGGGCGGGGATGAATTCGTGCTGCTCATCAGCTCGCTCGATCACGCCGACGATGCCAAGCGCCTGGCCACGCGTGCCGTCGAGACGCTGCGCGACCCGATGCGCATCGCCGAGGTCGACGTGCACACCTCGCCGAGCATCGGCATCGCATTCTATCCGGCGGACGGAAACAGCGCCGAGGCGCTGATCGCGCATGCCGATGCGGCCATGTATTGCGCCAAGCAACGCGGTCGCGGCAACGTGCAATGCTTCGAGGGAGCGATGAGCAGCGGCGTCGACAACCGGGTGCAGCTCGAGAGCGACCTGCATCAGGCCATCGCATTGAAGCAATTCGAGCTGCACTACCAGCCGAAGGTGCACACGAACTCGGGCGTCGTGCGCAGCGCCGAGGCGCTGATCCGCTGGCGCCACCCCGAGCGCGGATTGATCGCGCCGGACGGCTTCATCCCGCTCGCCGAGGAGTGCGGGCTCATCGGCGCCATCGGCGAATGGGTGGTGCACGAGGCATGCCGCCAGGCACGGGCCTGGCAGGTAGCGGGCATCGACCCGATGCGCGTGTCGGTGAATCTCTCCCCGTCGCAGTTTCGCGGCAGCGGGTTGATTCATTCGATCCGCCGTGCGCTTACCGAGGCGGCGCTCGATCCGCAATATCTCGAAGTGGAGCTGACCGAGAGCGCGGTGATGAGCGATCCCGAGGAATCCATCGCGATCCTCGAGCAGCTGAGCGCCATGGGAGTGCTCGTTTCGGTGGATGACTTCGGGACCGGCTATTCGAGCATGAGCTACCTGCGCCGGCTGCCGATCGACAAGCTCAAGATCGACCGGGTGTTCATCAACGAGATCGTGAGCCGCCCGGAGGACGCCTCCATCGTGCGCGCCATCGTGTCGCTTGCCCACAGCCTGCGGCTCAAGGTGGTCGCCGAGGGTGTCGAGACTCCCGCGCAGCTCGATTTTCTGAAGGCGGTCGGCTGCGACGAGTATCAGGGCTATCATTTCAGCAAGCCCCTGCCGCCGATCGAGTTCGAGCGCGTCGTGCGCGAGAAAGCTGCGCAGTCGCAACCGCTCACTCAGGACGAGGCGATGCGTACGCACAGCAAGCTCGCGGCATACCGGCGCAGCTGAGCTCGCCCGGCTTGCGCCCGCTCGCCCGGCTTGCGCCCGGCCGACGATCCGTACACGCTAGCGCCATGGCAACGGCCGCGCCGAATCGCTGGGCCTTCCTCACCGACCCACTGAAGGGCAAGACGCCGCTCGGCAGGGTGATCTGGCTGTACGGCATCGTCGGCTCCTTCGCCTACAGCGCACTCGGCTTGTTTTTCGATGTGACCGATGAGCGGGCGCTGCTCCTGTACTCGGTGGGCGGCCTCCTCTATACCGTGTACGTGACGATTGCCACCTATCGGTGCGCCGGCAGCGTCAAGTCGGCTCTTCTGCGGAACCTGGTACGCGCCTCCGCGGTGCTCACGTTGCTGTTGCTGCCGTTGCTCGCCTATCTGAGCTTCAGCGGCGTGCTGGCGCTGTCGAGCCTCGGCGGCATCGAGTAGGGCGGTCGCTGCGCAGGCCGATCGCCGCCGATCTGCTCAGGGGTACTTGTCCTGCACGACATCTCGCACCAAGTGGGTGTCGTAGACCAGAACGATCGAGGCGATGCGGCCCGTGTCGAGATCGAAATTGAAGACATCGGCGCATTCGAACGATACTCGGGAGCCATCCTTCAGTCGCCAATCGTAGAGGTAGTAGGCGACCGCGCGCATGTGGCCTTCCGCGCTGACGAGCACGTCGTGCACCGTGAGCTCGCTGCGGCCGGAGGCGGCGGCGACCTTGGTGACGTATTCGCGCACCGGTATGCGCCCGAGAAAGGGCGACTGCACCCAGCCATTCGCAACGAACAGGGCTGCGGCCTTTTCGGCATCGCCCGCCTCGAGAGCCTTCAGGTATTTGCGAACTGCGTGTTGCATCTACTCCTCCCATGCCCCCGCCATCCGATGCTAAGCTTCCGTGACCGCTCCAGCAACCGCTCGAGCGGGCACCGCGGTTACGCCCCTCTTTGCCAGGCCGTCCTCGAGCCCCGGCGTGAAATCGATGACCTCACCCGTGCCGGTTGCCGCCACCGCGACTCGGCTGTCGCCACCGCGACGCCATGCATTGTGCGTGGCGGCTCGTGCAGATGGGCGGGCGGCAGGCAATGGGTCGCGCGAGGGAGGGAAGGAGTCGCGGCCGGCAGGTACGCGCCGATCTACATATAATGTAATATACGAATATATCAATGTAACTACTTGATAATATAGTGTTACAATCATTTGACACCTTGCGTGCGAGTCCGTGGGCACCTGGCCGATGAGGGCACGCAAGTCCGCTACCGCGACGCGTCGGCGCAGGCCCCGCACAAGCGCCGCGCGCCGACCAGCGCTCGCATTGCTCAAGCGATTGCGCGCGCCGCGCGCGGCATGGCGCCTCTTCGTCCGCTCTCCGGGGTTCGTGCAGGCGGCGGTTGCCATCGCGATCCTCGGCGGCGGCTGGTTCGCGGTCAATGGAATCTATCAGGTGGTGCGCAAGCCTTCGGAGCTGTTCTTCCCGGTCAGCGGCACGCTCAACAAGACCCCGGCAGAGACTTGGCGTCAGTACGGTCCGCTGTTTCGCGAGTACTCCACCCCGGTGATGACGGCGGAGCTTCTTGCGGCGCTCGCCCAGGTCGAGGGATCGGGCAATCCGGTCGCGCGCACCTACTGGCGCTGGTCACTGTCGCCGGCGCCGTTCGAGGTCTATCGACCCGCCTCGAGCGCCGTCGGCATGTACCAGATCACCGATGGGACCTTCAATGAAGCGAAGCATCTGTGCATACGCCGGCACAAGGTCATCCAGGAGGGAGCCTGGAACGACTGGAGTTCCTGCTGGTTCAATTCTCTGTACATGCGCGTCATTCCCTCGCATGCCGTCGAGCTCACCGCCGCGTACCTGGATCGGGCCGTCGCGGCCGCTCTCGAGCGCCATCGGATGAAGGCGACGCTCGCGCGCAAGCAGGATCTGGCGGCGCTCATCCACCTGTGCGGCGCCGGGGCGGGCGATGCCTACGTGAGGCGCGGCATGCGGCTCACCGCTGGTCAGCGATGCGGCGACCACGAGGCGCGCGACTACCTCGCGCGGGTCGATACGCAGAAGCGCATCTTCGAAGATCTCGCCGCGGATCGATTGCGTTAGACTTGGGCATGCACCGGCACCCCCGTTTCCTGCTGCAGCTTGGCGCGGCGCTCGCGCTCGGGTCGGCGGTTCTGGCCGGCGCGCCGCCGGCTCGAGCGGCCGCATGCCCCGCACGCAGCACCGAGGTGCTCGACGTGCGCGCTTCGACCCTGTGCCTCATCATCGAGGATCCGAGCCCGGCCCGGGACGCCCTGCTGCGCGCCTGGGTGCAGCGCTCGGCAAACATCGTCGCTCAGTACTATGGGCGCTTTCCTGCGCGGCTCGTGGTGCTGCAGCTCGCCGTCATCGACGGCGACGGCGTGGGGGCAGGGCGCACGACCAACGAGAACGGTCTGCGCATCCGCGTGGGCGTCGGTCGCGGGGCCACGCCGGAGCGGTTGAAGAGCGACTGGGTGCTCGTGCACGAGATGGTGCATCTCGCCTTGCCGGAGATCGGCCGCAGGCACGACTGGCTGGCGGAGGGTCTGGCCGTGTACGTGGAGGGCGTCGCGCGCGCGCAGGCGGGAAACCGCCGAATCGCCGACGTGTGGGCGGAGGATCGGCGCTCCATGCCGCTCGGCTTGCCGCGCTCCGGCGAGGGCGGCATGGATCAGACCCCGACCTGGGGCCGCACGTACTGGGGCGGTGCGCTGTACTGCTTGCAGGCCGACGTGCAGATACGTGAAAGGACGGGCAATCGAGTTGGGTTGCAGACGGCGCTGCGAGCCATTCTCGATCGCACGGGAGGCTATGCGGCCGAGCGCGACATCGACGAGGTGCTGAGAATCGGGGATGCCGCCACGGGCACCCACGTGCTCATGGATCTGTACGACAGCGAACGGGACACACCGCTCGCAACCGATCTCGAGTCGCTGTGGAAGCAGCTCGGCGTGCCGAGTGATCCGAACACTCAGCCATTCGATGACCGTGCCCCGCTCGCGGCCATCCGGATCGCGATCACGGCCGCGCCACCCAGAGCCTGAATTTTGCACCGCCGTCCATGTGTCTGATCCTCCTCGTCTGGCGCGCTCACCCCGATTTTCCCTGCGTGCTTGCGGCGAATCGGGACGAGTTTCATGATCGTGCGAGCGCCGCCGCCGATTGGTGGCCGGGTTCCGCGGGCATACTCGCGGGGCGCGATCTGCAGGCGGGCGGCACCTGGCTCGGCGTCACGCGCCGCGGACGTTTCGCCGCCCTCACCAACTTCCGGGACGGCGGGGCACGCCGTGCGGACGCGCCGAGCCGCGGTGCGCTCGTGAGCGAGTTGCTCGAGTCCGGCCGATCCGTGGAGTCGAGCGTGCGCCATCTGCAGCGTGTGGGGGGCGATTACAACCCATTCAACGCCATATTCAGCGACGGCGTGCGTCTGGGCATCTACGAGAGCGCGCGCGGGGAGGGGCGCGAGCTCGGCCCCGGGATCTTCGGATTGTCGAATCACCTGCTCGACACCCCGTGGCCGAAGGTTCGCAACGCCAAGTCGGCGCTGGCGGCGGCGCTCGCGGACGTTCAGGACGATTCCGCGATCCTGCGCTTGCTGCGCGATGAGCGCCGGGCGCCGGATGCCGAGCTGCCTCGGACGGGCGCCAGCCTGGAGTGGGAGCGACTGCTGTCGAGCGCCTTCGTGCGCGCCGAGGATTATGGAACGCGCTGCTCGACGGTATTGCGCATCGACGCCAAGGGTCATGCCGAATTCACCGAGTGGACCTGGGATGCGGCCGGCACGGAGGCGGGTCGCAGACACTTCGGCTTCGACATCGAACCTGCACATGCGGGCAGCGACTGACAGGCGCCCGAACGCGCACCCCGCAATCAGCCGCTGCGCCCGCCGGCCGGCGGCTCGCACGGGCGCGCTGTGCCTCGGCGCAGCGCTGTGCGTCGCCGCCTGCGCTTCCTCCCACGAGCTCATCGGCACCGCCCGCGCGCCCATATCGCCGGCTCAGGTCCGCCTCTATACCGAGGCGCCTGCGCGTCCTTACGAGCAAATCGCACGTCTCGCCGCCTCGAGCAAGCGATCCTTCTCGTTCACCTATCAAGGGAAGGCGGAGGCGGTGGTCAGGCGGCTGAAGCGGGAGGCCGCGAAGCTCGGCGCCAACGGCGTGCTGCTCGAGGGAATCAGCGATGAATCCAGCGGAACCGTCGGCACCGACGTCGGGACCGACTACCAGGGCCCGCGCGGCACGGCAGAGGTGGGCTTCGGCGCATCGACGCTGATGCTGCAGCGCTACGGCCGCGCCGTCGCCATCTACTTGCCGCCGCCCTGAGCACGGTCCGCCGTGAGCTCGGCGAACCCCTCCGGCCGCGGAAAGGCGCGCGCGGCGCCGACCACCCACTCGCGAAAACGCGCCACCTTGGGCAGATTCAGGTAGGTGCGCGGGCACACGAAGTAATAGCCCGATCGGTGCGGCACGATCTCCCTGCTCGCCAGCCGCAGGGTGCCCTTGTTCAAGGAGCGCGTCGCCATGGTCCAGCGCGCGAGCGCGAATCCCAGTCCTTCCTCCGCCGCCACCAGCAGTCCCCCCGAGTCATCGATGACGGGCGGGCGCGACTGCCACGCGATCTCCTCGTCCGATCGCTGCCAGATGCGCCACGGCGGATCGTCCCCCTCGAGGAGCGGAAATTTGCTCAAGTCCGCGCCGCGCTCGATCAAGCCGTAGCGCTTGACGAGCTGCGGCGTACCCACCGGCACGATCCAATCCTCGAGCAGCCGCTCGCAGTGCAAGTTCGGATAGTTGCCGCCGCCGAATCGGATGCCCACGTGCATCGGCGCGCGGGCGAAGTCCACCACCTCCGAGGAGGTGTGAAAGCGCAGCTCGATCTCGGGATGCTGACGGCGAAACGAGCGGATGCGCGGCAACAGCCAGATCTGCAGAAAGGAGCTCAGCAGTGTGATTTGCAGCGGGCCGCCGCGGCCGTGCTGCTTGATCAAGTGCACCGCCGACTCGAGCTTCTCGAGTCCGTCGCGCACGGCGGGCAGCAGCTCGAGTCCCTCCTCGGTGATCTCCACGCGGCGGCCGCTGCGGCGAAACAGCGGTACCTGGATGTAGGACTCCAGCGTCTTGATCTGCTGGCTCACGGCGGCTGGAGTCACGTTGAGCGCGTCGGCCGCGGCGGAGAAATTCAAATGCGTCGCGACCGCCTCGAAGACGCGCAGCGCCCCCAGCGGCAGCCTGCCATGAGCGGGTGGCACGTTCAGCGTTCCTCGAGCGTGCGGGTGAGAAAGCTCGCCGCCGCCTCATCGACGCGCAACCAGCTCGCGTGCCGCAGAAAGCCATGGATCTCGTTCGGAATGACCAGCTCCTCGAAGGGCAGGTGATGCGCCTGCAGACGGCGGGCGAGGTCGATGGTCTGCTGAAACTGCACGTTGCGGTCGTCGTCCCCCTGTATCAGCAGCACGGGCGATCTCCAGCCCTCGATGGCCGAATCGGGAGAGGACTCCCACGCCACTCGCATCGTCTGCTCGAAATCTCCCTTCTCGTAGCGCGCCGGCGGCTTGATCCAGGCGCGGAGGTCCAAGGACCAATCGTGCACTCCGTGCAGATCGACTCCGGCCTTGAACACCTCGGAGTCGCGCGCAAGCGCAAGCGCCGTGAGATAGCCGCCGTACGAGCCGCCCCAGATCCCGATGCGATCGGCGTCCACGCCCGGCAGGGCTTGCAGGAAGCGCGCGCCCGCAAGGACATCCTGGTATTCGGCGGCCCCGGCGAATCCCGCATGGTCGGGCTGCTGGAACGAGCGCCCGTAGCCTATGCCGAGGCGGTAGTTGACCGAAAGCACGATGAAGCCGTGCGCCGCCAAGTACTGGTTCACGGCATAGGCGTTGCTGTAGTAGCCCATGTAATGCCAGCCGAGCAGCATCTGCCGCGGCGGACCGCCGTGCACGAAGATCACGGCGGGGCGCCTGCGAGCGGAGCCCGGATGATCGAACAGCTGTCCGTGGACGAGCGTTCCATCGGGGGCCTCGAAGGTCACGCGCTTCGGAGTGAGGAGCTGCGTGAGCGGGAAGTCGGCGGGCAGCGCCGGGGCGTCGAGCGCCGCGCGATGCTTGCCGGCGAGGTCCGCGACGTCGATCACCGGAGGATGATGAGCGTCCGCCGCCACGAAGGCGACATGCCCGGCTCCTGCGCTCACCGGCGTCCATTCCACCGACTCACCCGCGGTGAGCGCGAGCGAGCCCGGCCGATCGACCGCCACCCGGAAGATGTGCCGCCGATCGTCGTCTCCGGCCGCGGTGCCGGTGTTGGCATCGTAGATCATGTAGCGCAGGTCGCGGCTTGCCGCGACGTGCTCGACCATGAACGCGCCCGGGGTGAGCAGCAGCGGCGCACCGCCGCCGGCCGGCACGGAGTAAAGATGAGGCCATTCATCGAGGTAGGCGAGGAACACCAGCCGGTCCCCGGCGGCCCAGTGCAGATTCGCCTCGCCCTCCACGTCCGGATAGGACCCTGCCAGGGTGTCGGGACTGACCCAGGCGGCGTGGCCCGAGCCATCGTCGGCCGACGCCACCCAGATCGACCAGGGGTGGGGAACGCGGGTGAGGAGCGGTTCCGGCGCTCCGCCCTCGCCGGGCTGGCGGGCGAACGCGATACGTTTCCCGTCCGGTGACCAGCGCGGCGAGCCGTCATTGCCGGTGGAGGGCGCCAGATAGAGGATGGGTACGCTGCCGGAGGTGAAGACGCCGATGAATGCGTGATCGCCGCGATTCGAAACGAACGCGAGGCGGCTCCCGTCCGGCGACCAGCGCAGATCGGCATCCTTGCCGCGATCGAAGAACAGCCGCTCGGCCTTGCCCCCGTCCGGCGGCGCAGTGAAGACCTGATCGTCGCGGACGAAGGCGAGCCGCCCGCTGGCCGAGACCGCGGGCGCATCACCGTCGGCGATCTTGAGCGGCGCCTGGATGGCAGCTGCGGGATCGAGACCGATCGCCCAGATGGCCGTGACCGGCCGCTCGGGCGAGGAGGCGGGATCAGGCGAGAGCTTGCCCTCGGCGGGCCAGTTGGCGTCGTGGTCTCCGCCGCGCACGTAGTAAAGGCGCATGCCGTCGGGCGAGAAGGTGAGCTGCGTGATCTCCTGGCCGTCATCCTGCGAGTAGCTCGTCACTTGCACCGCTGCGTAGCTCGGTGCACGCGCCACCCAGACGTTGCGGACCCCCTCGAGGTTCGCGACCCAGGCGATGACGTCTGCCCGCGCGGCCGTGCGGAGCCCGCTCACGTACGGGTAGTCGAGGACCTCGGGCATGCTGAACGATGGAGTCTGCGCGGCGGCCGGGGCCACGAGCAGGATCGACGCCAGGGCTCGCAATCTGTACATGGAGGATTTGTCCCGGGGTTGCGGTGGTTCGATCTCGAGGGGGGCCTAGGGCTGCACGCGCAGGCCGTCCTGCGCAAAGCGTATCGACCCCGAATAGTTGCGCCGGATCGACTGCATGACCGCATCCTGCGCACCCTCGGTGGCAGGGGAGAGGTGGCTCAGCAGCAGGGCATGCACTAAGGACCGCTGCGCGGTCTGCCCGATGGCGAGCGGCGGCGTGTGCAGCTCATAGAGAATCGGCGGCGATCCGGGCGGATCGAGCACCGTGGTGTCGAACACCAGCAGGTCGCTCCCTCGCGCGATGCGGCTCAGGGCCGGCAAGCCGTTGCGATCGATGTCCCCCGAGAAGGTGATGCTCTCGCCCGCGTAATCGATGCGGTAGATCACGGCGGGTGCATCTCCGTGATGCCCGGCGACGGCGCTCACCGCGAGCTCGCCATGCGCCAGGCCGCCCTCCCGGTAGATCACACGCGGCTCGCGGCGCGCCGCGCCCGCCACCTCCCGGACGTCGATCGTCAACGGCGCCGCAAAGTCGCGCAGGTAGGCGAATGCGCCGGTCGGGCCGAACAGCAGATCCACGAAGCGGCGCGTCGAGGGAAAGTAGGCGCGCCCGCCGCCGCCGCGCGAGCCGCCCGGACCAAAAACCTTGAACTCGATCGGCCCATCGCCCGATACGGCGCGTGCCTTGAACAGGGCGGGCAGCTCGCTCGCGTGGTCGACGTGCAGATGAGTGAGCAGAACGGTGTCGATCCGCGCGAGATCGAGGTGGGTCTCGCCGAGGCGCACGAAGGCCCCAGATCCCGCATCCACCAGGATGCGCGGGACCTGGTCGATCAAAGCGAGGTAGCAAGACGAGGCGCGGCCGAGCGCGCCGGGCCCCCCCGAGCCGAGCACCACCAGCTCGAGCGGCGCGGCGGAGCTCTGCGCAAACGCAGCGTTGCCGCCGCAGAGAAATGCGATGCCGAGCAGAGAGCGGATGAGATACTTGAGCCCGATCAAGCCCGTCGTCCTTCGCCGAGCCGTCCGGTGGGCTCGTATTGCGCTGGCGTGTGCCGAAGCTCAGTATATCGGAGTCGTTTTCTTGAAGAAGGGATAACCGCCGTGAGAGCCGCAGCCCGTCTACTGGCAGCTTCCTGGTTGTGCTCGCTCGCCGCCGGCACCGCCTACGCCGATCGGTACGCGGACACCGTTCAGCAGTTCAAGAACGCCGGCGCCAGCGCCGCGTTCTTCCCGCATTGTTACGCCTACGCGGTCTTCCCCACCATCGGCGAGGGCGGCTTCATCGCCGGCGGCGCACACGGCAAGGGGCGCGTTTACGTCGGCAACGTGCTGGTGGGCGACGCCGCCATGACGCAACTGAGCCTGGGCTTTCAGGCGGGCGGGAA
>Ga0335073_10013617_pt1 | contig 11409 bp, 8 predicted proteins | sample Lox_Sample_22_FD_207093 | JGI IMG/M metagenome (GOLD analysis project Ga0335073, IMG submission 207093) | Soil microbial communities from Loxahatchee National Wildlife Refuge, Florida, United States - Lox_Sample_2.2 | ecosystem: Environmental > Terrestrial > Soil > Wetlands | place: USA: Florida... | reverse complement strand
TGGATACAACGCATCGCATCCCCTAAAGCCACCGAATGGGCACTTGCTGAATTCGCACTAGACGATCTTCACCATCATACCCTGCATCTGGAAAAACTGGCGCTAAAAATTCGTGCCTCGCCATACTATGACCCCGACGCCGATGAACGACGCATTGCACTGGGCGTAGAAAAGTTATGGTCTATGCATGCAGCATGGAAGACTCGCGAGATCGTACGACAGGCAGCAAGGGATGAGAATTTACATCGAGCACAGTTCCCCATCACCGATACCAGAGGACAATTTTTACGCTATGGACCACCACTACGATTTCAAAACGAATTTTTCGTGAGGATGTTGTTGTATCATACGGAACGCATAATAGAGATCGACGGGATATTACGACCTCGTCTGACGGATCCCTCTGAACGACGTCTTCGTGCCGCGATCGAGGTGTGTAGGATTATTGCTGGGGTGGAGGATATGGCTGGGGGAGGCGGAATAGGACAGTACTTTCAGGGACTGAACAATGCTGGCATAGTATTTGATCCGCGTGGGTATCCAGAAGGTAACACCCCCCCCCACCACCCCCACCCAACCCCCCATTTTTGCGGGAGAAAAACTGATGCCTTTTAGAGTTTCAGTGGGTGGTGGATAAGTTGGTGGAGGTAGATCGGTTGAGTGGGTACGATAGTGGACGGACTTTGGTCGATATTCTGCGGGAGACGTGGGCGGCGGAGGATCCGTGGGAGACGTATCGGCGGTTGTCGGGACGGAGCGCACCTTCTTGATGATACCTGGATAATATTATCGGATCTATTCATATATTGCATTTACCTGAGTCATTTTGACCTCATGGGTTGGCGCCTGCACGGGGGCTTGGCTGATGACGCATGTGATCCTACTCTACGACCCATTCCAACCGACGAAACGTTATCATCGTTTCGGAGATGCATGCCAACATGTAGCTAGTTTTCTATGTTCGACTTCGGCGGGATTTTGCTTAGGATATGGACGTGGCATTTGAAGTTTGTGTTCGACAGGGGTTCATTTGATGCGCTTAGATTGTCCGTGATCCCGTATCTATCCGAAGTATACAAAGTAATTTGGGCAAATTTGCTCTTGGAAGGTTGAATAATCGGACCTACCCATCCACCGTGTGTGGAAATTAATGGATACCAACGTACGGACATCCCGCCCATGCGCGGTCGCGCTATTTCGCCTTTTGAGATAACTATTTTTCAGAAACATATATCGGTGGTGTCCAGGATTATCTACAACGGCCCGCTTCCTCCCTATTCTATCATCGAAAAAGATGACCCGCTATGATGACCCGCTGTTGAGCCCAATTAGAGCCCAATTATCTCTGGTGACTGGAGTACGGGCCGATCCGCGACTCATTTTGACTCACACGTTTTGCGATTTGTCATACTGCATAGCCCCTAACTTCTAAATTTACCCCTGATAAAAGACCCAACCCGCGAATATTTTGATCTTCTGGCAAAGTCAAGGTCATAAGACACGGTTAATTAACTCTCTTGATCCTCTAGGACAGCGAACTTAACGGCGGATGCCAAAAGAAGCCAGTTGCGATGGCCAATGCGAGGCCCAGACAATTGCGATCACCCGCAATTTATAAGCGAAAGTTAATAGATGCAGAGTCCTCGTGGGGTGAAAGCTGTTGGACAGTTCCGCGTGGACGAAAAGCGCAACAAATTCAACTACCGCGCAAAAGCAGAATGCCATCCGGTGGAAGAGACTCGTGTAATATTAAAAGGGCACTTCCCTAATGGCACTTCCCTGCATCATGCAGGCTATCATAACATGCCTCAAACAACAAACTCCGGGTTTCCCGTCTTGCCAACATCGGACCCAGCTATGTGACTCAAATACGTCATTTAGATGCAATTCCTCGAAACTTTGGGACTGGTAATCCACTGAAATCCTATCCCAATCCTTGCGTAGGTCCCTGGAAAGGTCAAGTCCCCGGCAGCGGATGTGAAAAATTCTGTTGACGAAAGAGTCGCCGATTTTCGAGCAATACTGCGATAACCTCGTCGGACGCAGTTGCAAACTTCCCCATGAAATCAAATGCCTCCTCTTCATCAGTTTGAGGACGTTGATACCGGTCACGATAGTCTTTGACGTGGTCTAAAACGCAAGTCGTCGGTCCGCTAGTGCTACCTGCCGCCGAGATTCCCGATGCACCTTGAACCGGCGCCTGGGCTATTGGCAACAAGGGAGAAACTTCGGGAATTGTCCAATTTACATATTGCGTGTTGATTGGTGAAGACGACTGGAGCATAGGACCAGCGGGAGCTCGCACCTGTCCTCCAGCAGTTGGAGTCGCGTTCCGGAGACTGTGGTGTGGTGACCGCGCATGAGTCAGGGATGAGGGGCTTGTTTGAGAAGATCTCGACTAAACCGTCAGCTCCCATTTATATGGACTGACCATAAATAACCTCTGATTATGGTTAATATGCTTTGGAACTGAGTCCCAATGATGGGGGACGGGCGGCGGGTTGGGGTTAGGATTCCGCGCTGCGGTCCCTGCTCCAAAGTAGAACTGGGTACTAGTACTTTTGTCGCCCGTTCTCTGATGTGCCCTGTGAGCTTGACTCTGGGAGTATGGGTGGATATGCTCTGAACTGCGGAATCAGCCTTGATGCACTAATTAGAGAATACCCGTGGGAACGCCGAATATGCATCAAACCTAAACGAAGAGGCTGATCATGGTTTATTGGAGAAATCGCCGTCCAGTCCGTCACCACGTTTGCAGATACTGCTTGAGAGCTTGGAGAATGTGAAGATCGAGGAACATTAGATCCTTGTCTTGGTCCGGACTCCTCGTTTCGAGCTCTGAAGTATTTACGGTGGTTATCGCACCGCTGCTTCAAGTACGCTTCGCAAATCTCGTCCGCTACGCTACGATAACAGTCAGCGGAACAGCCTACTAGATTTGGGGATTGCACCTGAGTCCCAAGATAGATACGAACCGGCTGATACATTGCGACTTCTCATCGTTAGAGTGCTCATGCCAAGTCCGTTCGCCATCAAAAAGTCGTGCGACCGCCGGCTCCACCTGCTTCCGGAAATTGGCCCGGATTTGCTTATCGGCCCAGTCGCGATACCCACAAGCGCAGAATAATGCTTGCTGGGGTGTTAGTTTGGCAGGTTCATTGTCCGAAGGGTTGGGAATGACAATAGGGTGGTGTGTGATCGTTTCAACCTGCCACCCGTCTGCCTCAAAAAGGGGTGCACCAGCCGCTTCCGGTGCCTGGAATTGATAAATGGACTCGACCAAAGACCAGTCATTCTCATTCACGTTTAGAGTCATGATCAAAAGCAACCATTCTTAATTTCTCTCCCGCCCAACCGGCTCGCCTAAATACTGCTTGGAGTAAATTGGTAGCCATTTTTGCGCTCACAGAGCTGTCGCATTTCATTTCCCTACCCTCCGCCCTACCACCCTGACCGATAAAGTTTTGGGAGGTTACGTATCCACGTAAATTAGGTAAAAATCGTTTTAGATGCCGATACGGAATTGTTTCGTATTTGCATAGGCCTATGGCTAAATCCCGGCGGGATATGGCATGTGACGACTCTCTTTGGGAACATTGTCGTGACAGCAAAACATAATATTTCCACATTTGCGCTTCCTTTAAGATGGACATATTGAAATTCTTCAAGCGTTGCGTGGGGCTAGTTCGCGTCGTCAAGAAGCAGGACGGTTGTACTAGTTCATGTGCCTCCAACGATGTAGAGCCAAACTCGGTTCATTTGTTCGAATCAAATTTGTCACATTTGAGTACAGTCTACTTGTGATCAAGGCGTTACCGCATCAATCAACATTTGATGTAAGAGCAGAGACACTTTCTAGTACCCAGAGTGGGTTCATACCGGTGGTCGCTCATTGGAACTATTGAAGGCGCGATCTACTTTGTGTGCCAACCACCGAAAAAGATTCTACAAAATAGATTTACTCGCTTGGACCAATCAGTCATTGCGCAAACAGCGACGCCCAGTGACTGCGATTAAGGCTCTTCCTATTCACTCCCGCCTGATCGTCCCGTGGAAAAGAAATAAAAGGAAAAGGAATTCATATTTCGCAGTTATCTGCAACTGCCTCGCAGTTAACTTCAACCTTTCGTGCCAACTAAGAGGTGTGAGAATAAGAGTGCGCCTTTTTACCGCACTGCGGCCGGCTGTGCGTGCCAAATATAAATGTGTTAGTCGCACTACGGAAACCCGTGGTCTGAGGGTGGAGTGAAGTGAACTTTGGTTACCCGCATTACCGAAATTGAATCCGCAATAATAATCGAAGCACAATTACATCAGATTGCATCATCCCACTTCGGTGCCCACGTGGACAATTGATCGAAATTTCCTGATAAAATGGATTTCCCATGTCCTCTTCCCTGAACCATTTGCGATTTATTGCGACACTTGAGCAATCTCAGAAAATGTCTAAACCCGGCCCCCTCGCTATGTCTGGCATAACGCCCTCGGATACCATTGCACGAGGATTGAAGATGACAGTCGAAGACCAAGCGTCCGTCTTTATAGATGATCCTGAGTGCATTCTTCTGTCGAGCTACCAGTCGAAAGGTTTAGCGAAAGTCAACACGACATCGATCAGCAAATACATCAAGCTGTTCGGTGAAACGAATCTGGATTGGGGTCTCGAGTTGCCTGAAATTACAGATTCAGTCAAGAGCGCTATCATGTTGACTATTTTCAGGATCAAAGAGGTTGAATGCATTCGTATGCTATCGTTCTTGTCATACATGAACTGTAATGAGATTGTCGAGCCTGTCTGGAAGAGATTTGAGCAAAACGCTAGTCTCCAGAATAGCGATTCGCGATCCGGAACGAAATCGGTTTTGTCACTCCTGATAGAGTCTGGCCTCGTCAGACGCTACACCCGAGGACACTCAATCTCAATCGAACCCGCAGTGCAAAGATTAATGAGGACAATTCTTGAGTCTGGATTTCTCTCTAACGTCTTGAACGAAAATGAGAGAAAACCGGAGTATTGGATAGATGTCGCTATGGAGATGGTCTGTTCAACTTATCCGTCAAATCCCCATGAAACTGTGCTTGAAAGCGAAGCGTTGTGTCGGATTGCCCATTCCTGTTTGAGGCTCGCCGAAGAATACTGCGTAAAGACCCCCAGAGCTGCAACTTTACATCGTCGCATAGCAGATAGTTTATCCTTTCGCGGCTCGTATGAACAAGCGTACCATGCATATCAACGTGCGATACACATTACAGAGTGTTTGTATGGTATGTATGATCCGAAAATTGTTGGCATCCTCATCAATCTCGGAACAAGTTATGCGAAATATGGAAGATGTGAGGATGCCGTGAACGTTTTCGACCGCTCATTAAGAATCATGCAAATGAATAAAAATCTCCCTCACGACACGGTTGGAGAGATCTACATGAACCTTGGCTCGGTGTACAGCGAGATGGGTAGATACAGGGACTCGGTATCTCAGTATGAGGGAGCCATAACGATAAGAGGTACAAGCCAGTGTATCGATTTCGCCAAGCTTGCGGAGGCACATGCAGGCCTGGGGGACGCTCATTTGAGAGTAGGACATTTCGAGACTGCGTCCGGGTCGTATGAACGGGCATTGGAGGTATACAAAAACGTCCCTTCTAAGAATCATGTTTTTGTTTTGCGAGTCAGAGAGCGACTCGGTCAAGCATATAGCGGATTGGGTAAACACTCGGCCTCCTTGAAGATCTACGAATCTGTCCTGACAATCAAAAAGGACATATTTGGTGAGGAACATGCCAAAGTCGCGGACACGATCCATAACATGGGTGTGGTTCTGAAAGATCTAGGTGACTTCCATAAAGCAATCGATTGTTTTGAGAAAGCTCAAGACATGTATGAAAAGAAAGGCATCCATCCCAATGATGTCAGGATTTCCAATGCAGTAAAGAATGTGGGTGTTGTTTATACTCAGCAAGGAAATCACCAGAAAGCGATCGAATATTTTCAAAAGGCTTTGCAACTGGAGAAACAATCCGGAAGGAATGAATTGGGCATGGCGAGTTCGCTGAACAACATTGGAGTAGCATACGCTCGGCTTGGCTCCTATCATCAAGCCTTGACGTTGTATCAGGAGGCTTTGGGAATACTAACACGCATTCGCGGTCCGAGTCACGTCGAAACTGGAGATATGATTTACAACCTGGGAATGACACAGATCTCTTTGGGAAACGCTCGCCTGGCCAAGATTCATCTTGAGCAGAGCCGGCGAATTTTCATTTCCGCACTTGGGAAGCGACACCCGAAATGCACAAAGGTGAGCAAGTTGTTGAAATGGCAGGCAAGACAGAGACATACGCGACGGGACCTACATGCTGCAGAGAGTAGGGCGCCTGTGGATTTGTCTGAGGGCTTGGATTTGACGGAGTTGCTGGCGTCATGCGTGGGGAAGACCATGAAGTCTGGACAAGGGCTGTGAATATACAATGTCTAAGCTGTTTCCCTCGATCTTTTACTATTTTATACTTTCCATGAACCGTTATTATAATTACATTATCACGAACTTGATGATTATCATTGTTTGGGCCCTGCCAGTGGCCAAGGGTAAAAAATATGAACGGAATTATTTAAATGATAAGTCCAGTTTCCGGCCTTAACAATCGATGACTCATAATCAAGTGGGTTTCTGAACTTAAATTAAATTTGTTTATAACAATTACTTCATTATATATAACAAGCAATGCAGTTTTAAAATAAGTAGTAATTCGACATTTTCCATGTGATCGGCGGCACCGAAATTCTTGCCGCGTCCATATCCTAGCTGAACAAACCTTATTCCCAGACTCCAGTCATATCCTGCCCATCCTGTCTCGCTCTCCTCATTCCTACGAAGCCAGACATCGACAAGTATAAAAACAGAACAAAGCAGGTATCCAACACATAAAACACAAGAAAGAAATCCTCGCTCCTCTCCATGATTCGGAAACGGCCCCGTCGATTTCGTTCCGCCAAGATGATAATGGGCTCTTGCAGATCGGTCTTCCTTTCAACGGAAGGGGCAAGTTTATCATCCTCAGGGTCGGTCAGAGTCTTCCGGTGACCAATCTCTATTGATGAAGTCCATGTCGTCCGAGTTTGCCAAATCAGACCATACCCCCGGGGAAGAGGTAACTGTTCCCGTATCCTGGTGCAGGACCCTCAAGTGGGTGTTCGAAGACAACTATCATATTAGCCAGAAGGAATGCAAGGACTTCTACTTCTGCATGGCGAGAAGGACGATTTGGTAGAGGAGGATCGGAGGGAGCGACTATTTCTGCCTGCGATGATCCAGAGTCGCTATCGCCGGTGAGAAGCGCAGTGTAAGATGAAACGATGATATTTGGAGACTCATGAACGCTTCTCGCGATGTTCCGACCGTGTCTCTGAAATTTAAAAGTCGGAAAATTTGGACGATACCAAAGTTGTTGTTTCATCAAGGCTTCGTTGCATCCTTTCCCTCCCAGGACTCGCGGGAGGCATCCCCCCATTCACGTGGTCGCCGGGGTATCTCATGTTATCGTCGGGGACGCTGTTTTGGTTGCGATTTGGTGCCACCTATAAACGTGAGTGGTGCAGATGGGATCAGTGAACCAAGTTTATCACGGATGCCAGTTGGTGAATGGGTCTCGTGGTTAGAGGTGCAATGTCTTCGAAGTCGACATCGGAACGGAGAACAGGTTGGGAGAGGCCATCCTCTCCACCATCTCTATGTTGCCGACTGCCTGATGCTTGGCGCGCCTTCCTGGATTGCTTCGCCCCTTCCTTGCATCTTTCCTGAAGATACACTCGACAGACTTTCCGAGAAGGGACTTCAATCCTGATACCATCAGCAGAGAATAGTGTGGGTGTAGTACTCCAAATACTTTTCAAGTCTATTCTTGAACTCGTCTTCGAAGTTCTCCCGCAACTTTTGCGGATACGTTCTCCAAGCTCTTTTCAAGTCGATACCTGTGCACTCAGACGCTTTCTGGATTGCTCGTGCTGTCGCCAGTTTATACGCATCACGTTTATCTTTACTACTCCAATGGCTTTTTGGAAGTCCCAAAGCAAGGTAGAACTTGTGGGGTTCCGAAATCTTCTGTCCTCGCGGTGGTGATAACGTTGTGTGGGCGGGAGTGGGCATCGACGCTTGTTCGGAAGGAGGATGACGATAGGCAACTGTCGCTACATGATGGTCTCCAGTTTCCATACCAGAGCAGTCTGAGCTTCTTTGAGCGTTTCTGGATCGCAGGGAGTTCTGCGCTGTTTAAATCTGTGAGGTGTTCGTCTTTGTTGGGAACGTCGCTCTTTTTCCATGAATAAGGTTGGATAAAATAAAAGCACTTAGGATGCACTTCACCGCGGTTACTACAATCTTTGTAAAACATGAGCCGGGCTACCGGAGCTCGGGAACCTGGAAAAGTGCCTAGAAATATTTACAATTCTCAATTATTGAGCGATTCGGAATCAATCATTGTATTAGGGGGCCCTGACTATCGCAGTCAAGGTAACGACACCCAGTCCCGGGTGAGAGAGACACCCTCAAGGAATGGGTGGTAAATGCGATAAGAATAATTTTCGTAAATGTCCGGTTTAGAGGGTCTCAACCCCCTTCCGAGGGGGGTTGCCCTCCTCCGCTGGGGGATTTTGGTGTTTTTGCGAGGAATTGCGCTAAGACGATTACGTATTGGTCAGGCTTCATGCGACCGCTTTGGAGAACTATGGAACGGCCAAGCTACCTCTGTTCTAGGCCATGCGCCTGTATCCTTGAGTTCCGGACATCGCTTTCAACTTGAGCTCCATGATGCGAGTCGTTCGCCCATGGCGGGAATATCTTCCCAGACATTATCAGAGGGAACGAGAAAGGCTGCCGGAAGTGTCAACGAGAAAAGGGTCTTCGGCGACAGATGAAAAGCCGCTCAAAATACGTGCGCAACCCCTAGAACGTCGAGTTGTGTTTAACAAGGTAGAACTACCACCGGCTCCTCAAAGGGAGTATTATTGGATTGTAATGTCAATGAGACGAAAGTATCTGATTCTGTTCTGTAAGCTCAAGTGCCAGGGTATACTGACGCGAAGTGAAAACTTGCGGTCTCGCAACCGAGCTGGTCTGCAATATGAACATGTTGTCTGGCGGTGGCTCCCTCTCGGGGGTATTAGTCTTCGTCCAAATTGGAGTGGCGATTTTAACCTTCATTCTTGGCATTGTTGAAAGCGTCCTAGCGTATTGGAGATGTTCTAAGGTACCACTCAACAATTTAGATCATGTCATGGCAATGGTGTGATCCGGTAGGGGCATTCAAAGCGAGAGTATGTATTTTTGGCATTCGGTGTAAGTTAAAATAAATCTGTGTTGCATTACTCTTCATGTACAGTATGTGTTATGAGCATATACATCTTCGTTGTCTATATTACTGATCTTTCGATTGCCGGGGCCACCAATGAACCCACACTAAGTGAAGCTTGTCAATGGACCTTTCCCCCCAGTGCACTCATAGCCAATGATGCGAGTCTTCAGCTTCCGACCGTTGGTACTACTAGCAATCCTCCCAATCCTCCTCAGAAGCTTCCGTTCTCGGCGAGATTTGCTATGTGCCGCACCAAAACTCGCAACATATATCCGGTGACTCTCCTTGAAATGTTTCTTCGCCTTCTTGACTAACCCCTGCGATAATTTCACCGTTCCCAAATTATGATGCGCCGTCGCTACGTCCACGTGCGCCAGACCGTTATACTGAATAGTGATTTTCAACGCCGTTTTACACCGCGAAGTGGCTTCATCGAATTTCCCGACGCGTGCGTACGCCGCGCCGAGATTGCCGAGCGTGTTGGCTGTGTTGATGTGTTGGACGCCGAATTCACGCGTTTCGGTATCCAAGGCACGGCGGAAGTAGTCGATTGCGTTTTTGTGATCACCCTGCCGTGAGTATGTAATTGCGATATTCTTTAATGCGTTGGCGGTTTGTCCCGGCGATCGACTTTTTTCTTGATACACGGCCAGCGCTTGTCTGAATAGATGCATTGCGCGTTCGTAATTCTTGAGGGCTTGATAGGTGACGGCCATGTTGTGAATTGTATCCGCGGTTTCCAAATGCGTCGTTCCATAGAGTTGTCGTTTTAGAGTGAGAACTTTGTTGTAGGTTTCCAACGCCTCTTCGTATTTGCCGAGATAATGATTTATTTGCGCGACAGCTTCGAGCATGGTTGCTGAGATTGGATGAAATGGACCGTAGTGTGAGTCGCATATCGTGGTTGCCTTGTTGAAATGATGGAGTGCAAGTTTGAACTTGCCCATCTTCCTATACGTTTCACCGATATTCGCAGCGGAAGTTGCCAGGCTGGGGTGATTGGACGGCAGGTTGCTCGCTCGAATGGCTTTCGCTTGCTCGAATCGCAGGATTGCGGCATCGTATCTTCTCAAATTGGCCAGTATTATGCCGATGTTATCCATCAACTCTGCCATGTTAATATTATCGTTCCCGTATACACAGTGCAGTATCTCCAGCGCTCGTTCGAACGATTCCAGCGCCTCCTCTTGCATATTTGCATTGGCCATGAGATTTCCCTGCTCATTGAGACTTTTGACATGCTTGAGTTGTTTATCGATCGTAAATTGTAAACTTTCATCGATTGCACTTTTCGTATCACTCAACTCTGTAATTTCAGGCGATGATGTCGACTGTGTCATTGGGGCTGTGTGTTCTGGAAGTGTAGGGACATGTGGACCGGGAACCCCAGCATTTGTACCCCTAGAAATCCTTTGTACTGTCGCGCCGCCATTCGCTTTATCTAGCCTGTTTTGTTGACTCTTTGGTCATATTATTCACATTAACCTTCCCGAGCCCCGAGTTGTACTTTGGTGCACTGCCTCAAATTCAATGCACTGCCCTCATCAAACTTAAAAATCTCTATATTGGACCAATGATGAGATACTCCGGGTTATCGGATTCATAGGGCGGGATGAGGTATTCCGATGATCTGGTTGGGCGGCGTGTAACCAAGCAAAAGCCTGTGTAATTGGTCAAGAGATTCGTCGGCTCTGGCAGCATCATTACGAAGCCCGGTCTAGATTTGCGAAGGTACCTCTGTCTTCATGGTTGCACTAGTACGTACCATGAAGTGGACCGCAATAGCGCATTACGCACTGCCACAGCAACAGCGAAGTTCGCAATTCGGGGATAGCTGTTGGTAAGGTCAGTAACAGGATAGTCTTTTTTTAAGTCGTAAAGATGAAGCTCGTGAAAAAATTCCTAGATCATGAGACGAGACATGTGATGGTCGAGGGAGTATCCTGCAGAGTCCATGTACGGAATTAATGCACAGATACTCCAGGGGTGAGCAATCAGTTGGCGGTCCCATCACGCGACGGATGTTCGTAAGATACACAGTGGTACAACCTCCGGAGGCTG
>Ga0335073_10013614_pt1 | contig 11409 bp, 9 predicted proteins | sample Lox_Sample_22_FD_207093 | JGI IMG/M metagenome (GOLD analysis project Ga0335073, IMG submission 207093) | Soil microbial communities from Loxahatchee National Wildlife Refuge, Florida, United States - Lox_Sample_2.2 | ecosystem: Environmental > Terrestrial > Soil > Wetlands | place: USA: Florida... | reverse complement strand
GTCCGATCCAGAGATGACGAGCGCGCTTGCCCTGTTGCGTCGCGCCGCCAACGTGCTTGCTCGCCTCGAAGACGCCATCGTCTTAACGGGACTGCCGGCAAATCCGGCGCCGCCTCCGGCCTTTCTTGCTCCCCCGGGCGCAGCGGGGCTCCCTTTGATATGGGAGATCTTCAATGGAGAGGTTACACAGGGAATTTTCGGCCCCCCTCCTCCCCCTGGCTCGGTGCAGATCCCAATCCCAGTCGGGGTGCCGCCGCCACCCCTCGGGGACCTGCTCGTGGTCGCGATTTCCGACGCCATAGGCCAGCTCGAGGGCAACGGCCAATACGGTCCATTCGCGGTCGTTCTCGGCCAAAACTTCTTTACGGCGGTGCAGACGCCCGCGGTGGGACTGGTATTGCCGCAGGACCGCATCATTCCGTTTCTTGGCGGCGGTCCGCTCCTGCGATCGTCCACCCTGCCTCCTGACGCCGGCGTGGTCGTGGCGCTCGGCGGAGCGCCGATCGAGCTCGTCATCGCCACCGACGTGTCGCTGGCCTTCCTACAGGTCAGCGAGGAGCCCAGATTCGTATTTCGCGTCTTCGAAAAAATGCGACTCCGCATCAAGCAACCCGAAGCAATCGCTATACTCGGGTGAATCTGGCGACGCGGTAAGCCATGTCTGCGAGAGTCATCGTCCTCGGCGGCGGCGTGGCCGGCATGAGCGCGGCGCATGAGCTGATCGAGCGCGGCTTCGAAGTCGTGGTTCTCGAACGCCGAGACGTCGCTGGCGGCAAAGCGCGCAGCTTGCGCGTCGTCGACGACGGCCCCCGCGGCGGACACCAACTCGCCAGCGGCGGCGGAGGATCGGTTGGCCATCTCGTCCCCGGCGAGCATGGGTTCCGCTTCTTTCCCGGTTTCTACAAGCATGTGATCGACACCATGCGCCGCATCCCGTCGCTCGATGGGCACACAGCGGCGGATCATCTCTCGCCAACGACTCGCGTGGCCGTCACGCAATACGGGAAGCCGACGTTCCTCGCGCCGGTGGCCTTTCCCGAGAGGCCAAGCGACGCTGGAGCGCTGCTTCGCGACATCCTCGCGGCGTTCGGGCCGATCGCAGACCTCACACCCGAGGACTTGTCGCTCTTCGGCGCGCGGGTTTGGCAGATCCTCACCTCCTCCACGGAGCGCCGGCTGGCGGAGTATGAGCAAACGCCCTGGTGGGAGTTCGTCAGCGCCGCGCGCGGTTCGAAGTCCTACCGGAAGTTCCTTGCAGACGGGCTGACCCGCTCTCTGGTGGCCGCTAAAGCGCGCAAGGCCAGCGCCCGCACGATCGGCGACATCTTCGTACAACTGATGCTCACGATCCTCGATCCCTCCGGAGGGTCCACGGATCGCGTTCTCGACGGTCCGACGAATTTCGTCTGGATCGACCCATGGCGCAACTACCTCGAATCGCGAGGCGTGCAGTACCTGACCGAGGCCGAGGTCACGGGGATCGGGTGCGAGACTGGGAGGATCACGGGCGTCGAGGTCCGCCGTCACGGGAAAACCTCCACACTGCGCGGTGACTATTACGTGGCCGCGCTGCCGATCGAGAGGATCGTCCCTCTGCTCAATGCGCGCATCCTCGCCGCCGACCCGGCGCTCCGCAACCTCAGTCACCTCGCCCCCAATGTCGAATGGATGAGCGGCGTGCAGTTCTATTTGCGGCGAGATGTGCCTACGGCTCACGGGCACGTGATTCACATCGACACCGAATGGGCGCTCACCAGCATTTCCCAGCTGCAGTTTTGGCGCAACGTGCCTCGCGATATTTTTGGCGACAGCGAGGTTGGCGGAGTCATCTCCGTCGACGTTTCCGATTGGACGACAGCCGGCTCGAATGGACTCCCCGCCCGGCAATGCTCGCGCGAGGAGGCGGTGCGCGAAACGTGGCGGCAGCTCAAGCGCTCGATCAACGTCGAACGCGAGTTGCTGCGCGACGACGACCTGCATTCTTGGTTCCTCGACCCTGACATCGAACTCGACCCGACGCATTCCGGATATCTACGCAATGTGGAGCCGCTGCTCGTGAACCTGGCGGGCACATGGTCGCTGCGCCCCGAGGCGACGACGGCGATTCCAAATCTGTTTCTGGCGTCGGACTACGTGCGCACGTTCACGGACCTCGCGACTATGGAGGGCGCAAACGAGGCCGCGCGGCGCGCGGTGAACGGTGTGCTTGATGTCCTGGGCTACGAGGGACCCCGCTGCGAGCTGTGGCGGCTGTATGAGCCGGAGATCCTCGCGCCCTGGCGGCTGCACGACGCCGCCCGATACAAGGCGGGCCTGCCGTGGGACGATTCACTTCTGCAAGTTGCAGCTCACGCCATCCGTGGCGCGTCGCCCGTTCTTGACCAAACTCGTCCGCTGCTCGAACTGGCGACGCCGTTCGTGCTGCCGGTCGCCGACGCGCTAGACGCGACCGAGGGAGTCACTGAGGCTGCGCGCACGGGCCCCGCCGTCAGCGTTGCGGATCCCCAAGGAGCTTCCTACGCGCCGGCGACAGGCGGCGCCGCCAAGCCCTCGCAGGCGACGCAAGGCTTCGATCGTGCCGCGGGGCCGGCGGGATTCGAGACGCGACTCGCCTGGTATCGCGAGATGCTGACCGACACGCTCGCAGCCGGCGTTCCGACCTGGGAGCCGCAGCGGCATCTCTATGGGCTTATCAGGAATTTTATGAGCCTCGCCGGCAAGGGGCTTCGCCCCTCGCTGTGCATCGCGACTGCGCGCGCCCTTGGCGGACGCGCCGAGGACGCCTGCCCGGCCGCGGCTGGAATAGAGATGTTGCATAACGCATTTCTCGTGCATGACGACATCGAGGACGGGAGCGACTGGCGGCGTGGCGCGGCGACGATGCACCGAAGCGCCGGAGTGCCGATCGCCGTGAATGCTGGCGATGCCATGAACGCCCTCGCCATGCGCCTCTTTCGCAAGGCCGGCGATCGGCTCGGACCGGCGACGGCGCTGCGGATCTTCGACGAAGTCGATCACTTGCTGGTCGAGACCCTCGAAGGGCAAGCCACCGAACTCGGATGGGTTCGCGACAACGAGCTAGCGCTGGGCGTGGACGATTATCTGCGTCTCGTTCTCAAGAAAACGGCTTGGTATAGCTTTATTCACCCGCTGCGGATCGGCGCGCTCGTCGCCAACGCGGATGATCATAACCTCGACCGGTTTGATCGCTTCGGGTATCTGCTCGGCCTCGCCTTCCAGATCACGGACGATGTTCTCAATCTCAGCGGGAGCATTGCGCGTTACGGCAAAGAGATCGACGGCGATCTTTGGGAAGGGAAACGGACGCTTCTGCTCACACACGCGCTCGGCCGCGCGAGCCACGCCGACCGCGCGTGGATCACGAGCTTCCTCGCACGACCGCGCGAGCGCCGCCTTCCGCGGGAGGTTTTGCGGCTCCATCAGATCATTGCGGCCGTCGGCAGCATCCAATGGGCGCAACAGGTCGCGACGGGTTTCGCCGACGCCGCGGCGCGCGAGTTCGATAGCTCGGCATTCGCGGGTGTGCCTGCCAGTCCAGACCTCGATTGGCTACGCGATTGCATAGGTTTCCTCGCAGAACGCGACGCCTGATCCGGAATTGATCAAGGGGCTTGCGCGAACGAGCAAGGCGAATTGTTTGCCTCTCTCCGCGCAATTCCTGCAAACGGCGTGGGACCGCCGAGCGATCGGAATCTCGCGCCAAGTCTGTTGTGCGGCCATTGTCGTCGGCTGGCGCCCCGAAGACCACCGCGACGTCACGCGAGACTTGCGCGTACCGCTCCGCTACGTCCTGAAGTCGGCGCTGCAGATGGTGGAGGACGCAGTCTTCCGAAACCGGTCTCCAGCCGTCATTCGCCCACAACGTGCTGACGGTCGTCACCGACAAAGACGGGGGACAACTTGACATCCTGCGGGACAACATGCCGTTCGGCGACGTTGCCAGGGGCGAATTTAGCACTTACTTCATCGACTACGCCCGCTCTCCGGCGAGGATCGAGAGGATGCTGACGAATATGTTCTTCGGCAATCCGCCCGGTAGCTACGACCGAATCCTTGACTTCAGCAAGGCTGTGACCGGCGCGTTGTTCTTCGTACCGTCGACGACCTTTCTGAACAACGTGGCCGCGCGCGCTAACGCTCCGCCGCCGTCTCTCAGACCGCCAGGCGCCGCATGAACAAGTCGAAGTGGATCGAGCGGTCTTGCGCCCAGTCGATCGTTCGGCCGGAGACAGACGCGTCTCATCTCCTCGCGCGCTATTTGGACGCCGGCGCGGGAGGGATCATCGTCCCTCATGTCGAGACGGCCGCGGCAGCGCGGCAGATCGTTGATACCGTGCGCTACACGCGCCCAAAAGACCGCGACGAAAAAGTCGTGGTCGTGATGATCGAGTCCCTAACCGCAATTGGCAATTTACCCTAAATACTGAATGTCGAGGGCGTCGACGTATTTTTCATCGGGCCCAATGATCTTTCGCACCCGTTCGATCGGGGAAGTCAACATCAGCGACAATTGACAGCGGCTGCCAAGCGTGCAGTCTAGAACGATATAACCACGTCGCTCACCGGCCATCCGTGATCGAGCTCGTGTTCGCCGTGGCGCCTAAAAATGCAAAAATCGCGTGACCGACGGCGGCCACGCGATTTGGCCTAGGGAGGAATTATATGGTCGACACACTGCCGTTCGGCTCGAGACTATCGGTCCCCCGCCGCCGCTTTCTCAAAGGTGCGGCGGCCGTCGGCGTCGTCGGCGCGTTTCCGGCGATCATCACGCGTCGGGCGCTGGCGGAGGGCAATCCGACAGTCGTCAACTCCATCCGTTCGCTTTCCAACCCGTATCACGCGACTTGGAACAAGGGCGGCGCCGCATTCGCGAAATCGGTCGGCGCCGACTATGTGACTCTAGTGACCGAGGGCAACAGCGAGAAGGGCATCGCCGACATCAAGGCGATTCTCGCCAAGACCAACGGCAATTGCGTCATCAACGTCGACCCGAACGACAGTCCGGACGCCCGGCCGATCGTTCAGGCGTGCAAGGACGCGGGCGCCTATGTGGTCACTCAATGGAACAAGCCCAAGGATCTGCATCCGTGGGATTTCGACCCCAACTATGTCGCCCATATCTCGTTCAGCGGCGTTCCCTACGGCAAGGCGATGGCGGAAACGCTGATCAAGGCGATGGGCGGCAAAGGCGGGATCGTGGCCCTCGGCGGTATCGAGTCCAACGTGCCGGCAATCGAACGCAAGGCCGGGCTCATGGAGGCGCTCAAAGCCAATCCAGGCGTGCAATTGCTTGACATGCAAGTCGCCAACTGGCAGGCGACCGAAGCGCTGCAAAAGACGAACGCTTGGCTGACTCAGTTCGGCGACAAGATCGGCGGAATCTGGGCGGCCAACGACGATATGGGGCTCGCCGCCGTCGAGGCGCTCAGAAGCGACGGGCGAGCCGGGAAGGTCCCGGTGACCGGAATCGACGGCATTCAGCTCGCGGTCGAGGCCATCCTCAAGGGCGAGATGGTAGGAACGGTCGCCTGGGATCCGTTCTGGCAGGGCGGCATGGGTCTTTCGATCGGCTATCACGCCAAGACCGGCAAGTTCGATCCGTCGAAGGAGCCCAAGGACCATCGCGAATTCTACGGCAAGGGCGTCATCATTACCGCCGACAACGCGAAGTCGTTTTACGACAACAACATCAAGGCCGAGCCCAGACTCGATTGGAACGACATTTGGGGCCGTGTGAGCGGGCAGATCCAGTACAACTAGGAAGCCGTCGCGAACAGCGGGCGCGACCGGCCTGCGCGTCCGCATCCTTCCCCAGCCTCACAGAATTGCGGAAGGCGACGCGGTGAGTGCGTCTCTAAAAATTGCGCCGGTCGCGGGAGGGCAAGCGAGAGGGGGCCGGCTGCGCCTCGCGGCCTGGGCGCCCGCGCTGGTGCTCGTTGTTCTGTGCCTCTTCATCGCCGCCATCAACCATAGCTTTCTCACCTTCGGAAACGTTGTCCGGATAAGCCAGGACGCGGCGATCCCGCTGGTCCTCGGCCTCGGCGAGACGTTCATCATCCTGATGGGGTCGATCGATCTGTCGGTCGAAGGAATCCTTACGCTTGCCGCCGTGATCCTGTCGATGACGGTCCTCAACGGCATGAACGACTACCACCTCGGCCTGTTTGCCGTGCTTTTGGTGCTGGCGGTCGGCGCTGCGGTCGGCTTCGTCAACGGCGTCGTCCATGTTCGGCTCAAAGTGCCGTCGTTCATGGCGACGCTGGGCTCGTGGTTCATCGGCGTCGGGATCGCCAACGCTATGCTCGGCGGCATGGCGGTGAGAATCAACGACCCTTTGATACGCGGACTTGCGATCCGGCGAGTGCTCGGTTTTCCCTGGGGCGTCTGGCTGGCGCTAGCGTGTCTCGCGGCCGCGTTCGTCGTCCAGAACCATACGCGTCTCGGCCGCTATATCTATGCTCTTGGGGGCGGAGAGGAGCTCGCCGCCTTATCCGGCATTTCGGTCCCCTGGGTTCGTATCGTCACGTTCACGCTCGCGGGCGCTTTCTACACCATCGGCGGCCTGTTGGCTGCCGCGCAACTTGGTCTCGGCAACGCCCAGATCGGCAATGGCCGCCTGTTCACCACGGTCACAGCCGTCGTCGTTGGCGGAACATCGCTTTCCGGCGGAGAGGGCGGCGTGTTGCAGACCTTCGTCGGTGTTCTGATTGTTTCGGTCCTGTCGAACGGGATGGTGCTGATGGGCGTTCCGCCGAGCGTTCAGATCGGACTTCAGGGCCTCATGATCATCGTCGCCGTGGCTTTGTCCATTGATCGCAAGGCGCGGGTCGTCAAATGAGCGCGAGCGCCGCCGCTGCAATCTCGATGGCCGGAATCGTCAAGCGTTTCCCGGGAGTTCAGGCGCTGAAGAGCGTCTCGATCGAGATCAAGCCAGGAGAGGTCGTTGGCCTCATCGGCGAGAACGGTGCCGGCAAGTCCACCCTCATGAAGATCCTGAGCGGCGTATATCAGCCGGACGCGGGGCAAATCTTCATCGCCGGCAAAGAAACGCGTATCGAAAGCGCGGCCGACGCCAACCGCAAGGGAATCGGCATGGTGTTCCAGGAGCAATCCCTGCTCCCCAACTTGACGGTCGGCGAAAACATCTATCTTGGCGCCGAGCGGCCGTTCACCAGGTTCGGCCTCGTTCGTTGGCGCGCGCTTTACCACGCTGCGGCGCGGCAACTTGAAAAGGTCACCGTCGACATCGACCCACGGACGCGAGCGGACGCGCTCAGTTTCGCCGTCCGTCAGATGGTGGAGCTCGCTAAAGCCCTAGCGCTCGAAGAGCGCGCCGCGGGCCATCTTGTCATCCTCCTCGATGAGCCAACCTCCGTTCTCGAGCGCGCGGAGATTGATATTCTCTTCAGTCGGGTGCGGGCCCTGAAATCGCGCGCCTCCTTCGTCTTCGTGTCCCACAGGCTCGATGAGGTGCTGCAAGTCTCCGACCGGGTTTATGTCATGAAGGACGGCGAGGTGGTCGCGGAACTCGCGGCGGCCGATGCAAATGTCGCGATGCTGCATCGGCTTATGGTCGGAAGAAGTCAGCAAGCTGACTACTACTATGAGCCCCTGCAGGCGCCAGTTCAGGATACGGTCGTGCTGGAGGCCGATCGGCTCGCGTGCGGCGCCGCTTACAGAAACGTCAGCTTCAAGCTGTGCGCCGGCGAGGTTCTGGGGATCGCCGGGGTCATCGGCTCGGGGCGCGAAGAGCTCACCCGCACGCTCGCCGGCTTTGCTCCCCATGACGGCGGAAGCCTCAAGGTCGGGGGCCGCGAGGTGCGGCTGGAGACTCCCGCCGACGCGGTCGACCTTGGCATTGGCTACATCCCGCGCGAACGGCGGGTCGAGGGGCTCGTTCTGTTCCTGTCCGTTTCGGCCAATATAACTCTGGCCGATCTCGCCAGCCTCGCGCGCTTCGGTTTGATCGACGCGCGGAAGGAGCGCGCTGTTGCGACAGACTGGGCCTCACGGCTCAAAATCCGCACGCCGAACATCAACACCCTGTGCCTTGGCCTTTCGGGCGGCAACCAGCAGAAGGTGGTCCTCGCGAAGTGGCTGAACGCCAAAGCGAGAATTCTGGTCCTCGATCACCCGACCCGAGGTCTCGACGTGGGCGCCAAGGAGGAGGTTTATGAGCTCATTCGCGGCCTGACCGCCCAAGGGCTCGCAATCGTTCTGACTTCAGACACGTTGGAGGAGACCATCGGGCTCAGCCACAGCATCGTTGTCATGCGCGACGGCGAAATCACCCATCGGGCCGAGGCTCAGCGCGGCGCAAAGCCGCGGCAGGTCGACCTCATCGGATACATGGTCTAGCGATGGCCGCGAAGATTCTGCGGCCGGACGACGTCAGAAAGTGGCTGCCGCTGGCGACGCTGGCCGCCCTCGTTCTGCTGGTCGGGATCGCGCAACCGAGCTTCCTCGAGCCAGGTGCCTTGATCGGACTCGCGAGCGATACCGCGGTCCTGTTCATCCTCGCGACCGGCGTCACCTTCGTGATCATGCTGGGCGGCATTGACCTCTCGATCCAGTCGATGGCTTCCCTCGCGAGCGTCATCGTTGCGCTCACGGTCACGCGGCTGGGCTACGGGTCGTTTCTGCTCGCAATCGCCATCGGCGCGATCGCTGGACTGTTTTCCGGGATCGTGCACGTGCGCCTGAAAATCCCCTCCTTCATCGCCACGCTCGCGATGGGCGGCGTCCTCTTCAGCGCGGCGCTGGTGGTTTCAAAGGAGCGGTCGATCACCCTCGACGAGGCGGGGCGGTCCTATCTCGGGTGGATCACTGGCCACGCGCTCGGTCTGCCGAACGTTATTTTCATCGGCCTTCTCGTCCTGGCGGCGGCGCACCTGCTGCAGGCGCATACCCGGTTCGGCCGTTACAGCGCGGCGATTGGAGCGGGAGAGCCTGCCGCTTACGCATCCGGCGTCAAGGTCGGCCGACAGAAGATCTTCGCCTTTGTTCTTTCGGCCGCGTTCGCGGCGCTGGCCGGTGTGATCCTTGCGGGCCGGCTCGCGAGCGGCTCGCCCACTCTGGCGGCAGAGCTCCTTTTGCCTTCGATAGCGGCTGTCGTTGTCGGGGGGACCGCAATAACCGGCGGCGTCGGCAGCATATGGCGCACCTTGGTCGGCGCGTTGATCATCTCCGTCGTGCGCATCGGGATGACGTTCCTCGGCGTGGACATCTTCGCTCAGGACATCGTGTTCGGCGCCGTTCTGATCGGCGCCGTCGCCATCACCATCGACCGGACTAAAATCCCGATCGTGAAGTGACACGTGGAGATGGTGAGAGTAGCGCGCTTTTCGGTGAACAATCACGCCGACAATCCTTTGGAGTGGGCAATCGGCGAAATGCAGCCTTCCAACGCACCCCCGGGCGCTGTCACGAGAATCGAATTCGCTGCGGGCAATTTCGTCATCCCAGTTTTGGTCACGCTGCGGTGGCGGCTCGCCACGTGCAGAAAATTTCTTTTCGGAGGACGCGGAGCGTGTGACGGGAGGTGAGATGGCGTTGGACGTTGAAGGTGTTTTGGACAGCGGCGTGAATGGACAGGAAGCGCTGGGCTGACCCGAGCGATTTGAAGCGCTGCACCTTGCGCTCGCGCCGTCGCGTCGGCTGATGCGAATTCTCAGCCCGATTGTTCTTGCGCAAGCCCTGCTCGTAGCGCGCCGACAATCCGATCTCAGACTTTGCCGCGCCATAAGAACGGAGCTTGTCGGTCGCCAGCACATCGGGCCCGAAGCCTTGTTTCTTGAGCAGCCTGCGCATCAGTTTCACCGCTGCAGCTCTATCGCGCAGTCTTTGTACGAGCAGGTCGAGAGCCTCGCCCTCGTCGTCAACCGCGCGCCAGAGCCAGAACTGTCGGCCCGCAATTGTTACGGCCATCTCATGGAGATGCCAATGCAATGTTGGCCGCGGACGGCGACGGCGAAGTTCTCGGGCGAACAATGGTCCGAACTTCAATACCCATCGCCGCACCGTCTCGTAGGAGACATCCAGGCCGCGCTCCGCGAGCAGATCTTCGATGTCGCGATAGCCGAGCGTAAAGCGGACATAGAGCCAAACGGCGTGCCGGATGATCGCAGGCGGAAACTGGTGGAGGGCAAACGAGATCCTCATGCGCCATCTTACCCGCCGAACCGCACCCACGGACGACGGGTAAAGCAGCAGCTGGTAAGTACATCGACGCAGCCGAATCGGTGTTGGCAGGCTCAGCGTCGCGGTGTCTACAAGCTCGGGGCGCGATTAGGCTTTGACCGGCTCCCGGAGGCCCAACAGGTCTGGGCAGTCAGGTTTTGGCTTGATCCGGAGCGCCGGCTACGCGATCGCGCAATGTTCGATCTCGCGATCGACAGTAAGCTCGCGTGTCCGAGGCTCCTCGCGATAAGAGTTCCGGCGACGAACAACTTGTTCCAGCGCGAATGAGAAGGGCAGCCGCCACGTGGCGGCGCGCGCACCGATCCCGGCCCGGATCGAAGCAGAAGGCCGGTGGTCCCTCGATGCTATCGCCCGCGCCCTGACTGCCGAAAGCATTCCGACAGCCGCCAGGGCCACCAATTGGACGCTGGCTGGCGTAGCACGCGTGAAGGCGAAGCTGGCCCGTAGCTAACGCTATCACCACCCGCGTGCCATCGGTGAACTCGACCCCTGCGAAGGAGCAAGCGGAACTCGCTTGCGTCAGGGCAGGCACTCGCCATCACTGACACGGCTTGCCGCCCGGCATCGTGGTGTCCACCCCTGCTGGTGAAGGAACAGGTCCACACTGTAGCCGCGCACGTCTGAGAGGAACGCGAGGTCTTGGAGGCTGCGACCGAGACGGTCCACTGAGGTATTTGGCCAGTCAGCACCGGCTTGACGCCTCTACGCAAAAAAGTGGCCCGCCCCCTGGATTCTTTGGGAACGGGCCCAACCGAGCGGGCTGTGGGAGGTCGTGCTGCCTGCTCGTGAAGCTCGCCGAACACCCTCGCTGATTCGAGAATATTGCCACGAACCGATGAGATTGTATACGAGAAGTTGTTTGATGTGGATAGGTTGTGGATTTGGTTGTGGGTAAAGTGGCGCGAGGTCGGATCGGAGGGCCCGCTCCTGCGTGCACTCAAGGGACGGGCCGCGAGCATGCCGGGGATGGGAGGGTCCTGCCGGCTTGCCCGATTTCGTTTGACCAGAGCGCCCGGTTCTTACTGCGAAATACATGATGGGAAATAACGCTGGGCGACAAGCTGCGGTAGTTAACACTTAATCTGACATTCGGTGTCATAGCTGAGGCAGAAGCCGAGGCCGGGCGCGGAGCTGGTCGGGTTGCGCAGCGTCCGGCCTCGGCGTTCGCTAAGGATGCCAAGCCATGAC
>Ga0335073_10013613_pt1 | contig 11409 bp, 12 predicted proteins | sample Lox_Sample_22_FD_207093 | JGI IMG/M metagenome (GOLD analysis project Ga0335073, IMG submission 207093) | Soil microbial communities from Loxahatchee National Wildlife Refuge, Florida, United States - Lox_Sample_2.2 | ecosystem: Environmental > Terrestrial > Soil > Wetlands | place: USA... | reverse complement strand
TGCCAAGCCGATCACCGTCTTACCGCGTCGGCACCGGCTTTTCGCCGCGGTAATCATAAAATCCGCGGCCGGCTTTGCGTCCGAGCCAGCCCGCTTCCACGTATTTGACCATCAACGGACAGGGCCGATATTTCGAATCGGCAAGGCCGTCGTGCAGCACTTGCATAATGGAAAGACAGGTATCGAGCCCGATGAAGTCGGCAAGCTCGAGCGGGCCCATCGGGTGGTTCGCGCCAAGCCGCATCGCGGTGTCGATCGATTCGACGGTGCCGACGCCCTCGTAAAGCGTATAGACCGCCTCGTTCACCATCGGCAGCAGGATGCGGTTGACGATGAAGGCGGGGAAATCCTCGGCCGCGACCGGCGTCTTGCCGAGCGCCAACGCGAGCTCGTGCACCGCTTTGAACGTCGTGTCGTTGGTGGCGATGCCGCGGATCAGCTCGACGAGCTGCATCACCGGCACCGGGTTCATGAAATGCATGCCGATGAAGCGCTCGGGCCGGTCGGTCGCCGCGGCAAGCCGCGTGATCGAGATCGACGAGGTGTTGGAAGCGACGAGCGCCGAGGCCTTGAGATGCGGCACCAGCTTGCGGAAGATGTCGCGCTTCACCTCCTCGCGCTCGGTCGCCGCTTCGATCACGATGTCGCACGCATCGAGCCACTCATAGCCGGGGCCGGTGGCGATGTGCTTCATGCCGGCGGCGCGCTCTTCCTCCTTGATCTTGCCACGCGTCACCTGGCGCGCGAGGTTGCGGTCGATCGACTGCACCGCCCGCTCGAGCGCCGCCGGATCGAGGTCGCTCAAGCGCACGTCGAGACCCGCGAGTGCTGCGACATGGGCGATGCCGCTCCCCATCTGACCGGCGCCGATCACGCCGATCGTCTTGATCTCGCTGCTCATTAGCTCACCGCTCCAATCTCCCCCTAACGGCCTCCACTGCGCTTCGCGAGCTCGGCCTCGAGTGCTGGAACGATCTTGAAGAGATCGCCCACGAGGCCGTAATCCGCGATCTGGAAGATCGGCGCTTCCTCGTCCTTGTTGATTGCGACGATGACTTTTGAATCCTTCATCCCGGCCAAATGCTGAATGGCGCCCGAGATGCCCACGGCGATGTAAAGCTCGGGCGCCACGATCTTGCCGGTCTGGCCCACCTGGTAGTCGTTCGGCACGAAGCCGGCATCGACCGCCGCGCGCGAGGCGCCGACCGCGGCGCCGAGCCGATCGGCGATCTGCTCCAGCATCTTGAAATTGTCGCCGGACTGCATGCCGCGCCCGCCGGAGATGATGACGCGCGCGCTCGTGAGCTCGGGCCGTTCCGAGCGCGCAAGCTCGGCGCCGGCAAAATGCGACAGGCCGGCCGATCCGGCTGCCGCGACCGCCTCGATCGCCGCGCTGCCGCCGTCGGCAGCGGCCGGCGGAAAGGCGGTGCTGCGGACCGTGAGGATTTTGATCGGATCGGCCGACTGAACCGTCGCCAGCGCGTTCCCGGCATAGATCGGGCGCACGAACGTGTCGGGAGAGACGATTGCCGCGACGTCCGAAATCTGCGCCACGTCGAGAAGCGCCGCGACCCTGGGCAGGAGGTTCTTGCCGAAGGTCGAGGCCGGCGCGAGGAGATGGCTGTAGCCCTTGGCGAGCGGCACCACCAGCGCGGCGAGGTCCTCCGCGACCGGATTCTCATAGTCCGCGTGCTCGGCGAGCAGCACCGTGGCGATCCCGGAAACGTTGGCGCCCGCCTCGGCGGCCGGGCGGCAATGGGCGCCCGCGACCAGGAGATGGATATCGCCGCCGATCGCGGCGGCGGCCGTCACCGCGTGAAGGGTCGCGCTCTTCAGCGCCGCATTGTCGTGCTCGGCGATGACCAGGACCGGCATCAGATCACACGCGCCTCGTTCATGAGCTTGTCGACCAGTTCTTCGACCGAGCCGACCTTGCCGCCGCCTTTGCGGCGCGGCGGCTCCTCGACCTTGAGCGTCTTGAGGCGCGGGGCGGGATTGACGCCGAGCGCATCGGGGGACACCTGGTCGATCGGCTTCTTCTTCGCCTTCATGATGTTCGGCAGCGAGGCATAGCGCGGCTCGTTGAGGCGAAGGTCGGTCGTCACCACGGCCGGCAGCTTGATCTCCACCGTCTCGAGCCCGCCATCGACCTCGCGCGTCACGCTCGCCGCGCCGTCGCCGATCTTGAGCCGCGAGGCGAAGGTCGCCTGCGGCCAGCCCAGCAACGCCGCCAGCATCTGGCCGGTCTGGTTGCAGTCATCGTCGATCGCCTGCTTGCCCAGGATCACGAGCTGCGGCGATTCCTTGGCGACGATCGCCTTCAAGAGCTTTGCGACGGCAAGCGGCTGGAGCTCGGCGTCGGTCAGCACATGGATGCCACGGTCGGCGCCCATGGCGAGCGCGGTCCGGATCGTCTCCTGGCACGGCGGTCCGCCCATCGAGACGGCCAGGATCTCGCTTGCCGTGCCGGCTTCCTTGAGCCGCACCGCCTCTTCGACGGCGATCTCGTCGAACGGATTCATGGCCATCTTGACGTTCGCCGTCTCGACGCCCGTATGGTCCGACTTGACCCGGATTTTGACGTTGAAATCGATGACCCGCTTGACCGCGACGAGGATTTTCATCCTGGCCCTGCATCGGAAATCACGCCTTGTTGCGGCGCGGGAGCGGATTGTGCACGTGCACAATCCGAAGGCAAGGACTTCATTTCACGAGCGAAATGCGCCCGGCCGCCACAAAACGTCGCACGCGCGCCCCTTGCCGTTCGGATAACGCCCCAGCCCGACCCGGTGATCCGAGGGCCGGCCGAGATACCTGCCGATCAGTGTCTGCGGAACAGCAGCATGAAGATCGCGAACAGCAGCAGCGCCAGCCCTTGCAGCAACACGCGCGACTGCATGATCTTGTTCGAGCGCCGGGGATTGCCGCCCTTCGCCATCTGGAAGATGCCGAAGATCAGCGCGCCCAGCGCGCCCAGCATGGCGATCACCACAAGGATCGGAAGAACGAATTCCATCGCCGTCCTATAGGACAACCGAGCGGCGCTGCACAGGGCGAAGCTCTTGAAGGCGAGGGGGCGGCGCGCCTAAGGTGCGCGGTCGTTTGCCGAGGCAGGAGGAAGCGGCCCATGCCGGACTTGATCACCGTTCATGATCCGCGCGGCTATGCGCCCAAGGTCACGGGCAAGCGCCTTGCGCCGCGGCACGCCAATCTCGACGGCAAGATCGTCTATCTCGTCGATTGCCTCTTCGACAATTCCGAAGCCTTCATGGAGCAGATGCGGCAATGGTTCGCCGCGAACCTGCCCAAGGTGAATCCCCGCGTCATCAAGCCGCGCCAAAGCTGGGTCGATGATGCGGAGATGCGCGCCAAGATCGCGTCGGAAGGCAGCGCCGCCATCCTCGGCGTCGGCTTATGAAGCTCGTGTAGCCCGACGGTCGTCGGGTTGACCTCGCTGCTCGAAGAAGACGGCGTCCCTTGCGTTGCCGTCCACACCCATGTCTTCCACCGGGTCGCCACCTCGACGGCGCGGCTCCGCGGCATTCCGACCTTGCGTCAGGCCTTTGTGCCGCAGCCCGTGGTGGGCCGCACGCCCGGCGAGCTGCGCGGCTATATCGAGGGCGCGGACCGCATCTCCGGGCGCCCCTTCATGCAGGAAGTCCTCGAGGGATTGTCGCGCCCGCTCGATGATGCCGACCTGACGGGCGCGACGTTCGAGCGCACCACCCCGCGTCTGGTGGCGCCCGACACCGAAGAAAATCTGCGGGCGCTGTTCCTCGAGAACCGGTGGACCGATTTCCTTCCCATCGTGCTGCCGACCGAGGCGCGGGTTGCGGCGATGCTCAAGGGCACGAGCCAGCCGCCCGACACGGTCGTGGGCCGCATGCGCGCCGGCAATTTCCGCGAGGCGTGGGAATATACGGTCGAGAAGGTCGCCGTCAACGCGGTGATGGCGGGGGCGAAGCCCGAATACTTCCCGGTGATCCTCGCGCTCGCCGCGTCGGGCCAGACCTCGCGCCAAGGCAGCACCACCTCGATGACGTGCCTCAGCGTCGTCAACGGCCCGGTCCGCCACGAGATCGGCATGAATTGCGGCATCGGCGCGATGGGCCCCTATAACCACGCCAACACCACGATCGGCCGCGCCTTCAGCCTTGCGTCGCAGAACGGCCAGGGCGGATCGGTTCCGGGCGAGACCTATATGGGCGCGCTTGGCAACCCGATGGCCTATAGCCTCGTCTTCGCCGAGAACGAGGAGCGGAGCCCGTGGGAGCCGCTGCACGTGCAGAAGGGCATGAAACCCACCGACAGCGCGGTCAGCGTGTTCGTGGGATTGCGCTATGTCCAGGACGGGTTCGGGCCCCGCGACACGTGGGAAGAGAAGATGCGGCGGTGCCTCGCGGCCTCGGCCTATCTGCCGCCGACGCTGGTCACGGACCCGATCGTCGCGCGTCTCTTCGCCGCCAAGGGCATCCATACGAAGCAGCAGCTCATCGACTGGTGCGCCGCCAACGCGCGCATCCCCGCGCGCGAATATTGGGATGATCAGTGGGTGCAGACGCTGATCCATCCGCTGGCGGTCGCGGGCGTCGAGCCGTTCGCGACGCGCCTCAAGGCCGCGCCCGACGAGATCGTCGACATGCACGAAGCGAGCGACATCAACGTCGTCGTCGCGGGCGGCGAGACCCAGGGCGCCTGGAAGATCTTCGGCGCCAATCTCGCCAAGACCGTGTCGGTCGACGCATGGCGCTAGCGGCCCGGTGCGTCCTTCGACTGCGCTTCGCTCCGCTCAGGATGAGGACCGTCGTAGAACCTCCCTCATCCTGAGCGGAGCGCGAAGCGCGCAGTCGAAGGACGCAAGCGAGCGGCGAGACCCAAGGCGCCTGGAGGACAGCGGCGGCCCGGTGCGTCCTTCGACGCCGCCCCTTCGGGGCTCCGCTCAGGATGAGGGGCTTTTATGAAAACTTCCTCATCCTGAGCGGAGCGCGCAGCGCGCAGTCGAAGGACGCACCGAACCTCTGCCCCGGCTTGACGCGATGGCGGGCGGGGGCGAGGATGGGCGGACGCCAAGGAGGCCCATGATGGACGCGAAGCTCGACCGTTCGGGTGAGGATGTCGGCAATATCTGCAAGCTCGAACACGTCAACGTCACCATCCCCGATCAGCAATGGGCGACGCTCTATTACGTGGCGGGCCTCGGCCTGACGCGCGACCCCTACATCATGGTCAGCACCAACAACATGTGGATCAATGTCGGGCGCAGCCAGTTCCATCTGCCGACCGGCAAGCCGCAGAACGTGCGCGGCTGCACCGGCATCGTGGTGCCGGACCGCGCGTCGCTGATGGACCGTCTCCACGGCGTCAAGAAGCTGCTCGACGGATCGCGTTTCGATTATCGCGAAGGCAACTCGTTCGTCGACACGTGCTCGCCGTGGGGCGACCGCATCCGCGTCCATTTCCCGGACGTGGAGCGGTTCGGCCGCATCCGGCTCGGCATGCCCTATATGGAGTTCGACGTGCCGCCCGACACGGCGAAGGGCATCGCGCGCTTCTATCGCGAGATCATGGGCGCCCCCGCGACGGTCGAGGAGAATGGCCACGGACCCGCCGCGCATGTCGAGGTGGGGTCGGATCAGGAGCTGATCTTCCGCGAGACCGACCGGCCGATCCCGCCCTACGACGGCCACCACATGCAGATCTATCTCACCGACTTCACCGGGCCCTACAAAAAGCTCGGCGCGCTCGACCTCGTCACGATGGAGAACGGGCAGTACGAATACCGCTTCATCGACATCGTCGATCTCGACACGCGGAAAGTGCTGTTCAAGGTGGAGCACGAGGTCCGCTCGAGCACCCACCCCCTTTTCGGCCGGCATCTCGTCAACCGCAACCCGGCGCAGACCAACACGGCCTACATGCCCGGCCACGACGGGACGGAGTGGTATTTGATCTGAGGGCGGCACGTCGAGGCAGCGTTCGTCAGAACGCTTTTTCCAGCCCGGCCTGCTTTAGCGTGTAGTTGGCCCAATGTCGCGATTTCACGGCATTGTCGACCATGAAGCGGCGATTGGTGATCGGGCTGTGCCAGATTTCGTGATCGCCCTTGCCGTGTCGCACTAAGGTGCAACCTGCCTCACGGAGCAGGAGCTTGATTCGCGGGGTGTAGTTGTCCGGCATCAGGCAACGCGGCGAGCGTGCTCCATCCGCTCGGCGTTCACGGAGAACGGCACCTCATCGATGCCCTGGGGAAGCAATCCGTTCTCCTCGAGCAGCTCCGGGATAACGATTTTGAGCTTCGCGATCAGTTCCTCGAACGTCTCGGCCCCCGTCGCAAGACCCGGAACGTCATCACTCGACGCCACCCAGACGGACGCCTCCGCGTCCCACTCCGCTTTGACATGGAAATTCGACATGCGGTTAGTTTATAGGCCGGACCGCTCGGCGTCCACGCGGCTATCAACAGGGACCTAGACAAAATCTGCAATTATGGCTGATACGACTGCTAAATCCCGTAAGGATCGGGTGGAATCGTTCATGGACAGACCCTTGTCGCTATGAATGCCACCTATATGCCCGGCTAACACGGGCCGCATGACCGCCGTCCCGCTTTTGGTGTAGTCTCCAGGTCGCACACGAACGGCGTGGGCGATCATGCTGGACCTGAGGCTCGGGCTGTGGCCCGCTCTGATTTGCGCGACCATCCTGCTGATTGTCGCACCGTCATCGGCGGCAGAATTGATCGTCAATGTCGGCCGGGCAAAGACAGTCACCACCGAAGAGTTGCTGGGTCGCCCTGACGCCGCGACCATCGATGTGCCGGAAGACAATGCCTACCAGCGCGCGATGACCTACCGTGCTGTCCCGCTGCGGGCGATCCTTGGCGTGGACAGTCTACCGGCCGACCAGGACCTGCAAATCACCGCAATCGACGGCTTCATCACCAACCTGCCTCCCAGGTTGATCTTTCCGCCGAACGGCAAAGGGGCCGAGCCGTGGCTCGCCATCGAGCCGCCGGACAAGCCTTGGCCTTTGACACCGGGCGGCAAAGCCCCCGGACCCTTTTACCTTGTGTGGCTCAATCCGAGCGCATCGGGGGTCGTCAGCGAGCAGTGGCCGTATCAGGTTGATGCGATACGGTCGGTTCCCTCGCGGGCAGCCTTGTGGCCTCAGATCGCCGTCGGCAAAGATGTCGCCGCCAAATCTCCCATTCGCGAAGGCCAGATCGTCTTCGCGAAGCAATGCATGGTGTGCCATCAGCTCAACGGAGCAGGCGACTCCACGATGGGGCCCGATCTCAACCAGCCGCGCAATCCAACCGAGTATTTTCAGCCATGGGCGCTGAAAGCGCTCATCCGAAAACCGAGTTCGCTGCGTCGATGGCCGGGAATGATGATGCCCGGATTCAACCCGACACAGCTCGGCGACGCCGACCTCGATGCGGTGGTCGCCTATCTCGGCTACATGGCCCACCGGCATCGGTAAGCCAGGCCTCGCGGAAGAAGAGAGCGCGTCGGGTCCGGTCCCTTGCCGGTGGCCGCCCTTCCCGATAAACCTCGAAGCTGTACCGACGGAGCCGCAGCATGCTCACACGGGGCAGCCGACACGTCTACACGTCGGGTGAGTGCGAGATTGATCTCGACCGGCGCGAATTGCGGTTGCTGGGGACGCCGGCACCGATCAGCTCCCGCGCCTTTGATATCCTGGAGCTCCTGGTGTGCTCCGCCGGCGCACTCGTTAGCAAAGACGAGCTGATGGAGCGCGTCTGGCCTGGCACGTTCGTCACGGACAACGCGCTCCAGGTACATATCTCGGCGCTGCGCAAGGCGCTCGGTGCCTGCCGAACGATGCTAAGGACCGAGTCGGGCCGCGGCTATCGGTTGTTGGGCGAATGGGTGCTTCGCGATCAACTCTCGGCGTCGCCGCGGGTTTCGGATACCCCGCCAATCGCCGAACCGGAAGAGCCGGCAACCAACTTTCCCGGCTTTACCACTCCCCTCGTCGGCGCCCGGGTGAACCGTGTGTACCAAGACTCGCAGCCTGTCGCATCCGCCTTGCCGCTGCCCGACAAGCCTTCAATTGCGATATTGCCATTTCAGAACATGTCGGGCGACCCCGAGCAGGAATATTTCGCCGACGGGATGGTTGAGGAGATCATCACCGCCCTCTCCCGCAACCGCTGGCTCTTTGTGATCGCCCGCAATTCGAGCTTCACCTACAAGGGCCAGGCGGTCGACGTGAAACGAGTCGGGCGCGACCTGGGCGTCCGCTACGTGCTCGAAGGAAGCGTCCGCAAAGGCGGAAATCGCTTGCGCATCATCGGCCAGTTGGTCGATGCCGAGAACGGCGCGCACCTGTGGGCGGACCGTTTCGAAGGAATTCTGGACGATGTCTTCGATCTGCAGGATCGGGTGACGGCCAGCGTCGTCGGCGCCATCGCCCCGAAGCTCGAACAGGCAGAGATGGCGCGGGCCAGGCGCAGGCCGACCGAAAGTCTCGACGCCTACGATAATTATTTGCGTGGTCTCGCCGGGCTGCATGCGGTCTTCGAAGGCGACAGAGAGGCGGTCAGCGAGTCGTTGCGCCGCTTTTCCCGTGCCATCGAACTCGACCCCGAATTTGCCGCCGCCTTCGGCATGGCCGCTTGGTGCTATGTGCTTCGCAAGAATTACGGCTGGGCCGGCGAGGATGCTGGCGAAGCCGCCGAGATGGAACGCCTCGCCCGCCAGGCAGCGCGACTGGCGACCCGTGTCGCGCGCGAGGACACGATTGCACTCTACGCCGGCGGGTTCGCTTTGACCCGCCTGTCTGGCGAGCTCGACGCCGGCACGGCGCTGATCGATCGTGCGCTGGCGCTAGATCCTAACCTCGCGGCCGCCTGGCACCTGAGTGGCTGGGTGCGAATTCTGCGCGCGGAGCCGGACATCGCGATCGCGCATATGGCCCAGGCGATGCGGCTGAACCCGCTCGATCCATTGATCTTCGGCATGCAAAGCGGCACCGCCTTGGCGCATTTTCTTGCCGGTCGCTACGACGATGCTGCGGCCTGGGCGGAGAAGGCGTACCACCGCCACGCGCGGTACGCGCCCGCCGCACGGGTCGCTGCGGCGAGCCACGCCCTGGCCGGGCGCCTCGACGAGGCCCGCCACTACATGAACATAATGCGCCAGGTCGACCCCGATCTGCGGCTCGCGAACCTCAGCGATTTTTCACCCTACCGGAAACCTGAAGACGCCGCGCGCTACGCCCAGGGTCTGCGCCTCGCCGGTTTACCCGATTAACTAGTGCCCAGGGGCGCGGAACCGGAAGTACGCGCGAGCAATGACTTACAGGTTGGTGGGACACCGAATCTTCCTGGGGTTTCATTATGCTTTTTGGTCCAAATGTCCCACCAAAACCAGCGGCATCTTGTGCGAAAAGCCTCAGAAAGGCTCGTTCGATTCGGTTTCAAGCGCAGGCTTCAACGCGACTAGCTTGATTTCGACTTCGGCAGCAAGCTCTTTCAATCGCGGGCTTTCCCCCATGCCCATATATTCGCTGCTGATGTAATAAAGGTACTCTGCGATCTCGTCGACGTTGCGCCCTTCGTGCATCAGCATGACGTACGCCTTGTCGGCATATCGATCGTATTCATCTTTCGGAGCCGCATCATTAACACCGATAGGGTCCCATTCGCGCCAGAACAACTCCCTCACTCGGGCTCGATTGCGACGTAAACGGTATTTATCTGTTCCATTGGCCATCGAAGGTCTCGGAATGAGCTAGGCGCTGAAAGCGATAGATCCGCTATATCTGAGCATAATCTGCGCACGAACCTGAGTGTCCCACTTTTTTGTGCGTGGGAAACCGCTTTCAGGTTGATCTTTTCGGGAGCACCAATGCCTCTGGCGAGCGCGGCGATGCATCACACAGTCCTTGGAATTGAGAGGCGGAGCCTGCCAGACTGGTGGCACGATTCACCGAACGCATTTTGGCTCGCTCATGCCTGCATTTAAGCAGCTAAACCATGGATGGAATGCTGAACCGAACGCGCCAGCACCGGTATTAGAGCTGGACGGTCCCGATCTCCTCCTGCGGTTTTTCTTGAACCCTTTCCAATTCAAGCAATTCGAGGAAGAGGATGTCGGGGTCGTACGGTTCCACGATTGCTCACGTTATCGACTAGGACCGACCAACGATGAGGGTTGGTACCGGGGCCAATGCCGTTACAGCGCGAGCGCTCCAGCATGGGGCGAGTTCTATGAGGTGATGGGCGAGGACCTCCGGCTCGATGAGCCCACGGATTGGGTGACTGCCATAGGAGCCCCGTATCCAGCGCGACACTTTCTATTCTATCTCCGGGACAACACATTCGAATGCATCGCATCGGACTGGAGCTTCGGCCCGGAGCCATCAAACGCATTACGTCGCGTGTTCGGATCGAAGCCGGGAGATTAGACTCAGGCTGCCCGTTGCCAGCCAGGCAACAATGTCGAGCCTATCAGCAAGCGCCGGCTCACGAAGAGTCCCACATTCTACCAATGGGACACCACTCTTGAGGCCGATCAATGAGTTATAGGTGATGGTGCCCAGGGGCGGAAGCACATTGTCGTCCGGCTCCCTCTTGAACCACGCGGCAGATGTACCTATATAGCGGAATTATCACCTTCACGTAAGCATACGCCGACGGTAGAATGGGCCCACGTGACAGGCCTGAATCAATGAGTTAGGAGATTCTGAAAATCAGTAATTGACGCGAACGGTTTTTGCTCGTAGCCAAAGTCCTTATGCCGCCCGAGATGCCCGACTACGAAATCGAAATCACACCTGAGATGGTGGATCGAGGCGTTAGATTTCTTCATGACTCTGGTCGGTTGGCATTTGAAGCAGACCAGCCGGATCGCCTTCTTGTAGTGCATTTTCTGGTAGCTTGCCTTGCCGATGCAGTACGTAAAGATACAGCCGGTTGACCCGACGTTCGGCACGGTCGAATGAGGCTACGCGCGCCCGCAAGTTCTGCGATGTAAGCTGCTTGGCCAGTATCGGGGTTTTTCCCCATGTGAAAAAAGGAGCCAACACGTAGCGTGCTTCAGTCGCGTTCCAAACCATAGTGAAGTGCGCGACTTGATGGCGGCGCCTGTGCAATAACGAAAGCTTATTGTAGGTGGCGTTCCAGCTCTCCTGAAATGCCGCGTCCGTGTCTCGTTCGATCAGGGCATTGACCATCGCAAGCCGCGTCTCGAAGGAGATAACCGCAGAAAACACCCTCGGCACGTTAGCATCATCGGGTGCCATAATTTGGACGAACAAGCGTTGCAGCGCGTGCTCAACGTGAGACCAAGCTGCCAAGCACTCTCCGACGCGAAGCAGGATCGCGCGATATTCCGGGTCCAAGTGCGCTGGGGGCGGCGCGATTGGCCCCGCAACAACCAT
>Ga0335073_10013612_pt1 | contig 11410 bp, 12 predicted proteins | sample Lox_Sample_22_FD_207093 | JGI IMG/M metagenome (GOLD analysis project Ga0335073, IMG submission 207093) | Soil microbial communities from Loxahatchee National Wildlife Refuge, Florida, United States - Lox_Sample_2.2 | ecosystem: Environmental > Terrestrial > Soil > Wetlands | place: USA... | reverse complement strand
GCCAGCGTTGCAATCGAAACATGCTTCTCGTCAGGATCGAAGATCAGCTTGTCGTAGATTTCGTCGGCGAAGATGATCAGGTTGTGCTGCCGCGCCAATTCCAGAATCCCTTCCAGCGTCCGTCGCGAATACACCGCGCCGGTGGGATTGTTGGGCGTGATCAGAAGAATCGCGCGGGTGCGCGAGTTGATCTTGTGGGCGATTTCGTCAACGTCCGGCTGCCAGCCGTTGTCCTCGTCGAGATCGTAGGGGTTCAACGGGCAATCCAGCTTGGCCATGATCGCGCCGTAAAGCGGATACTCGGGACTGGGCGTCAACACATTGTCGCCGGGGTTCAACAGCGCGGTCAGGCAATTGTCGATGACCTCGCCGGTACCGAAGCCGATGAAGATGCTCTGAATGTCGCGGAAGCCGTTGCGCTCGGCCTCGTGGCGAATGGCTTCGACGGCGGGCCTGATGCCGAGCGACTCGGCGTAGCCGTTGTGGCCGTCGACCATGGCTTTCAGCACGGCTTCAATCATGTGCGGCGGCGTATGGAAGTCGAACTTGCACGGGTCGCCAATGTTGAGATAGAGGATGTGGTGCCCCTGGCGCGCCACCTCCTCGGCGGTGACTACGAGATCGCGAATCGCATAGCGCACATTGCTCATGCGGACTGCGGCCGACACTTCTGCTAAGGCTTTCGTCATCACCATGATTGCGTCCCCTGGGCGCCGGCCGTCAGGCGATGGGCCGTGCAGTTCTCATTGTGGCACGGAGAGCCGCTTCTGCGCACATCTGGAATGCTCCCCGCCCAGCGGCTCTGTTGACAATTTTTTTGCAGCCAAAGCGGCAGTCCGGGTATAGAATCGGCCCCAATTAGTCGCGGAGTCCGGGGTGAGAGTTCGCGCAAGATCGCTTTAAGCGGTTGTGCCAGAGTCCGGATCAGGACTGTGTGCAACCCCACCCGCCCTTCCGCAAATCCTAGTTGCTGGCTCGCCCTTCGGGAGGTACTATGCGGCGTCCTTGGCTCGCTCCCGTCGTCGTTGCTTTCCTCGTCATCAGTATGCCGGCCCAATTTCGCGGTGGCTTCGGCTCAAACTCGCAATCGGTGGGTTCGGTCCAGGTGCACGTGGTGTTGTCGAACGATCGGAATGCCGGCCCCTACTTGATGGTTCGTCTGATGCAAGGCGCTACGGGCACGGCGCTCGCCACGAGTTACACCAATGATGTTGGAGAGGTGGACTTCAACGGCGTTCCCGTCGGAAACTACCACCTGGAGATCAGCGGCGACGGCATTCAGCCTGCCAGCAGCGATACCTTCGAGATCGACGAACGCAAGATCAGCCAGTATCAATATGTCGTGGTCCACAAATTAGAGGACTCCGGCCCCAAGCCGGTATCGGCGCACTCCTCTATCATTTCGGCCGCCGACCTTAAGGTCTCACCCAAGGCCCGTAAAGAACTGGACAAAGCCAACGAGGCCATGGCGGCGCAGGACTTCAAGAAAGCCAAGGAGCACCTGGACAAGGCGCTTGCGCTGGAGCCGACTTACGTAACCGCCTACAACAATCTCAGCGTCCTTTACGCCAAGATGAACGACCTTCCGAACGAGGAGCAGGCGCTGAAGAAAGCGATCAGCCTGGACGACCACTTCGCGCCCGCCCTGCTCAACTATGGCAAGCTGTGTCTGCGGCAGAAAGATTTCCCGCAGGCGGAAACGCTGCTCAACAAGGAAGCAGCGCTCGACCCGGGCAATCCCGAGAGCCTGATGCTGCTGGCCGATGCGCAATACATGAATCATCACTTCCAGGCGGCCATCGGCTCGGCCGACAAGGCGCACTCCGCCTCGCCAGAACATCCTTCGTTCGTGCACTACATCGCCGCCCGCGCCTACCAGCAGCAGAATGAACAGCAACAGGCGCTGGCGGAATTCCAGCTCTTCCTGAAGGAGGAGCCCAAAGGGCCGCGCGCGGATCATGTTCGCGCCGACATTACGAAGATCGAGAGCGCGACGCGCGCGTCAGCACAGCAACAAGCTGAGGCTCCCTGAGAAGCTCTCAGTCCCGACTCACTCGCCCGGCGATGCCGTGTCCTTCAGCTTCAGCCGGCTCTTGTTCGCGTCCAGGAACTCCCGGATCTGCTCGGCATGATCGAGCAGGCGCATCCACTGTTCGTAATAGAGCGTCACTGGAAAACGGCCCAACCCGTAAACGCTCATCCCGCCTTTTTCGCTCACCTTGAAATCGATTGTGCCGCGTTTGCGCCCCTGAACCTGCTTCTCCAGCTCTGCCAACTTGGCTTTTAATTCTTCGTAACTTGGTTCGGCCATGGATAACACCTTAAAAAAAAAGGATATACGAGAGTCGGGACCCAGCTGACGCCCGTAGCCCAATACTAACGGAAGCCGACGGCACGTTATGTGACGGGTGAACAGCGAAAATCGTGCCTAATCAGTCGATTCGGCCGCATTCGCCGCCACTGCGATGGCCAGCACAGCCTGCTTGTGACCCATGAGCCGGCTGAAGTAGTCCCCCACGATCTTCAACAGGCCATACTTGCGGCGGAGCAGTTGCTGGCCCCGTACCGCTTCCTCGCCATCGCAGATGCGGGCTTGAGCATCGACCCATGTTCCTTGCAAATCACCGCGGAACGTGCAGGGAGCAATTCGGCCTTTCGGGTTGTTGCGGATGCGTTTCACCTTGCCCGCGCCGGCTTCGGAGTAGATGTAGAACACCGGCCGCCCGGGTTCCGTCGCAAACCACACGGGAGTTCGCACACCGACGCCGGTCTTGCGGAACGTCTCCAGACTCAGATACTTGGCATTCGCGAATTGTGCGAGTGCATCCGGCATAACAGAGATCCACGGTGCCTGGAACAACGCCTATTCGTACACCGAGCAACCGCATCCCGGCGACGGCACGTGCACCTTGAGGAAGTCCGACACGCGCTGATAGGCGTCGATCTGGTTCTCGACCCGCGCGAAGCCGTGTCCCTCATCCTTGTACACCTTGAGTTGCACCGTTCCGCCGCGCTTGGTCACGGCCTCGACCACCTGCTGCGACTCCTCCGCCGGACAGCGCGGATCGTTGCCGCCCGCCAGCAACAGCAGCGGCGCCTTGATCTGACCGACGAAATTAATCGGAGAACGATCTTCATACAGCGCCTTGTTCTTCACCGGATCGCCCATGGTCGCCAGGTCGTACTCGCGCAGGCTGGGGTCTTCGTTGGCAATCTCGGTGAACCAGTTCACGAACGGCACAATCGGCACGCCCGCGGCCCACATCTCCGGCGCCTTGGTCACCGCCATCATGCTGAGATAGCCGCCGTAGCTGCCGCCCATCACGATCAGCTTCTGCGGATCGACGAAGCCGCTCTTCTTGATCCACTCGGCCGCGTCCAGCACGTCGTTCAACTCTTGCCCGCCGGCGTCGCCCAGGTTGGCATCGACGAACGCCTTGCCGTAGCCGGTCGAGCCGCGATAGTTGGGCGCGATCACCACGTACCCCTGATTGACGATGTATTGGATGAAGCGATTGAAGGAATCGACCGATTGCGCCGCCGGTCCGCCGTGAATATAGACAATCGCGGGAAACTTGCCATTGCGCTGAATGTTGTTCGGCACGTACGCAAAGGCCGAGATCGTCCACTTGCCGTCGCGGCTGGGATAGTGCACCAGATAAGGCTCGACCATGTCGGCGCTGCGCAATCCGCCGACCAGCGAATGCGTGATCTGCTGCGATTGCTTCGAGGCGAGGTCGTACACCCAAATGTCGGTCGGCGCGTTCGCACCGTTGTGGTAGTAAAGCAAACGGCTTCCGTCAGCGGTGAAGGCCGTCGGATGGCCGGCGAGGAAATTCGCGCCACGCGCGATGGGCAGCGCCTCTTCATGCCGGCTGGCAATATCGTAGAGATAAATCGCGCTGGTGCCGTCGATGTTCGCCGTCCAAGTCAGCGATTTGCCATCCGGCGAAAACGAGCCCGCGCGCAACTCCCATTTCTCGTCGGTCAGCCAGTCGATCTTCTTCGACGCAACGTCAAGCAGTCCCACATTGTCGTACTCGTTATGTGCGTCGGAGGTAATCAGCACAGCCTTGCCGTCAGGCGATAGATCGGCTGCGTGATAGTTGTGCTGGCCTTCGTGCGGCGTCAGGTTTGTGCTCTGGCCGCTGGCAAGATCGAACAGAAAAATGTTGGAGTCTTTGCCGGTGGCATGCGACTGCGTATACACAATGAACTTGCCATCGCGCGAAAACAGCGGGGTCGCGTTGCTCAGGTCCTTCGGCGTGTCCTTCGTCAACCGCCGCACATGATGCGTTGCGATGTCGATGAGTTCGATCTCGTAGCTCGCGCCGGTCTTCGGTTTGGTCGCGTAAGCGAGCTGCTTGCTGTCGGGCGACCACGCGGCGTCGAGTTCGGCCGACTCGGGTGAGAGCGTCAGGTTCGTGACCTCGCCAGTCTTCGGCGAAACCAGGAAGATGTCCCACTGCTCGTCGCCGTCGTGGTCGGAGGTGTAGGCGATCCAGTTGCCGTCGGGCGACCACACCGGCTGCCCCTGGCGCTGGTCGCTGATGGTCAACTGCGTCGGCCAGCCGCCGCCGGCCGCCACCAGCCAAAGATTGTTGCGCCCACTGATGTTCGAGATGAACGCCACCTGCTTGCCGTCGGGCGACCACGTCGAGCCGCCGATCGCCCGCGTCATGTACAGTTTCCCGATCGAGAACGTCTGCATGTCGGGCACGGTCTTGCTCTCGAGCTTCGTGGGATCGGTAATGGCGTGCGTTGCCGCATCGGAGGCGAGCGCTCGCTGAGCGAATGCAGGGAGGGTCATAGCGAAGATACTTGCGAGGAAAAGGTGTTTCAAGTTTCGAGTTTCCAGTTTCAAGAACGAGCAGATCACTGTCTCTATTGTAGATGGCAAGTGCGCCACGAGCCACGGCCACTAGCCACACCGCCCTCTCTGCTACCATCGATTAGCGATGAAACAGGCGGTTTTTCGCGAACGCAATAAGCGTTACTACCGCGTTCTGCACACTCCAATCTGGATATGGGTTTTCTGGGTGCTTCCGGGATGGCCGCTCACCTATGATCTCTACGCGCACGGCCCCGATCGGCGGCACTGGATCTGGCTGGCGATGATCCTGGTGGTCGTGGCATGGCGCGGATTCGTCGGCCAGCTGCCGGGATGCGAGCCGCGCCCTTACATCACCCATTACGGCGTCCATCAGCCGAACCTGCCGTATCGCGTCGTCTGCTACACCGCCGCCTGGATCGACATCATCGTCCCGTATACGCTGAACCTCATCGGCCTGATCATCGCCAACATCAATGGACGATGGATGCTGAAGGACCTCTACCAGTACGTTTACTATCCGTTGGCGCTGGCGGTGGTGCTCGGAACCGTACTGGATTGGACGCCCCGCGCGCGTCGCGATACCTTCGGCGAGGGCGCCGAGCGCGCCTGGTTCTACGTCGCCGTCTGGACGGTCGTCCCCACGCAAGTCATCAATTGGGGCGCATGGCGATTCGGCAAGTTTATGGACCTCGGGCCGATGCCGCTGGCGCGGGTCCGCTTTATTGTGTGTTTGCTCTCGACCGCTCTGTTCTTTCTGCTGGGCTATTCCCAGAAGCTGCCGCGAACAACGCGTCATTACGAAGGCGTGGCAGCGGCGGGAGTGTAAGAACAGTTGTCAGTTGTCAGTTGTCAGTGGCCAGCGATCCCGGCCTGCATCTTAGAACCTTCTGGACGGCAACCGCCTGAAGTAGTATCTTCCGTGCGGCTGCGCGGTTTCATCCGCAGGCAGCAATCAAATCGACTCCCCTTGGAGCGAATCCCTTGAACATAAGACTATTCGCGATCGTTCTTTTGTGCCTCTCCGTTTCCCCAATGGCTTTTGCGCAAACCACCCACGTCACCTGGGATCACAACGCGAACTTCGCCGGCTTCCATACCTATATGTGGCAAACCAGCCCGAATCCCGCGAAGGGCGCCTGGGACCAGCGCATCATCGAGGCGATTGACAAGCAGTTGCAGGCCAAGGGTTTGACCAAAGTGAACTCCAACCCTGACCTCTGGGTGGTGTACAGCAACAGCATTCAGAACGTGAAAAGCGTGGTCGGCATAGGGTACGTCCTTCCCTCAATTTTCGAAGAGGAGGGAGGCCCGGCGGGCTACGCCACCTACATGAACAAGGTCGGGACACTGGTGGTGGAGCTGGCAGACACCAAGACCAAGCAACTGGTCTGGCGCGGCTCGGCAAGCGACACCATCAGCGACAAAACCAACAAGGACATTAGCAACCTCGATAAGGCGGTGGCAAAGCTGTTTCGCAGCTATCCCCCGAAACCCAAGAAGTGATGTGGCCAAGTGCAAAGTGCTAAATGTGAAGGGCCGATTGTCGGTTGCCAGGACGCTGCAGTCCAGACATCCTTAATGACACATCAGCCATCCAACCTCACAAGAGAGAGGATCAGGCGCCGACTCGCAGCGCGCCTGAAAACCCACCCGCCAGTTTCCACGGCAAAGCGAGCAGTGCCGACAGGAGCCTGATCATGAGGCTAGCGAATCTCGCTATTGGCATTGCTCTTGGCAGTCGCCGTAAGCGCATTTGGGCAAAGCAAGTCGTTGCTGGGGCAGGCAGACCCTGCGGCGCCAGGTCCCCAAACCGAAATTACCGGATGCTTGCAGGGTACCCCTGATGCCTACCTGCTGGTTCGGGAAAACGCCGGCTTGTTAGTTGCCCCTTACAACAAAAAGGGCGGCCATTTCGGCCGCCCTCTTCGAAGCTTTCAGCTCGAGACCTACAGCAATTGTACGTTCTCCGCCTGCCAGCCTTTGGGCCCTTTGACTACGTTGAACTGCACAGCCTGGCCTTCCTGCAAGCTGCGGAAGCCGTTCGACTGGATCGCAGAATAGTGAACGAATACGTCCTCGCCATTCTGGCGGCTGATGAAGCCGTAGCCCTTCGCGTCATTGAACCACTTAACTGTTCCTTGTTCCATGGTGATGCATGTTCCTTCAAAATTGATATAGAGCTGCAATTCGATCGGGGTGTGATGCAGGCAGGGAGTGCTGCTAGGCAGGAACTGTGCTGCGTACAACGTCGATCAATCGAGCAGCTTCATCATACCAGTGAGAGTCACAATTACGAAGCATTTTCAACAAGGGTATCGACTGGGAATCCTGTAACCGCCAATTTTTGAGTGTGTTACCTTAGTTGCGGCTATGCGATTGTCGGCCTGCAGCGCAAGGCCGTCAGCTTTTGGCTTTCAGCAAACAGGGCGTTGCAGCCCAAGTGCTAAGCGCCGAAGGCCAAAGGCCAAGAGCTAAAAGCCAAGAGCTAAAAGCCAAGAGCTAAAAGCCGAAGGCTAAGAGCCGCCATGATCGTCGGTACGGGGATCGACATCGCCGAGGTTGAGCGCATCGCCAATTCCATTGAGCGCTTCGGAGGCCGTTTTCTGGAACGCGTCTTCACCCCTGACGAGATCCGCTATTGCGAGTCCAAAGCCAACAAGGCGGAGCGCTACGCCGGACGTTTCGCCGCCAAGGAAGCCGCGATGAAAGCGATCGGCACCGGCTGGAACCGGGGCGTGACATGGCACGACGTAGAAGTGCAACGATCACCCGGAGGCAGGCCCACCATCGCCTTCCACAACCAAGCCGGCGAGTTCTTTCGCAGCCTGGGCGCCGTTCGGGCCCATCTTTCCATCACCCACACCAAGGATTCAGCCATGGCGCAGGTGATCCTCGAATCAGAATGATCAAGCTGCCGTACTGATCGGGTCCCGTGCCGGTCGCGCTGCCCCCTGGCTTTGGATCCCGGCAACGGCCAGCACGCTACCACTGAACAGCAGCGTGTCGAAGAAGTAATCGATCGCTTCGATATCGAGCGGCTTCGCAATCAGCATCGGCAGGTACACCGCAACTACTAGGATCAGAAGTATGACCCCAGCTGCCATCGCCGCCGAACGCGGTCGGCGGCTGGCGATCAGGCAAAGCCCCGCCGGGAGGTAAACCGCGCCGGTTACGTAACCCCAAATCGAGTGTCCGGGAATCCAGGTGGGCGTCACGAGCTCGAGAGGAACGCCCGGAACATGCGCCGGGTGGAGAAATTGCTGAACAGCGAAAAATACGAGCGCGACGCCTAGCTCAAGGCGCGCGAACGTGCGAGCCGCATTGGTGGCGCGACCGGACCACATCGCTGCCGCGGCCGCGGCTATCGACAAAGCTCCTGCGCTGAACGTGAATTCCCGAAAAACAATGACCCAGTTAAACCGATTGCGCGGGTCCGCCACGGCACTCGGGATGATCATCAAGGCCTCGAAACAGACAAACATTATCGCGGCCATGAGTCCTGCGAGCCCGGAACGAATTCGGGTAGCAATGCTCAATCCCGCAGCGATCAGGCAAACTCCCACCAGCAGCACGAAGAAAAAATGCCATGGAATCCACCGCGGGATGAGTCCCATGATCGCGGTGGTGTCGATGAAATGCTGCGTGCCAAAAACTGCCAGCGGAATGGCGAAAAAGAGGGGGCCCAGCAGAATCAGCTTGTCCGCAGAAGGGGCCTTCAGCAGGTCCTTCCCGATCGCGACCAAGCCGGCGATCAGGACGACGAAGCCGCTGACGTAGAGCAGCAAGACCCCCAGCGGACTCGTCACTAGAGCCAGCATTGCCACATCGACGCTCGCGGCGCGGCAACGTTAGCGCGTTTTCGCCACTACCCACCGGCGATCGCCCCAATGATCAGGTAGGGCTCGGTTCCGTTCGCAACTGCCTCCGGCAGCGGCGCGTCCGGGGATTCATGCGAGAGGTCTTCCGCGCAGGCGAAGAAGCGCAGAAAAGGCCGGCGCTGGAGGGTGACGTGATCGCGGATGGTGCCGCGCAGCATGGGATAACGGGCCTCCAGCGCGTCGAGGACCGAGCGCTGCGTCACCCGGCCCTCGATTTCCAGCTGCAACTCACCCTCGACCTGCGCCAGCGTCCGCAAGTGCTGCGGGATCACGACCCTGATCATGGCAGCGTCTGCACCTCGACCGAGAGCACGGCCGGAAGATCACGAACGATGGGCGCCCAGGTGTTGCCCGCGTCAGGCGAACAGTAGACCTGTCCGCCGGTGGTGCCGAAGTACACCCCGCAAGAATCGAGCGAATCGACCGCCATGGCATCGCGCAGCACGTTGACGTAGCAGTTGCTCTGCGGCAGCCCGTTGGTCAGTGGCTCCCACTCGTTGCCGCCAGTGCGGCTTCGGTACACGCGCAGCCTGCCGTCGAGCGGGTAATGCTCGCTGTCGCTCTTGATGGGCACCACGTAGACGGTCTCTGGCTCGTGCGCGTGAACATCGATGACAAAGCCGAAATCCGTTGGCAGATTGCCGCTGACTTCCTTCCAGTTCTCGCCCGCATCGTCGCTGCGCATCACGTCCCAGTGCTTCTGCATGAAGAGCACTTCAGGGCGCTCGGGATGCATGGCGACATGATGCACGCAGTGTCCGGTCTCGGCATCCTCGTCGGGCAGGAACTGCGAGCGCAGGCCGCGATTGATCGGCTTCCAGGTTTTGCCCGCGTCGTTGGTGCGGAACGCGCCCGCCGCCGAGATAGCAATGTAGATCCTGCCGGGATCGGCGGGATCGAGGATGATGGTGTGCAGGCACATACCGCCGGCGCCGGGCTGCCACTTCGGGCCGGTGCCGTGGCCGCGCAGTCCGGAAAGCTCCTGCCAGCTCCGCGCGCCGTCAGACGAGCGAAAGATCGCCGCGTCCTCCACGCCCGCGTACACCGTGTCGGGATCGCTGAGCGAGGGTTCCAGGTGCCAGACGCGCTTAAACTCCCACGGATGCTGCGTGCCGTCGTACCACTGATGCGTGGTCAGTGGCTTGCCGGTTTCCGCCGAAGTGTCATAGACGAACTTGTTGCTTTCGCCCATGGGCCAGCCTTGCGGCGACCTTTCCGGCCCGCCGCCGGGAGTCTCCCACGTCTTGCCGCCATCGCTGGAACGCTGGATTATCTGCCCGAACCAGCCGGTCGATTGCGAAGCGTAAATGCGATTCGGGTCGGCCGGCGAGCCTTTCATGTGATAGATCTCCCATCCCGCGAAGTGCGGGCCGCTCACGCTCCAGTTCTCGCGCTTGCCATCCGATTCCAGAATGAATGCGCCCTTGCGGGTACCTACCAGCGCGCGTACCTTGCTCATCGTCTCTCCTTTCGTCGCTTCGGTATGGAGAAATGCATTTCGTTAACACACTACATGACCGGCGCCGGTGTTCCGTCCGACCATTTCCCAACCGGAATCACCCACACATCGATGGGCTCAACATCCTTGAACTGCGGATTCAGAATGACCGGCGAGTTGGGGAGATCTGCTCCCCATTCCTTAGGATCCATGTGAGGCGTGTAAATCATCACGTGGGCGAGGTTCCCGCAGTTCGCTGTCAGACATCCCCGCTTCGACATCATGTAGCTCATGGAGCCAGGCTCCAGCGGGGGCAGCTCCTTTTTGTCGTAGGCCTGCTTGTTGGCGGCGATGATCTCCGATTTCGATTTGCCGGCAATGGCCAGTTTGGTCCTCTCTAAAGTCACCGGCAGGATGGAGCGTGCCGCCGGAGGATTGAAGCAAACCGGTCCACGCATCTTGGGGTTCCAGAATGAGGGAGAGTCGTCGGGGGACATCCACGCTCGCTCCACGACGCAAACGAAACCGTTCTTGCCTTCCACCGCGGTCACGTAGCCATGCTCGGTCAGCACCAGGACAGTCGCGTCGCGCGAAATCTCTCCTGGGGCTGCGCTGCGCGCCATTGCAATCTCGGTATTACGATCTTCGAGATAAAGATGGAGCGGCGCCATGCTGGTGTACTGCGGCTTGGCATCCGACGTCGCTGCTCCGTAAGCCGGCGTCAGCCCGGCAACCAGCACCAGGATTGCTGATGCGCCCATCATTGCGATTTTTCCTCTGACTGGCATCTCCTTCATAACCACCTCGGATAGAGACTCAATTTGCATTCCTGGCTCGCCGGGTCGAACGGATTTCAGTCGGCTTTCTGATAGACGAGCATCACCACTCCCGAGCGGAATATTTTCTGGCTCAGCAGTTTGAGGTTGATTCTTTCGCTGATTGGTTGGAACAGCGGATTCCCGTGGCCCAACACAATTGGCGCTATGTAGACGCGATATTCGTCGACCAGGCCGCGCCCCAGCAGCAACGACGCCAGCTTGCCGCTGCCGAGTATGACCATATCGCTGCCCGGTTGCTGCTTCAGCTGCGAAGCTTCTTCGCTGATGTCGCCATACACCACGCGCGTGTTGTTCCAGTCGGCGCTCTCCAGCGTCGATGAGAAAACGACTTTCGGCAGGCTGTTCATCTTGTCCGAGATCGGATCGGGCGGTGCGACCGTCCAGTAGGCCTTCATCATCTCGTAGGTGGTGCGGCCAAACA
>Ga0335073_10013611_pt1 | contig 11410 bp, 12 predicted proteins | sample Lox_Sample_22_FD_207093 | JGI IMG/M metagenome (GOLD analysis project Ga0335073, IMG submission 207093) | Soil microbial communities from Loxahatchee National Wildlife Refuge, Florida, United States - Lox_Sample_2.2 | ecosystem: Environmental > Terrestrial > Soil > Wetlands | place: USA... | reverse complement strand
AACGGAACCGCGACCGGCAAAGTGCACTTCACCGGCTCGATGCAGATGGGTCCGAACCCCACGCCCATCGAATGGACCAGCGAGTCGACCTCCGTCTACAAAGGAGCCGATTGCGGCAGCGTGCAGCCTCCGCCGATGCCGAAGGAGCAGTAACAACTAACTGCGTCTTCAATACGCCTTCTAGGCGGTAGGTTCGACCGTCCGCTTCAACTGGCCGCAGGCGGCATAGATGTCGCGCCCGCGCGGCTGCCGCAGATACGTAGGAACACCATCAGCAATCAACTGAGCGCGAAAACGCTCAACGGCTTCCGGCGAGGGCATGGCATAGGGAATGCCCGGTCCGGGGTTCCAGGCGATGAGATTCACCTTTGCAGGAAGGCCGGAGCGCCGCACCAGCCGCGCCACTTCGCGCGCATCTTCCAGGCGGTCTGTCACGCCGCTGAGCAGCACGTACTCGAACGTGACACGTTCACGCGGTCGCAGCCGTACTTTGCGCACGGTTTCGAGGATGGCGGCAATCGGCCATTTGCGGTTGATGGGCATCACTTCGCCTCGGACACGGTCGTTTGGCGCGTTCAGGCTGATGGCGAGATGGGGCCGCACATCCGGCGGTTCCAGCGCGAACTGTTCGATGCCCGGCACAATGCCCGAAGTCGAGACCGTCATGCGCTGCGGGCTCAGCCCGACTTCGCGCACCAGCAGCCGCACTGCCGCCATGAAGTTGGCATAGTTCAGAAACGGCTCGCCCATCCCCATGAAGACCAGATTCACCCGGTCCCGGCCCACTTCGACCCCTTGGCGGTTGAGGACCGAAACAACCTGCCCGGCGATCTCGCCCGCCGTCAAATTACGCTGCAGGCCCAATTTAGCCGTCAGGCAAAACTGGCAATTCACGGCGCAGCCCACCTGGGAGGAAACGCAGATCGTGGCGCGCGACCAGGCCTTATTGCGGGATTTCGGGGCGCTGCCGGGGACGTCGCGGGGGCCGCTCGCCTCGGTTTCAGAATCCTCGCCGGCTTCGCCGCCATCCCCCTCGGGCATCCACACAGTCTCCACAGTTTCGGCCGTCTTGGCGTCCCGGCATTCCACCAGGTACCGCTCCGTCCCGTCTACGGACTGGAAGATTTGCACAATTTCGGGCCGTCCCACAGTCCAGCCAGCTTCAGCGAGGCGCCGGCGCAGCGGCTGGGGAAGCGTTGTGACAGCTTCTAGATCCGTAACCCATTGACGATACAGAGCTTCAGCCAATTGGCGTCCGCGCCATGCAGATTCCCCGAAATCTACTAAGTACGTGGACAGCGCGGCTGCATCCAATCCGAAGAGAGGTTTCCGGCTCCCGGTGTCGGGAGCTGGTGAGTCTAATCGGACAAGTTGGCTGGTGTCCCGAGTCACGGCTGGGGTCAGCATAGAGCATCATGCCCCTTCTCTGCAGCCTGGGCGCCGGCAGTGAAATTCTTCCCGGTCTTCGTTTCCAATCCAAGATTCATAACCAGTAGCGTGCCGAAACACTTCGGGTGCCCTACAATCAGATTCGACTAGATGAACACTGAGCGAAATCTTCGCCGCACCGTATTGCCGAACGGTCTCATCGTTCTCACCGAACGCATGGAGCATCTGCGCTCCGTCGCCATGGGGGTCTGGATCAAGTCCGGCTCCCGCTGCGAGCCTGCGGAGACCAACGGCATCTCTCATTTCGTGGAGCATATGCTTTTCAAAGGCACGCGCTCCCGCTCTGCCCTGCACATCGCCCGCGAGATGGACTCGATCGGCGGCAACCTCGACGCTTTCACCAGCAAGGAGACGATCTGCTTCAACGTCAAATCGCTGGCCGATCACGTGCCCATCGCTCTCGACATCCTCTCCGACCTGGTGCTCAATCCCGTCTTCGCGCCGCCGGACATCGAGCGCGAGCGCGGCGTGATTCTGGAAGAGATCAAGATCGACGAGGACAATCCCGACGTGCTGGTGCACGAACTCTTCACGCAGAGCTTCTGGAAAGGGCATCCGCTGGGGAAGCCGATTCTGGGCACCACGGAGACCGTAGGGCGGCTCGACCAGCGACAGCTCTTCGCTTATCACGGCGATTGGTTCCACGGCGGCAACATGGTCTTCTCCGCCGCAGGCAATCTCGATCACGACCAGTTCACCGACGCAGTCGCGAACAAGTTTGTCGCGCTGCCCGGGGGTGAGGCGGTCGATCTGCTGTCCGCGCCGTCGCCGAGCGCGCGCATTCAGCTGCGCAGCAAGAAGTCGCTCGAGCAGGTGCAGATCTGTCTGGGCGTGCCGGCTCCGCCCATCACCGACAACAACCGCTATGTCACGCTGATCCTCAACACCGTGCTCGGCGGCGGCATGAGCTCCCGGCTCTTCCAGACGATCCGTGAAGAGCGCGGCATGGTCTACTCGATCTACTCTGACCTGAGCCCCTACCGCGACACTGGCACGCTCTGCGTCTATGCGGGCACCTCTGCGGCCAAGGTCCTCGAAGTGGTCCAGCTGGTTCTCGCCGAGTTCCGCAAGCTCAAAGAGGTTCCGCTGGGCGACGAGGAGCTGACCCGTGCCAAGGATCAGCTCAAGGGCAATATTCTCCTCGGTCTGGAAAGCTCCAGTTCGCGCATGGCCAACCTCGCCCGCCAGGAGATGTATTTCCGCCAGTTCTTCTCGGTGGACGAGATCATTGCCCGTATCGAGGATGTCGGCGCGGCCCAGGTGCAGGCCATGGCGCAACGCCTCTTCGAGACCGAGCGCATCGCCATCACACTTCTGGGGCCCTTGCAGGGACTCAAACTCAACCGCGAAATGCTGGCCTGCTGAAGGGCACCTTCCAGTAATCAACGCCGGGCAGCAGAAACTTCTCTGCCGCCCGGCGTTCACTTCCAGATTCACTTCCAGGCGCCAAGAAGCCGGCGGACCAGGACAAGCTGACCTACGTGATAGGCGTTGTGGTCGGCGATCAGCAGGGCTTCGCGCAGAATCGTCTGCCCGTCGCCGTGCGGGATCTTCGCGTAGAGATCGGTCGCCGGATCGGAGATCAGATCGCAGAAGGCCTTCAGGTCTTTGCGGAAGGCACGCACGCTGTTGTCCCACGCCTTTTCGTCCGGAGGATTGGGCGAAGACGGCCAGTAGCCGCTGGGCCAGTCCGGCGATTTGTGCTTCGCATCGCGCGAGAACTCGAGAATATCCCACTGCGCGATGCGCAGGTGCTCGAGCAGCTGCCACGGCGAGTGCTCCGCCCCCTTGGGCCGCTTGCCGCGCAGGTCGGCGGGCAGGTCTTTGATGGCGGCTTCGAAATCCGCGTGGGCATTCGAGCCGGTGAGCAGGTCGAGCAGGTGCTGGCGCAGCAACGCGTCGTGGTCAGGGTGTTGAGCTTTGGGCATCTGGAACTCTCCGACAGTGAAGCAGAGTGGTTTGCTTGCACTGATTCGGAAGACCTCCGTAAAGATGCTCAAAGTGATTTCGGAAATCCGCTTTCGAAATCCGCTTTCTACGAGCCGAGAGCCTGGCGTTGTGCCGTGAAGATCTCCTTCAGCCCGCCCTCCGCCAGATCGATGAGTCCATTCAACTGCGCCCGCGAGTACGAGCCCTTTTCCGCCGTCGCCTGTGTCTCGATGAGGCCACCATCGGCGGTCATTACCACGTTCATGTCGACTTCTGCCTGTGAATCCTCTTCGTAGCAGAGGTCGAGCAGCGGTGTGCCGGAGACGATACCGACGGAGATGGCCGCGACCATCTGCTTGAGCGGCGACTGCTTCAGAGTTCCAGCCTTCACCAGCGCATTGAGTGCGATGGCCAACGCTACCGCCGCGCCGGTGATCGCCGCCGTCCGCGTGCCGCCATCGGCCTGGATGACATCGCAGTCGAGGATGACTGTCCGCTCTCCCAAAACGTTCATGTCCACGACGGAGCGTAAGCTCCGGCCGATTAGCCGTTGGATCTCATGGGTGCGCCCGCCGATCTTGCCCTTCTCACTTTCGCGCGGCGTGCGAGTGACGGTAGACCGCGGCAGCATGGCGTACTCGGCCGTTACCCAGCCGCGGCCGGAATTGCGCAGCCATCCCGGCACGCCCTGCTCAATGGTGGCGCAGGTCAGTACTCGGGTGTTGCCGAAAGACACAAGGACGGAGCCTTCGGCGGTCTGGACATAGTCGGGAGTCAGGGTAAGCGGGCGGAGTTGAGCGGCGGCCCTGCCGCCTGGACGAAAGAAGCCGTTGGCCTGCATAGGGGGATTGTAAGGGAGTGAAGTGCGGTGCCGGTACGGAGGGCCGCGGCGTGCCGGAATGGGAAAAACGCGGCAGGGATGTTCCGAAATGGAATTTCTCCGGCAAGCTATTGATTCAAAGTCAGCTTATCTTATCGTCAGAACGCGAACGAGTGCAGTTTTGGAACGAGCGGTATTGGAACGACACGAGAGACAAGTGTCCGGAATCTGGACACAACCTCTTCCCTTATCAGGAACTTAAAGAAGTTCTCCTACTTTGGCACGCGGCGTGTAAGAGGAAAGGCGACGACCAGATTTCCAGGACGGAAACGGGAATCCGGCGGAAGGGCTCGCGATCTGGTTGAGAAAGCGAGCGAAGCGACTCTCCGTTCTGCGATCCGAGAGCAAGCGCAGCCACGCCTTTTGTTGGGCCGTGGCTGATGCACGAGCAAGCCATCCAGAAGACCGAGACAGACGAGGTCGAGCAACGCTCTGGCGTCGAGGTTACAGGATGGCGGATGCGCGAAGAGGAGAGCGGGCATGCAACTGGGGCAACTAGGGCACGCAGGGGACTGGGGCGCGGACGGGGCGCACGGGAATCGCCAGCGTGTGGAGGCGATTGTGCAGACCCTGTCAGGGATAGGCGGACAGGGTGAGAGCCTGGCGGAGGTGGCGCACGACGCCAGGAATATGGTCACCGCATTGGGACTCTACTGTGATCTGCTGGACGAGCCCGGCGTATTGGCGGTGCCCTATGCCCATTACGGGAGCGAACTGCGGCTTGTGGCCGCAGCCAGCCGGCGATTGGTAGAGAAGCTAGTTGCGCTGGATGCGCAGCGTCCTCCCGACATGGTGGTGCAGATTCCCGGAATGACCGCGGGCATTGAGACCAGGACTAGCGAGGACCCTGAAGTCATCGCGGGCGAGCTGCCCGGTGCAGCCAGCCTGACTGGCAGCAGGGATCGGAGCTTGGAGCCGGGCCGCGCAACAGAGCGCATCCGCCGCTGGGATGCGGCCTTGGCCGAGCCGATCGAGAATCTGGCTGCCGAGCTCCAGGCGAACCGCAACCTGCTCTCCGCGCTCGCAGGAGCGGGGACCGCGCTGACGATGGAGTTGGCGGACGACGTCTGCCGTGTGCGGCTGACTGCTGAAGACCTGACGCGCCTGCTGGTCAACCTGGTGAGAAATGCGGCTGAAGCAATGCTCTCCGGCGGGCAAATCAGAATCTCGCTGCGGCCACGGGAGAACCCTGGCGGCGCATGGGTTGCGATCACCGTAGAGGATGATGGGCCGGGCATCGCCCCCTCTGTGCTTCCCCGCATCTTTGAGTCGGGGTTTACGACGCGCGGCCAGAGTCTGCAGTCCTCTGGCGGTTGGCCGACGCTTCATCGGGGCCTGGGCCTGGCCATCAGCCGGCATATCGTGGAGGGCGCCGGCGGGCGCATCTGGGCTTCGAACCGGGCTCAGGGAGGCGCTTGCTTCGAGATCGAGCTTCCGGTGCGCACGCCGTAAGCGGCGTCGGATCTGCGAGCCCGGGAAGATGCTCTGGCCACCAAATAAGATTCCCGGAAAGTCACCCAATGCAACGGAAAGGCGAATACAATGCTGGAATCAGTTTCCAACCTAAGGGCCATGGACTTTGTTCCTCAACTCGTCGAGTCGGCGGTGCAGCTCCGTCTGCTGGTCGTGGATGCGGATACTCCGCTGCGCGCAGCCTGTTCGGAGATCGCGACGAGCCTGGGCTATGCGGTAGACAGTACGGGCGACCTGGCACATGCGCGCAATCTGCTGAGGAGCCGCGCTGTGGACATCCTGCTGCTGGATCTGCCGGTGGGATCGTGGCAGGGTTTGGAGATGGTGGGGGAGGTGAAGCTTCTCTATCCCGACATCGCCGTGGTTGCGATGACCGCTTCGGGCTCTGTGAATGCTGCAGTGGAGGCGATGCGCTGCGGTGCATCCGATTACCTGACCAAACCGTTCGCCGTCGACGAGCTCTCGACCGTGCTGGAACGCGCTGCACACCGTCACAAGGCGGACATGGCGACCCGGCAGCTGCGCGAACAGTTCCGTCTCTCGCAGGGGCTGGGCGCAATGATCGGCCGTTCGGCCGAGATGGAGAAGCTGTACCGCATCCTTTCGAAAGTTGCGCAGAGTTCGCATCCGGTGCTGGTGCTGGGAGAGAGCGGTACGGGCAAGGAACTGGTGGCGCGAACCGTGCACGCGTATGGGCCCAATGCTTCACAGCCGTTTCTGCCGGTCGACTGCGGCTCGCTGGTGCCTACGCTGATTGAGAGTGAGCTGTTCGGCTACGTGAAGGGAGCCTTTACCGGGGCAAACCGTTCGAAGGACGGACTGCTGGTTTCGGCCGAAAGCGGCACTGTCTTTCTCGACGAGATCGGCGAGCTCTCGCTCGACTTGCAGGCGAAGCTGTTGCGCGCTCTGCAGGAAAAAGAGGTGCGGCCCGTAGGCGCTACGCACCGCGTGCCCATCAAGGCGCGTATCGTGGCGGCGACGAACCGCGATCTGGCCGGCATGGTCGAGAAGGGCACTTTTCGCAAAGACCTCTTCTACCGGCTCAACGTGGTGAATCTGCGGTTGCCCCCGCTACGCGACCGCCGGGAGGATATTCCCTTGCTCGCGGCCCACTTTCTGGACCGCATCAGCCGTGAAAGCGGCCGGAAATTTACGGTGCACGACGACGCCTTGCGCGCAATGATGCGCTATGACTGGCCGGGCAACGTGCGCGAGCTTGAGAGCGCGCTGGTAAAGGCATGTGTGATGGGCTCAGGTCCTGTGCTGCAGCTCGGTGATATGCCGACGCAGCTGCACCAGCAGGCACTCGAAGCCAGCCGCGCCAACGCACCCCGGGGGGACTCCGAAGAGAGCGATGGCGTCTTCGAGGTGAAGACCCTCGCGGCCCGCGAGCGCGAAGCGATTCTCGACGCTATCCGGATGCTGAAGGGCGATAAATTGAAGGCCGCGAAGCTGCTGGGCATTGGTAAGACTACCCTGTATCGGAAGCTGAAGGAGTACGGCATCGCGGACCCGCTGCGGGAAGAGTAAAGGCAGCTTTCAGCTGCCAGCTCCCGGCTTTCAGTTTGTTCGTGCCGAGAGTCGGCGACCGGCAATGCCCGCGCAAGGATACACCTACTCAGGAATCGCCGTAGAAGCTAGAGGCGAAGAGACGCAATCGAGGGAATGGTCATGAGCATTCTAGTGGTGACGGCGATCGATGGTGCCCGCAACTGTGCTGAAGCCGTAAGCGCGCAGCTGGGCATGGGAGTCGAAGTGGCCGACGGAAGAAGGGCTGCCCTGGTGGCGTTACGCCGGCGCGAGTTTGCTGCTGTCGTGGTGGATGAGATCACCGCAGAATGCGATCCCGCTTCTGCAGAGGTGATATGGGAGCACGCCGGCCTGGCGATTCCCCTGCAGATCAACTTCGCGCTCTCCGGCGCGGCGCGGCTGGTGCGGGAAATTCGCGCCGGGCTGCACCGCCGCGAGCGAGAGCAGATGCTGGCGCGGCAAGCCGCTGCGGCCGCCATCGAGGCGGAACTGAAGAGCGCCGTGGCGGGACTGCTGCTGCACTCACAGCTTGCGCTCAATGGCAACGAGGTGCCTCCGCATGTGGCCGATCGGCTGCGCGTCGTTGCCGATCTGGCCGGCAATCTTCGCCAGAGGCTGAGCGCGCCGATTGTGGCCAGACGCGGAACGATCGTTTGAAGAGGCCTGTGTGCTGTCAGGACGAAGACGCGCCGGATGGAGATTTCCGGTCTGGTCCTCCACTGTAATCTGAAAGCAGGATGAGAAATACAGCTGTTTTGTTGATCGATTGTCCCGATCGCAAGGGTCTGATTGCGCGGGTGGCCGGCCTGCTCTACGAGCACGGCGCCAACATTCTTCACGCTGACCAGCACCAGGATCACGACCTCGGACTCTTCTTCATGCGCGTGGAATGGGCATTGCACAATGGGATGCCCGAATCGGAGACGCCGCGTGCCTTCGACCTGGAACGATTTCAGGGGGCTTTTGCCTCGCTGGCGCGAGAACTGGAGATGCGCTGGCAGTTGACAGCGAGTGCCCGGCGGCCGCGCGTGGCGCTCTTCTGCTCACAGTACCTGCACTGCATGGCCGACCTTCTGCACCGCTGGAAGACGGGCGAGCTCGACTGCGAGATCCCCATCATCGTTTCCAATCATCGCGAGGTGGAAAAGCTTGCAGAGTTTTACAGAATTCCGTTCGAGCATCTGCCGGTGACTGCCTCAAACAAGCCGGAGACCGAGGCGCGACAGCTCGCGCTGCTTGCCGGGTATGAGGTCGATCTGATTGTGCTGGCGCGCTACATGCAGGTTCTGTCACCTGCCTTTGTATCGCACTATCCAGCCGCCATCATCAACGTGCACCACTCGTTTCTGCCGGCTTTCACGGGCGCACGGCCGTACCATGCGGCACATGCGCGCGGAGTGAAATTGATCGGCGCCACGAGCCACTACGTGACCGAGGTGCTGGACGACGGGCCGATCATTGAGCAGGATGTGGCGCGCATCTCGCATCGCGACCAGGTGGAAGACCTTGTGGCGCGAGGCCGTGATCTCGAACGCATGGTGCTTTCGCGCGCCGTGCGCTGGCACCTGGAGCGGCGGATACTATGCTACGGGAACAAGACGGTGGTGTTTGATTGAAGGCAGTTCACAGTCAGAGTCCACAGGGAACAGGGACTAAGGACTAGGGACTAGGAACAGACACTAGAGAACACGGCCCTAGGGGGGCCGGGTTAGATTTCGGGATAAAAGTCGAAAAACGCGTCCAGACTGCGGCGGAGTTGGGCCTCGATCTCTTCGCGCGAGCCCTCGATGGTGTGCATGGTCACGTGGGCCTCGTTGCCGTTGGACAGCTTGAGCGTAGCGTCCTGAATCCCGGTGACTTCTCCTTCGGGAAGCAGCCGCAGACCGTAGACCAGAGTCAGATTCGCCATACGAATCATCTTATCGAACTGGAGCATCGTACCGGTGGGCTCGAAGTGCCCTGCAGTTGCGGCGAGGACAGGGATGCCGCCATCAGGGTTACCCGGGTCAGTCCGTCTACAATCGAAAACGGGAAACTACATGACAGAGACACGCGATACGGTTATTCTTGGCTCGGGTTGCGCCGGGCTTACGGCGGCCATCTACACGGCCCGCGCCGGACTAAAACCGCTGGTGCTGGAGGGCCATGAACCCGGCGGCCAGCTTTCCATCACCACGCTGGTAGAGAATTTTCCGGGCTGGCCCGAAGGCATCCAAGGTCCGGAGCTGATTGCCAACATGAAAAAGCAGGCCGAGCGGTTTGGTGCCACCTTTCAGCTTGCTCATCTGAATGCTGTCGAGGTGGGGGCGCATCCCATCCGGCTGCAGACTTCGATTGGCGAGATTTCCGCGCATACGCTGATCATCGCATCCGGCGCGAGCGCGCGCTGGCTGGGGCTGCCCAGTGAGCAGGCGCTGATCGGCCATGGCGTTTCCAGCTGTGCCACCTGCGACGGGTTCTTCTTCCGCGGCAAGGAGATCGCCGTGGTGGGCGGCGGTGACTCGGCGATGGAAGAAGCGCTCTTCCTCACGCGCTTTGCCAGCAAGGTGACGCTGCTGCACCGGCGCGAGCAGTTCCGCGCCTCGAAGATCATGCTTGAACGCGCCATCGCACACCCCAATATCGAGCTGCGCACCAATGCCGTGATCGAAGAGGTGCTGGGCGTGGACGAGAAGGAAGTGAAAGGCGTGCGGCTGCGCGATGTGGTTACCGGGAACCTGACGGACTTGCCGCTGAGCGGGCTGTTCCTCGGTATCGGCCATGAGCCCAACGCAAAGATGTTTGCCGGTCAGATCGATCTGGACGAAGAGGGCTACGTTGTCACCACGGGCAATGTGCTGACTACGCGCAACGGCGTGGTGGTTCCCGGTGTCTTCGCCTGCGGAGACGTGCAGGACCGCCGCTACCGGCAGGCAATTACAGCGGCCGGCTCCGGTTGCATGGCTGCCCTCGAGGCAGAGAAGTTTCTCGAAGCGCGCGGGCATTAAGGGTGTGGAGACATCATGGGCGGCACCATTCTTTGGAAATACTGTGCGTGGATGGCGCTCTTCTCCTCGCCGGCGGTACCGCTGGCCTTTGCATGGCTGCGGCTTGCCCGCGGTGCGCGCAACGCGCTCGATCTGGTGTTGACCGCGGTGGCAACCGTGAGCCTGTGCTGGTTTGACGCGGCCGTCATGAACATCCGCTTTCTCGGCTCGCTGTACGGCATCTCGCACTATGCGATCATCGGCGGCAACTGGATCGCGGTTCTCGTGTGCGGCGTGGTTTCCTTTGCGTTCAGCCGGTCCGTCTCCGCGAGGGCGCAGCGGATCGCCACCGGCGTTGCCTGCCTGCTGCTTTTTGCCGAGTGGTCCTTCCTGGGAATCGCCAATCGATGATGGCGCTCAAAGAAAATCTCGCAAGGCTGGAAGATGCGATTCAGGCAGCCTGCCGCGCGGCGGGGCGCGCACGCGGCGAGGTGGAGTTGATGGCCGTGTCCAAAACGTTTCCCGCTGCGGCGGTGGTTGAGGCTGCATCGCTTGACCTCATGCTGTTCGGCGAAAACCGCGTGCAGGAGTTTGCGGCAAAGGCGGCCGAGCTTGGCTCGTGGCGCGAAAAAGTGAAGTGCCACCTGATCGGGCACCTCCAGTCGAATAAGGCAGCACGCGCAGCGGAGCTGTTTGACGGCGTCGATTCTCTCGATTCTGTGCGCCTCGCGGAGCGGTTGAATGAGGCTGCGGGAAAGTATGGGAAAAAACTGCCGGTGTTGATCGAGGTAAAGCTGAGTCCGGAAGAGACGAAGGCCGGTGTCGAGCCTGAGTCCACGGAGGCTACGCAGTTGCTGGAGCGGCTGCCCGATCTGGAGCACCTTGAAGCGCGCGGGCTGATGACGATTGCGCCGTGGGGCGCGCCCGAAGAGGTAACGCGCGATTGCTTTCGAAATCTGCGCACGCTGCGTGACCGGTGGGCGCAGGCACATCCGCGACTGCACTTCGATGTGCTGTCGATGGGCATGAGCGGCGATTTCCCGCTGGCGATTGCGGAGGGTGCGACGCGGATTCGCGTAGGCACCGCACTGTTCGGCAAACGCGCTCCGCAGCCCGAGGAGAAGTGATGCTGCGCGCGGTGGCGAACGGAGTCACGCTCGCCGTACGGGCACAGCCTGACGCA
>Ga0335073_10013608_pt1 | contig 11411 bp, 7 predicted proteins | sample Lox_Sample_22_FD_207093 | JGI IMG/M metagenome (GOLD analysis project Ga0335073, IMG submission 207093) | Soil microbial communities from Loxahatchee National Wildlife Refuge, Florida, United States - Lox_Sample_2.2 | ecosystem: Environmental > Terrestrial > Soil > Wetlands | place: USA: Florida... | reverse complement strand
TGCGGGCGCGTGCCATTGAGGAGCAACGCATCGCCGCGCAGGAAAAAAAACTGGGCCGCCCGCTGACCAAAGCCGAACGCCGGCAAATCGCACTCACGCCGGAGGAACGCGAACAATTCCGCGCCCAAGCGCGTTTCCAGGTGGCCAGCGACGTGGTCCGGCAAATCAGCGAACGGCTTGACCAGCCACTGGTGCTGGATGGAAGAACCTTTGAACTCCAATACGACCGGCGCCGCGCGTTGCCTTATTTGCTGTTGACCAACATGGATACGGTGCAGATCGCCCGGTTTGAGGAGCAATACACCGGCACACTGGGAGTGAACCTGGACTTGCAGACGGACCGCGTTTACCCCTTTGGCAACATGGCGGGCCATTTGCTCGGCTATTTGCAACGGGATGACAGTTCCAAGCAAGGTGAAGACTCCTATTTCAACTACTATCTGCCGGATTATCGCGGGATGGTGGGCATCGAGGGCGGTTTTGACGCGGAATTGCGGGGCCGGGCAGGCGAAGCAGCCGTGCTCGTCAACAACATGGGTTACCGCCAGTCCGAAAACGTCCTGACCCCGTCGGAACCGGGCCACAATGTCGTCCTGACGCTGGACCTCGACATCCAGCGCGCCGCCGAAGAATCCCTATTGGCGCATCGCGGTCCGGACGCGCGCGCGGCGATCGTCGTCATGGACGTGCGTACCGGCGACGTGCTGGCGATGGTTTCATCGCCGCTCGTCAATCCCGATTACCTGTCGAACAGCCCGGCGTATTTGAATGACCCGAAATTGCGTCCGCAGATCAATCGCGCCACGCAGGAAAACTACGCGCCCGGCTCCATCTTCAAACCCATCGTCGGCCTAGCCGCGCTCGAAAGCGGTTTGGACCCGAACGCCATGGTGGACAACCCGGGTTATATTTATGTGGGCCGGCGGCACATCACGGATTTGGCGCCCCCGGGCGAATATAATTTGCGACGCGCGATCATTCACTCCAGCAACACCTATTTTATCACCGTCGGCCTGCGCGCGGGCATCAAGAATGTCATCCGCATGGGCGAGCAATTTCATTTTGGCGAGCGCACGGGCCTGCCCACCCGGCAGGAAACCGCGGGCATCTTTCCGTCGCTGGACCAGGTGCAAAGTGCCGGCTGGCACGACGGCGATTCGGCCAATATTTGTTTCGGCCAGGGTGAAATGGCCGTGACGCCGCTGCAAATGGCGGTGGCGTATGGAGCCATCGCCAATGGCGGCAAAGTGCTCTGGCCGCGGCTGGTGGAGCGGATCGAATCCCCGGACCCGGCCACCAGCGAAGCCCCGACGGTCTTCCCCTCGGGCGTGGTGCGTGGCGAGTTGGACGTGCATCCGCGGAATTTAAAAATCCTGCGCGACGACATGCTCGCGGAGACCGAGGACCCGGAAGGCACCGGCCACGCAGCGGTGGTGCCGGGGTTGCGCATTTGCGGCAAGACCGGCACGGCGCAAGTGATGAACGAGCACAACCAGGAAATTGACCGCACCACCTGGTTTGCCTCCTTCGCGCCGTATGAAAATCCGCGTTACGCCATCGTGGTGATGGTGGAAAGCGGCACCTATGGCGGTCCCACCTGCGCCCCGATTGCGCACGACATTTACGAGGAAATATTGAAAAAGGCGAACGCCAACGCGCCCCGAAATCTGGCCCAGGCAAATTAATGTCCACCGCCCTGCTCAATCAAGAACATCACGAACGGTGCGACCGGTTGCAACTGGCTGCCCTGGCGGGGTTGATGATTATCGGCACGCTGTTCGTGTACAGCGCCACGACGGCCAATCCGGCGATGGCGGTGCTGCCGTGGTACGACCAGAGCTGGTTGCGGCAAATTGTCTGGTATGCGCTGGGCATCGGCGCGGGCGCGGCACTCTGCCTGCTGGATTACCACACCCTGGCGCGCTGGTCGTTTGTGGCGTATTGGGCGACGATTTTCTTTCTGTTTATCGTGTTGGTTCCGCATATCGGTTCAATGCGTTTCGGCGCGCGGCGCTGGATTGACCTGGGGCCATTCCAGTTTCAACCGTCCGAATTTGCCAAACTCGCGTTCATTCTCGCCCTGGCGCATTTTCTCAGCCGGCCGGCGGATGAATTGCGGCTGCCGGGGAATTTCTGGAAGGGCATCGGGCTTTTATTGCTGCCGTTTGCCCTGACCTTGAAGGAGCCGGATTTGGGCTCGGCGCTGGTGATGCTGCCGACGGGCCTGGTGATGATGTTCGTCGCCGGCACCCCCAAAAGTTATTTGCTGAAGCTGATCGGGGCGGTGAGTTTGCTCGCCGCGTTGTTTCTGGTGGACGTCCTTTTCGTGCCGCCGGGCTGGTGGCAGATTTCCATGGAACCGTACCAGCGCGACCGGTTGCTGGTGTATTTCGGGAGGAATTATACGGCCTTTGCCTCGCCGAACGCCACAGCGGCGGACTTGCAACGCCTGCGGCAACAGCAATTGGACGATGAATACAACGTCCGGCAGGCGTTGATTTCCGTAGGCTCCGGCGGGCTGATGGGCAAAGGCTGGGGGCAGGGCACGCAGAACAAATACGGTTACCTGCCACGGGCCGTGGCGCATAATGATTTCATTTTCTCCGTGATTGCCGAGGAGGAAGGATTTGTCGGCAGCCTGCTGGTGCTCGCCTTGTACGCGCTGGTTCTCTTCACCGGGTTGAGAATCGCCGGGCAGGCGCGCGACCGGCTGGGCCGGCTGGTGGCGGTGGGCGTGGTGACGCTCATTTTCAGCCACGTGTTTATCAATATCGGCATGAACATCCGCATCATGCCCGTGACGGGCGTACCGCTGCCGCTGCTTTCCTACGGCGGGTCTTCAGTGCTTGGCTCGTTAATCGCCGTGGGCTTGATGCAAAACGTACACATCCATCGGAAAGGATACTGACATTCTATGAGTAATAACGATTTTTCACGGCGGCGCCGCGGCCTGCGGTTCCGCCCCAAAGGCGGGCTGGGCTCCAATCCGCAAAAGCCCGATCGCGAGGCCATCCAGGCGCGCGCCGACGTGGTGAGCGAACAGGGCGGCGCCGAGCGAGTATTTGAGAAACGGCACGCGCACGAAATCGAGCGCGCGGAAAATCTGGCCGCGGGGCTGCCTCCGCAGGGAAACCCGGCACCCGTCGAACCCGCGCCCGCGCCGGACAAAAAGGAGTTCCGCGAACCCCGTCCCGACACGCCCGCGCAGGTGGAGGAGGAAAAATCCTTCGAACCAGTGGCCTTGCCGGAACGACCCAAAGGGGTCCTGGACGCCATCAAAATGGCCGGGACCAACCTGCTGAAAAAGGTCCAGCGGCTCATCCGCCCGGAACACAGGATTCATAAGGAAGTGGTCATTAACGCCGAGACGCTCGAAACGCGCGTCGCAGTGCTGGAAGAAGGCAAACTCGAGGAATTCAACATCGAGCGCACCACCGAGGAACGGCTCGTGGGCAGTATTTTCAAGGGCAAAGTCCGTAATCTGGAGGACGGCCTGAAGGCCGCGTTTGTGGATATCGGTTTCGAGAAGAACGCGTTCCTGCATTATTGGGACATCGTGCCGAACCAGTTCGACAGCGGCGTGGAAATCGTTGAACGCGAAGGCCGTCGGCCGGCCCGGCCGAAGATTACACAAAAGGACATCCCGCGGCTTTATCCGCCGGGCAGCGAAATCATTGTGCAGGTCACCAAAGGGCCGATTGGCACCAAGGGCCCGCGCGTCACCACCAACCTCGTCTTGCCCGGACGTTACCTGGTTCTGTTGCCCAATTCGGACCAAAGCGGCATCTCGCGCAAGATTGAAAATCAGGAGGAACGCAAACGGCTCAAGAAAATTCTGCGCGAACTGTCCATCCCGGACGGCATGGGCGTCATCATGCGCACCGCCGGGGAAGGGCAGCAGAAGCGTTATTTCGTGCGTGACCTTGCCCTCCTGCTCGAGGAGTGGCGCGACGTGCAGGAACGCATCAAGTCGCAACCCATGGCCACGTGCGTTTTCCAGGAACCGGACTTGATCGCGCGGACCGTGCGGGATTTTTTGACCGAGGACGTGGAGCGCATCGTGGTGGACCAGCAAAAGGCCTACGACCAGATGCGGGAAATGATTTCAAAAATCTCCACGCGCGCCGCCAACAAGGTGAAGCTTTACCTGGAGGCGCAGCCGGTGTTTGACCGGTTCAACATCACCAAACAACTGGAGAACACGTTTTCCCGCCAGGTGCATTTGAAGAGCGGCGGGTACATCGTCATTGACGAGACCGAAGCGCTGGTGGCGATTGACGTGAACACGGGCCGGCACAAAGGCAGCCGCGACCAGGAATCCACCATCCTGAAGGTGAACCTGGAAGCCGCCGAGGAAATCTGCCGGCAATTGCGCCTGCGCAACATGGGCGGCCTGATCGTGCTCGATTTCATTGACATGAAAGGCCGGCGCGATCAACAGCAGGTCTATTCGCGCATGAAGGACGGCTTGCGCCGCGACAAGGCCAAGACGCATATCCTGCCGATTTCACAGCTTGGTTTGATGGAAATGACGCGCCAGCGCCATACCGAAAGCGTGCGCTCGGCGGTCTATGACGATTGCCCGTACTGCAAGGGCCGCGGCAAGGTCAAAAGCGTCGTGACCATGAGTGTCGAAATTCAACGCAAGCTCCAGGAAATCCTGAAGAAACGCACGCGCGACGAATCGGACTTCCAACTGCGCATTGTCGTGCACCCGACCGTGCTGGACCGGCTCCGCACCGAGGACGAAAAACATCTCATCGAGATGGAGAAACGTTATTTCGGCAAGCTGTCGTTCCGCGCCGACACCGGTATGCACGCCGAGCAATTCAAGATTGTGAACGTGGAAAACAACGAGGAACTGGCCAGCGTCGGTTCGTGAATGGGTAACATAGGCGCCGCGCGCCGATGACGTCAAGCTGCGGGCGCGACACTAAGGCAAAAATCAAAAAGACGCCCTGCAGGAAACTGCGGGGCGTTTTGTACAAAAAATCACTCGATGAGATCTCTGGCAGTACTTTTGCGACGCAAATACCATGGTTCCGAATTTTCCCGATAACGTCCAGTATTGAGGAACGTTCCGCAGTTCGGACAATAGATAATTGGAAGACTGTTGCCGGCGATTTCTGATGGCCTTCCAAGTGAAGCCACAAAATGCCAGTCCACGCCGCAAACTTCGCAGCGTGCGTCTTTTAAAGGCTGTCCACAGCTGTGACAAAAAACCGCCGGACAAGAAGCGATGTCTTTATTGCAATTTGGGCAGGTTTTACTTCCCTGAGAAAAACTCAACAATAATTTAATTCCAATGCCAAAAAAACCGGCTGCAAGAATCCAGAAGATTGAATGGATGCCACTTTTATATGCTTCCCAAGCACAAAAGAGAATCCCAGCAAAGCACAAAAACGCCAATGCCCAAAACCAAATTGGCTTTCCATTGATGCGTATCATTTTTTTGGCTGTCAGAGCTTCCCCTTGGTACTCGGCAACTGGCCGGCGATGCGGGGGTCGTGCTGGCAAGCGGCGTCCACCGCGCGCGCAAAGGCCTTAAATAGCGCCTCAACGATGTGGTGCGGCTCGTCGCCGTAGAGCAGTTCCAGGTGCAGATTGCAACGGGCTTCGTTGGTGAAGGCTTGAAAAAATTCCCGCGCCAATCCGAAACGGAAGGCGCTTGACGCATCCTGATTTCTTTCCGCCGCCGGGATTTTCTTTTGCGAAAATTTATCCAAACCGCGCCAGACCAGATGCGACCGGCCGCCAAAGTCAATGACGCAGCGGGCAAGGCATTCGTCCATCGGCACGTAGACCTCTCCGGTGAAGGGATTTTTGGGGTGAAAACCGGATCCATAACGGCGAATGCCCCGTTTATCGCCGAGCGCGGTGGCAAAAGCCTGCCCGAGCGCAATACCACAATCTTCGACGGTGTGGTGCGCGTCCACCTCCAGGTCGCCGGCGCAACGGAGTTGCAAATCCACGACCGCGTGTCTGGCAAACAGCGTGAGCATGTGGTCGAAAAATGGAATGCCGGTTTTAACCGAAGCTTTGCCCTGACCGTCCAGGTTGAGGCGGAGGGCAATGCGGGTTTCTCTGGTGTTCCGCGCGATTTTTGCCTGCCGGAGTTTCATTGCCGCCATTAAACCAAAGCGGTCCGGGAAAAACAAAGCGCAATTGCAAACCATCGCCCCACGGTTAAACCCCGGACCGGCGCGGCCGGCCCGGATGAAGCATTGTCATAAAGTCAGGGAGACTGATGCGCTTCGCTTGATGTTCCGGACTTGTCTTGCTTTGGCTTTACAAATAAACCCGTCAGACAGCCGAGGAATGTCAGCGCCGAAATCGCCACCCCGAGGCGAAACAGCCGATCTTTGTACCGCAGTGTGACTTCGTGCCGGCCGGCGGGAACTTCCAGCGCCTGGAAAGCGTGATTGGCCCGCAGCAGCGGGACCGGCCGGCCGTCCACGTAAGCGTGCCAGTTGTGATAAAAAGTTTGGGCAATGACGACCAATGCCGGAGCCGGTGTCTCGACCGTGAGATGCGCTTGTTGCGCACCGAACTGCCGGGAAGTGATTTTCGCTTCGGAAACATTGGTCGCGGTAACCTGACTCCGCGCGGACAAGGGCAGGTAGACGGTGTGGCGTGGATTAAAATCCGTGCTTCCCAGTTTTTTCATGGTTTCCGTGTCGTCGGCAAAAATCGGGCGTTGTCCGGCCGTGACCAGCGGCAGGAAGTTTTTGCGTTCTTCCCAGGCAAAGATGGTATTGGTGGCGGACATTTGGGAGACCCCGAGGAAATCCAACAGTGGCGCGGGCGGGGAGATGGGTTGGTCCAGAGATTCACCGTATAACAACCCGGCGATATCCGATTCGTCTTTGAGATGCAGTGAACAAAAGCCATCCACTTTGGGAATATTTTCGGGGATGTTGCAGTTTTCGAAGAGTGCCCCGCGCACGCCGGCATAGTAATAAAGCGGATTCTTTGTCTCGGCTAAGAAAAGGTAGTACTTGGCCTGCTGGCTTAACATGGCGCGTGATGCTCCATACTTTGGCCGAGAGGTCATGTTTAACTCCAGCGGGCCGAAGGTTTTGGTGACGACGGTGGGATTCACCGACGACCCGGAGGTGACCAGGTCCACTCCTGCCAGAACCAAAACTGCGAGTCCCATAAGCCCGCGCAATCTGTCCCTCGGGGCACGGGTCAAAGCGCAGAGGACCCCGACGATGGCGATCAGGAAAAGCACACGAAAAGCCCCGTCCCACCATGCCCACCGCCAGTCATATCCGGGAGAAGGCAACCAGCGAGCCGCGGCAAGTACGATGACGACGGTTGATACTAGGAGGATCGCGGCGACGAACAGGTTGCGTTCATTTCTTTTCCGATATTGCAAATTGTCGTCCCTGAAGGCGCTGAAACCGCAGGCGGCCAGCAAGGGAATTGTGAAGACCGGAATGGAGACGAACTTGATGGGGAAACGGGCAAAACCGATCCAGGGCACAATGTGTCTGAGCCAGGCATAAACGCGACCACTATCACCCAGCGCCAATACCAGCCCGGCCAGCGTCATCCCCGCCAGCCCCCAGACTTCCCAGTGCCGCCGCAGCCGGATCGCCAACGCCGCCAGTGCCAGGGTGCCGATTCCGAGATAGTATGAGGAAGTCCAGACCTGATGGGCTTGCATCCAGGCTCCCAACATGGTTGGCCGACAATGGAAAAGCGGCACGACAAAGTTGACCCAACCCCAAATGGGCATTGGCCAGGTATTCGCGAAAGCGTAGGCGGAATCACGGTTGGAATGCTTCAACAAATCAAAAAACGGAAGCAGTTGCATCGCGGAAAGCCCGGCAATCAGTCCGACCAGGACGACGAATCTGCGCAGCCCCGGCCCGGTTGGGATTTGCTTCTGCCACGCCTGGCCGAGCCAGAGCATTCCCAGCATGGTCCAGGTGAACACAATAATTTCCGGCGCGCCCGACAACATTTGCATCGCCCCTGCCAGCGCGGCGACGGCCATGCGTCGGGCTCCTCCTGTCCGCCACGCCTGCTCGGCCCAAAGCATGACCAGTGGCTGCCAGCTTAGCGCGGCCAGGTTGCTCGTCCACATCAAGCAGTTGAGCGTGAGTCCGTTCAGCGCAAAAACCACACCGGCGATGCTGGCGGCCAGCCGGTCATGGGTCCAGCGATGCGCGAGCAGATACATCCCCGTGCCGGCAATCAGCAAATGGCCAAGACAAAAATAATTCAGCGACCACGGCAACGGGAACACCAGGTAGATGAGCGACAGTGGATAACAAGCCGACGTGTTCCACTGGGCAAGAAACGGCACGCCGCAATTGTTCAGTGGATTCCATAGTGGTATCTGTCCGCGCCAAAAACTTTCGTGCGAATAATAGGCAACCGGATAGGTGAAAAGCCCAAAATCACGGAAAAAGAAGCTGTGCGTGCCCAAAACGATGCCTGGATAGAGCACGAACAACAAAATGGCAATCAGGCCGGCCAACCGCGCCGGCGTGAAGGCATTCATCCATGACAAGGCGTCCTCTCGCGGCGGCGGTTCCCGGGAAGCATCGGGCGGGTCTGCCGGCGCTGGATTCATCATTTGTGGAGGCGGCGCGACGCGGCAATTCCGTCACTCGTCACTTGGCACCCGCCACTTTCTTTTCAGCTTCGTCAATTTGTTTTTGAATTGCGTCGGGATAGGGCGAAACCGTTTTGACCATTTCCAAATACTTGATGGCCTGCGGCCAATCGTCCGCCTCCTGCGCCTGATGCGCCAGGGCTATCGTGATGGCGCCGTAAAGCCGCTTGCTTTCCATGCTGGTTTTAACGTTGTCATTCTGTGCCTGCCAGCACCGCAAAGCCGCCAGCCAGGTATTTCGCGCCCGGTTTGAATCGTGAAGGTCCTTGTCGTACAGCGTGCCCAAGTCAAACAGAAGCTCGCTGTTGCCCGGATTGTTGCGCAGCCCCTCGAACAAAAACTCCCGGGCCTGCTCGGGCTTGTGCAGCCGGCGCAACCAATAATCTCCCACCGTGTAGGATTCTATCATTTGCGGATTCATGTCGGTGGCGAGTTGCAACCATGGCAGAATTTCCTGCACCTCGCTTTCATTCATGTGTCCGGACGGCCCGCCTGAACTCAAGTGGGTGTGCCGGTTGGGAACAAATTGGCGGTCCAGCGCGGCCAGCCAATCCGGCGGCGGCCCCAGGAAATCATCGCTGGTCGAATCCGTGTCTTCAGCCTTTCCGTGCGCAGGATCCGCCACGTCGCGATCCGTATCCTGGCGGTCGAACATGGACGGATAATAGCCGCTATGGAAATACACGTCGGCCATGACGAACATTTCGTTGGCAAACAGCCGCCGGCCTTCGCCGAACAGCAGCTTGAAGACGTTGTCCGATTGCGACCGGGCTTTGTTCCAGTCGGCGGCGCGCGGCACGGCGTTCCACCACTGCGCGCGCGGAACAAACACGGTCGCCAGCGTAAAACACAACGTCAGCAACAAGGCCAGCAGCCAGCCTGGATGGATTCTTTTCATCAGGTCAGACTCTTCCGGCGGAAACCCAGCCAGGTCAATAATAGAAACAACCCCGTGTAGGCCGCCGCATAGAGCGTCGCCAGCCCGCAAGCCGGCCAGCTCACCAAACCCCAGTCGTTAACCACGCGCTCGCGCACGTCAAACAGTTCCAGGTGTGGAATGATGAAGTAAATCGTGTAAATGATGCTCCGCACCGGCTCCGGGTTATGCAGTGCGACCGTGTTCAGATGGCGTCCCAGAAACAAAATACCGCCGGCGACGATGAACAAAATCGTGACCGTGGACGAGGGCGCCGCAAAAAGGATGGAGCCCAGCAGCGTCATCGCCGTCACGATACCCAGCATGATCCATTGCAACAAAAAAGCCTGGAGATAATCCAGCACCGGCCAGTAATGCTCGCGTGAACCGGTGATAATGGCAAAAAAGAGGTAAAAGACCGCCAGCGCGATGCCGCTGGCCAGCCAGCAGCCCAAAAACTTTCCCAAGATGACTTGCCCGCGCGTGACGGGCTTGGCCAGCAATGGGAAAATGGTGCGGTTTTCGCGCTCGGCGGGAATCTGGCGCGCCGTCATGGTGATGGCGATGAGCAGTGCGGAAATCCAGATAAGGAACATGCACAGGTCTTTGATGTAACGGACGATGTTGGGGTCTTGGAAAAATCGCACGCTGCCGGTCGCGACCGTGAGCACTGCCGTCAGGACGAACAGCACGTAAAAGTCCTTGCGACGGTAGAGTTCCTTGATGACGATGCCGGCCAATGCCCAGATGGTGTTCATAACGCGGTTTGCGGTTGATAACCGATGATGTCCAGAAAGACCTTTTCAAGATTCACGCCGTGCTGGGCCACCAGCTCGTCAACGGGGCCGAGGACCTTGAGTTCGCCCTGGTTGATGATGGCCACGCGGTCGCAAATGGTTTCGACCTCGCCCAGTTCGTGCGAGGAGAAGAAAACGGTTTTGCCCTCCTGCTTGAGCCGCTGGATGATTTCGCGGACTTTCATACGGCCCAGCGGATCCAATCCGCTGGTCGGTTCGTCCAGAATCAGCAGGTCGGGATCGTTGATGAGCGCCTGGGCGATGCCAACGCGCTGTTGCATGCCCTTGGAATAGGTTTTGATGAGGCGCTTTCGAGCGGTTTCCAACTCGACGAGTTTCAGCAGGCGGTCAATCCGTTGGTCCGCTTCCCGCGACGGCAGTCCAAAAATGCGCGCATAAAAGCGGAGCAGCTCCTCGGCGGTAAGGAACTTGTAATAATAGGTCATCTCCGGCAGATAACCGATGTGCTGGCGGGCGATGGGCTGGCGTACGTCAATGCCAAAAAGATACGCCGCACCGCTCGTCGGCGGAATGAAACCGAGCAGGACGTTGATGGTGGTGGTTTTGCCGGCACCGTTGGGGCCGAGGAAGCCGAAGATTTCGCCGGCATGGACGGAGAGAGTCAACCCTTTCAAGGCGGGCTTGATTTCCAGCTTCAAACCGCGCGCGCGATATTCGACGCAAAGCTTTTCTGTTCGCAAAATCGCATCCATGTGCTTTCCCAATACCAAAATAACTTCGACAAGGCCAAAAAATAATGATTCAAACCTCGGTCGGCCAACAGCTAAATTAAAAGGCCTGAAGCGAGAACTTCAGGCCTGGTGAATCTGCGTTGTTGACAAAATGGCTCAACCACCCGTAGGCAACGCGTGTATGTAATTGCCGGTGCCATCGCCGTTAGGCTGTTTCAGGCACACCGGCGGCGTTGAGGCGTTGACGATGGTGTAACTGGCGGCGAATGTCTTCGTCGAATCCAGCGGGCACCACGGCAATGTCCCGGCCGTGCCCCGACCCATGTAGGGTTGAATGTCCGTGCCGGCTACGGCGTCGGTCGGGCCGTGGCCTTTTT
>Ga0335073_10013607_pt1 | contig 11411 bp, 8 predicted proteins | sample Lox_Sample_22_FD_207093 | JGI IMG/M metagenome (GOLD analysis project Ga0335073, IMG submission 207093) | Soil microbial communities from Loxahatchee National Wildlife Refuge, Florida, United States - Lox_Sample_2.2 | ecosystem: Environmental > Terrestrial > Soil > Wetlands | place: USA: Florida... | reverse complement strand
CCCTCGGTATCGGCACCCTCCGCCCCTACGAATACACACCGGCAGAGACGCGCGCACTCGAAGAAATGGGTCGCGTCATGGGCCGTCTTTTGAAATCCTGAGGCATGGATATTCCCTCATCGCCAACCGATAAAAAACCGAAGGTGACGTTGTTGCCGATTGAGGGAGCGAAGAAGCTGGCGCCAGCCGACGTCTCGCCGGTCGCGCAGCAGCTCGTGGCCAACGTGGAAAAAGTCATCGTCGGCAAGCACGAATCGGTGGTCCTGGCCACGGCCGTCTGGCTGGCGGAAGGACATCTGCTGATTGAAGACGTTCCCGGCGTCGCCAAGACGATGCTGGCGCGCGCGCTGGCGCAAAGCGCCGGGTGCACCTTCCGACGGATTCAATGCACGCCCGATCTGCAGCCGGCGGACGTTCTCGGTGAACCGCATCTGGACCCGAAGACCGGTCGCGCGGAATTCAATTTCGGCCCGCTTTTTTCGCAGTTTGTCCTGGTGGACGAAATCAACCGCGCCAGTCCGCGCACCCAGGCGGCGTTGCTGGAAGCGATGGGTGAAGCAATGGTCACGGAGGGCAATGTCTCCTACCGCCTGCAACAACCGTTCATGGTCGTCGCCACGCAAAACCCCATCGAACAGGAAGGCACGTTCCTGTTGCCGGAAGCGCAAAAGGACCGGTTCCTGATGCGGCTGCAGCTGGGTTACCCGTCGTTCGCCGACGAAAAGCAGATGATCGAGCGATTCCAATTGCGCCATCCGATTGACACGCTCCAGCCGGTGACCACGCCCGACCGCATCCTGAAATGCCAGGAAGCCGTGCGCGAGGTGAAGGTGGCGCCGGAAGTGAACGATTACATTTTGAAAATTGTCCGCGGCACGCGCGAGCATCCCGCCCTGCTCCTCGGCTCCAGCCCGCGCGGGTCACTTGGATTGTTCCGCGTCGGCCAGGCCATGGCGGCAATTGAAGGAAAAGATTTTGCTTCCGCCGAACTGGTGAAATCGCTCGCGCCAAAAGTCCTCGCCCACCGTCTCATCGTCCGCCGCGAGGAAAAATTCCGCGCGGCCCGGGTGGAAGAAATCGTCGCGGAAATTCTCGCCAACACGCCCCCGCCGCCTTCATAATCATCGAAGGGACGAGTGATACGAGTCCCGGATCGAAGAAATTTGGGAGGCTCGCGAAGCTCGTCCCTCCGAAAGGAAGTTGGGAACTGAAATGAACGCCGGTCATTCAGCCGTAAAAAAACTGGCGTTGCGCTTTGTGCTCATTATCGGCGTCGTCCAGTTGTTTGCCGACATGACCTACGAAGGCGCACGGGGCATTATCGGACCTTTCCTTGGCTCCTTGGGCGCCAGCGCGGTGGTCGTCGGTGTCACCGCCGGATTTGGCGAATTGATGGGCTACGCCTTCCGTTCGGTCACCGGCTATTTCGCGGACAGAACGCACAAATACTGGGTCTTCATTTTTGCCGGTTATACCGTCAACCTGCTGGCCGTCCCCGCGCTCGCGCTGGCAGGCCACTGGCCGATGGCGGCGGCGCTGGTCATCGCTGAACGGACCGGACGCGCCATCCGCAAACCATCCACGGACGCCTTGCTCTCACACGCCGGCAGCCAAATCGGACACGGCTGGGCGTTTGGCTTGAATGAATTTTTGGATCAAGCCGGCGCGACCATCGGCCCGCTCATCATGGCGCTGGTTCTCTATTTCCACGGCGGGTATCACCACGCTTTTGCCCTGCTGTTGATTCCCGCGCTGCTTTGTCTCGCGGCGGTGACGGTCGCCAGAATCGCCTACCCGCGCCCGCATGAACTCGAAACGCGTCAGCCGGTGAAACTTCAAACGAAGGGGTTTTCAAAAACCTATTGGCTTTATGTCGTGGCCGGGGCGTTGGTTGCCGCGGGCTTCGCCGACTTTTCCCTGGTCGCGTTTCATTTCCAAAAAACCGGCGCGGTCGCGCCGGGTCTCGTGCCGGTTTTTTATTCCGTGGCCATGGTCACGAGCGCGCTGGCGTCTCTGCTGTTCGGAAAATTGTTGGATCAACTCGGGTTGCCGGCCGTGGCGCTGGCATTTTTTCTTGGCGCCTTCTTCGCACCCTGCGTCTTTCTCGGCGGATTCGCGCTGGCGCTGGTCGGAATGATTCTGTGGGGCATCGGCATGGGCGCACAGGATTCCCTGCTCAAAGCCATGCTCAGCGGCGCGGTGCCGCCGGACAAACGCAGCACGGCCTTTGGCGTGTTTGACACGGTCTTCGGCGTCGCGTGGTTTGCCGGCAGCGCCGGTATGGGCTGGTTGTACGAAAAATCCATCCTTGGGTTGATTGTTTTTTCGGTCGTGCTCCAACTGGCCGCGTTGCCGTTTTTTGTTTCTGCCCAACGGCACCAACGCGAACAGTAAAAATAATGCAGCGGCGCTCGGCACACGCCGCCTGGCTCAGACCTTTCGGGGTCTGCGGCGGTCACAGACCTCCGCTACAATAGTAATGGCTATTTCAACCCAGCACCGCGTCGCGCCGCTTCAGCCATTCGTCTCCCAGACTGAAAAGGGTCCTGGCCTTCATCACCCGCTCGGCCAGCGGGAAAACAACGCGTTCTTCCTTGTCAAAATGTTCGCGCGAACGCAGAACCGCCCGCAGCAACAGCTCGCGCGCCTTTTGCACATTGCGCGCCTTTTGCACCTCCGCCAGCCGGGCGTCAATTTCGTCGTGCTCCTCGTGAAAAGTTTCGCTCTGCCCGATCTGCGCCAGGCAATGCTCCAGCGGCTCAATGAGCAAATCGTCCTCGGTTTTGGCGTGCGCGCGCATCAGCACCTCGAGCGTGGCCGACAGCAATTTGATCTCCGCCGCCGACTTGAGGTGCGGCGCGGTCTGCTCGATATGATCGAACAAATTGTGAAATACCACGTGTTCCGCCACCAGAATTTTCGTGATTTTCATGGCTGTCATCGGCTCGCTTTCGTCCGTATCCCAAACTCACCCCACCCCCACCATCGTACCAACCCTTTCTTGGCTTTTTTTCAACCGGAACAACCAAATTGCCGCCGGCCACCCGGACTCAAGAACCTCCCGCCTCCCGCAAATCTTCAACGCTTGAAATGCAACCACGCCGCCTCTATGCTGGTCTTCTGCCGATCATGAAGAAAACGTCACCTGCCCCGGCGGGCGTCCAGCCGTGAAAATTCGCAAAGCCGTCATTACCGCCGCCGGCCGCAATCAGCGGAATCTGCCGTTGCAAACCCTGGTGGACCGCGACGGTCAGTCCAAAACCGCTCTCACCGTTCTGTTGGAAGAAGTAATACAGGCCGGTATCGAGGAAATTGCCGTGGTCATTTGTCCCGGCGACCAGCGCGCTTTCGCCGCCGCCTCCGGCCCGCACGCCAACCGCGTCCAGTTCATCGAGCAATCCACCCCGCTGGGTTACGCCCATGCCGTGGCCTGTGCGCGCCCCTTCACCGGCAACGAATCGTTCATGCTCTTCGTCGGCGACCATCTTTACGTCAGTCGAAATAAAAATTCCTGCGCCCGGCAATTGCTGGAGATTGCGTCCGCCGAAGCCTGCGTTGTTTCCGCGGTGCAGGCCACGCACGAAAGCAAGCTGCCTTATTACGGCGCCGTGGGGGCACGGCGTTTGCCGGGCCGGGCCGGTTTGTATCACGTGGACCGCGTGCTGGAAAAACCGACGCCCACGGTGGCTGAACAGAAACTCATCGTGCCCGGCCTGCGGGCCGGCCATTACCTCTGTTTCTTCGGCATGCACGTGCTGACGGCCGGAGTCATGGACCTTTTGCAGCACCTGGTCACGGCGGCGGGAAACACCGGCAATATCCATCTTGCCGATGCCTTGGCCCGTGTGGCGGAAAGTGAACGCTACCTGGCGTGTGAGTTGCAGGGCCGCCGTTACGACATCGGGGTCCACTACGGCCTGCTCACGGCCCAACTGGCCCTGGCCCTGCACGGCAAAGACCGGGACGAGGTCCTCACGCTGCTCATCGAACTGCTGGCGCAAACGTAAAGATGAATCATTTCGCAGGAGGACACATCCGTCGCGGCCACAATTTTGGAGTGCGGCGACATGTCGCCGCCTTCCTTCGACGCGACATGTCGCGTCGGACCAAAGCGCGGACATGTCCGCGCACTCCACACGACGGTTAACATGCCCGGCAAACTGGTTCAAATCATCACCTCGCCCGACCCGGCGGTGCGCAATCAATCGCTGGATGCGTTTTGCCGCGCGGCGGCCATGCCGGACCTGCTCGCTGAATGCGCCGAACTCGAAGCCTTCCGCCATCGTAGTGAAAATCTTTACGAGCGCGTCCGGGCGTTGCTGTTCCTTTACGCCATTCACCGGTTTCATCTGCCGCTCAAACCCGGCATCGGCACGCGGACTTTGATTCCCTTCAACGGTTACACGCACCTGTTGGAGCGGCGTTTTGAGGAAGCCATCTCGGCCTTTCTGAAAGTGCAAAACCATGACGGGCCGTCGGACCCCATTTCCAGCGCCCTGGCGGCAACGTATTACCGGCTGGGGATTCAAACGCTCGCCAATCAGGTCCGCAGCAGCGTGCGCTCCGTGCGCGGGAATCAATGGATGTTCCGCATGGGCCATCCTGCCGACCATCCGTTGCGGATCCGCCGGGAAATGTTGCGCGCGGACGAGGACGGCACCTATCCCATTCTCCGTGAACAAACTCCGGTGCGCATGGACCTGACGCATTGTGGCTGGAGCGACATTTTCTTCCTCGGCATGGATTATCCCGAAGGCGCCAAGGTCCTGAACATCTCGATTGACCTCGGCGTGCATGAACGCGATGCCGCTACCCGGCCGCCGGTGGAAACGTATTTGCGCGTGATTGACGAACCGCTGTTGCGCCTGACCAGCGTGGACCTCGGCGCCACCGCCGACCTCACCAGCCTCGCCGACGTGTTTGATTTTGCGAAGGATTATCTCGGCTTGCTCAAAGCCGCCATCATCGCCAGCGGCATTGTGCCGCCCGGCGTCGAAGGTTCCGGCCAGAGTCTGGCGGATTTGCTCGCGTGCGTCGTCGGTCCCGGGCGCGGCCTGGAACTGGTCAGTTGTGTCAATGGCATTCCCAAAGGCTCGCGCCTCGCCGTCTCCACCAATCTGCTCGCCTCGATGATTTCGCTTTGCATGCGGGCCACCGGCCAGGCGGCTTCGTTGCAGGGCGCCTTGCAGGAGGACGAACGCCGGCTGGTGTTGGCGCGGGCGATTCTGGGCGAGTGGCTGGGCGGTTCCGGCGGCGGCTGGCAGGATTCCGGCGGCGTCTGGCCCGGCATCAAACTGATTGAAGGCGTGCTCGCCGCCGACGGCGATCCCGAATCCGGCATCAGCCGGGGGCGATTGCTGCCGCAACATCGGATTTTGGATTCGGCTGAAGTATCCCCCGCCGCGCGCCGGAAATTGCAGGACAGCCTCGTGCTCGTCCATGGCGGCATGGCCCAGAACGTCGGGCCCATCCTCGAAATGGTGACGGAAAAATATCTTTTGCGCTCGGACGCCGAATGGCAGGCGCGCTTGAGCATGCTGGCCATTCTGGATGAAATCCTGTCCGCCTTGCGCCGCGAAGATGTGGCCGCGTTGGGTGGCGCCACCACACGGAATTTTTCCGGCCCGATCCAGACCATCATTCCCTGGGCCACCAATCTTTTCACCGAAACCCTCATCCAGTGCGTGGAAGGCGAGTTCGGCAAAAACTTTCTCGGTTTCTGGATGCTGGGCGGCATGTCCGGCGGCGGCATGGGGTTCATTTTCGACGCCGCGCACAAAGCGGCCGGCCAGGCGCGCCTGCAGGAATTGATGTCGCAGACCAAACGCGAACTCGAACACGCCCTGCCCTTTGCCATGGAACCGGTCGTGTACGACTTCGCCATCAACGAAAAAGGCACTTGGGCGGATTTGTTGCCGGGGGCGTCGGCGCTGCTGCCGCAAGGTTATTACGCGCTCATCATGCCGCAATTGCTCCGCCAGGAAGCCTACAAACTGCCGCCCTTGCGCCGTGCCGAGCTGGATAAATTCGGCGCCGCCTGCCGCGCCAAACCCGAATTGCGCGGTATGGTCCAGACTTTGTTCGACCGTTTGCTGCCGCGCCTGAAAACCGATGACGCCGGCGAAACCTCGCTGCCCGCGCTGCTGGAACGTTACGGCTTCGATCGCACCCAACACGAACAAATCCGCGCCGACCTCAAAGGCGGGCGCATCGGCCTGGCGCAAAATCGTCTGCCCGTCAGCACCCAGATTCAGGACGTGACCGACGGCGATGTGTTCGATGCCACGCGCGGTTTGTCGAAGGAGTATCGCGACGCCGGGCTGGCCGCGTTGAAAGCGGGCGAAGTGGCCGTGGTCACGCTGGCCGCCGGCGCCGGCAGTCGCTGGACGCAGGGCGCGGGCACGGTCAAGGCGCTGCATCCCTTCTGTAAACTCGGCGGGCGGCACCGCACGTTTCTGGAAGTGCACCTGGCCAAAAGCCGCCGCATCGGCAGACTCGCCGGCCATCCCCTGCCGCACATCATCACCACCAGCTACGTTTCGCATCAGCCCACCGAGAAATTTCTCGCGCACGAAGAATATTACGGCTACGGCGGCCCGCTGTTTTTATCCGAAGGCCGTTCGGTCGGCCTGCGCCTGATTCCGATGGAACGCGACCTGCGATTCATGTGGGAGGAATTGCCGCAGCAAATCCTCGACGAACAGGCGCAAAAAGTCCGCGACAGCCTGCGGCACGCGCTCATCGGCTGGGCCCGGCAGGCCGGGGAAGGCAGCGATTACACCGACAACGTGCCGTTGCAATGCCTGCATCCGGTCGGCCACTGGTTTGAAATCCCGAACCTGCTCCGCAACGGCACGCTGGCCCGGTTGCTGAAGGAATGCCCGCAGTTGAAACACCTGATACTGCACAACATTGACACGGTGGGCGCGGACGCCGACCCGGCCACGCTCGGCCTGCACCTGAAGCTCGGCGGCTGCCTGACCTTTGAAGTCATCACGCGCCGGATTGAAGATCGCGGCGGCGGGCTCGCCCGCGTGAACGGCAAGGCCCGCATGGTCGAAGGCCTGGCCATGCCGCGCGAGGAAGACGAATTCGCGTTGTCCTATTACAACTCCAACACGTGCTGGATTGACGTGGAGAAACTGCTCGCCGCGTTTCAACTAAGCCGCGCCGACCTGGCCGACGCGAACAAGGTGACCGACGCCGTGCGCGCTCTGGCGTTGAAACTGCCGGCCTACGTCACGCTCAAAGACGTGAAAAAACGCTGGGGCCACGGCCAGGAAGACATCTTCCCGGTGGCGCAATTTGAAAAGCTTTGGACCGACATGACCGCGCTGCCGGAAATCAATTCACAATTCATCGTGGTGCCGCGCCTGCGCGGACAACAGCTCAAGGAACAGGCGCATCTGGACGGCTGGCTCCGCGACGGTTCCGCCGCCTACGTCGAGAGTTTGTGCGAGTGGAAGTAGGCACACGGAGTATTGACACGGATTTCACGAATTCACACGGATTCGGAGGGACGAGCGGAGGGACGAGTTATACGAGTCCCAAACATTTAACCAATTCAACCGCGAAAGACACGAACCACACGAATAGAAATGCCCCAACGAGGCGAAAGAAATTAGCCCAGGGTTAAAGCGCAGCGACTACCCAGGGTAAACGTCCCCAAAAATAATTCTCCCTCTCCTCGCCAAATGAGGAGAGGGCCGGGGTGAGGAGCCAAAATTCAAACGAGAGACCACACAAAACGTCCGTGATTGCGGTCGCTGACCCCGGGCTAATATCTTTTGCCCTTTCAGGGCTTCGCCTTTCGAATTCACGGTAATCCGTGAAATTCGTGTCAACAGTTTGGGACTCGTATAACTCGTCCATCCGAATCCGTGTTTATCCGTGTCCATCCGTGGTTAAGCATTCATTAATTGTGTTGCCACGACGGGGAACATTTTGAATCATGCTGGCGGCCTTTTTACATAGCGCCCCTTTTGCCCGGCTTGGAGCGAAGCGAACAAGACGGATGCAAAAGGGCGCGGGAGCCTTTTTGCACTCGGTTTTTCGCCTGCACAGCAAGGCGCAAACCGGCAAAAAGGAAACCTCGTTAAACAGCAAACGCAATTCCGGGCAAAAAGGAAACCTGTTCTGCTTTGTCTTGAATCAACCTGCAGCATGGAGAATTGAACGATGTCATATCGAGCCTGGTTTCAATGCATCAACCCGCAATGCGGAGCCAGCTATCCGCTGAATTCCATCGTCTATCACTGCACCCAATGCGGTTCGCTGCTGGAGGTGCAGCATGATCAGAAGGCGCTCGCCCGCCGCGACGCCAAGGGCTGGATGAAACTGTTCGAGGACCGTTACAAAAGCAATCTGTGGCCCTACGGCTCCGGTGTGTGGGGCAAGAAGGAATGGATTCTGCCGGAAATTGACGATAACAACGTCGTTTCGCTTTACGAAGGCAGCACCAACCTGTTCTGGGCCGAGCGTTTCGGGAAATTGATCGGCGTGGACGATCTCTGGATCAAACTGTGCGGCAACACGCACAGCGGCTCATTCAAAGACCTCGGCATGACGGTGCTGGTGTCCCAGGTCAAACAGATGATTTCCGAGGGCGCGCCCATAAAGGCCGTCGTGTGCGCGTCCACGGGCGACACGTCGGCGGCGCTGGCGACGTATTGCGCCGCGGCCGGCATCCAATCCATCGTGCTGCTGCCGCGCGGCAAGATTTCCATCGCCCAGCTCGTGCAACCCATTTCCAACGGCGCGCTGGTGCTTTACCTGGACACGGATTTCGACGGTTGCATGAAGCTGGTGCAGGAGGTGACCAGGGACGAAACGTTGTACCTGGCCAACTCGATGAATTCGTTGCGCGTGGAAGGCCAGAAAACCGTGGGTATCGAAATTGTCCAGCAGTTCGATTGGGAAGTGCCGGACGTGATGGTCATTCCCGGCGGCAACCTGGGCAACGTGTCCGCGCTCGGCAAAGGGTTGCTGATGATGAAGGACCTCGGATTGATTGATAAATTGCCGCGCATCGTGGTGGCCCAGGCACAGCGCGCCAATCCGCTGTATCTCGCGTACCAGCGCAACTTCGACGAACTCAAGCCGGTCCAGGCGCAAAAGACGCTCGCCAGCGCGATTCAAATCGGCAATCCGGTCAGTTACGAGAAGGCCGTGCGCACGTTGAAACAATTCAACGGCATCGTCGAACAGGCCAGCGAAGAGGAACTGGCCGACGCGGCGGCGTTGGGTGACCTCACCGGCATGTTCAATTGTCCGCACACCGGCGTTGCATTGGCCGCGCTCATCAAGCTGCTCAAGGCGGGCAAGATTGATAAATCCGAGCGCGTGGTGGTGATTTCGACCGCACATGGACTCAAATTCATCGAGATGAAGGTGAAGTATCATCAGGGCGAACTGGAATTTCCCAGCCGATACGCGAACCGGCCGATTGAATTGCCGGCGCGCCTGGACGCGGTCAAAGACGCGCTCAACCAGGCGCTCGCCAAGAAAGTCGAACACCATGCGTAAGACTTCCAAGAAAGGTGGGGACGCTTCGCCGAAGCGTCCGGTCGGCTCGGCGAGCCGACCCTACCAATCGCATTCGTGGGGAACGTCCACGCTCGCCATTCACGGTCGCACGCGCCGGCGCAAGGCGCATCACGCCGTTTCCACACCCATCGTCCAGACATCGAATTACAGCTTCGACAGCATGGACGAAGTGGTCGAGTTTATGAAGGCCAAGGGCGAAGGCCGCATCATCCGCGAACAGGAATACGGTCGCTACGGAAATCCGACCCAGCAGGAAGCCGAGCGCAAGCTGGCGGCCATCGAAGGCGCGGAGCGCGCCATCATTTTCTCCACCGGCATGAGCGCGGTGGTCATGACCTTGATGGCCTACATGAAACCCGACGGCCACATCATCTTCACCAGCGATTGTTACCGGCAGACGCGCGATTTCGCGACCAAACTGCTGACCAAATTCGGCATCCAGACCAGCCTCGTGGCGCCGAATGCGGCGGCCATTCAAGCAGCCGTCCGCCCGAACACGAACATTATTTTCACAGAGTCGCCCACGAATCCGTATCTGCGCGTGCTGGACATTCCGGCGATCGTCAAGGTCGCCAAGCGGCACAAAACCCTGACGATGATTGATGCCACACTGGCAACACCCTACAACATCAAGCCGTTGGAGATGGGCGTGGACCTCGTCATCCATTCCGCGACGAAATATCTGGCCGGCCACAACGACCTGCTGGCGGGCGTCACGCTCGGCGGCCACGAGCAATTGGAGGAACTCAACAAGTTGCAACGCATGATTGGCTCGATGGCCGGGCCGTTCAGTTGCTTCCTGCTGGAACGCGGGCTCAAAACCTTCGGTCTGCGCATGGCCCATCACAACGCCGCCGGCCTGGAGGTCGCGCGTTTTCTGGAATCGCATCCCAAAGTCGAGCGCGTCTGGTATCCGGGCTTGAAATCGCATCCGGATTACCGTGTCGCCAAACGCCAGATGCGCGGCGCCGGCAGCGTGATTACCTTTCTCGTGAAAGGGGACGGCAAGGCGACGCGCGAATTCATTGACCGATTGGAATTGTTCCTCATCACGCCGAGTCTGGGCGGCTCCGAAAGCCTCGTCACCCAGATGTCAACGATGTCATTTTTCGATTACTCGGCCGAGTATCGCGAGAGCATCGGCATGGTGGACAACTTGGTGCGCATTGCGTTGGGCCTCGAAGACATGCGCGACCTGATTGCCGACCTTAAGCAGGCGCTGGATCGGGCTTGATCGCTGAGGTGTAATTCGGTAGGGTCATCGCGCTGCGATGACCTCCGGCCCGTTCAGGGCCGGAACGAAAGGCCCCAGCCATACCACACCCTTTCGAGTCATCCCCGTTGCACCGCCGGACGCGCCGCCGACCCTACCATTAAACCCGACGCAATGGTCACGATTTTCGGTAGGCTCAACGTGTTTAGCTTTGATACGCCTCCATCCTTCTGCAAACTCCCCGACTTGCCGCCGCGCCAGTTCGGCGATAAAACAAGCAGCCATGAACGCGGCCAATGATGATCTGCTTCGAGGGGTGGAACTGGCTCTGGCCGGCAAATGGGATGCCGCGCATCAATTGGTTCAGCAATACGAAAACGACGCCACGGCGGCGTGGATTCACGCCGTGCTGCATAAAATCGAAGGCGACCTGGGCAACGCCCGCTATTGGTATCGGCGCGCCAACCGGATGGATCACGTCGAAGACGAACCCCGCGCGGAATTAACCGCCATCCAAACCGAACTCCGCCAATGATCCGGAGGGACGAGTTTTCAGTTCAACCGGGAGTTGCGCGTCAAAATGATTTCCTTTGATTTGGCGGCAATTTGGCCTATACCAAAACATTGTCCCATGAAAAAACAAATCCTTCTC
>Ga0335073_10013606_pt1 | contig 11411 bp, 13 predicted proteins | sample Lox_Sample_22_FD_207093 | JGI IMG/M metagenome (GOLD analysis project Ga0335073, IMG submission 207093) | Soil microbial communities from Loxahatchee National Wildlife Refuge, Florida, United States - Lox_Sample_2.2 | ecosystem: Environmental > Terrestrial > Soil > Wetlands | place: USA... | reverse complement strand
CGGTTGGCACGGTGGTGGTGGCTGGCACGGTGGCGGCTGGTATGGTGGCGGGTGGCGCGGCGGGTATGGCGGTGGTTGGCGCGGCTGGTATGGCGGCTGGGGCTGGCCATACTATTACGGTCCACCGGTGTACTATTACCCGCCGCCGGTCTACTATGCGCCGCCCGCCTATGCCCCGTACTAGTACCTCCACACGATGATTTTGCCTCGTTGAGCGCCTCGGGGCCGCCGGCGGGCAGCGACGATCCGGGCCGGCCATCCGGTCAAAATCACTGTGCCGAGGTCCTGGCCGGCCGCGGTCCGGCACGGGTGGCGTCGGCTGGAGCCCGAAGCAAGGCAGGGGCGTGGCTTTGTGGGTGGCGGGGAAGGCACGGGACCGCCCACGGCGTGGCGTCACGCATCATCGTATCGGTTCTGCGGTCATCTGCCTTGCTCCATGCCCCCGCAAAGACGCCCGGGCCGACCCGCGCCTGCCGGACGCGGCGGAGGCGCGCGATATGGATCCACGACGGCATCGGCATCTACCCGGCCGTCGCCGGCGTGGTGGCGTGGCGGCATGTGTCGGCCGCTGCTAGACTGCGCGCGTCGCCCGCCTCACGGCTGGCCGAACAAGCGAGCGCCGAACATTCGAGTGAGGTCATGCGGTGAAGGCGACGGTCACGGTGATGTTGAAGCAGGGCGTGCTCGACCCGCAGGGCAAGGCGATCAGGCACGCGTTGCACACGCTGGGCTTCTCCGGTGTGGGCGAGGTGCGTGCCGGCAAGGTGATCGAGTTGGAATTGAGCGAGACGGACGCCGGGAAGGCGCAAGCCGAGGCCGAGGAGATGGCCCGCAAGCTGTTGGCCAACACGGTGATCGAGAGTTTTCGGGTCGCGGTCGAGGGCTGAGGCGCCAGCGTCAGGTCAGATCGGTGGCGGCGCGGAGGGTTGAGCAACCACCTCAGGTTAGCTCGGTCGTGGCGTAGAACTCGGCCAGCGGACCGGCGTCGCCGATGCTCGCCAAACCCAGGGGCTCGGTGCCGACCACGATGTCGGGCGTTGCGACGTCGCGGCGCAGGCCGTCCGCCCGGACCGCCGTGCTGGACAGGATCGGCACCGCCTCCACGCCGGGTATGGTGGCGTAGGCCCAGGCGGGGTCATGGCGAGGCGACCGGCTCGCCGTCGACCAGCATTCAAGACGATGCATAATACCGTGCGGTCGCAATTGCGTTCGATATTCGATAAGACCGACGCCAGGCCGACCTCGTTCGCGTGCTGTGCAATCGCCGTAGCCTGAGCCTTCCCGTCAGGTAGCCGCAACCCATGCTGTGCGAAGCGGTGCTGCACGGCTTGTTCAGTCTGCGCGGTGATGTACAGGAAGCCCGATTCCGGGCGGCGTTCGAGGCGTTTGTCGCCCATCTGGTTGGCGCCGGGTATCCGTCTGGAGGTCGTTTGATGCGTCATACGTCATCGACCGGGTTGGATGGCGAATTGCCACCCTGCACCTATTACGCCGCCATCACGTTCCGCAGCCTGGAACGCGAACCTGCATGCTACGATTATGTGGCGCAGAATGCCGAACTGGTGCGGACACTGCCCCCTGGCCATGATTTCGCCGATCAAGCGGGGATCCGCGCCGTGCGTTGTCACCGCTGAATTTGCCGCCACCGGGGCGGGGCGGTGAGCCACGCGGACCATGACGGCACGCGGCCGCCGGCAACGGTTGGTCGCGCCCCGGTGATGGCCGGCAACGTTGCCAGGTGCGGTGCGACTCGCAGTGCCGGGCTGGCGGCGCGGCCGCGCGCATGGCAAGAACCGCCGCCGCGACCCCCATCCCGCCGAGGCAGCCATGAAAGCCGGCATTGTCATCTTCCCCGGCATCAACCGCGAGCGCGACATGGCGATCGCGCTGGAGCGCTCCGGTGCCACGCCGCGCATGATCTGGCACCAGGAGACCGACCTCTCCGGCCTGGACCTGATCGTCATTCCTGGCGGTTTTTCCCATGGCGACTATCTGCGCTGCGGCGCCATGGCGGCGCACGCGCCGGTGATGGCGGCGATCCGCGCCCATGCGGAGGCGGGCGGCTATGTGCTGGGCGTGTGCAACGGCTTCCAGATCCTGACCGAAGCCGGCCTGTTGCCCGGCGCCCTGCTGCGCAACGCCACGCTGCGTTTCCTCGCCTGCGATTGCCACCTGCGGGTGGAGCGCGCCGATACCGCGTTCACGTCGCACTACCAGCGGGGGGAAACGTTCCGCGCGGTGATGGCGCATGGCGACGGCAACTATTTCGCCGATGATGCGACGCTGGACCGGTTGGAGGGCGATGGCCTGGTGGCACTGCGCTACGCCACGCCGGCGGGCGAGATCACGCCGGAGGCCAACCGCAACGGCAGCGCGCGCAACATCGCCGGCATCCTGTCACCCAACTTACGTGTGCTGGGCCTGATGCCGCATCCCGAGGACCTGGTCGATCCGCTGATGGGCGGTGACGACGGCAAGCCGTTGTTCGACGCGCTGGCGGCGGCGTAGCGCGCGCTGTGGGTTGGAGATGCAGGTGTCAGGCAGCGGAACGGTATGCGCGAGGCCACTGCCGTCGTGACCGTCGCATCGGAGCGGAATCGGCCAGGGGCCGAGCAATTCGATGGTTTGCTCATGGCGGCGGAGCAAGTCGAGATTCCTCTCATAGAGCTCCTGACGCAATTGCTCTGGCGCCACTGCGATCACGCCCTGGCCGGGCGCATCCAGCTTCGGGAACCAGCGCGTCGTGAGGGGCATCCTGGCCTGACGATTCAAATGCAACGGGAAAGCGCGCCTCTGGTTCAGCGCGATGGCCTCCTCTTGCGAGAACGGCCTGACTCCGAGAGGCGGCGGCGTATTCGATGGCCAGGGAACCGAGGTCGTGTAGGCGACCAGGACAAGCGGTGGGCGGACCGCAAGGCAGTAGCAAATATGCGGCAGCCCTGGCAGGCCGGGTTTCTCCGTCGTGGGGAACAGTACCTCGATGAAGGCGCCTTCCGCGATCACCGGGCATTCATTATTTACACGGAATGAAGAACCGCTTGTCCATGAGCGCTGATCGCTCGGCGTAGCGCTGGTCCGATTCGCCTTCGGTCCGCACCAGAGGCCCGGGAACAAGTCCGGCAGCGTCTGCCGCGACGAACATGGTGATCGCGCGGCCGGTCTCTTCCTTGGCGGCCATGTCACGCAGGACTGCCGTCTCGACGTAGTTGGTCGGGGTGCGGTTTTCTGCCCGGGCGAGCAATTCAAGCCGCCGATATTGCTCTGGATCGAGCCGCAGTGTGATGGCCTGCCTGGCCGGACGCTTGCTCGAGGCACCTGCCGAACCGCGCGATTTTTTCTGGGCTTTTGCCATGCGCAGCCATATGCGGCTTTACGATGCTTTTTGCAACCACGGCTCTGGCTGGTCGTGGCGTGCTGCTGCGCCGACCAACCGGGCCGTCACTCGGGGGCGGGCGGCAGCGCTTGCTCGGCCGCGGGATCGGCGATGCAGCGCCCGATAGCGCTGATGCCAACATGCGGCTGAGTCGATCTGGCGCGGGACGCCCAGCCGGCGGAATGTGACGGCTATGAAAACAGTGGCGCGGCTTGGATTGCGACCTCGGGCAGGGCCTCGACGGACAGGGTGCCCGAGGTTTCCACGCGGCTGACCGATGCGTAACGGTCGCCGCTCAGGTTGCGATGGACCAACACGCAATCGGCGGTGAGGTCCACGATCCAGAACTCGCGAATACCGGCACGGGCGTACAATTCCAGTTTGGCACCACTGTCGACCTCGAAGCTGCTGTCGGCCACTTCGATCAGCAGGACCACGTCATCGGGCCTCGGATGCGCCAGCAGATACTTGTGCGAGGGTGGCCGGGCGAGGACGATATCCGGCTGCGGTTCCGAACCGCTGTCCAGAACGATTGGATTCTGCACCCTCACCCAGGCACGGTCCCCGGCTGCGGACATCAGAAGCTTGCTCAGCGCGTCGACGACATAAGCGTGGCGCGGCCCGATCGGTGACATATCGACGAGCTGTCCTTCCAGGAGTTCGACGCGATCGTCCGCGCCCAGGACGCCCGCCTCGCCCAGGCGATGATAGTCGTCCACCGTCAGGCGGTGCCGGGGCACAGCGTGGCGGCTCAGGATATCGGCATCGGCAACGTCCATGCTCACGCGTCCCTCAGCCCCAGGCCCATGCAGCCACCACATGCCGCGATCAAGTGTCGGTTTGCGGTCATGGCGCCGTGGCAACACCACTCCATACGGCGGGTCCGGCGCAGCTTCAACGCGGCGGTGCGGCAACCGTCGCAGGTATCGCCATTCCGTCGCGGGGACACAGGCTCGGAGCGCCGATCCGGATGACACCGGATGTCTCCGCCCGCTATACCGGCCCGACACAACGCAGCCGCCGCATGACCGACGCCAATTCCGCAGCAACCGACGTCAACCAGGCCCTTGCCCGCGACTTCGGCCTCAGTGCCGATGAATACGCCAAGGTGCTGGAGATCATGGGACGCACGCCCAGCCTGACCGAGCTCGGCATCTTCAGCGTCATGTGGTCAGAGCATTGCAGCTACAAGTCCTCCCGCGTCTGGCTGCGCCAGTTGCCGACGAAGCGCCCCTGGGTGATCCACGGTCCGGGCGAGAATGCGGGCGTGGTCGATATCGGCGACGGGCTGGCCGCCGTGTTCAAAATGGAGTCGCACAACCACCCCAGCTTCATCGAGCCGTACCAGGGCGCGGCCACCGGTGTCGGCGGCATTCTGCGGGATGTGTTCACCATGGGCGCGCGGCCGATCGCCAACCTGAACGCGCTGCGCTTCGGCTCGCCCGACCATCCCCGCACCAAGGCGATCGTCGATGGCGTGGTGCGCGGCATCGGCGGCTATGGCAACTGCGTCGGCGTCCCCACCGTCGGCGGGGAAGTCAATTTCCATGCCGCGTTCAACGGCAACCCGCTGGTCAATGCCATGACCGTCGGCATCGCCCGCACCGACCGCATTTTTCTCAGTGCGGCGGCGGGGGTGGGCAATCCGGTGGTTTACGTGGGTTCCAAGACCGGGCGGGACGGCATCCACGGCGCCACCATGGCCTCCGCCGAGTTCGCCGCCGATTCGGAAGAGAAGCGCCCCACGGTGCAGGTCGGCGATCCGTTCACGGAAAAACTGCTGATCGAGGCCTGCCTGGAGCTGATGGCGACCGACGCGATCGTCGCCATCCAGGACATGGGCGCCGCCGGCCTGACCAGCTCCAGCGTGGAGATGGCCGGCAAGGGCGGTGTCGGCATCGAACTGGACCTCGACAAGGTGCCCGCCCGCGAGACCGGCATGACCGCCTACGAGTTCATGCTGTCGGAAAGCCAGGAGCGCATGCTGATGGTGCTGCGCCCCGACCGCGAGGACGTGGCGCGCCGCATCTTCGACAAATGGGAGCTGGATTTCGCGGTGATCGGCCACCTGACCGACACCGGCCGCATCGTCGTGCAGTATCGCGGCAACCTCGAAGCGGACATTCCGCTGGCGCCGCTGAACGACCAGGCGCCGTTGTATCACCGCCCGACCTCGGAAATCGCCAAGCCGGAGATTCTCAACCCGGCCAAGGTGGAAGACCGCCTGGGCCTGACCGCGGCGCTGCACCGGCTGGTGGGCTGCCCCGACCTTTGCTCTCGCGCCTGGATCTGGGACCAGTACGACAGCACCGTTGGCGGCATGACGGTGAAGCGCCCCGGCGCCGCCGACGCCGCGGTGGTGAAGCTGGAGGGCCACGACCGGGCGCTGGCGCTGACCACCGACTGCACCCCCCGCTATTGCGCCGCCGATGCCGAGGCGGGCGCCACCCAGGCGGTGGCCGAGGCCTGGCGCAACCTCACCGCGGTCGGCGCGCGGCCGCTGGCGATCACCGACAACATGAATTTCGGCAACCCGGAGAAGCCGGAGATCATGGGCCAGTTCGCCGCCGCCATCCGCGGCATGGCCGCTGCCTGCGAGGCGCTGGATTTCCCCGTCGTTTCCGGCAACGTCTCGCTCTACAACGAGACCGAAGGCCACGCGATCCTGCCCACCCCCGCGATCGGCGGCGTCGGCGTGCTGGAGGAAGCCGCGCACGCGGTCGGCCTCGCGCTGCCGCCCTGGCTGGACATCGTGCTGATCGGCGCCACCAAGGGCTGGTTCGGCCAGTCGCTATGGCTGCGCGAGATCGGCGGGCGGGAGGAAGGCGCGCCGCCGCCGGTGGACCTCGCCGCCGAACGCACCAACGGCGATTTCGTCCGCGCCCAGATCCTGGCCGGCACGGTGCGCGCCTGCCACGACATCTCCGACGGCGGCGTTCTGGTCGCGCTGGCCGAAATGGCGATGGCGAGCGGCGTCGGCGCCCGCGTCTTCACCCATCCGCGCGAGGTCCCCGGCCACGCCTTCTGGTTCGGCGAGGACCAGGGCCGCTACTTGCTCGCCGTCCCCGATGCCGGCAGCTTCATCCGCGCCGCCGAGGCCGCCTCGGTCCCCGCCATGCGCATCGGCACATCAGGCGGGAAGGATTTGACACTGCCCGATGGTGGCACAATATCCGTTGCGGCGTTGCGCGCGGCGCACGAACGCTTCCTTCCGCACTGGATGGACGAGACCTAGCAGGGGAGAGCGATCGGCATGGCCATGGCGGCGAGCGAGATCGAGGCGCTGATCAAGGCGGCCCTCCCCGACGCCCGCGTGACCGTGGAGGACCTCGCCGGCGACGGCGACCACTATGCCGCGCGCGTCATCTCCGAGACCTTCCGCGGCGTGCCGCGGGTGAAGCAGCACCAGATCGTCTATGCCGCGCTGCGCGGCCGCATGGGGGGCGAGCTGCACGCCCTCGCGTTACAGACCTCCGCACCCGATTAACCAGGAGTCCGAGTCCAATGGCCGAGAATGACGTGTTCGACCGCATCCAGGGCGAGATCGAAACCAACCCCGTAATGCTCTACATGAAGGGCACGCCGATGTTCCCCCAGTGCGGGTTCTCGGCGCGCGTGGTGCAGATCCTGTCGCATCTCGAGGTGCCGTTCCAGTCCGCCAACGTGCTGGAGGACATGGAATTGCGCGAGGGCATCAAGCAGTTCAGCCAGTGGCCGACCATCCCGCAGCTCTATGTCCGCGGCGAGCTGGTCGGCGGCTGCGACATCGTGATGGAGATGTTCCAGTCGGGCGAACTCGAGACGTTGCTGGAAGAGAAGGGCGTAGCGCATAGCAAGGCGGCATAAGGTTTCCGTGCGGTGTCCCGGTTTCCCCGGTCGGCCTGGGCTGCGAAACGGACCAGGCATGTGCCTCGTGCGCCGGCCCAGGCTGCGAAACTGACCACGCACCTGCTTTCTCTGTGAGCCGGGGCTGCGAAACGGACCACGCTCCGGCGCCCGCTGTGAGCCGGGGCTGCGAAACGGACCAAGCAGGTGCTTCCCCGGTGACCCCGGCTGCGAAACGGACAAGGCTAAAGGGGGGGTGCGGGGTCGCCGCGGCCGTTAACCTGACCTTCACCGCCGGGGTCGAGAGTGGCCGGAGCGCATATTTGCCTCCGTGTGCCACTCTCCCCCGGCGTTTCCCGTGCACATCACCGTCGTCACGCCTGCCTACAACGCCGCCGACACGATCGCCGACACGCTCCGCTCGGTCCTGGAGCAATCGCATCGCGACCTGCGGCTCGTGGTCGTGGATGACGGCTCGACCGATGATACCGCTGCCGTCGTCGCCCGGTTCACCGACCGGCGCCTGAGCCTCCTCCGGCAGCCCAACGCCGGCGTGTCCGCCGCGCGCAACCGCGGCATGGCAGCGGCGCAGGGCGAAGCGCTGTTGTTCCTCGACGCCGATGACTGGCTCGCCCCGACCGCGCTCGCCGCGCTGGCCGCCGCGCTGCGGGCGGCGGTGGAGCCGGTTGCTGCCGTCGGCGGCTATGCCCGGGTGGAGGCGCCCGGCGCGTCCCCGCGCCGCCGCGACTATCGTTTGGCACGCGCGCCACGCGACCTGCTGCCGGGGCTGCTGGTGCGGAACCCGTTTGCCAATGGCGGCCACGTGCTGATCCGCGCCTCGGCCGCCCACCGCGCGGGACCGTTCCGCCCGGACATCGCTTACGGCGAGGACTGGGAGTTTTTCGCCCGCCTTGCCTTGCTCGGCCGCTTCGCGTTCGTTCCTGCCCGCGACCCGCTGCTGTTCGTGCGATCCCGTGCCGAGGGCGCCTATCGCCGCCTGGCGGCCGATCCGGCAGCGTTTGCCCCCTGCATGACGGCCATCTTCGGCAACCCCGATTTGCTTACACGCTTCGGCCCCCGGCGCCTGGGCGCGATCCGTCGCCACGCCGAAGCGGAGAACGCCTGGATCATCGGGCGCGAGTGCGTCCGTCACGGCCGCCTCGCGGAAGGGCGCCGCTGGCTGACCGCGTCCGTCATCGCGGCGCCGTCGGCGCGGCGCCTGGGCCTGCTGCTGGCGGCACGTCTGCTGCCGGCACTGCCGCCACCATGGCGCGGGCCGTTCCGAGCCTATGGCGAGCAAGCTCACGAGGCATGAGGCCCGTACCGGCGCGCCACGAGTGCCCGCTTTCGATGCCTGGGGCGTGACGATTTCGATGCCCGGGCCTGGCGATTTCGATGCCTGGGCCTGGCGATTTCGATGCCTGGGCCTGGCGATACAGCGCGAGCCAAAGGCGGCTGCGCGTCGCGCCGTGGCCCCGCCGCGGCACGTACGCTGATCTGATCGGCTGGGTTGATCCGCCCAAAACGCGATCGCCCCGGGCCGGCGGCGAGGCACCGCGCGGTGGCCGCTGGTTGCGTTGCGCCGGCCCCTTGGCGTAATCCTGGCGGCAAAATCGCCAGGAGCGAACAATCGGCGACTGATCAGAACGGGAGGAGGTCATGACGGATCTGCGCATTGCCGCGAACGCGGGGCCTGACGCCATTCTGGAGCAAGCTGCGGTGCAGGATTTTGCCGCCGGCCTGCGTGGCCCGCTGCTGAAACCGGGCGATCCGGGCTATGACCGGGCGCGCGTCGTCTGGAACGGCATGATCGATCGTCGCCCGGCCCTGATCGCCCGCTGCGCCGGCCCCGCCGACGTCATTGCCACCGTCAACTTCGCCCGCACGCACCAATTGCTGGTATCGGTGAAGGGCGGCGGACACAACATCACCGGCAATGCGGTCTGCGACGGCGGTCTGATGATCGACCTGTCCCTGATGAAGGGCATTCGGGTCGATCCGGTCGATCGTACCGTGCGCGCCGAGGCCGGCCTCACCTGGGGCGAGTTAAACCGCGAGACACAGGCCTTCGACCTGGCAACCACCGGCGGGGTGGTTTCGACCACCGGCATCGCCGGCCTGACGCTCGGCGGCGGGCTCGGCTACCTGGCGAGCAAGCACGGCCTGTCGTGCGACAACCTGCTGTCCGCCGACATCGTGACGGCCGACGGCCGGCTGCTGACCGCCAGCGCCGATCGCAATCAGGACCTGTTCTGGGGTCTGCGCGGCGGCGGCGGCAATTTCGGCGTCGTTACGTCGTTCCAATACCGGCTGCATCCGGTGCGCCCGGTGCTCGCCGGCCTCGCCATCCATCCGATCGAGCGGGCCAGCGAGGTGCTGCGCTTCTACCGCGGTTTCGCGCGCAGTTGCCCCGACGAGATGATGGCCGCCGCCGCGCTGATGACCTCGGAGGAGGGAATGCCGATCGCGGCGATCGCCGTCAGCTATATCGGCGACATCGCGAAGGGCGAAGAACTGGTGAAGCCGGTTCGGCAATTCGGTCCGCCATTGCTCGACACGATCGGCTCGACCTCGTATATCGCGCTCAATTCATTGCTCGATGCCGCCGTGCCCTATGGCAACGTGCAACGCTACTGGAAATCGAGCTTCCTGAAGCAGATCAGCGACGAGGTCATCGACATCGCCGTCGCGCGGACCGCCAAATTCCTGTCGCCGATGTCGATGGTACTGTTCTTTCATCTGCACGGCGCCGCCGCGCGCGTGGACCGCGATGCCACGGCATTCGGCCTGCGCGACGACCAGTGGGATTACGACGTGATCTCGCAATGGACCGATCCGGCGGAGGCAGCGCAGCACATCCAGTGGACTCGCGAGTTCTGGAATGCTGTCGAGCCGTTCGCCAGCGGCGAAGTCTATGTCAATCACCTGGACGCCGAGGAAGGCGGTCGCATCCGGGCGGCGTATCACCACAACTACGACCGCCTCGTCGCGTTGAAGAACAAGTACGATCCGACCAATCTGTTCCGCCTCAACCAGAACATCAGACCGACCGTTTGAGGCTTTGCCGAGGCCTGGATGCGGGTTGACAGGTTGCGCATTCCCCGGCTGGGACCGCACTGGTCCTGACGCTTCGATCCCAGCGCCAGGTGTCATTGTCGGACCGAATGATAACGGTACCGAGTCATGTTGGAAACGCTTCATGATGGTATCATATCATTATATCATTATGGCACAGTATCATTTCGAGTGGATCAATCCCGGCCGGTCCATCGCACGTCACTCGACCTGGATTGCTTCGCTTCACTCGCAATGACACTGGGGGATGCTTCGCTTCACTCGCAATGACAGGGACGGGTGCGGTCAGCCAGCATCAGGGTTGGGATACTACGTCCCGGCCTTTTTCACCCAGCATCGTGTCAACATCGCCGGGCGAAAGCCGAGGTTGTAGTAGAGCAACTTCGCTGCTTCCTCCGCCATCGCGCCGAGGAACACCGCGTCGCAGCCCGCGGCCCGCAGTTCACGGTCGAAATATGCGATCAGTGCCGAGGCAATACCTCGCCGCCGACATTGTTGCTGCGTGAACAGGTCTTCTATCATATCCATGTTGTTGGGTGCCCGCGCCATAGCGCCATGGGCGACCGCCGCGCCGTTCATGAGCGTGAGGTGAAATCGATAGTCGGGTGCCTTGGCACGGTAATTGGCGATCATCGACTTGATGAAATCGCCGCCAAGATCGCGATGGCCTGTGCGCTTGCCCTCCGCCATGTCATACCGGACCAGCTCCGCCAGCGTCGCCCACCTCTCGTCGTCGTCAACCATTGCGATTTCGACGCCAGGATTTTCGACTCTCGTTAGCTGCTGACATATCATCTGAATGACGACCGGCCGCCCTTGAATCCCTCATATGCGAACCGCGCAAGGAAAGCTTCGGGCGTGAACGCGTCGGTATGGACAACGCGCCAGTCCGAGTGCGCCAGATGCGTGTCCATCGCCGCGAGCATAGCGTCGCTCGCCTCGTCGCTATTGTCCCTGACGTCGTCGGCATGGTTCGCATCCCACAGATCGGGGTGCGCCGGGTTGCTGACGATACCGCAATATGGCGTCTCGACGAGCGCATGCCCTAGTTCATCGATTCCATGGAACCGACCGGTTGGGGCCGATTCCCATTTTCGGCACCATATGCTGTAATCTGCCAACGATTCACAGATGACGG
>Ga0335073_10013604_pt1 | contig 11411 bp, 15 predicted proteins | sample Lox_Sample_22_FD_207093 | JGI IMG/M metagenome (GOLD analysis project Ga0335073, IMG submission 207093) | Soil microbial communities from Loxahatchee National Wildlife Refuge, Florida, United States - Lox_Sample_2.2 | ecosystem: Environmental > Terrestrial > Soil > Wetlands | place: USA... | reverse complement strand
TGGGCGACCTGATCGGCCGCCGCGCCGTGATGATGTCGGCGCTGGCGCTCTATTGCGCCGCCTCGCTCGTGAGCGCGGCTTCGGATGGTTGGCTGTTCTTCTTCGCCGCCCGGACGGTCGCGGGTATTGGCACCGGCGCGGAGAGCGCGATCATCGCGCCATACCTGGCGGAGTTCGTCGCGCGGCGCTTCCGGGGCAGTTTTACGGGCGCGCTGGCGGGCTTCTTCTCCTTCGGCTTCGTGGCGGCGGCCTTGCTGGGCTATTTCATCGTGCCCGCGCAGGACAATGGCTGGCGCATCGTGCTGGTGATCACCGCTGTGCCCGTGGTCATGCTGCTCTGGTGGCGCAGGGCGCTGCCGGAATCGCCGCGCTGGCTCGAGAGCCGCGGAAGGCGGCAGGAAGCCGAGGCCATCCTCGACAAGATCGAGGCCAGCTTCGCGCGCGACGGCCACGTCCTGCGACAACCCGTCGTCGAGGCGGCCGCGCCTCCCGGCAGGGCCGGAACGCTCCTTGGCAATTTCATGGCTTTGCTGGCCGGCCGGCAGGCGCGCATCACGGTCATGTCGTGGATCATGTGGCTATCGATCACCTTCAGCTATTATTCGTTTTTCGTCTGGATTCCCGGGCTCCTGGTTCAGAACGGCATGAGCATCACCAAGAGCTTCTCCTACTCCTTGGCGATCTATTGCGCGCAGGTTCCCGGCTATTTCACCGCCGCCTGGTTCAACGAGCGCATCGGCCGGCAAGCCACCATCGCGACCTACATGCTGCTCGGCGGCCTGAGCGCGCTGGGGCTCGCCTTCGCGCGGAGCGATGGCGAGATCATGTTTGCCGGCATTTGCCTGTCCTTCTTCATGAACGGCACCTATGCGGGCGTCTATGCCTATACCGCGGAGATCTTTCCGACGGTGGTCAGAACGACGGGCGCAGGCCTGGCCTCGGCGATCGGTCGCATCGGCGCGATCATCTCGCCAATCCTGGTCGGCTATCTCTATCCGAAATTCGGCTTCACCGGCGTATTCGGCATGACCACCAGCGTTCTCGTGCTCGGCGCCGTGGCGGTGGTGCTGATGGGCGTGCCGACGCAGGGACGCTCGTTGGAAGAGATTGCAGCGAGCGAAGCCGCATGACGCTTGCGCGCGCGAACACAAGGCGAGATGCCGGCCCGTTATTGAGCGCCGTCGCCGCCGCGCACAGCAGCGCGGATCAGCCGGCGGCGCTCTTCGCGGCCTTGGATGAAGCTTTGGCGTCGGCCATCGGACAGAAGCTGTTCACCATCCTGGCCTATGACGACGCGACGTTCGAAGCTGCCCGTCTCTATTCAAATCGCCCCGCGTCCTATCCCGTGGGAGGGCGCAAGCGGCTGGCACCAAGCCCCTGGACCGAGGCGGTTCTGAACCGTGGAGAGGCGTATGTCGGCCGCACACTGGAGGATTTGCGCCAGGTTTTCTTCGACCACGAACTGATCGCCGCTCTCGGCTGCGAAAGCGTGCTCAACATGCCGGTGCGCTGGCGCGGGCGCACGCTCGGCTCGCTCAATCTCCTCCATCAAGCGGGCTGGTACGAGGCGGACGATGTCGCGGCTTGCCTTCCTTTCGCCCAACTCGCGCTGCCCGCGCTTCTGACGCTGGCTTCGCCCTGATCACCGGAAACCGCCATGCCCACCATCCTGTTCAAGAATGCCGCCCTGCTCGATCCGCTGCAGCCTCACCTGTGCGAGGGACATGACGTGCTGGTCGAAGGCAGCCTGATCAAAGAGGTGTCGGATCGGCCGCTGCAGGGGAGCGTCGATCGGATCATCGATCTGAAGGGCAAGACACTGATGCCCGGCCTCATCGACCTGCACGTGCATTCGGTCGCCGTCGAGCTCAATCTGGCGCAGCAGATGCACATGCCGAACGTGCTGGTGACGCTGCGCTCGGCGCTCTTGCTGCGCGGCATGCTGCGGCGGGGCTTCACGACCGTCCGCGATGCCGGCGGCGCCGGCTACCCCTTGAAGCAGGCGATCGACAGCGGCCTGACCGATGGTCCCAGGCTGTTCGTCTCCGGCCGCGCGCTGAGCCAGACCGGCGGGCACGGCGACCTGCGGGCCCGCTCGGACTATCTCGCCGACAGCGCGCCCTGTGCCTGCTGCGCGCGCGTCGGCGCGCTCGCGCGCGTCGTCGACGGTGTCGACGGCGTACGCAAGGCGGCCCGCGAGGAGCTTTTGATGGGCGCCGACCAGATCAAGATCATGGCGTCCGGCGGCGTTGCCTCGCCCACCGATCCCGTTGGGGCCCTCGGCTATTGCGAGGACGAAATCCGCGCCATTGTCGCTGAGGCGCGGGCGCGTCAGACCTATGTGCTCGCGCATGCCTATACCGCCGAGGCCATCGCTCGCGCCGTGCGCTGCGGGGTGCGCACCATCGAGCACGGCAATCTCGTCGATCTTCCGACCGCGCGCCTGATGGCCGAAACGGGGGCCTATGCCGTCCCGACGCTTGTCACCTACGAGGCCCTGGCCGATGAGGGAGCCCAATATGGCCTGCCTCCCGAGAGCGTGGCCAAGATCGCCGACGTGCGCGAGGCCGGCCTGCGTTCGCTCGGGATCTATCGCGAAGCCGGCGTGAAGATGGGCTTCGGCAGCGATCTTCTGGGCCCGTCCCAACGCCTTCAGAGCGAGGAGTTCCGCATCCGCGCCGAAATCCTCGGTCCGCGCGAGGTCATCGCCAGCGCGACCGTGATCGGCGCCGAGGTGTTGGGCATGGAAGGCAAGCTCGGCCGTATCGTGCCCGGCGCCTCGGCCGATCTGCTGGTGGTCGATGGGAACCCGCTGCGCGACGTGACCTGTCTGCTCGGCCAGGGCGAGCACATTCCGCTGGTGATGAAGGCGGGAAAGATTCAGTTCGACAGCCTGAATGCGTAGCGGCCGGTAAGCGCTGGGCCGGCCTGCCGACCAGTGTGCCCATCGGCTCGAGCAGGCTGCGAAGAACCTGGTTAAGGCATCGCCGTCGTTAACGCGGCGTTCATGGGGTATTGTCAACATCGCGGGAATTTGCTGGTTCGGCGGCAGGATGGTGGTCTTGCTAGCAGATTTGCTTCTTCAAGCGCTCGATCCACGGCTGCAACGGTTCTATGCCGATTGGGACAAAAGCCGTAAGGGGCGGCGGTTTCCGGCCTACGGAGATCTCGACCCGGCGGATTTGAGCGACATCCTCGGATACCTGACGGTGATCGAGGTCCGGCGCGATCCGCCGAGCTTCCGCTTCCGCCTGCATGGCGCGGAGCTGGTGCGGCATGGCGGCTATGACATGACCGGAAAGGAGATCAGTGAGCTCCCCGGCGAGGAGAACAGACGCGCGTTCCTGGAACGCTTGAACTACCTCCTCGAAAGCCGGCAACCCCAAATCGTACGCAGCCGGCGCATGCTCGACGGGCGAATGATCCGATACGACGCGCTGTGGGTCCCGCTCTCGGACGACGGGGAGACCATCAACATGCTGCTCAGAGCCCTCGTCTATCGCGATCTCCCGCCGCCGGAGGGCGATGAGTCGTATTACGAGAGCGCGCTTCTACCCTAGGGGCTTCTTCCTGCAGTTCTTCTCTCTCATCACGCCGCTGTTCTTTTACGTCGTCATCGACAAGGTGCAGGTGCATCGCGGCCTCTTCATCTTCGATGTTCCGGTGATGGGCTTGGTGGTGGGTATCGCTGTTCGAAAGCTGGTTGACGGCGCTGCGCACCCGTGTTTTCGCCGCTGCCACCAATCGCATCGATGTGGAGCCCGGGACCCTTCTCAGCGCATGCAGCGCGACCATGAGCGCGTCACCAAGGGTCTCAATACCTGACGTGGCGTGCAGCGTGTGGGGGCATGTCATCGGCGGGCTCGACACCTCGTTTCGGGCCACCAAACTGCGGCGCTCAAGCGCGTATTTATCCCTGAGAACGCTTTACGGCAGCTGCTGGCTGGAGCGGGCCTCACCGTCGCCAGGACCGCCGTGCCGGAGCGCCACAATCCCCGGCCTGGCGCTCCCTGCTACCAGAGTGTGTAAGAGGCGCCGTCCCAATTCGCGAAACAGTTTCCTTTGCGCTACGTTCTGATGAAGAATGGAGCTGAGAAGGCGTCGCAGGGAGGAGACATGCGAGACGCAGACATTCCCAACGTCGTCCCGGAGCATGGCTCTGGTCTGCTCGACGCGTTGACGCTCGATTACGGCCCGCGCGCGGTCATCATCCCGCTGATGTTGCGCGCCAACATGGTGATGCGGGCGATCGGGATCAGAGTGCGAATCCGACACGATTTCACGGCCTTGGTCGAGCTCAACGAGCGCGAGCTCGCCAAGGGCCAGAAGGGGAACTGGTTCCGACTGGTCAACATGCTGTTGCCGGAAGCGGGCGCGACGGCGCAGAACGCCTATTGGCTTTCCGGAGAGACGCGCGACGGCGAGATCGCGTTCACGCTGGCGGGCCGCGTGTATCACTGGCCCGAGACGACGCTTTGCGATGAAGCGCGGCTGATGTTCTATGGCGGCCGCGAGCTGGGGCAGCAATGCATCGTCACGGCGGCGAGCGCCAAGACCGTCGGTGGCGTGGTCAATTGCGGCGCCGGCATGTGGATCCGGCCCGATCACCGCAAGCTGCGGCTCACGCCACTCATCAGCCGCATCGGCCGCGCCTATGTCGCCTCGCGCTGGCCCGTCGACCATAGCTTCATCCTGTGCCAGCCCGATGTTGATCCGCGCGTCATCGCCGCCTACGGCTATCCGCCCGCCGATCGCAGTATTCTGTTCCCGGGGTCTCCCTGGGGCGATCTCGATCTGGCGGTCGCGACGATGACCCGCGCGCAGACCTATGACGACTTGGCCGCTTTCTTGTCGACCGTCTTGTCGCTCGATGCCGATCCCGTGTCGGCGTCGAGAAAGCGCGTTGAGAGCGTCAGAAAGACTTCACCCGATCCGGCGCTCCAGGGCAGTATCAGCCTCTCGTAGTGAATGCGTGGCCGGCTCGCGTGCTTGAGCTCGGCGGTGCAGTGGTCGAGGCGTGGCTGCCAGCTCGTCGCGACCTCGGTGTAAAACGTTGAGACCCATCCGCCGTAGTGTTTGTCGGGCTGGTTGGCGATCTTCTCACCGACGCCGCGAAGAAAGAACTCTTCGAAGAGCCCGTAGCCATCGCCAATGAAGCGGAAGATGGGCTCGGGGTGCTTCAGATCCACGGCGATGATCATGCCCTGCGCGGTGAGGCGATGCCGCGCCATGAAGGGCAGCACCGTGTCATCGAATTGATGGAAGGAGCTGCGCCATTTGCGCAGCAGGGGATGGGCAGGGTGGGTCTCGTCCGCCAGGATGGTACCGAGATCGCGTGCCGTCGCATGATAGGGCCCTTCGCCGCGCGGGGCGCTCGCGGCGCCGCAGAGTCGGTTGAGCCGTCCGACCGCCTCCCACGGGTTCATCGCCAGCTCCTGCCGCCACCGCTTTGCCTCCGCATCGAGCTGGTCGATGCGAAAGACGCAATGGGCGCCGGAAAGGATGCGTTCCTGGACGAGAGCGAGGGCCGGCGGGGCGACCCGTTTCGGGAACAGCGTGATCTGGGCGAAGCTTTCGCCGCAGGTCTCGAACTGTATGAAGCCCATGTTGCGGACGACGAAACCCACGGGGTCGAAGTCAGGGTTCTGGTCGCCAAGCCATGCAAGCAGCTCGGGGCTGTCCGCGGCGACCCACCGTCCATCGGCGGTCGCCAGCATGGTCAGCAGCTGCATGGTCCGCCCCCGCCGATGCTTCGGAGTGGCCGCACCGACGGCCTCCTAGCCGTATCGACGCCAAGCGGGACCTCAGTCGCCTCCCGGCGAAGCAGCTGCGTTTCGCGCCATCCGCGTGGCAGGGTCATGGCGCGACCTTAGCTAGCTGACCCTGAAATTTGGTTAACGCGTCTCGGGCGGCGCGGCAGGCTAGTGGCGCCGCGCCGCCGCCAAGACGTCTCTCGGGCAACCTCGTTCGAACGCCGACCTACATGCCAGGTCCGCCTTCGCTGATCACGGCCCGGCGATTGCGGGCCTCTTTGACGCCGTCGGCGGTTGGAACGGCGAGCTCGGTTTTGCCGACGCCTCTTGCGGTGATCTCGTCCGCCGAAATGCCGTCAGCGATGAGCTCCTTGCGTACCGCGTCGGCACGCCGCTCGGAGAGAGCCTGATTGAACTCCGCCGACCCGACCGTGTCGGTATGGCCGGTTACGGTGATATGGGTGACCTGCGATTGCTTCGCCGCGGTTGCCGCCTGCTGCACGACGGAACGTGCTTCAGATTTCAGCGTCGCGCTGTTGAAGTCGAAATAGGCCGTGAACTCGCGCATCGGCGGTGGCGCTGCCGCTGGGGGTGGCGCTGTCGTGCCGACGCTCGGCGGAACGTTGGCCGGGACGAGCGGCCCGGCCGCCTGCCCGCCAACATTGAGAGTAGATTGCGCCGCTCCCGGCTGCGCGGCCCGGCTCTCGGGCGTCGGGCCGGTCATGGGCTGCGACAGCTGATTGCCGCAGCCGGCGGCCGCCAGCGCGAGCAGAGCGATGGCCGGCAGCGTTAAGAAATGTCTCATCGTCGTCGCCCCCGTTTCGGTGGTTGCGGAAGGTCAACGTTACGCCACCGGAAACGGGGGCCGTATCAGGTGTACACTGTAGTTCTCGGGTTCCTGGCTCGTAGGCGGCCCAATTCGCCCGCGGCGCGCGTGGCGGTCCGGTGCGCCCGCAACGGCGGTATGCGCGTCATGGAGCTGTCATAACGCGTTTGTGGTCTCCGCCCGACGACACCCGACCTTATTGGGCCGGCGGCTTGCGCCAGGGGTTCCGAAGGCCGTCCGCTTCATGCGCACCTTCCTTCTTCTTCTCGTCTGCTGCATCGCGTTCACCGGTGCCGGGCAGCGCGCATCCGCGGCCGGGAACGCGGCAAAGATCGCAAGAAAAGCGGCGACCAAAGCTTGAACGAGCCAGGCAACATGCCTGGCAGCCTCTCGCCTTACCGCACCAGGAGCGCCGTCCAGGTTCTCGGCTCGGGTGCGCTCACGAGCGAGGAGACACAGTATCTGACCGAGGCAGAGAGACAGAGACTGTCGCAGCCCTGAGGGCGAGGCAGCTCACTTCTGCACGACGAGGCCGCTGAACTGTCGGGCGAACGCATCGGCGTCCGCGGCGGACAGGAATTCGACGACGACGAGCCTCTCGTCGCGGCTACCCGTCGAGGTCAGCTTCCGCGCGCATTCGCGATCGCGCAACCAGCGCCGCACCTCGTCCATGCGGCTGGAAACCTGCCCCGCGGCGATCCTGATCTCAACGGCCGGCATCCTTCGCTTCTCCGGGGCGGCGAACGTTCCGGGTGGGCTTTTGTTGCCCATTAATCGCCTTCTAGGGGAGTTGTTTTCCCCACGATCCTTTTCGGTGGAAAACCATGACTGAAATATTGCAGCGCGACAGTGCCATCACTACCCTGCACTCAAAAGGGGCGGCGGCTTCCGCTAGCGGCCCATGGAGGGGACAGGGTCATGGAGGCAGAGCGGTTCCGCTCACAAGCGGATAGGTGCCGGCGTTTAGCTAGTTCTATCTATAATATCGAGGTCGCCTCCGATCTGGAGGCCTATGCGCAACATCTCGATCGCTGCGCAGCCGATCTGGAAGCCGGTCTGCCGCGCAATCTCCGCGACAGGGGGGCACAGCACAGCGGCGTCCGCTAATGCTGCACTTCCGCTACACCTGCGCGCCGCACCAGCGGATGTTCATCGACGCCGTCAAGCGTGGCGGCTGCCATGATCCCGAGAAAATGGATGAGGTCAGGCGCAAGACGCTCGCCTGGCTCTCCATCCGGTTTCCGCGCATGGTGTTGGATCACTTCAACGAGTCAAGCTGTCTCGGCTGCAAGCTTGAGCGGAGCGGCGTCGGGCTCGAGGAGCTCGGACGTGTCATCACTAGGCTGGCGACGGGTGTCGCCGCGGCCGAAGAAGTCCAGCGCTGACCATCGCCGGCGCAGCGATTTAGAGGGAAGGGATACGTCGATGGCGAGCTATCGCTGCTACTTCTTGGATCAAGAGCTCCGCATCGCCGCGGTCGAAACCTTCGAATGCTGCGACGACGAAGAGGCCCGCCGCGCGGCGCTGGCGCTGACCGAATCGCGCCAGTATCGGCGGTCGGAGGTGTGGGACAGACATCGGTTGGTGGCGCGGGTCGAACGCGTCCCATCGGGCTGAGAGCTCGGCCACCCGCCGGGGGCTTCCTGCGCCGCTTCGGCACAGCCGTTTTGCGCCGTGACTGGGGTCACAACGCCCAGGGTGTGGTTGCTCCTATCTCTACTCAGAGACTTGCAGAGATGTTGGAGGGCCACGATGCGTTACATGCTTGAAACCCCGTGGGGACGGTTCAGCGAGGATGGCAGCCACTTCGAGTTCGACTATGACAAACTCGCCGACGAAACCGGCTACAGCGAGGACGAGTTGCGGTCGCTGGGCGTGCTCTACTGCTATCACCATGCGCGACAGGATATGGGACGGATGAGCGAGCCAACCGCCGTGCTCGTCGACGCCGCCATGCGCCAGGCTGCGTGATCGCAATTGAACCGACCTTTATCCGCGCTCGCCGAAAGACATCGCACTTTTGCCGATAGAAATGCCCAAATATAATTTGTGCATCGCACCATCGGCTTCGGACCGGTCAAATTCGCTTTAAGTTTTGATTAAGCTCCAGCGATTTACGATTGAGGGTGACGTCGCAGGAGTAATACCATGTTCTCGCGGTCGTCAACTTCGTCTTCCGACCTCGCAAAGCAGCGCGAGCTTGAGAAGAAGCATATCGAGCAGGCCCAGGCGGAATGCCGCCGGCTTGTCCAGTCCATGCACGATCTGCCGCCCGCCGCCGCCGAACGTACCCGACAGCGGCTCGATGCCTATTTGAAGGACCACCCCAAGATTCCGCTCGATTTCAAGCGCAAGGTCACTACCGAAGCGCGGGCGCATGAGTGCGCCGCCTCGATGCGCGCCACCGATACGGTGCTGAAGCAGGCGCTCGCCAAAGCGCGGCACGATGACCGCAAGGAGCTCAATCGGCTCGTCGGCGAGGCGCGCAACCATGCCGCCAAGGCCGCTTCGTTTGGCGCCGATGAGGAGTTCAAGACCGCCGTCAGGCGCAAGATCGAGATCATCATGCTGACCGGCGGCGTCGAGCATGACGGTCCGACCGCGGCCAAGCCGCTCTCGACCGCGCCGGCAAACCCGCATCACGCGAAAGAGTGAACGAGAACCGGCGCGGGCAGAAAAGCCCGCGCCGGCCCTCCGGGACTGTGCAACCGCGTCCCGCCCTTACCAACCCGAGAGGCGGCTCCCCGGCTGATAGATCTGGTCCGCGAACGTGTCTTGCGGCCCGCGCGCGCCCACCAGATCCGGTTTGCCGCCGACCATCGGCGCGTTCGAGGCCAGCGGCGAGCGATCATCGCGCCGTTGCGCCGTCAGCGCAGGTCCGGTGACGCCGGGGGTGAAGGCGTTTTCCTCGCCTTGCTGATACTCGCTCTGGAGCGTCGCGCGGTCCGCCGGGGTCAGCGGCGCGGCCGAGACCGAGCGCGCGGCAGAGATCGACAGATCGTCCTGCGCGCCGAAATCGTCGTTTTGTCCGGTGTGATACATCTGCTGGAGCGCGGTCGTATTCTGCTGCGCGATAGCGGCTGAAGCGGCGGGCACCACAAGCGCTAGCGCCAGCGTAACGCGGGCCGTAACGGTCCGAAGTGGAAGAAGGCTCGACATTGGCTCATCCCTCATTGCTTCCAAGCGCTGCCGATCGACACGACCGGACGCTTTCTGCGCGATAGATGAGCCTTGAAATCTGGAAGATAATCAGTGACTTCGGGAAAGGACTATTCACCAAACCTGAACAGTCTACCCGAGCGCCGCGCGGCCGAGCGCCGGCGCGGCAGCCCCGCTGCTGCGCGTCTCGCCCATCACCGCGGCGATCAGCGCCGCCAGCCGCTCGAGGCGATAGGGTTTGTCGATCCGCGCGATGGACGCATCGCGGCTGGCCGGAACATCGGCATAGCCGGTGGCAAGGATGATCGGCAGGCCCGGCTTCATGTCGCGGATGCGTTGGGCGAGCTCGATGCCGTTCATGCCGGGCATGGCGTGATCGGTGATGACCAGATCGATCTTGGGTTCGAGACGCAGCACGTCGAGCGCGAGCGCGCCCGACGGCGCCGCCAGCACGCGATGGCCGAGCTGCTCCAGCATCGCGACGGTGGAACTCGACACCATCGGGTCGTCATCGACGAAGAGAACGCTGCAGGGCGCCGCCGCTTCGGCGCTCGCGACCGGCGCCGGGCGCAGCGGCCGCGCTTCGCTGCTGGTTGCGACGGGAAACCACAACTCGATCGTCGTGCCGTTGCCGGGATTGCTCGAGAGGCGGGCGCTGCCGCCCGATTGCGCCGCCAGCCCGTAGACCATGGAGAGGCCGAGCCCGGTGCCCTTGCCGACGCCCTTGGTGGTGAAGAAGGGCTCCGGGGCGCGCTTCAGCGTCACCTCGTCCATGCCGAGGCCGGTGTCGCCGACGCGCAACCGAACATAATCGCCGGCGCCGAGATTGGCGATTTCGTTCGCCGCGACCGTCTGGCGGGCCGCGGCGATGGTGAGTCGGCCGCCCTGGGGCATCGCGTCGCGGGCGTTGAGCGCGAGGTTGAGAAGGGCGAGCTCGAGCTGGTTCGGGTCGACGCGGATGAGCGAGAGCGTCTCCTCGAACTCGACACGGATCTCGATGCTCGGCCCGATCGAGCGGCGCAGCATGTCCACCATGCTGTTGACGTGGCGGACGACATCGACCGCTTCGGGGCGGAGCTCCTGGCGGCGGGCGAAGGCGAGCATGCGGCGCGTCAGGGTGGCGCCGCGCTCCGCCGCCTGGATCGCGCCGTCGGCGAGACGCTTCACCGTCAGCGGATCCTCGGTGTTCTGCGCGATCAGGTCGAGATTGCCTAGCACCGCCATCAGCACGTTGTTGAAATCATGCGCGACGCCGCCGGTGAGCTGGCCGAGGCTCTCCATCTTCTGCATTTCGTGCACCTGGGCCAGCGCCATCTCGCGCTCGCGCGTGCGCTCCTCGACGCGCCGCTCCAACTCGGCATTGGCCTGCGCCAGCTCGCCGGTGCGCTGCTCGACCCGGCTTTCGAGCTCGACGTTGAGCAGCTCGAGCTGCCGCGTCTTGCGGTAAAGCTCGGCGAAGACCTTGACCTTGGCGCGCAGCAGCTCCGGCACCACCGGCACCGGTACGTAATCGACCGCGCCGTATTCATAGCCCTTGAGGCGGTCGAGATCGGTCAGGGCGATGGCGGAGACGAAGATCATCGCCGTCGTCTGGAAGCGCGGATGGTTGCGGATCATCGCCGCCAGCTCGAAGCCGTCGAGATCGGGCATGATGACGTCGATGAGAACGACGG